>Ga0310122_10000048_pt1 | contig 79277 bp, 74 predicted proteins | sample CB6_Bottom_1051__FD_203503 | JGI IMG/M metagenome (GOLD analysis project Ga0310122, IMG submission 203503) | Marine microbial communities from Western Arctic Ocean, Canada - CB6_Bottom_1051 | ecosystem: Environmental > Aquatic > Marine > Oceanic | place: Canada: Western Arctic Ocean | collected... | reverse complement strand
TCACAGATCACACCACGGTGTTTAAGGCGTTTATATTTACCACATAAACACTCATAATCTTTCACTGGGCCGAAAATACGGGCACAGAATAAGCCATCGCGCTCAGGCTTGAAAGTACGGTAGTTAATAGTCTCAGGTTTCTTTACTTCACCGTATGACCATGAACGAACCATGTCTGGTGAAGCAAGACCAATGCGAATTGCATCGAATTCTTCGGTCTTATTTTGTTGCTTCAGAAACTTAAGTAAGTCTTTCACCTTAGCTCTCCTGTCGGAGTTAATCTTGAGGACGGATGTTCTCGTCCCTACATTCTATTCAGCCATAACAGATGCTGCAGCGTTAACTGCAGCATCTAATTGGCTTAATTTTCTTCCAACTCGATGTTGATACCCAGTGAGCGGATTTCTTTCAACAATACGTTGAACGATTCTGGCATACCTGGTTCCATTTTATGGTTACCATCAACGATGTTTTTATACATCTTAGTACGACCGTTCACGTCATCCGATTTCACTGTTAGCATTTCTTGTAGCGTGTAAGCAGCACCGTAAGCTTCAAGTGCCCATACTTCCATCTCACCAAAACGCTGGCCACCGAACTGTGCTTTACCACCCAGCGGCTGCTGAGTAACAAGGCTGTAAGAACCAGTAGAACGTGCGTGCATCTTATCGTCAACCAAGTGGTTAAGTTTAAGCATGTACATGTAACCTACAGTTACTTGACGTTCAAACTGATCGCCAGTACGGCCATCATAAAGTGTAACCTGACCACTTCTAGGGTAGCCGCCTAGCTCTAGCATGTCTTTGATTTCGCTTTCTTTCGCGCCATCAAATGCAGGAGTAGCAATCGGTAAACCACCTTTCAAGTTTTCAGCTAAACGACGAATCTCGTCATCAGAGAAACTAGCAATATCCACAACCTGACGAGATTCACCGATCTCATAAGCTTGTTTGATGAATGCGCGTAGCTCATGAAGCTCGCGTTGCTCTTTCATCATTTCTTCTAAGCGCTCACCAATACCGCGTGCAGCTAGACCCATATGTGTTTCAAGGATCTGACCGATGTTCATTCGCGATGGTACACCTAGTGGATTTAGTACGATATCTACCGTACGACCTTTGTCATCGTATGGCATATCTTCTACTGGTACGATAGTCGAGATAACACCTTTGTTACCGTGACGACCCGCCATTTTATCACCTGGTTGGATACGACGTTTAACAGCTAGGTATACTTTAACAATCTTAAGTACGCCTGGTGCTAAGTCATCACCTTGGGTAATTTTACGACGTTTGTTTTCAAACTTCTTATCGTATTCAGCTTTAAGCTCATCGTACTGTGCAGCTAGTTGCTCAAGTTCAGCTTGCTTGTCTTCTTCAGCAAGGCTTTGAGTTAGTAACTTTTCAGCATTCAGTGACGCTAAGTTGTCTTCATCGAAACCAGCTGCCACAAGTAACTTGCGTGCACGGTCTAAAACACCGGCTTCTAGAATACGGAACTCTTCGTTGAAGTCTTTCTTCGCTTCGCGAAGCTGCATGTCTTCAACTTCTAACGCACGTTTATCTTTTTCAACACCATCACGGGTGAAAACTTGTACGTCGATTACAGTACCAGTTACAGAGTTTGGTACACGTAAAGAGCTGTCTTTAACGTCAGACGCTTTCTCACCGAAGATAGCACGTAGTAGCTTTTCTTCAGGAGTTAATTGCGTTTCGCCTTTCGGAGTCACTTTACCTACTAGGATATCGCCGCCTTTAACTTCAGCACCAATATATACAACACCTGATTCATCAAGCTTGCCTAGTGCAGATTCGCCCACGTTCGGGATATCTGCTGTGATCTCTTCTGAGCCTAATTTAGTATCACGGGCGATACACTGTAGTTCTTGAATATGAATAGTCGTTAGACGATCTTCTTCAACTACGCGCTCTGATAGTAAGATTGAATCCTCGAAGTTGTAACCGTTCCATGGCATGAATGCCACGCGAAGGTTTTGACCAAGGGCTAAGTCACCTAAGTCAGTCGAAGGACCATCTGCTAACACATCGCCACGAGTAACCGGTTCACCAACCATACAAGTCGGTTTTTGGTTAATACATGTATTTTGGTTAGAACGTGTGTACTTGGTTAAGTTGTAGATGTCGATGCCCGCTTCACCAGGGATGCGTTCTTCTTCATGTACATTAACAACGATGCGACTTGCGTCGGCATACATTACTTCACCACCACGTTTAGCAACAATCGTTACACCAGAATCTTTCGCTAGTGTTAACTCAATACCGGTACCTACTAACGGTTTGTCCGCTTTCAATGTTGGTACTGCTTGACGTTGCATGTTTGAACCCATCAATGCACGGTTAGCATCATCGTGTTCTAGGAACGGGATAAGTGCGGCCGCTACAGAGATCACCTGTTGTGGTGATACATCCATATATTGTTGGTCCATGCGACCCATAAAGGTTGATTCACCTTTGTGACGACATGGAATAAGTTCATCTACAAACTCATTGGTTTCAGTTAAGTTTGAGTTCGCCTGTGCGATAACAAACTGACCTTCTTCAATGGCTGATAGGTAATCAACTTCATCAGTTACTACACCGTCTACCACTTTGCGGTAAGGTGTTTCTAAGAAACCGTAGTCATTGGTACGTGCATACGTAGACAATGAGTTAATTAGACCGATGTTTGGACCCTCAGGAGTCTCGATTGGACATACACGACCGTAGTGAGTTACGTGAACGTCACGTACTTCAAAGCCAGCACGCTCACGTGTTAGACCGCCCGGACCTAATGCAGAAATACGACGCTTGTGCGTTACTTCTGATAGCGGGTTATTTTGGTCCATAAACTGTGATAACTGAGACGAGCCGAAGAACTCTTTAACAGCTGCCGAAATAGGCTTAGCGTTAATAAGATCTTGTGGCATGATCGCATCTAGGTCACCTAAGCTTAAACGCTCACGTACAGCACGTTCTACACGTACTAAACCTACACGGAATTGGTTCTCAGCCATTTCGCCAACACTACGTATACGACGGTTGCCTAAGTGGTCTATATCATCAACATCGCCAACACCGTTACGAATAGCAATCAATACTTTCATAACCGCTACGATGTCTTCTTTGCTTAATGTGCCAGGGCCTGTGTCTGAATCGTAACCAACACGGCTATTAAACTTCATACGACCTACTGTTGATAAGTCATAGCGTTCTTCTGAGAAAAATAAGTTCTCAAATAAAGCTTCAGCCGCGTCTTTCGTCGGTGGCTCGCCTGGGCGCATCATGCGATAAATTTCTACTAGTGCTTCTAAACGGTTGCTTGACGAGTCAATGTTCAATGTATTTGACATGTAAGCGCCGCTGTCCACTTCATTGATGTATAACGTATCAATAGTAGTGTGACCGGCTTTAACCAATTCAGCCATCATTTCAAGCGTTAGCTCGTCATTCGCAGTAGCAATGATTTCACCTGTTGATTCATCAACATAGTTCTTCGCTAATACGCGGCCAATGATGTACTCATGTGGTACTTCTAATTGCTTAATGCCTTTTTTCTCGATGCTCTTGATGTGACGAGCCGTAACACGACGACCGCTTTCAACAAGGACTTCACCGTCTTCGCTCTTGATATCAAAAGCGGCAGTTTCACCACGTAAACGTGAAGGTACAAGTTCCATAAGAACTTTACCGTCTGCAATTTCAAACGCAGTAGTATCGAAGAAGATATCTAAGATTTCTTCACTCGTGTACTCAAGTGCACGTAAGATGATAGACGCCGGTAATTTACGACGACGGTCAATACGTACATACAAGTTATCTTTTGCATCAAATTCGAAGTCTAACCATGAACCACGGTAAGGAATTACACGTGCGTTATAAAGCACTTTTCCTGACGAGTGAGTTTTACCGCGGTCGTTATCAAAGAATACACCAGGGCTACGGTGTAGCTGAGAAACGATAACACGCTCTGTACCATTGATTACAAAAGTACCGGTATCGGTCATGAGCGGAATTTCGCCCATGTAAACTTCTTGCTCTTTAATGTCTTTAACTGTGCCTGGAGCTTCTTTGTCCATTACTACAAGACGCAGTTTCACGCGAAGTGGAGCAGAATAAGTCACACCGCGAATTTGACATTCTTTTACATCGAATACTGGCTCACCAATACGATAACTTACGTATTGAAGCTCAGAATTTCCCGAGTAGCTTTTAATTGGGAACACAGAACGGAAGGCAGCTTCCAAACCATGATCGCCATCAGCGTCCGGGACTAAGAATTTTTTAAACGATTCTAACTGTGTCGACAGTAAGAAAGGTATATCCAAAACTTGTGGACGTTTACCAAAATCCTTACGGATACGTTTCTTTTCAGAATAAGAGTAAGCCATGGGGTTCCTCAGCTTGCTGATCTTTGACCCGACCTGTTCTTGTAAGAACAGACTTAACTGGCATCTATGCCAAGATGTACAACATTTAACTGTTGTTCCAACTTAATCCCACCTCAACACTAGCAAACTATAAAGCGTTGAAATTAAAGAATAAATCAGATTTTATTTGCGCTATAAGAATAGTCGCTCTATAGCGCAAAAAGGCCGGTGATTAAATAATCACCAGCCCTTGCCTGATTTCTCAGGCAGCGAACCTAGCAAAAGCTAGATTACTTAACCTCAACTTCAGCACCAGCTTCTGTAAGGTCTTTAGCAAGAGCTTCAGCTTCTTCCTTAGAGATACCTTCTTTAACTGGAGTTGGAGCAGCTTCAACTAGAGCTTTAGCTTCTTTTAAGCCAAGACCAGTTGCGCCACGTACAGCTTTGATTGCCGCAACTTTATTAGCGCCAGCGCCAGTAAGGATTACGTCAAATTCTGTTTTCTCTTCAGCAGCTTCAGCAGCAGGACCTGCTACCATAGCAGCTGCAGCAGTTACGCCGAATTTTTCTTCCATTGCTTCAACTAGAGCAACAACGTCCATTACTGACATTTCAGCAATTGCGTCAAGGATTTGGTCTTTAGTTACAGACATTACAAATTTCCTAATAATTAACGGACTCTAAGGTCCAAATAAATTTACACCGAAAGGGATTAAACAGCTTAAAATTAAGCAGCTTGCTCTTCTTTCTGTACACGTACTGCTTCAATTGTTTTACACAATTTACCAGCAGACGCTTCTTTCATAGCGCTCATTAAGCGTGCAACAGCTTCGTCGTATGTAGGTAGAGTTGCAAGCATAGCTGCATCTACTACATTACCTTCAAAAGCGGCCGTTTTAAGCTCAAATTTCTCATTCTTTTTCGCGAAGTCTGAAAAGATACGCGCAGCAGCACCTGGGTGCTCTGATGAGAAAGCGATTAAGCTTGGACCAACAAATGAATCAGATAGGCATTCAAAGTCTGTTCCTTCAAGAGCACGTTTAGCTAGAGTGTTACGGACAACTTTCATCCAAACACCCGCTTCGCGAGCTTCTTTACGAAGGGCAGTGATTGCACCAACTGTTACACCACGAGAATCTGCAACTACTGCAGATAGAGCACCAGTGGCTGCTTCGTTGACTTCAGCAACAATTGCCTTTTTGCCTTGAAGATTTAAAGCCATGGGTGTTACTCCTGGTTTAATGGGTTGCCGTACATCGGCTTCCCTGTTTTACTCTTCCCCATCAATAAAGATGGAGATGCTTTTTACGGCGAGAGCCAGAAGATTAGGAAAAATCTATCTGGGGATTCACACCGTCTACGTAGGTAATATTAAGGCCGAAGCCGCCTACGGTCTTGGACGGAAGCCCAATTTATCGCGTTGCCCGAAGGCGCTTCGAAATTATGGACTTCAACCCGAATTCTTTACTTTGCGATTAACTAAATTAATCAGCAAAATGGCGCGAAATTATAGTACAAATTTCACGCCATGTAAACACTCAATTAAGCAACAACTGTGCTTAAAGTGCCTTGGTCAACAGAAACACCTGCGCCCATTGTTGTAGAGATAGTTACTTTCTTCAAGTAAACACCTTTAGCTTGAGAAGGTTTAGCCTTCTTAAGTGCAACAATTAGAGCTTCAAGGTTTTGTTGTAACTGCTCAGCAGTGAAATCAACCTTACCAATAGTAGTATGGATGATACCATTTTTGTCATTGCGGTAACGCACTTGACCTGCTTTCGCATTTTTAACTGCTTCTGCAACGTTAGGTGTTACAGTACCAGTTTTAGGGTTTGGCATTAGACCACGTGGGCCTAAGATTTGACCTAGTTGACCAACAACACGCATAGCGTCTGGTGATGCAACAACAACGTCAAAATTCATCTCGCCTTTCTTAACTAGTTCAGCAAGATCTTCCATGCCTACTAATTCAGCACCGGCTTCTTTTGCAGCTTCTGCATTAGCGCCTTGAGTGAATACAGCAACACGAACGTCACGACCAGTACCGTTAGGTAGTACAGTCGCACCACGAACGTTTTGATCAGATTTACGAGCATCGATACCAAGGTTAACAGCAACGTCAACACTTTCTACGAATTTAGCTGTTGCTAGTTCTTTTAAAAGAGCAACTGCTTCGTTAATTTCGTAATCTTTAGTTACTTCCACTTTTTCGCGGATAGTACGCATACGTTTAGTTAATTTAGCCATTATCTTAGTCCTCTACGTTCAAGCCCATCGCACGCGCAGAACCTGCGATAGTGCGAACCGCAGCTTCTAAATCAGAAGCTGTAAGGTCTGGTTTCTTTGTCTCAACGATTTCTTCAAGTTGAGCACGAGTTACTGTGCCTACTTTTTCAGTGTTAGGACGGCCTGAACCAGATTTGATACCTGCAGCTTTCTTAAGTAAGTAAGCAGCCGGTGGCGTTTTCATGTCGAACGTAAATGAACGGTCGCCGTAAACAGAGATCACTACAGGAACTGGAGCGCCTTTTTCGATAGATTCTGTACGTGCGTTGAACGCTTTACAGAATTCCATGATGTTTACACCGTGTTGACCTAGTGCTGGACCTACTGGAGGACTAGGGTTAGCCATACCAGCAGCAACTTGTAGCTTGATTAGAGCTTCAACTTTCTTAGCCATTATAAATACCTCATTAGGTGGGTCTTAGCCTTGTGCGCGCGAGGACGCGTACTCTAGCGGCTTCCCAGTTTAAAAATTGGTTTCTCACTTTTTAGTAAACAGTTAAACAACCGTTTTCCCTGAATACAAAAAGGCCGCTGATTATAAGTTAATCAGCGGCCTTTTTCAAGCTTCGTGCCAAAAATTTAAAAACTTTTGACGCGACGCTTTAAATCAATTACTTATCTTGTTCAACTTGACCAAATTCAAGTTCAACTGGCGTAGAACGACCAAAAATAAGTACCGACACTTTAACGCGGCTCTTTTCGTAGTCAACTTCTTCAACCACACCACTAAAGTCTGCAAATGGACCATCAGTAACACGAACCACTTCACCCGGCTCAAATAATGTTGCTGGTTTAGGCGCTTCTGCATTCTCTTGTAGACGGTTAAGAATACGATCAGCCTCTTTTGAGCTGATAGGCGCAGGACGGTCTGATGTGCCACCAATAAAGCCCATAACACGTTCAGTGCTATTTACTAAGTGCCAGCTTGCATCGTTCATATCCATTTGTACTAATACGTAACCAGGGAAGAATTTACGCTCAGATTTACGCTTTTGACCAGCACGCATCTCTACAACTTCTTCAGTAGGAACTAATACTTCACCAAAGCTATCTTCTAGACCTTTGATTTTAATGTGCTCTAATAATGTTTGAGCAACACGCTTCTCATAACCTGAGAAAGCTTGTACTACGTACCAACGTAGTTTCTTTTCGTTATTCTCATCCGACATGGGATCAGATCTCCAATCCAGTTAAAAAGCCTACAGCGCGGAACAATATGCCATCTAATCCCCAAAGGATTAGTGCCATAATCACTGTTGCAACCATTACGATTAATGTCGTGTGCGTTGTTTCTTGACGCGTTGGCCAAACTACTTTACGTACTTCAATACGTGCTTCTTTTGCAAAAGCTAGAAAGGTACGTCCTTTTTCAGTTACTGCTGCGATGCCTAAACCCGCTGCAACGGCAACAACAACACCAATAGCACGTAATAATACAGACTGATCTGCATACATATAATTACCAACTACTGCGCCTGCAAGTAGCACAATTGCCACAAGCCACTTTACCGCATCCATCCCACTTGATGGTGTTTCCACATTCGTGCTCATAATATTATTACCTTAACTACAGACACAACAACCCTGCACTTCGACAGGGTTAATCCATTAAAATCTAAACTTAAAAACAAGCTTACTTAAACCGATTTTTAGTTCTAGACTTTGCTCACTTTGTAAAAATTGGCAGGGGCGGAGAGATTCGAACTCCCAACCGTCGGTTTTGGAGACCGCTGTTCTACCAATTGGAACTACGCCCCTGCAAAGTGGATGCCTATTATACTTACGCAATTCATTAACACAAGAGTAAAGATACCCATCTGATAAAATCTTCGCGGTTAATAAGTTTACAGACCCGATAATCAGATTAATCCTGTCGCTTTCATCCGTTTAGAAGCATTTTATTGATACAAACTAGCCTCTTCTTTCGTTAATCTACTCGTAATAACTCACCTTTATAAAAATCACATAACAACCAAATTTGCTCAAATTGATGGGTTTTTGGAAAGGCTACTTTTTTTATTACCGCTTCAAAATCACTCTTATGCCAAATAGTACTGGCGTTACGAATTAACAACCAGGTACGTTTTGAGTAATAACGCTTAGTCGCTTTTTGTTTGAGCAATCGTCCTAATGCTGATTGCAGTCGATGCTCACTGGGCTGTTGAGCCATGTCAGCTAAGTCACGTTGCATTTGTATCGACAGTGGTCGGCCTAGCACGGCCATTGCTTCGGTTTCACTAGCGTATAAATGCGCTACTTCTATATCGAGTTGCTCATTTGCTTGGTAACAGCTTACATCAGGTCTATCGGGTTCATTATGCCAAATGTGGCGCATATGAATGCCGGTTTGCTGTTCATAGCAACGCAAAAACAACTTAGCTGCATCGTGCTCTAATTGTTGTTTTTCGGCATCACTGCTGCGTTTCATTCAAGACCTTATAAACGTTATTTAACAACGATGAAGCGCCAAACCTAAATGTCTCTGGAGCTAAATAATCATGGCCCATAATCTCGATTGTTAGTTGCATATAAGCATTGGCATCTACAGAGGTTTTTACCCCGCCAGCGGCCTTAAAGCCAACTGGTTTTGATGACTTTTTAATAACTTTAAGCATAATTTCAGTTGCTTCAAGCGTGGCGTTAACCGCGACTTTACCGGTGCTGGTTTTTACAAAATCAGCTCCCCCTTGAATAGCAAGCTCGGTTGCTTGAGCAATAAGTGCAGGTGTTTTTAGTTCACCACTTTCAATAATCACTTTAAGTTTAGCGCGACTGCCACATGCTTTTTTACTTTCACTCACGTATTCTAGCACGGTATCGGCCTCGCCTTTTATAAGTGCTTTGTAAGGAATGACTAAGTCAATTTCATCGGCCCCACGCTCTATAGCTATTAGTGTTTCATTAAGCACTTCATTAAGTGGCGCATCACCTGTAGGAAAGTTAGTCACTGTGGCCACTTTTACATGACTCAATAACCGATTAGCGAGTGCTATTTTTGCATCATCTACAAATTCACTAAACACACAAACTGCAGCAGGCGTGCCTAACTTAGGATCAATACTGTTTACTAATGCATTAATACTAGCTTGACTATCATCGGTGTTTAAACTGGTTAAATCCATTAAACTAACAGCTAGCATGGCGTTTTGAATGTTATTTATCATTTTATGCCCATGAAATTTTAGAAACCTTAAACTATATAAGTATCATAGCTTAATCTTGCTATAGCTCATAACCAAACACTATAAGCGTGTTTTTTATACTAAACAGCACTCCCTCCCTTACTAAATAAGATTTAGACCTAAAAAACACAGTTTATATAACTTTTAAGTATATCAACTAAGATTTAATTATTTTTTACTTATCAATAGCCGCTATATTCTGCCTTTGCGTTATACACTTTATTATCTTTTTTAGGGGCGTTACTCAGTGCAATATTTACCTATCTTTACCAAACTCGACAACAAGCCAGTATTGGTAGTTGGCGGTGGAGAGGTTGCCTTGCGAAAATGCCGCGCGTTCTTAAAAGCGCGTGCCGCTGTAACCTTAGTTGCCCCATGGTTTTGTAATGAATTAAAAGAACATGCTCACAACAATGAAGTAACTCTAATAGATGCCTATTTCGAAGAGTCGCACCTTGATGGCAAGATTTTGATTATTGCCGCCACCGACAATGATGAAGTTAATAATACGGTGTTTGAACTCGCCAATGCACGTAATGTGTTTGTAAACGTGGTGGATGATCAACCTAAATGTACCTTTATTTTCCCCTCTATTGTTGATCGCAACCCAATTACCATAGCGATTTCAAGTGCAGGTACCGCGCCGGTTTTAGCAAGGCGCTTACGTGAAAAGCTCGAAACACTTATCCCGCAACATATTGGCCCGCTAGCCAACTTAGTCGGTGGCTTTCGTCATAAAGTAAAACAGCGCTTTAAACACTTTGCCGATCGTCGCCAGTTTTGGGAAGGCGTATTTGATTCATCAGTAGTGAGTAAAGTCCAAACCGGTGATACTCATGGCGCTGAGCAACAACTAGAACAAATGCTAGATGCCAAAGTTGAGCCAGAAGGCGAAGTATACGTAGTGGGTGCAGGTCCAGGCGACCCAGAGCTACTCACCCTAAAAGCATTGCAGCTAATGCAACAAGCCGACGTGGTGGTATATGATTATTTAGTTTCCGACGAAATTATGGAATTAGTACGCCGCGATGCCGATTTAATTTGTGTGGGTAAGCGCTTAGGCGATCATAGCGTAGCCCAAGAAGACACTAACCAGATGCTAGTTGATTTAGCGCAACAAGGTAAAAAAGTATGTCGTATTAAAGGCGGCGACCCATTTATTTATGGTCGTGGTGGCGAAGAAGTACAAGTACTGGCAGCCAATAACGTAAATTACCAAATAGTGCCAGGTATAACGGCGGCCGCAGGCTGTAGTGCCTATGCAGGTATTCCTTTAACGCATCGCGACCATGCTCAAGCTATTCAATTTGTTACTGGTCACTGTAAAAAGGAAGGCCAAGAGCTTAATTGGCAGTCGCTTGCACAAAAAAACCAAACACTGGCTATTTATATGGGGGTGATTAAATCGCCGCATATTCAAGCTGAGCTATTAAAACATGGGCGAGAAGCAACAACACCAGTGGCAATTATTGAAAACGGCACCCGTAAAAATCAACGTGTTGTCACAGGACAGTTAGACCAATTAGCACAGTTAATTGAGCAGCATCAAATAATTTCGCCCGCGTTACTGATTATCGGTGAAGTAGCCTCACTGCATGACCAATTACACTGGTTTGGCGAAAAAGCGCAGATCAGTAGTTTTGCTCAACCGCTGACAGACGTAGCGTAATTTAACAGATTTTAATTTAATCATTTTAGTAGGACGACCAACAATGGCTTTAACTCACCTTCAGCAACTTGAAGCTGAAAGTATCAAAATCATGCGCGAAGTCGCCGCTGAGTTTGAGAACCCAGTTATGCTTTACTCAATCGGTAAAGACTCATCGGTACTTTTGCATTTAGCTCGTAAAGCATTTTACCCTGCAAAGATTCCGTTTCCGTTATTACACGTAGACACCAACTGGAAGTTTCGTGAAATGATTGAGTTTCGCGACCGTTTAGCTAAAGAGTACGGCTTTGATTTAATCGTGCACAAAAACCCTGAAGGTATCGAAATGGGTGTAGGCCCATTCACGCATGGTTCGGGTAAACATACCGATATCATGAAAACTCAAGGGCTAAAGCAAGCGCTGAATAAATACGGTTTTGATGCCGCATTTGGTGGCGCACGTCGTGATGAAGAGAAATCACGCGCCAAAGAGCGTGTTTACTCATTTCGTGATAAACACCATCGCTGGGATCCTAAAAACCAACGCCCTGAGCTTTGGAATACCTATAACAGCCAAGTGAACCCAGGTGAAAGCATTCGTGTATTCCCACTATCTAACTGGACTGAACTAGATATTTGGCAATACATTTATCAAGAAAACATCGAAATGGTGCCACTGTATCTTGCTAAAGAGCGCCCTGTGGTAGAGCGCGATGGCACGCTAATTATGGTTGATGACGATCGCATGCCGCTTAATGAAGGTGAAGTGCCGCAAATGAAGTCGGTTCGCTTTAGAACATTAGGCTGTTACCCGCTGACTGGTGCAGTTGAATCTACAGCCAGCAATCTAACCGAAATTATTGAAGAAATGCTGCTTTCATCGTCATCTGAACGCGAAGGTCGAGTGATCGATCATGACTCAGCAGGCTCTATGGAGAAGAAAAAACGTGAGGGGTATTTCTAATGTCTAACCTAAATAACGATACATTTAATGAAGTAAAAGAAATTGGTATAGACGCTTACCTAGCACGTCAACAAGATAAAAGCTTATTGCGCATGCTAACGTGTGGCAGTGTGGATGACGGTAAATCAACCCTCATTGGCCGCCTACTGCACGATAGTCACCAAATTTATGAAGATCAGCTAGCCGCGCTTCATAAAGATAACGAAAAAGTGGGTAACGCCGGTGAAGAGCTTGATTTAGCACTGTTAGTTGATGGCCTTCAAGCTGAGCGTGAGCAAGGCATAACAATTGACGTAGCGTACCGTTATTTCTCAACCGCTAAGCGTAAGTTTATTATTGCCGACACCCCAGGGCATGAGCAGTACACCCGTAACATGGTTACCGGTGCATCAACCAGTGATGTTGCCATTATTTTAGTGGATGCACGTTATGGTGTGCAGGTACAAACTAAACGTCATAGTTTTATTTGTGACTCATTAGGTATTAAGCAGTTTGTGGTTGCGGTTAACAAAATGGATATTGTTGATTTTGACGAAACGGTTTATGAAAAAATTAAAGCTGACTATTTAAAATTTGCCGAGCAACTTAACGTATCAAACATTAAGTTTGTGCCTATGTCGGCACTTAAAGGCGATAACGTAGTAACCCGCTCTGCACATACTCCTTATTACACCGACAAGCCGTTGCTTGAGCTATTAGAAGACTCACCAGCAGCTGAAATTGACACTGGTTTTGAAGCGCGTCTTCCGGTGCAATACGTGGTACGCCCTAATCTAAACTTCCGGGGTTTTCAAGGCACGCTTACATCAGGTAAATTACGTGTAGGTGATGAAGTGAAGGTACTGCCTTCAGGTAAAACATCACATATTAAAGAAATTGTTACTTTTGATGGCAACCTCGACACCGCCGAAGCTGGCCAAGCAATTACAGTGACCCTCAATACTGAAATAGATATTAGCCGAGGAGACGTTATTGTACCTGCGAATTCGCAAGCGCAAGTAACCAACCAATTACAGGCTAAAATTGTGTGGATGCACGAGTCACCATTGGTACTCGGTAAAAGCTACAACCTTAAACTTGGCAGTAAAAACACCTCGGCCATGGTCACAAAAATAGACCATACTATTGATGTAAACACCCTAGAGCATGGCAGTGCAGATTCATTGCAGTTAAACGAAATTGCGATTGTGACACTGGAGCTGACCGAGACTATTTTAGCCGATCAGTACCATCATAATCATGAAACCGGTTCGTTTATTCTTATTGATCGTTTATCAAACTTAACGGTTGCAGCGGGAATGATAGAACAGGTACTGCAAAGTGAAGAAAACGCGGGACAATTTAGCGACTTTGAAGTTGAATTTAATGCCCTCGTACGCAAGCACTTTCCACATTGGCAAGCGCTTGATATCTCAAAGCTATAACGTTAATGAACGCCTGTTAGGAACATTTAAAGCATGGTAGAACAGCTCATTTTAACAGGCATTATGTTGCTTTTAGTCGGGTGCCTGTTTGGCACCCGTATTAATCCTGCATGGTTATTTGTTAGTGCCATAGGCACCAGCTACCTAACCGGGTTAATTGACTTAGAAAGCATGCTGGTTAATTACACTAACTCATCATTAATTACTTTAGTGTTATTAATTTTAGTGTCGATAGCGATAGAAAAAACCACACTTATTCAACGCTTAGCTAAATCGTTATCCAGTGGTAGTTTAGTTAAGTCAGTAACTAAATTAGGGCTTTCTACCGCCTTTTTATCGTCGTTTACTAATAATACCGCGGTGGTTGCCTCTTTAATTACCGCCATAAAGGATAACCCAAATCACTCCCCTTCAAAGCTGCTGTTACCTTTGTCGTACACCGCTATTTTAGGGGGGACAATTACGCTTATTGGTACCTCTACTAACTTAATTGTAAATGGTTTTGCAGTAGATGCCGGTATGGCGCCACTGGGCTTTTTTGACTTTACCTTGGTGGGTTTGGGCGCACTCAGTATTGGCTTAATCACTATTTTAGTGATGCTAAAATGCCTGCCCGACAATGGTAAAAATAGCCAAGAGGTGGTGCCTTTTTATTTAGAAGGGAAAGTACAAAGTGGTTCTAAACTAATAAACCGCACCGTAGAAGAAAACGGTTTACGCGATTTAAAAGACTTGTTTTTGGCTGAAATTATTCGCGATGGCAACCGCATTTGCGCCGTGACCCCGCAACATATTATTCAACAAGACGACATACTGCTGTTTGTAGGCGATATAAAGTCGGTACCTTTACTTACTCGTTTTGACGGCTTAAAAGTGGTGCATGACAAACACGAAAAAGACATTGAACACCTCGTTGAAGTTGTCGTTAGTCAGTCGTCTAAATTAATTGGCAAAACGGTAAAAGAAGCCCGCTTTAGAGAGCAATTTCATGCGGCCGTTATTGCTATTCGCCGTGGTCACGACCGCTTACAAGGCGGGCTTGGGCAAGTGCGCTTACAAGCGGGTGATTCACTCATTCTCGCCCCTGGTAAAAGCTTTTATGACTTAACTAACTTAAAGCGCGAATTTGTGTATATTTCAGGGCTTGATTTACAAACCCACCTCGGTGCAAAACAATCAAACATTGTATTGTTAAGTTTTGCAGGTGTACTGGGATTAAGTATTTTAGGTGCAGTACCGCTGGTTAAAGGCTTGTTAGTGTTACTTATTGGCCTAATGCTGTGTGGTACTATCAAACTAAGCGAAATAAAGCGCCGCTTTCCTATTGAGTTACTTGCCGTAGTAGGTAGTGCTATAGGTTTAGCTAAGCTGATGATAGGCACCGGCCTTGCCGGGCAAATATCAGACGCCATGTTTGTAGTGCTGGGCGACTTTGGCCCTTATGGCGCGTTTATCGCTATCTTTTTAATGACCGTATTATTTACCGAATTAATCACTAATAATGCCGCAGCGGCGCTATCGTTTCCGGTTGCCTACTCATTAGCCATTGGCTTTAATGTAGAACCTTTACCGTTTATTATGGCGGTTGCATTTGGCGCTTCAGCCAGCTTTATTTCACCTTTTGGTTATCAAACTAATCTAATGGTTTATAGCGCGGGTAACTACCGACTAAAAGACTATGTAATGATGGGGCTACCGCTTTCTATTATTTATTCAATCACCGTACTGACTTTGATCCCGCTGGTATTTCCGTTTTAATGCCCGCGTTTATAGCATAAAGAGACACAGCAAATGGATAACAACATTGTTTGGCATAATTACGCCACCACTAAAGTACAGCGCAGCGAACAAAAAAAGCACAAGCCGGCTATTTTATGGTTTACTGGTTTTTCTGGCTCAGGTAAAAGTACCGTTGCGAATGCACTAGAAGCAGCACTCAATCAGCAAGGTGCGCACACGTACCTACTTGATGGCGACAATGTACGCCATGGTTTATGTAAAGATTTAGGCTTTAGTGATGCCGATCGCGTTGAAAATATCCGCCGCGTAGGCGAAACCGCCAAGCTAATGGTTGACGCTGGTTTGTTAGTCCTTACTGCGTTTATATCTCCTTTTAAAGCTGAGCGCGACATGGTTCGTGAGTTAGTTGATGAGGGTGAATTTATCGAGGTATTCATCGACACCCCTCTTGAGGTGTGTGAAAGTCGCGACCCAAAAGGCTTATATAAAAAGGCGCGCGCCGGTGAAATTAAACACTTTACCGGGATTGATTCTACTTACCAGCCGCCAGTTAATCCTGAAATAATTTTAGATACCAGTAAAAACACTCTAGACCAATCGGTAGCTCAACTGATAACGTATCTAAAACATCAGCATATACTATAGGCCCATCTAATGAACCAAACTGAACTGCTAGAAGAAACCCTTATTCTCGCTCGCGAAGCGGGAAGCGCGATTATGGGTATTTACAACAAAGACTTTAACGTTGAATACAAAGCTGATGAAAGCCCCGTAACCGACGCCGACTTAGCAGCTCATAAAATCATTATTGCCGGACTAAAAAAGCTCACCCCAGACATTCCTGTGCTTAGTGAAGAAAGCGCCGATATTGGTTGGGACGTACGCCAAACATGGAAAAGCTATTGGCTGGTTGACCCAATTGATGGCACCAAAGAATTTATTAAAAAGAACGGCGAGTTTACCGTTAATATTGCCCTAATCGAAAACGGCAAACCAGTTTTAGCTGTGGTTGATGCCCCTGCGCTAGGTGTATCGTACATAGCCGCTGAAGCCATTGGTGCTTTTAAAGATAAAGGCGATGAGCGCATCGAGCTTAAAGTCACCACTAAGTCTAACAAAGGCCTTATTCGTGTTGTAGGCAGTCGCTCGCACCCCTCTCCTGATTTAGCTGAATTTGTAAAACGCTTTGATGAGGTTGAAATGGTGTCAAAAGGCAGCTCACTTAAACTGTGTTTAGTCGCCGAAGGCAGTGCCGACATTTACCCGCGCTTAGGCCCAACTTGTGAATGGGATACAGGAGCAGGCCATGCGATTGCCGAAATAGCCGGTGCAAAAGTCACTCAACTTGATGGCAGCCCGCTTTTATACAACACCAAAGATGCGTATTTAAATCCATATTTTGTGGTGAGTGCGGTGGAAGAATAAAAGCTAAGAGCTTCGAGCTGTTAGCCACGAGCAGCTCGATGTAAACCTAAACACCGTAGGTTGGGTTGAGTGGAACGAAACCCAACAAGTACCCGTTAACCATCCTCGCTATTTCGCACTAAACAAGAACTTGTCCACGAATGATAAAGTGCACTAAAACACAGCAAGGTTATGAACATACCAAGTGATAATATAACCTTTTCTATTAGGGTTTGTTCAGGCTTTTGGTCAAGTATGCTTTTTAAGAGATAAAGAAAGTAAAATAGGTACACGCACCGATGCCTATAATCAGCATAAAGAGCCGCTTTATTAAATTACCTTCAGTAGGAGAAATTTCCTCACCGGTATATGGTGCATAAATACTTCTTTTTAATATAAATGCATAGATATATCTATAACAAAAGAAAAATACAAACACGCAAAACAACAACTTTTCTACTGACTCAAAACCTATGAAAAAAGTAGCTCCTAACACAAACCATAAAATACCGAATAATATAACAATGGCTTTCTTTTTATCCATACTGACCGCCTTTATTTGTTCTTTAAGTTCTTTATTTATAAACCTTAATAGGCGTTTTAGTTAAAAGATTTGGACGTGTTGTAGCCTGTGAAAATCTAAGTAAAGTTTTTAGCCTTTATTAAATTGCGTTGTTAGCGATGGAATTTATAGTCGGTAACCCTAATTTTTTAGTTATCGCTGAAAATTGAGCTTTTGTGTATGGTCCATAAACAAATTCGTTGTGTTCAGCAAACTTGTTATCTTTGACTTTATCAATATAGTAAAAAGCACAAACATTATTCGGACAAGCATAAGCCGAAATATATTTTTCGTTAGATTTAATATTTATTAGTTCATCGAGTCGCCCAATATATGCGCCCTGACCAAGGCTGTAACCTAACCTTTTGGTATCATCAATGTAATACACTTTATAAGGTTACTCCTCCCAAATTGGAGAGCACCCATTAAGAAGTAATGATATTAAAACTAAACATATTCTCACACACTTCCCTGCATTCTAGTAACTTGCTCAAATTACACCCTTATAGTTCACATGAGCGCGTTCTTATTTTGTGAACATCTATTAGTAGCAAACTGTGTAAATGATTACCAATTATATTTAAGCGAGGTATTCTACTATGTGTAAAAAGTATGACATGGAGTAAGGCCTTGTTTTTAGTTTTCGATAAAAGTCCAAAAGAATGACCTGCTCCAGTTTGCTAGTAATATCGGTTATAAGTTTTTCTAATTACCTACCATTAATTAAACACTTTTTAAAAGCGGTAACCCCTAACGATTTTGCTGGGCGATAAAAGCAAGCGAGTGTTGATTGAATAAGTCTGGGCGTTCTACGTTACAAACATGGCCGCAATGGTGAATGGTTTGCAATACGCTATTTTTATGGCGCTTAACCATTTCTTTAACCGGGCCAAGGAACATATGATCTTCTTTACCCATAATGTAAAGAATGGGTATATCAATGTCTTTTTCTTTGAAATACTGCATTAAAGGATTTACGTCCATGGCTAATTTAAACCATTTTATAAACTCTTTTTGGCACAAAAGTTTTGCTTCACGAACAAACAAAAGTCGAGACTCTTTATGACGCTTTTTCGGCATCATAATAAAAGCAAATAAACGATACAGCCACATGTAAGGCAACAAGTGTTTAAAGGTATTGCCTAAATAAACCAAGGTATTACTACGAGTGTTAAAACGAGTAACAGCTCCGCCTAGCACCATGCTAGAAACATATTGCGGGGCGATTTCTGCAATATTTCGAATAAGAATTGTGCCCAATGAAATACCAACAAAGTGTGCGCTGGTGATATTGTTATGATCTAACACATCGATAATGTCTTTAGAGACATTATTAAATGAGTAATTATTATCAACAAAGTTTTGTAATAGATCATTAGATTTACCGTGACCACGAAGATCAAGCAACAACACATTATATTCTTTTTTATAAGCTTTAAGCTGACGAAACCAGATTGCCGAACTACCCCCTGCGCCATGGACAAATACAACCCATGTTTTACTGGTTTCGTGCACAAAAATAGTATGGAAAAGAATGTCTTTGCTCATTGCAATTAGCGGCCTATTTACTTCATTTGGCTTATTAAATTGTAGAAAGTATAACGGAGTTTAGAAAAAATCTCTTATGAAGTTCCTATTAATGGCTTCAATATTACAGGATAAAACCCGTTTTGAGTTGTTAGCTATAAATTAACTGGCCAAGAAAGTGAGCAAGCATTCTCAATTCTCATAATACCCTTACCAACCATTCACTGAGTTAATCTATACCAAGTACACATTGACTTGAAAATAACTTTTCAGATTATATGTCCCGCCTTTCACACCAATCATGCTGATTATTCACTCATTTCGCGGCATATTCCCGCGCTAATTGCTTGCCTTTTGAGCACTGTTTCATATTCGTGACAGTCAGTAACTAATACGCTACAACAAATTTATATCCACGACATAAAAACACATGAAATGTGTGGTTAAAAACTATATTCTTCGGCGCAATTATTATGATAAATAATGGATACACACACATGACAACATCTCAAGGTGCAACGCTTTCAAATGCACCAGCACAAGACGCACACACGTCTAAATCAAAATGGAACCTGCATGATACGCAGTGGACACTGAGCCTTTTTGGCACCGCAGTGGGTGCTGGTATTTTATTTTTACCGATTAATATTGGTATTGGTGGTTTTTGGCCGCTGATTATTATGGCGTGTTTAGCCTTTCCTATGACCTTTTTGGCACACCGTGGTTTGGCGCGTTTTGTATTATCGTCAAAAAATAAAGAGGCTGATTTTACTGATGTAGTAGAAGAACACTTTGGCGTAAACGCGGGTCGGCTGATCTCCTTGTTATACTTTTTATCAATTTTTCCTATTTTGCTTATTTACGGTGTGGGTTTAACCAATACGGTAGACAGCTTTATGGTCAATCAGTTAGGGATGGAGTCGCCGTCACGCGTTGCTTTATCGGGTATTTTAGTTGCACTAATGATTGGCTTAATGATGGGCGGTGAACGCTTAATGCTGCGCGCCTTTGCTATTTTAGTTTATCCGTTAGTAGGTATTTTATTCTTTTTGTCTTTGTATTTAATCCCAAGCTGGCAAATGCCCGATACAGCCTTGCCTGAGCTAGGTAGCTTTAGTAAAACACTTTGGTTATCGATTCCTATTATTGTATTTTCGTTTAGCCATGCAGCGGCTATTTCAAGCTTTGTTAATAAGCAACGCAGTCACTATGGTGACCTAGCAACGTCTAAGTCAGAAGCAATTCTAAAACGTACTAGTTTATTACTGATCACCTTTGTTTTGTTATTTGTGTTCTCATGCGTGTTATCGCTTACCGGTGACCAAATGGCTGAAGCAAAAGCGGCAAACGTCTCTGTTTTATCTTATTTAGCTAATATTACAGAAAACTCATTTATTGCAACGCTGGGGCCTTTGGTTGCCTTTATTGCGATAATGTCGTCGTTTTTAGGTCACTTTTTAGGGGCACGCGAAAGCTTTACTGGGTTAGTGACTAAACACTCAAACATGAGCCCTAAAGTGGCTGATAAAGTGGGTGCGGTACTGATGTTTTTCGCTATTTGGTTCTGCGCGGTTAAAAACCCAAGCATACTAGATATGATGGATCAGTTGTCAGGCCCAATCATTGCGATGATTTTATTCATTATGCCAATGATTGCAGTTTATAAAGTGCCTAGCTTACAAAAATACCGTAACCGTTTAAGTACCTTATTTGTACTGGCTGTTGGTTCATTAGCAGTGTGTGCGTTACTGTACAGCATGCTTAGCTAAGCAGTATTTATTACAAAAGCCCAGCGCATTTTGCTGGGTTTTTTTGTGCCTGCGATTTATCGCAAATGCTTTGTTTATATTATTGTTTGTGCAATGTTAGCTTATATATTCGTCTAAAAAATAAGCCAGCCATGCAAAACAATAAATACGTTTTTTTACTCACTTTTATACTCATACTACTTAGCCCTGTAATTAAAGCCGCTGAGCCCCCTACTATTCTATCAATGAAGGAAAGGGCCGCGTTTATCGATAGCATTACCGAAAAACGTATTAAAACGTTATTGCCCACATTAATGCAACAACACAATATAGATATGTGGCTAATGATAAGCCGCGAATATAATGAAGACCCGATATTAAAAACCATGCTGCCTGCTACATGGCTTTCGGCAAGGCGCACCACTATTTTATTATTTGCAGTTAACAAACAAGGCGGTGTTGACGCCTTTGCAATTGCGCCTTACAAAATAGGAAGTGTGTTTAAAAAGGCCTGGGATAAGCAAGCACAGCCCAATCAGTGGCGTGCACTTAATGAGCTAATTGAGCAATACCAACCACGAAATATTGCCCTTAATACATCAACAGACTGGGCTCATGCCGATGGCTTGGTACTGGGCGATTATAAACAATTAATGTCTACCCTACCTAAACCATATCAAAGCAAAATAATATCAGCCGAGCCGCTGGCTGTTTCATGGCTTGAACAACGTATTCCCGAAGAAGTAGATATGTATAAGCATATTGTATCTATTGCCCATCATATTATTGCTGAGGGATTCTCCAGTAATACTATTACGGTTGGAGAGACAACCAGCGACGACTTAGTGTGGTGGTTTAGAGAGCGCGTAAGGGAGCTTAAGCTGCAAACGTGGTTTCATCCTAGTATTGCAATACAACGCGCCGACAGTAAATCGTTCGACCATGAAGACAGCTTTACCAACGGCTATGCCGATAATGTTATTCAAGCAGGCGACTTATTACATGTCGATTTTGGCATTAATTATTTGCGCTTAAATACCGACACTCAACAACACGCGTATGTTTTAAAACCAGGCGAGACAAAAGCTCCCGATTACCTAGTTGATGCGTTAAAAAAGGGGAATAAGCTACAAGACATTTTTACAGCTGAATTTACAGCTGGTAAAACAGGTAATCAGGTTTTAAAAGCCGCCCGTGAAAAAGCCATTGCACAGGGGTTAAAGCCCACTATTTATACTCACCCGCTTGGCTATCATGGTCATGCAGCTGGCACTACATTAGGTATGTGGGATGCTCAGCAAGGTGTACCGGGGGATGGCGATTACCCGCTGCATTTAAACACGGCATATTCTATTGAGCTTAACAATGCGGTGTTTATAAAACCGTGGAATAAAGAAATAAGAATAATGCTAGAAGAAGACGCCATGTTTGATAAAACCGGTGTGTGGTATCTCAATGGCCGACAAACCGAGTTATTACTCGTTAAGTAACATTAAACAACACATATAAAAATGGCGCTCAATGAGCGCCATTTTTATTTAATGCGTTGCTATTATTCTGCATCTGGCAGGTTACGGCCATAGAATATTTCTTGCATTTCACGTGTTAGTTTTGAGCGAATCTCTTCTTCTTCGTCAGCTGACAAATCATCAGTAGATAAACCAAATAAATACGTATTTAAATCGGTTTCTTTTAACATCATTTTGGTGTGGAACAGATTTTCTTGATACACGTTCACGTCCATCATTTGGTACGCTTCTTTGGTATCTTCTGTCATGAAGTTTTGAATCGAATTAATTGCATGATCAATGTAATGTTTAACGCCGTTTACATCACGGGTAAAGCCACGTACACGGTAATCAATCGTTACCACATCAGACTCAAGACTATGAATTAAGAAGTTTAACGCTTTAAGTGGTGAAATAATGCCACAGGTTGATACTTCAATATCCGCACGGAAAGTACAAATGCCATCATCAGGGTGTGCTTCAGGGTATGTGTGAACGCATATATGGCTTTTATCAAGGTGTGCAACCACTGAGTCAGGTAATGGTCCTGGCGCTTCATCAGCATCATAATTTTGCTGCTCTTCTACCGGCTCTTCTGAAACTAAAATAGTTACGCTGGCACCTTGTGGCTCGTAATCTTGACGTGCAACGTTTAATATATTGGCACCAATAATATCAACCACATCGCCTAAAATGTCGGTTAGTCTATCTGCACTATACTGCTCATCGATATATTCTATGTATTCTTTACGTTGTTGCTCTGTTTTTGCATAGCAAATATCGTAAATACTAAAGCTTAAGCTTTTGGTTAAATTATTAAAGCCATGAAGTTTAAGTTTATCGAAGGGTTTGTTCATAATAAACCAACCTATAAATTAGTGAAATCTGCACCTGCAGAATGAAAAGTTCGCGGATTTTATACGAATTTCACTCACGGAAAAAGCGTTATTTTCCCTGATCTTCAACAACTTCATGGCTATGAGTAATTTCTACTGTTTTATCAAGCATTAATGCAACAGAACAATACTTTTCAGCGGAAAGCGAAACCGCTCGTTCTAAGTGTTTTTCAGAGACATCATTACCAGTTACAACAAAGTGTAAATTAATTTTTGTAAACACCCTCGGGGCTGTTTCTGCTCGCTCAGCAGTTAACTGCACATCAACAGATGAGAAGTCTTGTTTGGTTTTTTTTAAAATGCTAACAACATCAACCGACGAACAACCACCCACAGACATCAGTACCATTTCCATTGGACTCGGTGCAGCTCCATCACTGCCCGCATCAAATACCACATTATGGTTGCTGTTAGAGCGACCTATATACGTATTACCTTCAACCCATTTTACATTTGCTTGCATTGTTTTATCTCAATAATTTATATTCATAACACGCAGACACTCACGCGCATTTAAAATTAAATAGCGAATAAAGCGTGGTTTTTAAAGGGGGACTATTAATTAATTGCGTTATCAAATAAGTTTTTGACTAGCCCAGCAAACTCGTCAATAAAAGCATGCTGTTCGACTGTAACAGTGTGGGAAGTCACACTACTAAGTACTTCTTGTAAATCGTAAACAATACCATCAACTTCGCGTACAATTTGGCTACGTTGCTCAGTAGAAAGATCAGGATGCTGTTGGCAAATGAGTATCACATTTTCGGCAATGACATCTTCAATTAACTCAATAACGGTTGGTGCGCCGGGCTTTATTTCGCCTGGTTTCTCAAACATCGCTAAATTCTGAGTTAGGTACATTATTAAATCATCGTACCCTTGCCTGTTTAAAACCATTGTTTATTTACCTCGCAATTACTAATGCTTAATTTAAGCAGAAAGCACTGATAATTGCTAGCTTTGTGAGATTGCAATACAAAAAAAGCAGCCGAAGCTGCTTTTATACTAATTAAGTCGTACTTAATCTATTTTTAAGCCTGGGCTTAATGTTGCCGGCATGGTTACTTTTTCAAGTTCCACAGACGCAACAGGGTATGCACAGTAATCGGCAGCGTAATAAGCGCTTGCTCTGTGATTCCCTGAGGCACCAATACCACCAAACGGTGCAGCACTTGATGCACCTGTAATTGGGCGGTTCCAGTTAACAATACCCGCACGAATACGGCGTAAGAAATGATCGTAATCAGCTTGGTTATCACTTAGTAAACCTGCTGATAAACCAAAGCTAGTGTCGTTTGCTTTATCAATCGCTTGGTCAAAATCGTCAAAGCGGAATACTTTTAAAAGTGGACCAAAATGCTCCTCATCTGGGAAGTCATTAATATTTGTACACTCAATAATACCCGGTGTAACAAAACCTGTATTTGCTGTGTGCTCAAGCTCAACTAATACTTCTCCACCCATGGCTTTTAACTCATCTTGTGCTTTAACCATACCAGCCGCTGCGGCCGCTGATATCATTGAGCCCATAAATGGTTGATCAGCGTCGTCGTAGTTACCAACTTTAATTGCCTTAGTCGCTGTAATTAAGCGCGCTAAAATTTCATCGCCTTTAGCACCTGTTGGTAAAAACAGTTTACGCGCACACGTACAACGTTGGCCGCTTGAGATAAACGCAGACTGCACAATATCATGCACTACAGCGAGGGTATCTTCTGCATCTTTAACGATTAGCGGATTATTACCACCCATTTCGAGTGCTAAAATCTTGCCTGGTTGACCTGCGAACTGTTCATGTAAAATATGACCCGTACGTGAAGACCCAGTAAAGAATAAACCATCAATGCCTTTGTGTGACGCCAATGCTTTACCTGTTTCTACTTCACCTTGTACTAAGTTAATAACCCCTGCTGGTAAACCGGCTTTTTCCCATAGTTTAAGGGTTAGCTCAGCCACCATAGGTGTAAGTTCAGAGGGTTTAAATACGACAGTATTACCAGCTAAAAGTGCAGGTACAATGTGGCCATTTGGTAAGTGCCCAGGGAAGTTATAAGGACCAAATACAGCAACAACACCATGTGGCTTATGACGGATCATCGCACGACCTTGCGGCATGGCGTTTTCAACATCACCTGTACGATCTAAAAATGCTTTTTCAGCAATGGCAATTTTACCTACCATAGCGCCCGCTTCAGTACGTGTTTCCCAAAGTGGTTTACCTGTTTCTTGTGCAATAGCAACCGCTAGCTCTTCGCTGTGCTCTTTTAATGTTGCAGCAAAGGTTTTTACAATTTCTAAACGCTCACTAAAGCTTTTATCAGCCCAGCTATAAAATGCTTCACGTGCTGATGCTACAGCGCTGTCTACTTGCTCTGCGCTTGCAGCTGATGCCTGCCAAATAACGTCGTTATTTGCAGGGTTAACTGAATTAAATTCTGTGCCTTGGCCTTGTGACCATTGACCATTAATAAATTGTGCAGGATGAGTCATATACTTTCTCCTAAATTAAACTGGGGTAGCAGTAACAAAATCGCCCGATTTTAAATGTAATGCATCAGCAAGTTCTTGCGTAAGCACCAGGCTATTAGAACGCGAATCAAATGCCATTGGCGCTACGGTTGCTCTAAAGTCTTCAAGCTTATCATTGGCTAGTAATACCATGGTATCGCCTGTCATCTCGCCAATTTCAACACTAAAGTTTTGTGCATTACGAATGGTGGCAATGTTATCTACTTTTGCTTCAACGGTTGGACCCGCATCAAAAATGTCAACGTAACCATTAAAGGTAAAGCCTTCGCTTTTTAATAACTGAATAGCTGGGCGCGTATTATCGTGTACTTGACCAATAACCGCTTGCGCTTCTTTACTCAATAAATTGACGTAAATTGGGTATTTAGGCATTAACTCAGCAATAAACACTTTTTGCCCGATTCCCGTCAGATAATCTGCAGTTGGGAAATCCATTGAGAAAAAGTGTTCTTCAAGCCATTGCCAAAATGGGCTACTGCCGTTTTCGTCAGATACGCCACGCATTTCTGCGATAACGGTTTGTGCAAAGCGTTGCTGATGTTGTTTTATAAACATAAAGCGTGCTTTTGAAAGCAGCTTACCGTTACAGTTTTTACGATAACCATCTTTTAAAAACAGTGTACACAGCTCTGTAGCCCCAGTGTAGTCGTTACAAAGGGTGAGAATATCTACCGCTTTATATACATCTAGCGTGCGCGAAGAGTGAATCACTTTACTCAAATGGTAATGATAAAATGCGTCATCTAAGCCAACTGCCGCTTCAATACCTGAAGTACCAACTACTTCGCCAGTTTCAGTGTCTTCAAGTACAAATAAGTACCCTTCATCACCGGGTTGTGACGTGGTTTTTGTAAATGAATTAACAGAATGTGCAATCTTCTTTTGTAATAACTCTTCGTTATTAGGTAAAGAAGTAAAGCCATGTCCCGACTCGTCGGCGATGGTTACTAAAGCTGCATAATCACTTTTTTGGATTGGGCGAAGGATCATCATGAATCCGCTTACTCCCTTATATATAACGGTAAATAGGAACTGCAAGGGCAAACAATGTTTGCCCTTAGAGAAGTTAAATTAGCGATTGCGCATTTACAACGTGGGCTACTGCTTTTTCAAAGCGTGCCATACCTTCGCGAATATCAGCTTCTGGTATTACTAAAGATGGAGTAAAACGAACCACATCAGCACCTGCCACAAGTGACATTAAGCCATGCTCAGTACCCGCAACTAAAAACTCTTTAGCGCGTCCTTTGTACTGCTCATTTACTACGGCACCGATTAATAAACCTTGGCCACGAATTTCACTAAATACGTGGTACTTTTCGTTAATCGCATTAAGTAGCTCGGTAAATAACGCCGCTTTTGCTTTAACGCCCGCTAATACTTCTGGATTATTCACAGTATCAAATGCGGCTTCTGCAACAGCACAAGCTAGTGGGTTACCGCCGTAAGTAGAACCATGAGTACCTACTTTAAGGTGCTGTGCAATCTCAGTGGTTGTTAGCATAGCGCCAATTGGGAAACCACCACCGAGTGCTTTTGCTGAGGTTAAAATGTCAGGAACTACGTTTAAACCTTGGTATGCGTAAAGCTCACCTGTACGACCAACACCTGATTGCACTTCATCAAAAATAAGCAGTGCATTGTGCTTAGTACATAAATCACGAACGCCTTGTGCAAATTCGTCAGTTGGCGAGATAATACCGCCTTCACCTTGAATTGGCTCCATCATTACTGCACACGTATTGTCACTGATCAGTGCTTCAAATGCGGCAAGATCATTGTAGTCACAATGAACAATATCACCAGGCTTAGGACCAAAACCGTCAGAGTAAGCCGCTTGACCGCCTACAGTAACCGTGAAGAATGTACGACCGTGAAAACCTTTGTTAAAAGCAATAATTTGCGATTTTTCTGCGCCAAATTTATCAAGCGCAAAACGACGTGCTAATTTAAGTGCCGCTTCGTTTGCTTCTGCGCCTGAGTTTGCAAAGTAAACTTTTTCTGCAAAGGTCGCATCAACCATTTTTTTAGCTAGACGCAATGCTGGCTCGTTGGTCATTACATTTGATAAATGCCAAATTTTTTCGCCTTGCTCTTTTAATGCACCTACTAATGCAGGATGGCAATGGCCAAGACAGTTAACGGCAATACCACCAGCAAAGTCGATAAACTCTCGTCCTTGTTGATCCCATACACGAGAGCCTTCGCCTCGAACTGGAATTACGCTTGAAGGTGCGTAGTTAGGAACCATTACGTGATCAAATAATTCGCGATTGACTGTCATTTTATTTCCTCTTAATTGTGTGCATCACAAAGCAGTAGAATAGGGGTGTGATTATTGTTAATAACCAAATAGGTGGGCAAAATTAATACGATTATATTTGCCTGAAACTACGTTGTGGTTCAATTTTCAGGCGCTCATTATTTCAGAAATTTGGGGTTATGTCTCTTCAAAAACTTTCATGTACCCCTTTAAAATAAAGGGCTTAAGATATTATTTCATAGATAGTGAATAACTATTTGGCAGCTAAAAATAACGAATGCTTACCTTAGTCAGCGCCTCTACAACGAAAAAGGCATGGCGCTTATAAACCAACAGCACATGAGGAAGTAGAATTAAAGTGAATGAATAGTCGCAAAAAAATTAACAGATTTAATCAATTTGCAGTGCCAAATTAGTAAAATTACCCGTTTGTAAGGTATCTAACTCTTTTTTAGTGAACTGATAATAGCTAAACCAGCTTTGTAATTCATCGTCTTCAATAAGCTGGTGCTCTTTTAAATTTAAGTATTGAGAGTAACAACGCGCTTTTAAAATTACTTGCGCTAATGGCAATAAACTATCGCCCTTTGCTACTCCATTCACTAACTGCTGCATAACACTGTCAAACGGCAAATATTTAAATGACATGCTCTCAATCACCTTAGCGCTAACAAGCAATGATTTTTCATTCAGCAGTGTCGTTAAAAATAGCGGGTCGGGCTTTAACTCCAATAACGCGGTATGTAGGTTTTTGTCACCTTCTTCACGAGCACGCTGTACTTTGCGTTGCCATACCTGATCAAACACTTTTAAATATAAACGTACTAAAGCAATTTGCCCCACATTCAGTAACATGCCCAGGGTAAATGCATGCATGGGGTTTACCCCATTAAGTTGAGCAAGCGTTTGCGCCGCAATGGCACATGACATAGTATTGTCTTTTAACCTGCGCTTTAATAGCGGAAATGGTGCTGTGCTGTGTGGCATCCAGTGACGCACACAAAAAGTAGGCACTACCAGTTGTAAGTTATCTAAACCGACGTAGCGTAATGCCAGTGCTGGGGTGTCTACTTTGACTGAGGTACTTTTACTGCGTTGCTTACGATAAAAAGGTAAATTAACTAAGGTAACCAACTCTCGTCCAAGCCAATTTAAGTCGTTAATTAACGGCTCTAAACGACCAACCGATGCCGCACGAGTTGCAAGAATATCAAGTATCGCGGGCACATTGTCATCTATGCCAATAGTGTCTTTGATAACAGAATCTATGTCTTCAAGGCGCTTGGCCATCACGGTCTCAATAACCGTATGTAATTTTTGACTGGTTTTTGCCTGTAATTTTTGATGTGAAGTGCTTTTTTGTTGACGCTTTTGCTGCGCAGCCACTTCGACTTCTAATAAGGTACGATTTTTAACCGGTTTACCATCATTGAGATCTAAGGTATGAATAAAGCCTATTTGCTGGTTGGCAAAACTATGACCCAGTAGCAAATCATGCGCTCGTTGATGTAGCACGTTAACAATACGCTGTTGCTGCAATGTGTCGGTCATAAGCTCTATCTTAGGGAAAAAGTAAATAGCTTGCAGGTATAAGCCTAGAAGCGTGTTAAAAAGTTATCAAGTAAAGCTAAGCCTTGCTCTGTCAAAATTGCTTCAGGATGAAATTGCAAGCCTTCGAGTGCGAGCTCGTTATGTAATAATCCCATAATTTCATCACGCTGCCCAGTGTTGCTTTGGGTCCACGCTGTGACTTCTAGCGCTTTAGGCAATGAGTGTGCTTCAACAATTAAAGAATGGTAGCGGCACACTGTCAGCGGGTTAGGTAAACCTTTAAACATACCTTGATGCTGATGATATATTGGCGATGTTTTGCCATGCATCACCTGTTTAGCTCGCACTACTTTCCCGCCGAGTACCTGAGCAATCGTTTGATGCCCTAGGCAAATACCTAATATAGGATAAGTTCCTTTAAATTGCTCCACCACAGATAACGAAACCCCAGCCTCATTAGGGCTTTTAGGGCCTGGAGAAATAACAATGTGATCGGGGTTTAACTGTTTAATTTCGTTCAGTGTTATTTGGTCGTTACGTTTTACCAACACTTCTTGATCTAATCGTTGAAAATACTGTACCAAATTGTAGGTAAACGAATCGTAGTTATCGATCATTAAAAGCATGTAATAGAGTACTCAAAGTAATTAGGAATTGCAGGCATATTCTAACTGAAGGCTTTGCAGGTGTCAGTGTTTTGCAGCCCAGCAAATACAAATAGCCGACTTACAATCAGCAATGGTTGATTTATTTTAAATCAGCCCAAGCTCTATTGTATGAGTAATTGGGCAGTCACAGACTATCTATAAATAAAGTGACCTGCATTATTCAACAGAGTATTAAATACGTATAAGCAAGGAGTAACCTATGTTAGGCGAAGACCATTCATTAACTAAAGACTTTCCTGATTACACGCAAACAATTGCAAAACTCAATGCAAATGATGAAAACTTTGCTACTAAAGCAAAACAATACAATGAAATCGATAAAGAAATTCGGGTACTTGAACTACAAGATTCACCTATCGATGACGACGCTATGCAGCAGCTAAAGCATGACAGAATGATATTGAAAGATTGGTTACATCAACAATTAACGAGTACTAATTAATCACTATTGCTTGGCGTCTATTAAGTAATAGCCGCCATAATTTAATTATCATTTCCCTCTCCTACCCTCTGCTAATCTATAATTTTAACCATTATGGTGCAAAAGCATTGCTATTCGTTTAGCTTAAAGACAAGCTATCTTTATCTAAATTAAACAACGTTATTTTTTATGGCTAAATACTTACTCTCGATTGATCAAGGAACGACAAGCTCTCGGGCTATTTTATATAGCAAAGATGCACAGGTGATAGGGAGTGCTCAACAAACCTTCCCTCAGCATTTTGTAAAAAATGGTTGGGTTGAACACGACCCTGTAGATATTTGGCAAACTGTATTAACCAGCGTCAAAAACCTCTTAGCGCAGCAACAAGTAACCGCCGCCGACATAATTGCCATCGGCATTGCTAATCAGCGAGAAACCACTTTAGTGTGGAATAAAAAAACTGGGCAACCTATTTATAACGCGATTGTATGGCAAGATCGACGTACCAGTGAATATTGCGATAGTTTACGTCATGCCGGGCATACAAAAATGGTGAATGATAAAACCGGTTTAGTACTCGACCCTTATTTTTCTGCAACCAAAGTTCGTTGGATTTTAGATAACGTTACTGGCGCTAAAGAGCAAGCACATGCAGGTGAACTAGCATTTGGCACGGTAGATACCTACTTATTGTGGCAATTAACCGACGGTAAAGTGCACAAAACCGATGCCACTAATGCCTCACGGACTTTACTGTTTAATATTCATCAGCAATGCTGGGATGAAGAATTACTGGCTTTATTTGATATTCCACTGGCTATGTTACCTGAGGTAATGGACTCAGCGGCTGATTTTGGGGTAACAAGCAGCGAGTTGTTCGGTAGTGAAATTCCTATTTGTGGTATTGCTGGCGATCAGCAAGCGGCTTTAATTGGTCAAGCCTGTTTTGAAGAAGGTATGGCAAAAAGCACCTACGGAACAGGCTGCTTTTTAATGCTTAACACTGGTGAAAAAGCGCTTAAGTCAAATAATCGTTTATTAACCACTCTTGCATATCGGCTCAACGGCAAACCAACCTATGCAATTGAAGGCAGCATTTTTATGGCTGGTGCCACCATGCAATGGATAGTAGAAGGCTTAAAGTTATTAGAAAACGCGGGAGAAAGTGAAGCGCTTGTCAAAGATGTTCCTTTAGATCATGGGGTGTTTTTAGTCCCCTCGTTTACCGGCTTAGGTGCACCCTATTGGGATGCAAATGCAAGAGGTGCTATTTTAGGCCTAACCCGAGACTCAGGCATTAGCACCATTGTGGCAGCCGCCTTACAGTCAGTGGGTTATCAAACCAAAGATTTACAAAAAGCTATGGAGGGTGACGGGCTTCGCCCTAGTATTTTAAGAGTTGATGGTGGCATGGCAAACAATAATTGGGCCATGGCATTTTTAGCTAACATTTTAGGTGCCAGTGTTGAGCGCCCAACCTTAACTGAAACCACTTCATTGGGGGTTGCCTACTTAGCAGGCCTACAAACTGGGGTTTATAAATCAACGGCGCAGCTTGCCAGCATGTGGAAAAGCGATCGTCGCTTTGAACCCACCATGAGCAGTGAAGAGCGCAACGATTTATATGCAAAGTGGCTACATTGCATTGCACAAGTTAGACTTTCTAATAGCACTGACGACGAGAGTGACTAAGAATCTATGAGCGTACACGATAACGAATATGACTTACTCATTATTGGCGGCGGCATTAACGGCGCTGGCATTGCTGCCGATGCCAGTGGTCGTGGCTTAAAAGTACTCTTATGTGAGCAGAACGATTTAGCCTCTGCCACCTCCTCTAATAGCAGCAAACTTATTCATGGCGGGCTTCGCTATTTAGAGAATTATCAATTTAGATTGGTAAGAGAGGCCTTGCGTGAGCGTGAAGTACTGTTAAAAAAAGCACCGCATATTATGTGGCCACTGTCTTTTCGACTGCCGCATCAAACACATTTACGATCGCCATGGATGATTCGTCTGGGGTTATTTATTTATGACCACCTAGCCTGGCGTAATACTTTACCTGCTTCAAAGGCGATTGAGTTTAACAGCGATAGCGTTCTTAACAGTAGCATTACCCAAGGCTTTGAATATGCAGACGGCTGGGTTGATGACGCACGTTTAGTGATTTTAAACGCACAAGCAGCGCATAATTTGGGTGCCACCATTGCAACACGCACGCGCTGTATTAAAGCCATCCGTAACGCAGACTATTGGGATGTGATTTTAGAGCAGCAAGCCAGCAAACAACACCTAAACATTAAGGCTAAAAGTATTGTGAATGCTGCAGGCCCTTGGGTAGCATCATTATTTGAAGATGTATTTACCCAGCCCACACCACATACTGTTCGTCTTGTAAAAGGCAGTCACATTGTGGTGCCTCGAATTCATAGCCAGCCAGTTGCCTATATTTTACAAAATGAAGATAACCGTATTGTATTTGTGATTCCTTATGAGCAAGATTACTCACTGATTGGCACTACGGATGAAGAGTACACCGGCGATATTACTGATGTAAAAATTAGTGAGCAAGAAATCGAGTACCTGATCAGTATTACTAATCATTACTTTAAAAAGCCAATAAGCGAAGCGGATATTGTGCACACGTTTAGTGGCGTGCGCCCGCTGTTAGATGACAAATCAACAGATGCCCAAGCAGTCACCCGCGATTACAAACTGATATTAAATAATGAGGCTGATCATGCTCCATTATTAAGTGTGTTTGGTGGCAAAATTACCACTTATAGAAAGCTTGCAGAAAATGCCGTCAATAAGTTAGCGCCTTTTTACCCAAAAATGAGTGGCTCGTGGACGAAAAACACCCCTTTACCAGGCGGCGACTTTAGTAACCAAGCATACCTTATCGCTCAGTTAGAAAGCAGCTATCCTTGGCTGCCAACCGACACCTTAAAACGTATGGCTCGCAGCTATGGCACGCTTAGTTTTCAATTATTGGGTAAAAGCCAAGCAATCGGCGATTTAGGTTATCACTTTGGCCATGGCTTATATGCACAAGAAGTTGATTACTTAGTTAACCATGAATGGGCAAAAAACAGCGCAGATATATTGTGGCGCAGAACTAAGCTCGGACTACGCTTTACTGAAAAACAAGTCATTGCCTTGGGGCAATATTTGACTAGGGCCTGTTGATCTTGCGGATTAAAATTTATTCAAACTAGGGGCTATTTAATCGCGGCGCGAGGTTTGTGACCTAGTGGGCTAAGTAAAAACCGAGCAACAAAGAGTCAATAGACCCTAGGCAGAACCCTTTGGGCAGCGCCTATTTGGCATTGATGCTACGTTATCGCCTATTTATGGGGAATAACCACACTACATAAGCTCTGCCTTGCCTAAATACCAAAAAGACTGCTGTAAATTTAACCTTGAAAGGTCAACAGGCCCTTACACCCTGCTTGCCACAGTTAAGCTGCGATTAACTCGTTGCAACAAGGTGCTGTGTTAATGCAGCTTTTTCATCAGCCGAAAGCATTTGCTTTGTTTTGCTGGCAAAGTCATAACGTACCATGACCGTTTTACCAATAGCGCAACACTTATCTTGCTGCCAGGCTTCTTGGCGGATCACAAATGAGCTATTACCAATCTGCTCTATGCTGGTGTTAATTGTCACCTCATGAGCATAAAATAGCTCGCCGACAAACGACACTTCAACCTTAGCAATAATTAACTTCCAGTTGTGAGGATTAAGATCAGGGGTAAAAAATTTAAAAATAGGTACTCGGGCGGCTTCAAACCAAACTGGGAGTACGGTATTGTTGATGTGTCCGAGTGCATCCGTTTCGCTAAAGCGCGGCATCACTTTTTCAGTAAACATAATAATCCATAATAATTAAACAGGTAACTCATGACGGACTTTATCCGCGTGTATGACAACGCGCTCAGCAGTGACTTTTGTGATAACTTTATCACCACCTTTTCTCAAAGCCCGCATATTAAACAAGGGATGACATCGGGCGGCGTTGATCTTAATAAAAAAGATAGCCACGACCTACACTTAAACAATCATCCTGAATACGCAGAACAATTAAAACATATTCAACAAACCACTGCACAGTATGTTTTTAAATACATTGAAGAACATATTTTTATGATGATTGGGGCATTTGGTTTAAAAGTGTATCACCCAAAAACAGGTCAGCCGGTAGATTTGACTCATGCCAATTATGACGAAGTAGGTAAACCACAACTTCCTTTACTGGTGCAGCAAATTTTTAGGCTCGGTAATATTCAAGCACAAAAATATGAGATCAATAAAGGGGGCTATCCGTATTGGCACAGTGAGGTGTATCCGCAGTTACAGCATAACGAAGCGTTGCATCGGGTGTTGTTATTTATGTTTTATTTAAATGATGTTGAGGAAGGCGGAGAAACCGAGTTTTATTATCAAAATAAAAAAATAGCCCCTAAAAAAGGCTCCATGGTGGTTGCCCCAGGGTATTTCACGCATACACATAGAGGCAATAAGCCAGTATCAAACGATAAGTATATTTTAACCTCATGGGTTTTGTTTAATCGAGCAGAGCAAATTTATGGAACGCCACAAAGCTAAAGCGGTCAGCGGTCAGCGGTCAGCGGTCAGCGGTCAGCGGTCAGCGGTCAGCGGTCAGCGGTCAGCGGTCAGCGGTCAGCGGTCAGCGGTCAGCGGTCAGCGGTCAGCGGTCAAAAATTAACTAACTGCTGACTACTGTCAAGTATTTGCACTTTAATAAACAATAATAAAAGTGCAGATTTGCATTAAACTGAAAGCTGACGGCTTATAGCTGACAGCTTCAAATCAGCTCATCAAACAAGTCAAACAAAGTGTCCATCTCTTCAATGGTGTTGTAGTGCATGCAACCAATGCGTACTACGCCGCCCTTATCAAGCACACCAAGTTGTTTGCATAAACCTTGGGCGTAAAAATTACCATCCCATACACATACATGTTGTTTGCCCAAAAATTCAGACACTTGGCGAGGCTCTAACCCTTCAAAGGTTAGTGCAAACGTAGGGGTACGCTCACTTAAGCGTGCTAAGTCATCAATACCAAACAATTTAATACGTGGGTAATTAACCAGGCGTGTTAAAAAGTATTCACTAAGCGCCATCTCGTGTTGCTTCGTTTTTTCAAACGCAACACGTAATTTTTCTCGGCGTGAGTGACTGTCATCAAGTTCGCTAATTGCCGCAATGTAATCAACCGCCGCAATAAAGCCTGCTAGTGCTTCAAAACTTTGTGTGCCGGTTTCCCAGCGGCCTGGAGCAACATCTTTTGCTGGTTCTACTTTATAAGGTGTAAACCCTTCTAAATGCGAAGCTTTACCGTAAACCATACCTAAGTGCGGACCAAAAAACTTATATGCAGAACACGCTAAAAAGTCACAATCTAACGCTTGCACATCGATTAGTTCATGAGGGGCATAATGCACAGCATCAACATACACCAATGCACCGACATTGTGAGCAAGCTCTATAATACGTTTAATATCGTTAATAGAGCCTGTGGTATTTGAGGCATAAGTAACGGCAACTAATTTAGTATTACTGTTTAATAGGCTTTCAAAATGCGCCATATCTAAACTGCAATCGGCTTCGTTAATAAGCGCTGTGTTAACCACTGCGCCTTTATCCTCAGCGGCTTGCTGCCAAGACGATACATTTGAAAAATGATCTGCATTGGTCACAATAATTTCATCGCCAGCTTGCCAGTCGCGTGAAATCGCGCGACTAAAGCTAAATGTTAGGCTGGTCATGTTCGGACCAAACACAATATTTTGTGCACTCGGCGCATTTAACAAATCAGCCGCCGCTTGACGTGCATTAGCCATCAGCTCAACCGTTTTGTCACTTGAGAAAAACGCACCGCCCAAGTTTGAATTGTAATGCCCTAAATAAGCGGTCATGGCACTCAGTACCGGCTGGGGTACTTGTGAGCCACCTGGCCCATCTAAAAATACCGGTGACTTGCCATCAACCGTTTGCATTAAAGCGGGAAATTGCGCGCGCAATTGCATTAAATTCATTTTATTTCTCTTAAGCAGTTAGTACAAAACAATCCAGGTAACCTGGTTTGTTAGCATCAATTTTGTTCATTGGCGTGGCGTTATGCCATACCTGACGGTCATTAATTAGTGCAAACATGCCGTCTTTTATTTCCATTTTAAAACACGGTTCTGCTTGTTGGTTTTCATAAACCAATAGCTCACCACCTTCTAAATTTTCATGAGAAACACCACATACGCATACATGGTCAAACCCGTCTTGATGCACACCTTCAGGAGCCGCAGGCGTATCGCTATCAATGACAAGCATTCTAAATTGGTGAATTTCGATATCACGATCTGCATCAATACCGGTAATCGCACAAAATTCGCTAACAATACTTTTCATACCCTCAGACTCAAGCAAGCTTTGCTCTAAATTTTCGTAAGTACGTTCAACATTACCTTGAAAGGTATTAATTGAATCGTCTTGCACAAACGCTTTAGTCGCTTGAAGATTAAGCTCACCATTTTGTAGTTTAACCACTGAATAACGGCGTTTACGAAACGCACCATCTGCATATGGGTTTGCAGGTAAGTTATCAAAAGAAGGCTTAACCAAATCAATGTTGGCTTGGTTAATAAAACGAAGTTGCAGTAAATTCTGGTTGTTTAATGCGGTCATAAAATCCTGCTTATAATAATGATAATATTGGCAGGGATTTTAATGCATATAGAGAGGATTTTTTGCTTTATTAACCATAATAATAACGGCATTTAACGAAAGTTAATACAATCACCGAATAAATTTAGCATTATCTATCTAATATTTAATTTAGCTAATAAAAAACCCGCCGAAGCGGATTTTTAAACAAACTCTATAAATTATACAGCTTGTTGAATAATTACGTTGTCTGCTTTTTTAGTGTACTGAGGCATACGGTGGAAGTTCAAGTAACGGTAGGTATCTGCTGCCGTTGCATTGATTTTCGCTGCATATTCTTGGTACTCAGCAGGTGTAGGTAATTTACCTAAAATTGCCGCTACTGCTGCCAGCTCTGCTGAAGCTAAGAATACGTTTGCGCCTGTGCCTAAACGGTTAGGGAAGTTACGTGTGGAAGTAGACACAACCGTTGCTTTATCTGCAACACGTGCTTGGTTACCCATACACAATGAACACCCTGGCGTTTCAATACGTGCTCCAACACGACCAAAGATACCGTAGTAACCTTCGTCTGTAAGTTGGTCTTTGTCCATTTTCGTTGGTGGTGCAACCCAAAGCTGTGTTGGGATACGACCTGTAAAACCATCGAGTAATTTACCTGCTGCACGGAAGTGACCAATGTTAGTCATACAAGAACCGATAAATACCTCATCAATTTTCTCACCTGTCACATCAGACAGTAAGCGCGCATCATCTGGGTCATTTGGCGCACACAGAACTGGCTCTTTAATCTCGGCTAAGTCGATTTCAAGCACATGCTTGTACTCTGCATCTTTGTCCGCTTCCATTAGTTCTGGATTAGCTAGCCATTCTTGCATTGCAGTAATGCGGCGTTCAATCGTACGTACATCACCGTAACCTTCAGAAATCATCCACTTAAGCATAACAATGTTAGACTCAAGGTATTCGCTGATCGACTCTTTAGAAAGCTTAACAGTACAACCAGCGGCTGAACGCTCTGCTGATGCATCAGATAATTCAAATGCTTGCTCAACGGTTAAGTGCTCAACCCCTTCAATTTCTAGAATACGGCCAGAGAATTCGTTGATTTTGCCTTTCTTCTCAACCGTTAATAGCCCTTCTTTAATACCGTAGTAAGGGATGGCATGAACGAGGTCACGTAACGTAATACCTGGTTGCATTTCACCTTTAAAGCGAACCAAAATCGATTCAGGCATATCAAGTGGCATAACACCCGTTGCTGCTGCAAATGCGACCGCACCCGAACCCGCAGGAAATGAAATACCTAATGGGAAACGTGTATGTGAATCACCACCGGTACCTACGGTGTCTGGCAATAACATACGGTTCAACCATGAGTGAATTACACCATCACCTGGACGAAGCGATACACCGCCACGGTTCATAATAAAATCAGGAAGTGTATGATGCGTGTTTACGTCAATTGGTTTAGGGTAAGCCGATGTATGACAAAAAGACTGCATAGTTAAATCTGCAGAGAAACCTAAACAGGCTAAATCTTTAAGCTCATCACGTGTCATAGGACCGGTGGTATCTTGCGAGCCAACCGTGGTCATTTTAGGTTCACAATATTGGCCAGGGCGAATACCGGTAACGTTACATGCTTTACCCACCATTTTTTGCGCAAGTGTAAAGCCTTTATCTGATACTTCAGTTACAGCGGGTACTTTAAATACGTCAGTTGCACCTAAACCTAGAGACGTACGTGCTTTGTCTGTAAGGCCGCGACCAATGATCAGTGGAATACGACCACCAGCACGAACTTCGTCTAAAATTACCTCAGATTTAAGTGCAAACGTAGAGATCACATCATCAGTACCATGACGTTTCACAACACCTTCATAAGGGTAGATGTCGATTTGGTCACCCATGTTGAATTCATCAACATTTAATTCGATTGGTAATGCACCCGAGTCTTCCATTGTATTGAAAAAGATAGGCGCAATCTTGTTACCTAAACAGACACCACCTACGCGCTTATTTGGGACAAATGGGATATCAGCACCCATAAACCAAAGCACGGAGTTAGTAGCAGATTTACGTGAAGACCCGGTACCAACAACATCACCTACGTAAGCAAGTGGTAACCCTTTAGTTTTTAATTCTTCAAGTTGAGTGACAGGACCTACTTCACCGTTTTTATCAGGGTTAATACCATCACGTTCTGTTTTAAGCATCGCTAGTGCGTGAAGTGGGATATCAGGGCGTGACCATGCATCTGGAGCGGGTGATAAGTCATCAGTGTTTGTCTCACCAGTGACTTTAAATACAGTAACCGAGATTTTTTCAGCAACAGCTGGCTTATTAGTAAACCATTCTGCGGCAGCCCAAGACTCAATAATTTGTTTGGCGTATGTATTACCTGCTTTTGCTTTTTCTTCTACATCGTAAAACGCATCAAACATTAATAAAGTGTTTGCGAGGCCCTTAACTACGATTGGCGCTAACGCTTCGTCATCAAGTAGGTCAACCATTGGCGCGATATTGTATCCACCAAGCATAGTACCTAGCAATTCAGCTGCTTTTTCTTTAGAGAGAAGTGGAGAGACTGCTTCACCTTTTGCAACTGCCGCTAAAAACCCAGCTTTAATATAGGCTGCATCATCAACACCCGGTGGTACACGGTTGATTAGTAGTTCTAGGACGAATTCTTCTTCGCCTGCCGGTGGAGTTTTAATTAGCTCAATAAGATCAGCCGTTTGCTGAGCATCTAATGGCGCTGGTACGATACCTAACGCGGCACGTTCTTCTACGTGTTTACGATATTCTTGTAGCACAGTATTGCCCTCTTGGTGACGTGAAAGTATTCGGAAGTGTTTATAAAACAAACCATAACCCAATACTTATAGTATTCTAACGCTCAATTATAAAGCTTTTATGTATAGATTAAAATCCATCCACCTGGGCAACTAGTTATATCCATTATTAATAATATGAATAGTAGGTTAAGTAAAATCAACTTTCATGAATACCTATTACTGGCATAAAAAAACCCAGCCTAAGCTGGGTTTTTACTCAATTATAAAACTATTAACGTAGTACTTTTACACGTTTAATAGATTTTACTTTTGCTTCAACGCGACGGTTTTCAGCGTGAGCTTCTGCCGTATTTGCTGGATTTTTAAGACGCTCTTCACCTAAACCAGCTGTTGTAATGCGATCTTCTGCAATACCATCAGCAATTAGCTTTTTAGCTACTGCATCAGCACGTTTTTTAGATAACCACTTGTTGTAAGATGCTTTACCTACTTCTGAAGTGTGACCTTCAAGTAATACTGTTGTATCAGGGTGATCATTCAAGAAAGAAGCCACTGCATCAATATCACTTAAGTATTGATTAGATACAGATGAATCATTGTTAGGGAATGTCACTAACAAGCTTACTGTTACTTCAGTATCTTCATAAAGTGTACAGCCATCGCTATCAACCGCATCTGTCATCGGTGTGTTAGCACATTTATCATCAATATCTGGAATACTGTCTTTGTCAGTGTCTACAGGTGTTACTGGTACTGGAACAATTTCTGGCTCAGGTGCTGGCTCAACCACTGCTACTGGCGCTGATTTTTGGCCAAAGAAGTAGTTAATACCTAATTTTGCGCCAACATCTGTGTAGCCTTTGTCTAAACCTTGGTAAACGCTGGTTTCAGCATTTACAAAGAAGTTGTCTGTAACAAAGTGTCGGTAACCTACACCTGCGTTTACAAACGTGTTGTCATCAACAACATCAATATCTTTCAGACCGAATAAACCGTAAAAAGGACCGCCACCAAAGTGGTAAAGCGCATCGATACCGTAACGTTCGCCGTCAATATCGTTGCGATTGTTAAGTACTTTGTCATGAGCATTGAAGTCTAGATCTGCGTACTCTAAACGCGCGCTCCAGTAATCATTAAAGCGGTAACCTAATTCAGCACCCCAACCTGTTGACTCATTCACGTCAAGGCCAGCTTGCTCACGCATGTTTTTCCATGAAGCATCGTAGTAGTCGCCAAATGCGCCGATGTAAAAACCTTCTTGCTCGGCAGCAAAAGTAGATGCGCTAGTTGCAGCTAACGCAATGGCAATTGTAAGTGATTTTAATTTCATTGTTTTCTTCCCATTTTAACAACTAAAAAATGTAGCTAAACATTGCTAGCTCTTCTAACTTATCTATACAATAGCTTAGCCTTTGTTAATCAATACTTAACGTAGAATATATTTTTAATATCTCAAGATAATTAAACTAGCCTATAAAAGTGTTGATCAACCAATACTAGTCCAAATAGCAAACAATCGCTTTAAACCCCATACGATCACTGGCCTTTGTGGGTATTATGGTATCACCCGTTCATAGTTTGCTCTATGAATGAACATCGCCAGGGTAAAAAATGACCTTTTATGTTCATTCCCAAACTCATAAAACCATACTTAAGTACCACAAAAAGTACGGTAATTCTTATCATCTTTCGGAGCTTCTTTAAACTCACTGGCTTGCCCATGGCTCGCATAAGGGGTTGCTAACACATCAAAAAATCGTGTAAGCATCTCACTTTCACCCTGTGTTATGTACTGAGAAATAATCTCTTCAATAATATGATTACGTGGAATAACACTTGGGTTGGCTTGTCGCATCACCTGATAGCTATGCTCATCTGTGTGTGCCTGCCACTGCTTTACCCACTCACCAAGTGCTAGCGGTATTTTACTCTGACCATTTAACGATTCAGTGAGTGCATCAAAGGTATTAGTGTAATCTAGCTGGTGCTCTTTAAGTAATCCAAGTAACTCTCCCACCAGCTCATTGTGTTGCTCATAAGATGATGCTTTTAGTCCTAACTTTTGTACCCACATGGTGCTAAACTGTTGATTAAATTGGGTCGAAAAGTCTGCAATGATAGGTGTCAGCATTGCTACAGCTTGCTCATCATCGTCACTTATTAGTGCCATTAAACTCTCTGCTAAGCGAGCGCAGTTCCAACTCGCCATGTTTGGCTGATTGCCAAATGCGTATCGTCCTTGCTTATCAATAGAGCTAAACACGGTATCAAAATCAAACTGGTTCATCATGGCACATGGGCCGTAATCTATGGTTTCACCACTAATTAAGGTGTTGTCGGTATTCATTACCCCATGAATAAATCCCACCCTCATCCAACTTACGACTAAGTTAACTTGATTGGTTATCACTGCGGCTAGAAAATCCAAGTATCGCTGGGCGCCAGTGCTGTTAATTTCAGGGTAGTGTCTTTGAATGGCTAAATCGGCTAAGTTTTTTAGACTGGTCAAATCGCCTTGGGTAGCTAAATATTGAAACGAACCCACTCGAATATGACTACTCGCGAGTCGCGTTACAATAGCGCCAGGTTGAGGCGGGTTACGATAAACGGTTTCGCCACTACCAACCACGGCTAAACAACGCGTAGTTGGAATACCAAGCGCGTACATTGCTTCGCTCATTACGTACTCGCGAATAGCAGGGCCTAATGCACAGCGCCCATCGCCACCACGCGAAAATGGCGTAGCGCCAGCGCCTTTTAACTGCACATCCCAAAGCTGGTTTTTATCATCACTAATCGCGCCAAGTAAATGCGCTCGCCCGTCTCCTAAGCGCGGAGAAAAGTGACCAAACTGATGCCCCGAATACCCAAGTGCAACTGCAGAAACAGCTTGGGGCTCATTACCGCTGAATACACTTGCCCGAGAATCGGCATTCACTTGTATATTAAATTGTTCGGCTAAGGGCTCATTCCATAACAATAATTGTGGCGCTGCCACCTTGGCTGGATGATCGCTAATTGCAAACCCCTCACCAATGTCGGTATACCTTGGCACTAATTTCATGTTTAATCCTGTTGTTGTTGGCTTATACCTACACGGTTATCGCCGACACCATAAGCGACAATTAAGCTTAGCTCTTGCATACTTAAGCCGCTTTGTTGCTGTAGCTCATTGAAGAATGCCTGCGCTGCACTTAGTGACTTTTTAGTTTGTAAGCCACCGTCTATAATTTTATGGGCACGCAAATAGCTCTCTACATCCCTTGAAAGTAAAAAAGTATCTTTTCCTAAGGCACGCAACGCATAAGGACCGGTATTACCACCAAGCCTCGCACCATGCTTTTTTAAATAGGCCCACAAGCCAATAATATCCTCACTTGGCCAGTTAGCAATAAACTGACTAAAGCTGCCGTGTTGCGCTGTAACTTCGTGGATCATATACGCATTTTCAGTAATGGTTTTTACTTTTTTATAATTGCGTACAATCCGCTCATCACTGGCTTTTTGCTCTAACATGTCTGGTGGCATCATCAATAGTTTTTCAACACTGAAATCCCAAAAAACCTCTCTAAATCCGGCCCATTTACTGTTGATCACCGACCAATAAAAACCACTTTGAAAAACCTTGCGCGTAAATTCTTCTAGCCAATCATCATCACTCAATGTGACGAGTTGCTTTGTTGATAAAGGTTTTGCGAGTAATAATTTAAGCATTTTTTCAGAGCCCTTTCGCTCTACTGCACGCTTATAAATATCGCTAAATTTTTCCATCTGCTTAATACCTTACTTCTGCTATGAGGCTAGTGTACGAGAAAAGCAGCCAATACGTAATAACTGTCAATTGGGATGAATCTATCTGTATTTAGTCACTTGACACCTAGACGGCTAAAGTGGTTTAATCGCCACACTTACCCTATTACATTGTATTTGCTGATTGATTTTTCAATAGCAAGTGCAAAGGGCTAGAAGAGGTGCGTTATTCAGGTAGCGTATGTTAGGAGCGCAAACTCCATTGAGCATACGTGAGGGGAATTAACGCCGAGAGGTAATACTTTTTTGTGAAAGGTTACTTCGGGCGACTAGGTTGAATCCTAGCGACTGTCACCAATAACATATTTGGTGGAGAGCTTCTGGTCTTAGTATAATAAGGCCGTGCGCCTTATTATTTAAGCCCATTCGCTCTTCGAATTATAAATACATTCAAAGAGTCCGGCACCCTAAATACCCGCCAATAACTCGACGAATGCCCTATAAGTTCGTGAGAGATGATCAACAACTTCAATATTAACAATTTCCATTTATGGACTGCACTGATCACCCCATTTGATCAAAATGGCCTAGTTGATTACGCAACCTTAAATACCTTGGTGGCCGAGCAAGAAGCCGCTAACAATGGCATTTTATTACTTGGTAGCACTGGCGAAGGGTTAGCCCTTACCCTAAAAGAGCAGCAAGCCATCGTAGAGCATGTCTGCCAATTACAGCCGAGCGTCCCGCTTATGGTTGCAGTCGGTGGTAGTAACTTAAAGCAGCAGCTTGAATGGGTTAACTACTGCAACCAACTGCCTATTCATGGTTTTTTACTTGGCTCGCCTTTGTACGCCAAACCAGGCGCGCTGGGGCAAACGCATTGGTTTGAAAGCCTGCTAGATGCCAGTTATCACCCTTGTATGCTTTATAATGTGCCAGGACGTAGCGCGGTTAGCATTCCTATTGCAACCATTGAAAACCTCAAACAACATAAAAATTTATGGGCACTTAAAGAGGCCAGTGGCTGTATTTCTCAATTTGAAGCCTATCGACAAGCAGCGCCTGAATTAGCCATTTTTAGTGGTGACGATGCCCTCATGCCTTATTTTGCCCAAGCAGGTGCAAAAGGTTTAGTGTCGGTTGCAGCCAATGCATGGCCAGTGCAAACTCATGAGTTTGTAAAGCGCAGTTTAAGCGGCCAACACCCTAATCTTTTTGCCCAGTGGTCTAGCGCTATCAATAGCTTATTTTCAGTAGCAAACCCTATCCCAGTCAAAGTGTTAATGCATTTACAAGGGCGTATTAGCAGTCCGCATTTACGTCCACCTTTAACACACCTTGAGCTGACACACACAGATGACATTTCATCGGCAAACAACACCATTTTATCTTGGCATTAAATACAGGTTTTTATAATGAGCTGGTTAGAACTATTAAATAATTTAGAAACGGGCGCAGTTCGCGCAGCAACACAAGACGAAAACGGCCAATGGCACGCTAACGTAGAAGTAAAGCAAGGCATTTTAGAGGCGTTTAAAAACGGCACTAACATGGAGTTTCCTGGTGGCTTTGTTGATAAACATAATCTAGCGCCGCAATGCTTTGAAGCCACAGCAGGCGTTCGCATGGTGCCAGGTGGTTCAAGTGTACGTCGTGGTGCACATGTCGCCAAAGGCACTATTATTATGCCACCTGCGTACGTAAATATTGGCGCCTTCATTGACGAGGGCACTATGGTAGATAGCCACGCATTGGTTGGCTCATGTGCGCAAGTGGGTAAAAATGTTCATTTGAGCGCTGCGGTACAATTAGGCGGGGTACTTGAGCCTATTGGCGCCAACCCTGTGGTCATAGAAGACGATGCATTCATCGGTGCAGGCTGTGTGATTGTTGAAGGCGTGGTGGTTAAAAAAGGCGCGGTACTTGCCCCAGGTGTTCGCTTATCTGCAACCATTCCTGTTTTTGACTGCGTTAATGAGCGCCAGCTTGATAAAGGCGAAGCAATCCCTGAATACGCGATTGTGATCCCAGGTTCTCGCCCTGCGTCAAACGACTGGGCACGTGCTCAAGGCTTAAGTATGTCGTGTGCCTTAATTGTTAAATACCGTGACGAGCAAAGTGACGCATCATTATTGCTTGAAGAGGTTTTACGTTAATGACCTTTTTGAGCACGCCCGTTAAAAGCGCTATTGATAAGCTAGCAAGCCAACTTGATACGCCCTTTTTTGTTTATGATCTTGATTCATTGAACACACATTTAACCCGTTTAGTGGCACAAACCGAGGTAAAACTCTGGTATGCAGTTAAAGCGAACCCGTTATCTAGCGTGATCCATCGCTTAGATAACGCTGGTTTTAACTTTGATGTCGCCAGTAAAGGCGAGCTTGAGCAAGTACTTGCCCAAGGAATTAACAGTGAACGCGTGCTCAACACGGGGCCTGCAAAAAGCCCTAAACAAATTAAGCGCTTTATTGCGCGTGGCGTACGTATCTTTGTGGCCGAAAGTCTCAATCAGGTACGTTGGCTCAACGAGCAAGCGATTGCCCAGCAGTGTCAGTTACAGGTTTTGCTGCGTGTTCAATTACGCTGGCCCGAGGGTGATAAAAACCCACTAGGTGGCGACAGCCTCACCCCATTTGGGCTTGGCTGCGATGAATGGCAATCGCTAAATACTAATGACTTCACAGCACTGAGCTTTGATGGCCTACATATTTTTCAGTGGGGTAACATGCTCAGCAGCGACAAACTTGCCGATCTGTGGGCGCAAATGATTGCGCCGTTAAGGCAACTTGCTGAGCATTTAAGTATTAACCTTAATATTCTGGATTTAGGTGGCGGCTTAGGTATTCCTTACACCCTTAATGATCCGACTTTAAGCTGGGATGCATTAATAGCAGCCCTTGCAAAAATTAAACGCGATGCGGGTGTTAAAGAGCTGTGGATGGAACTAGGTCGCTATGCTGTAGGCGAGTGCGGCCACTACGCCACACCTGTGGTTGAACGCAAATTAAACTACGGTCAACAACAGGTGATTATGAGCGGCGGTATTAATCATTTATTGCGCCCAGCGGTCACCAGTCAAAATTTCCCTGCGCGTTTATTACGAGATTCAAACGCAGTAAACCAATCAATGAGCCTATATGGGCCATTATGTACCGCGCTGGATTGCTTAGGGGAGCACCAATTGCCGGGCGATTTAAATGAACATGACTGGCTGGTGTTTAGTCAATGCGGTGCTTATGGTTTTACCGAAAGCATGCCGTACTTTTTATGTCATGAACTGGCCGGTGAATATGTTATACACCATGGCGAAATCAACTGTATTCGCCAAGCAGAAGATGCAAGCCACTACTTGAGGTAAAAAAGATGAATAACACCACAGCTATAAGCCAGGAAAATATTGTAGTTGGTGAAGTGGCAAATGGCCTACCACTGACCATTCCTGTCTATCGTTTAAAGGGCGATGGCACAGGCCCAAGTGTGTATATACAAGCTAATATGCATGGCGCCGAAGTACAAGGTAACGCGGTTATTTATCAGCTACTTGAACAGCTAAAAAACCTTAATTTAAAAGGTGATATTACCTTAGTTCCCTACGCTAACCCCATTGGCTGTAATCAAAAATCGGGCGAATTTACGCTTGGCCGATTCGACCCTATTACGGGGACTAATTGGAATCGTATGTATCACTGTAATAATCAGCTTGCATCACAGTTTGCAAAGCAGTTCAGCGATGCCGATGATCAGATTCTAAAAACAGCGTTTAAAGCTGCGTTAATTAATGACGTTGAGCAACAACTTAATGGCCCAGACTATCGTTTAACAACGGGTAAACGCATAGCGCTAAACTTACAAAGACTAGCGCATCAAGCTGATATTGTTTTAGATTTACACACCGGCCCTATTTCTAGTCAGCACTTATATTGCCCTGAATATGCCACAGAAAGTGCGCGTTACTTTAATATTCCCCATGTGCTAGTTATCCCTAATGACTTTGATGGCGCAATGGATGAAGCGAGCTTTTGTCCATGGTGGCAACTTAGCGAGCAACTTGCTCAGCAAGGCCGTGAATTTAACGTGCAAGTTGAAGCCTTTACGGTAGAGCTTGGCAGCCAAGAGAAAATAGATTTAAGCGCGGCACTTGACGATGCTCAAAGTATTTTAAGTTACCTTAATCACAGACAGGTATTTGCTGATGCGCCCTACAAGCCAAAAGTGATGACAAGATATGGCTGCCAACTAAATGATTATATTGCTTACTATGCGCCTATGGGTGGCATGGTTGAATACCTAGCACCGCTTGGTGGTCACATTAAAGCGGGCGAACCGATAGCAAAAATACTGCGAATGGAACGCTACTTAAGCGAGCAACCACTGCAAACATTAAGCTTTGATCTTGATGCGATTGCGATATTGCACTTTGCCTCAGCCAGTGTGAACCAAGGAACTGAGCTTTATAAGTTTTTTACAAACGTCTTTGAGCTATAGCTCACCCCTTCTCATTGCGTGAGAGTCTAACTAGCGCGTTATTAGCTAGTTATCCAGTAAAAGCGACCTAGGTCGCTTTTCTTTTTTGCCATATTAAAGTTCAGGACAAGTTCACCGTATATGTGTTAAAAAGGCGTTATAATTACCACAAATCTATTACTTCCCTCACTTACAAAGGAATTATAATGAGTTGGCGCCACTGGATACTACTCTCAACATTACTAAGCACTGCTGTTATTGCACAAGAAACAGCAAAAAACGAGCAAAACAATGAACTTGAGCTGGTTAAGCAATGTATTTTAAATGAAGTGATAGGTGGAGACGGTAAACAAACTCTCGATCAATTACGCGAAAAATGCTCTGCCGTTGAGGAAAACAAGCAGCTAACGGCTATCGACAAACGCCAAGCCCGTGAAGCGGTTGGTAAAAAAAATCGTAATGTAATTACACCGCATAAACGTAATTATATTTTACCGGTTTCTTATATGTCGAACCCAAACACTCGCCCGTTTGATGGATTTGCAGAATTAACTGATAAAAAAGATGGTGACCCTCTCGATAACCTCGAAGCTAAATATCAGCTATCAATTAAAGTGCCTTTATATGATGAGTTTGCTGACTCAGACCAAGCCATATTTTTTGGCTTTACGCTGCAGTCATACTGGCAAGTATATAACGACGATATTTCCTCCCCTTTTCGTGAGACTAATTACGAACCAGAAGTATTTTGGATTAATTACTTAGACCCTGAAAACGTTTTATGGGGCGATGAAATGGCAATAGCCATTGGTATTTCGCACCAATCTAATGGTCGTAGTCAGCCAAACTCGCGTTCTTGGAATCGCATTTATGCCGATTTCATTTGGGAAAAAGACGGCTTTGTATTTAGCTTTAAACCTTGGTATCGCATTCCTGAAAACAAAAAGCCCGCGCCGTTAGATGCACGAGGTGACGATAACCCTGATATCTATAAATACATGGGTTACTTTGAATTTGGTGGCGCGTATCGCTTTCACGATCATGAATTTAGTTTTATGACTCGTAATAATTTAAATTCAGATAACCGCGGGGCAATTCAGCTTGATTGGTCATTCCCTCTATGGGGAAGAGTACGCGGCTATGCGCAGTACTTTAATGGCTATGGTGAGAGTTTAATAGACTATAACGCCGATATTGAACGCTTTGGTGTCGGTATATTACTAACTGACTTGCTATAAAAAATGCTTATAAAAAAAGCCAAGCAACTCGCTTGGCTTTTTCGTTTATTTTATCACTTTTTAACCACAAACTGCCCTTCAAACTGGGCAACTACTTGGTCACCATCAAAAATGGTTACTGGTACTAAATAGCTCGCCTTACCCGCCTCTTGTAACTCCATTAAGTTACCTTTACAGGTTTGAATATCAACACAGCCTTTAGGGTCGGTATTCAGTGGTTTTAAATATTTAATATTAGCATCGGCTAACACTATATTGCCCTCAAGTCCGGCTTCTTTTAATGCTAAATACGTTGCACCCCAACCCGTTAATGTAGCTAGGCTATAAATAGAGCCCGCAAACATGGTGTTGTGTAAGTTTAAGTTAGCATTTAAATCTGCCCGAGTAGTAAATTGCCAATCAGTGTAGCTTTCTACTTTTATCCCCATTGCATCACTAATAGGGATTGATTCACGCCATGTATTTTGCAGTACTTGAGTCCAATTAGGGTGACGAAACCAACCTGGTTCACTCGGCTTAAGCTTAACCATTTTATAATGCTGAACATCACCATAGGCTAAATGCGCTTTTTCTTTATTTTCGTAGCCATGGCGCTGATAAAATTCCAGAGCACGTTCGCGAGCAAACAGCACCAACTCATCAGCATCTTGATTCCACGCTATTTTTTCGAGTTCATGTAACAAACGGCTACCAATATGTTGATTGCGGTTACCTTCTGCAACCGCCATATAACGTACTTGAGCTTGTTGCTGGTTATTAAAGTGCAAACGCGCTACACCCAATACTTCACCTGCTTTATTTTTAATAAAGCGGTGTTCAGCTTCTTGCTCTAAATCGTCTTGCTCAGAACCACGAGGTTCGCCCCATGGTGCACGTAAAACTTGCCAGCGTAATTGATAATAGGCTTGCCAGTCTTCACTACTTTGAGGGGTGCTCACTTGAAACATACAGACTCCATAAATTAAAAATGTAAAAATATTACGCTGTGCATTTTGTGAAAAACACCATACTCGATCTGGATAAAACTGCAAATACGACTTTGGTTTCCTATAAATGACTGTAAAAAATTAATGACAAAATCGATTGCGCTTTACCCCTGCTGGTTTATGCTCAATACCATGAATAAATATATCCATGATAGCAGTGGCCTGATCAGCAGGCACTTTATTGAGCATAGTTCATCGCTAGGCCAGTTACTTTATTGGCATAATCAACATGGCATAAATATACAAGTTCGAGAACATCAACAACTGCGTTGGCTACTCATTAACAATACCTTGCAATCGTTGATTTTAATGGGGAACCCGCACACATTACTATTTCCTCACCTTGCTTATTTGGCAACAGTTTGGCAGCAACGGCCAGCGCCTAAAAAAATACTTGAGCTCGGTTTAGGTGGCGGTGCTATACGTAACTACTTATTAAAACAGTACCCTCAAGCGCAGCTGACTTCAGTAGAAAAAAACCCTCATATAATTGACTGTTATCAAAATTTTTTCGCCCTTAATGAACAGGGCCAAATTTACTGTAAAGACGCACAAACAGTTTTAAAGTCAGCGGTGAATATAGATTGGATTATTTTAGATTTATTTAGTGAACTAGACGCCCCTAGATTCTTATTTGATCTATGTTTTTATCAAACAATTTATGATGCGCTTGCTCAGCGGGGCATCTTATTTATTAACTTTTTATCGCAACATGCCTCCCAACTTACACAGCTACAACTTGTACTGAAGCGCGTATTTGGGGAGACTGTTAGCATTCATAAAATCACCGGATTTGTAAATCACATTGTGATTGTAGAAAAAACACTTTAAGCGGTTAAGTTGAAGGTAACCGGCCCATCGTTACATAAGCTAACCTGCATGTCGGCTGCAAATTCACCTGTCGCTACCTTAATTCCGAGTAATTTAGCCTGCTCAACAAAGTAATTATATAAGGTTTGCGCTTGATCTGGTGTGGCTGCCGATGAAAAACTAGGACGCATGCCTTTTTTGGTATTAGCTGCAAGTGTGAATTGCGATATGACTAATAGCTCGCCTTGTATATCCTTCAGGCTGAGGTTCATTTTATCGTGTTCATCACTAAAAATTCGATAATTGCTGACTTTGTGTAGTAGTTTATCAGCAACACGCTCATCGTCTTCTTTTTCAATACCTAGCAGTAATACAATACCTTGTTTTATTTCACCAACGACCTGTTGCTCTATTGCCACACTGGCGTGTGTTACCCGTTGAATTAGCCCCTGCATTTACTCACTATCCTCTGCTTGTTGCTCTTTTTTATTATAATGTTGCATGTTAATACACACGGTAAATTCAGCACCTAGTAGCACCACTACCCACGACAAGTACACCCATACAAACAAAATAGGAATGGTCGCTACCGCACCATAAATCACTTCGTATGATGGAAAATGGCTAATATATAAAGCAAAGCCTTTTTTGGTTAGCTCAAATAACAATGCAGCAAACAGTGCACCAGGAATAGCCGCCCTAAATGAAACACGCGTATTCGGTACTAAGGTATACAACATAATAAAACCAGCCATAGAGATAGCATACGGTAGAAGCTTTAATAAGAAACCACTAAACCCTGGGATCCCCTGATCGGCAAACGACACTAGTGACACAATATAAGAGGTGACACCAATACTCGCACCCAGTAGTACAGGCCCCAAACTCAGTACCATCCAATACACAGCAAACGATATCATCATTGGGCGTTTTTTCTTTACTCGCCAAATACGATTGAGAGTTGCATCCACATTGCGGATCAATAACAAGGCAATAGCGGCTAAAAAGCCAATACCTACCGCCGTCATTTGATTAGCATTACCAGCAAACGAGCTAATATGCTCTTTAATAACATCAGAAGAGGTCGGCACAAAATTAGTAAATAAAAAACTTTCAATGGCTAAGCGGGTGGATTCAAACCCTGGAAAAGCAGAGAATATTGCTACACCAACCGCTATCAACGGAACTAGCGACAACAAGGTAACGTATGCTAAATACCCTGCATTAATGGTTATTTGATCGTCTATACAGCGATTTAAATATTGCATCCACCAGCCTGGTTGCTGTTTTAGAAACACCTTAACTTGCTGTTTATAATGGGAGAGCTTATCATTCATACAATTAACTTTGTTGGTGAGCTTTTGATTATAATAACAATCAAGGCCATAATTTACAGCATTAACACTCGTAAATAGGAATTCAGATGAAAAAACAAACATTATTAGGGACAGCCATACTCTCGTTAATGCTGATGCTGTCTGGTTGTCAGTCTGCTTATTATTCGGCAATGGAAAAAGTAGGTGTTCATAAACGTGACATTTTAATTGACCGCGTTGAAGAAACAAAAGACTCACAACAAGAGTCGCAAGAAGAATTTCAATCAGCACTCGAACGCCTTACTACGTTAATTAATTTTGATGGTGGCGAATTACAAGATGCTTACAATCAACTCAATGATGATTACGAATCCAGCCTGCAAGCTGCAAATGATGTATCAACCAATATCAATAAAGTAGAGGATGTTGCTGATGCGTTGTTTGAGGAATGGCGTGATGAACTAGAGCAATACAAAAGCGCTTCATTAAAACGTGAGAGTAATAAAAAGCTACAGACGACTGAGCGCCAGTTTAGTCAGTTACTTCGCTCAATGCGCAGTGCTGAAAGTAAAATGGAACCCGTGCTGTCATCACTAAAAGATAATGTACTGTATTTAAAACACAACTTAAATGCACAGGCAGTTTCCGCTATTAAAGGGGAATTTACTAACTTAAAACGTGATATTCAGTTACTCATGAATGACATGAATAAGTCGATTGAAGACTCAAATAAGTTTATTGAGCAAATGAATAAAGCCTAAGAAGCGTATTAGCATTTACTCTAAGCCCGCTAAAAATAGCGGGCTTTTTTATACACATTTTTGTTACTTTTTATACTTTTTTAATGTCCCGCTTTTGTTACACTTTCAGCAAGTTAAAAATAACAATTAAAAACCATGAAACTATATACGCTCTGTTTAACCTTTGTCTACAGCCTTCTGGTGGCCTGTAGCACAGCGAATAATGTTAATGTTATTGCAGGTCCAGATACCCTTGTTCCACTAAATCAACACGGTGAGCATAGGGGTCGCTATCATAACCTTTATCCTGGTAAAAAAAGCTACCCTATCAGCTGTGAAAGTGATTGTTATCCTGCACACATCAACGTTCTCTGCGAAACCGAGGGTGAACAATGCCAGTATCAAGAGAAACAGCCAAACCCAAAACTAGACACAAATTACACCGTTCGTTGGCTAGGCCATGCGGGGTTTATGATCAGCACCCCTAACGGGCAGCAAGTGGTCTTTGATCCTGTAAAAGCGCAATTCGATTCACCTGTAGCACTGGGCTTTAAGCTCGCAGGTGGTATTTATCGACAACCTGGCGATTGGCTAACATCTGACGAGCTTACCCATTTAGATGCGGTTATTTACTCTCACCTTCATTACGATCATTTTAATAAAGCAGATATTGAGGAAATAGGCCGCCAACCGCGTTATTTAACACCTCTTGCCATGGCTGATAATTTTCCTAGTGATGGCTTTAATATTAGCGAAATGGCATGGTATGCAAGTACTAAAATTGATGATTTAACTATTCATGCGCTACCTGCACACCACTTTAGCAGCCGTGTGTTAGTGCCCTTTATTTATGAAGACAACGATAAAGATCTGTGGAATGGCTGGCTACTTGAACAAAATGGCAGCACCTTATTTTTTGCAGGCGACACTGGCTACTCAAAACACTTCAGCGATATACAGCAAAAATATGGCGATATTGATGTGTGCTTAATGCCGATAGCGTCTTACTACAGCGAAGATAACCCTAACTGGTATCGTTACGTTCATACAACTCCAGAAGATGCTCTAACAGCAGCACAGGAGCTCAACTGCAAAATAATGATACCTTGGGGATATGGTAACTCAACATGGAAAATGGGCGATCGCACGAGTCACTCCGCTTTACTGCGTTTATTACATATGCATAAAAAAATGGACTCGAAAATACCCCTGTATATTTTAAATGAAGGTGAAAGTATTAAACTTTAATCAGTCATTTACATAATTAGCAATAACTTCTCTGCTGAACTATGTTTAATTAACTAAACAGTGAGGAGATTTTATGTTTCTTGTGCGACTCATTTACGCCAGTAAAATAAGTAGTGGTTTTGGGCCTGAGGATATAGAAAGTATCTTACAAAGTGCCCGAACCTACAATGTAAAAACAAACGTCACCGGCATGTTATGTTTTAGCAATGATTACTTTTTACAATGCCTTGAAGGCTCCAGAACGGCTGTAAATAATACCTATCAACAAATATTAAACGACAAGCGTCACCACAATGTAATTATGCTCAACTATACCCAAATTCCCGAGAGAGAGTTTGAAAAATGGTCAATGGGCTATGTACCGCAATCTAAGGTAACCGAATCGCTGAATCTCAAATTTTCAGGCTCCATTGATTTTAATCCTTTTAAAATGTCTGGAGAAAGTGCGCATTTATTAATGCTCGCATTAAAAGACAGCATAGCAGGCACAATCAGTTAGTATAAAAATAGACTACGAGATTGTTTTTAATAGCTATTTAAGCCAAGCTAAATCATCCTTAATTGATGAGATGACTAATGAAAAAAACACTACTTGCTTTTAGCTTACTTTTTACCCAGCCACTCATGGCTATTAACGTTAGTCATACACCAACAGCTATTACTACTGATGGGGTTTCTGAAAGTGCATGGGACAAAGCCACTTGGCATAATATGCCATACTTAATGGACGGCACCCTACCAGACTCAGACAAGGATTTTAAAGGTCGCTACAAATTACTGTGGGATGAAGATTATCTTTACTTGCAAGCCGATATTGCTGATGATGTACTAATTGATACGCACCCAGATCCAACGGTAAAATATTGGGATGATGATGCCCTTGAAGTTTTTATTGATAGTGACGCATCGGGTGGTAATCACCAATTTAACCATACAGCATTTGCTTATCATATTGGCCTTGATAACCAAGCTGCCGATTATGGGCCTGATAAAAAAGCGCATTTATATACCGACCATTTAGTTAGTAACTGGAAACGCAATACCACTGCGCCCTATAAGATCACGTGGGAAGTGGCGATAAAACTCTACCCGAATGATTATCAACAAGGCGCACAAAACACTCCGCTTAAATTAACGCCAAAGCAAGTAGTCGGTTTTATGCTCGCATATTGCGATAACGACGGCAGTAAAGTTCGTGAGCACTTCATAGGTTCACACGAAGTACAGCCTGTTAACGGCAGTCGCAACCTTGGCTATATAGATGCTGATGTGTTTGGAAAAATCACTCTACTACCGAAAAAGTGATGAAGTTAGCGAACTGGCCTTTTTGTTGGGTTGAGTGCAACGAAACCAAAAAAATAGGGGTTTTACATTATCAGTTGTTTTAGCTCTTACTCTTTTACTTCTCATTCTCTTCTCTTTGTGTAAATATTTTTAAGTGAATTTTTTACAAAGAGGGTAAGAGGCGCTGCGCTTTTAGAGCTTAATACTGATAACTAAAAACTGAAAGCTTCTCTTACTTTAAAAACAAAAAAGCCGCTGTATTTTGCAATACAGCGGCTTTTAAAATCATTGTTCTAAATTAATAGATTATGACTTAGGAGCACGACCCGCACGTTTACGCTCATTTTCAGTTAAATGACGCTTACGAATACGAATGTTCTCAGGTGTAACTTCTACTAACTCATCATCAGCAATAAACTCAAGCGCTTGCTCAAGTGAATAGTTAAGTGCTGGTGTAAGTGTTTGTGCTTCATCTGTACCAGATGCACGAACGTTAGTAAGTTGCTTACCTTTAAGCGCGTTAACTGTAAGGTCGTTATCACGGCTATGAATACCGATAACCATACCTTCATAAACTTCAACACCGTGACCGATAAATAAACGGCCGCGCTCTTGTAAGTTAAATAATGCGTTAGTAAGTGCTTTACCTGTTGCGTTTGCAATCATTACGCCGTTCTTACGAACACCTAGCTCGCCACCTTTGTGCGGACCGTAGTGATCGAACGTATGGTAAAGTAAACCAGAACCCGACGTTAATGTCATGAACTCAGTTTGGAAACCGATTAAGCCACGGCTTGGGATCATAAAGTCCAAACGCATACGGCCTTTACCATCTGGGGCCATGTCAGTAAGTTCACCTTTACGAAGACCAATTTGCTCCATGATAGAACCCTGGTGCGCTTCTTCACAGTCAATAGTTAGTGTTTCATACGGTTCTTCTAACACACCATCAACAGTACGTAAGATAACTTCTGGACGAGATACAGCTAACTCATAACCTTCACGACGCATGTTCTCGATTAAGATACCTAGGTGTAATTCACCACGACCCGATACACGGAAGCTATCTGGGTTATCTGTATCTGCAACGCGAAGTGCAACGTTGTGTACTAATTCTTTGTCTAAACGCTCACGAATGTTACGTGATGTTACAAACTTACCTTCTTTACCACAGAAAGGTGAGTTATTTACAGAGAACGTCATCGTTACTGTTGGCTCATCAACACTTAATGGAGGTAATGCTTCAACGTTGTTAGGACAACAAAGCGTATCTGAAATCTTAAGCTCGCCAAGACCCGTTACCGTTACGATGTTACCAGCGTAAGCTTTATCAGTTTCAATACGTTCAAGACCTAAGTAGCTTTGTACTGAACCAATTTTACCGTTACGTTTAGACCCGTCAGCGCTAATAATCGTAACTTGTTGGTTAGGTACAACTGAACCGCGTTTGATACGACCAATGCCAATTACACCTTTATAAGAGTTGTAATCAAGCTGTGAAATCTGCATTTGGAAGTCACCTTCAGGATCTGCATCCGGTGGTGATACTTCGTCAACGATCATCTTGAACATAGGTTCCATGTTATCTGATGCTTCGTCTAAATCTAATGTAGCCCAACCATTGATTGCTGATGCGTAGATTACTTTAAAGTCTAACTGTTCATCAGTTGCGCCTAGGTTGTCGAATAAATCAAAGATTTGATCCATAACCCAATCAGGGCGAGCACCTGGCTTATCAATTTTATTGATAACAACGATTGGCTTTAAGCCTTGCGCGAATGCCTTTTGCGTTACGAAACGCGTTTGTGGCATTGGGCCTTCTTGAGCGTCAACAAGTAGTAGTACTGAGTCAGCCATCGAAAGTACGCGTTCAACTTCACCACCGAAGTCGGCGTGTCCAGGAGTATCTACGATATTGATATGGTAATCATTCCAAGAGATAGCGGTGTTTTTCGCTAAAATGGTAATACCACGTTCTTTTTCAATGTCGTTTGAATCCATCACGCGCTCTTCATTACCGCCGCGTGTTTCTAATGTACCTGATTGCTCAAGTAGTTTATCAACCAGTGTTGTTTTACCGTGGTCAACGTGGGCGATAATTGCTATATTTCTTAACTTTTCGATACTCATATGTTCACTCAGAGAAATTGAATCTCATTGATCCTGCAGGGGCTATACGTTCTCACCTGCGCTTTCACGAGATGTCCCAGCATAGGATTTAAAAGGGCGCATATTATCCCCTATAAATGGAATGGATGAAAGTTTATCCAAAATAAAATTTCAAACTTTCGCAATAAAATAATTAACTCTTTGTTTTAAAATAATTAATTTTGATGATTAATTTTTATAAATTAATCTCAAAAGGTGGTTTTGGATTAATTTAAAGCGACTTTACTGCGTATTTTGCATTTTCTTTGTGTTAGTCTAAGGTGATTAATTTGCAAGCAATTATAACCCTGTAAATGTTGCACCGTTTTGGAATTATTACGCACCAAAACAGTGCTTAATCTATGCCGCCTTTATACTGTTTATATATTTTCACATAAAAAACAACAAATTATAATAGTGGCACAAAATCAGCTTATAGGTATTTAAAGTATCTAAGCAGCAATAATAAAACCCAATAGTTGGAGGACACATGTCACAATCGGTTTTAGATTTTATTAAAGAAAATGACGTTAAGTTCATTGATTTACGCTTTACTGACACAAAAGGTAAAGAGCAACATGTTTCTATTCCTCATCATCAAGTTGATGAAGACTTTTTTGAAGATGGAAAGATGTTCGACGGTTCTTCAATTGCTGGCTGGAAAGGCATTAATGAATCAGACATGGTGCTACTACCTGATGCAGATTCAATCAAGCTTGACCCTTTCACAGAAGAAACAACACTTATCGTTCGTTGTGACGTGGTTGAGCCTTCTACATTACAAGGTTATGAGCGCGACCCTCGTTCAGTAGCTAAACGCGCTGAAGAGTACATGCGTTCTACCGGTATTGCTGACACAGTTTTATTCGGTCCAGAACCAGAATTTTTCGTATTTGACGACGTTAAATACAAATCTGACATGTCAGGTTCAATGTATAAAATTGATTCTAAGCAAGCAGCTTGGAACTCAGATAAAGAATATGCAGATGGCAACACAGGCCACCGTCCAGGTGTTAAAGGCGGTTACTTCCCAGTTGCACCAGTGGATGACTTCCAAGATTGGCGCTCTGCAACATGTTTAGTGTTAGAAGAAATGGGTCAAGTTGTTGAAGCGCATCACCACGAAGTGGCGACTGCCGGTCAAAACGAGATCGCAACTCGCTTTAACACTATGGTTTTAAAAGCAGATGAAATCCAAGAAATGAAATATGTTATTCATAACATGGCTCATTTATACGGAAAGACAGCAACGTTTATGCCTAAGCCTGTTGTTGGTGATAACGGTTCTGGTATGCACTGTCACCAATCTTTAGCTAAAGACGGCGTAAACTTATTCGCAGGTGATAAGTACGGCGGCCTTTCTGAAGACGCGCTTTACTACATTGGCGGTATCATCAAACATGCTAAAGCAATCAACGCTTTTGCTAACGCGTCAACTAACTCGTACAAACGTTTAGTGCCTGGCTTTGAAGCACCGGTAATGCTTGCATACTCTGCACGTAACCGTTCAGCGTCAATCCGTATTCCAGTGGTTCCATCTGCAAAAGGTCGCCGTATTGAAGTACGCTTCCCAGATCCAACTGCTAACCCATACCTTGCTTTCTCTGCAATGCTTATGGCTGGCCTTGACGGAATTAAAAACAAAATCCACCCTGGCGATGCCATGGATAAGGATTTATATGACTTACCAGCTGAAGAAGCAGCAGAAATTCCAACTGTGGCAGCATCACTAGATGAAGCACTAGCGGCATTAGATGCAGACCGTGAGTTCTTAAACCAAGGTGGCGTATTCACTAATGACCTAATTGATGCTTACATTGCACTTAAGTCAAAAGAAGTTGAAAAACTTAACATGACGACTCACCCAGTTGAGTTTGAAATGTACTACAGCTGTTAATTTATTAACCGATAAATAATGTGTGTTTTAAGCCCGCTTTGCGGGCTTTTTTTATGGCAAATTTAACGGTTCTACACTAAAGTGAAGTAAGTTTAAACAATGCAGGGTGGCAGGATGGTAGGTAAGGTTTTGTTGCTATTAATAGCTTTAGTGTTAAGTGTTAATAGCCATGCAAGCAATAAAAAAATTTATGCATGGAAAGACAAAAATGGTGTGCTGGTTTTTTCAGATACCCCTCAACCTGGCGCCAAGGAGGTTAAGCTCACCAGCCAACACTTAAACATGCCTGCAACAAATACTGACATACTTCATACTTCACCGACTAAAACAGCGGTCAAGTTTAAAATTAGTATTACATCACCAGAGCCCAACCAAACTATAAGAGAAAACACCGGTTCAGTGTACGTTTCAACTCAGATTGCGCCTCGCTTTGAAGCTGGATTTACTATTGGCTTGTTTTTAAATGGCATTGCTATTGGTGAACCCAGTGATACCACCACCCTGGCGTTAAGAGATGTAGAACGCGGCCAACATACACTGCAAGTTAAACTTTATAATAAACAAAACCAAGTAATTGCAACTAGCCCTGACAGTGTATTTTTTATGCATCGTAAAGGCCTTAATATAGGTCGGTAATTGCAGTTAAATACGTATAATTAGCGTATATTTTACTAAAAACCTTGCCTACCTCCCCAGGCGCACTAAAATGGTGCAATAATGATTAATAAGACACATTTTAGCCCAGAGCTACTAAATATAATTTGGCAAAACCAAACCACCGCCCTGATGTTACTTGATGAAAGCTTTACGCTTATTTACGCCAACACCAGTGCTAGTGAATTACTTGGTTTAGGCGAAAAGCGCCTACTCGGGCAAGCGTTCGACGACTTATTCAATTATCACTCTATCGACTTAAAACGTATTGCACAGTATTCGTTAGTTGATGGTGTAGACTGCCACCAGCATAGAGCTGACGTGGTGTTTATCGATTCTCGCCATGCAAAATTAGCGGTCAGCACGCGACGAATAAAGCATAACGATACCTTTTATATTTTATTTGAATGTCGACAAACCGATGACGAAATTAAGCACGATCAAGTTTCAAACCAAATGCATCAATACCAAGCTGCACGCAACTTAATTCGCGGTTTAGCCCATGAAATTAAAAACCCGCTGGGTGGAATTCGCGGGGCGGCGCAATTATTGCAGTATGAAGGTGATCAGCAAGAAAGAGATCAATGTGCAGAACTGATAATTGAACAAGCCGATCGATTGCGTGAATTAGTTGATAGGCTCCTTGGGCCTAATCAGCTGCCGCAAAAATCGTATGGCAATATACATCAAACATTAGAGTCGGTTGTAAAACTCAGTACCTTAGATAACAACCGCGATATTCGGTTAGTTAAAGACTACGATCCGAGTATTCCTGATGTTTATATTGATCAGAGCAAAGTTCAACAGGTAGTGCTAAACATTGTGCGTAATGCACAACAAGCATTGGTAGATGGTGGTGAAATAAAAATAAAAACGCGGATTAATTACCAGCATCGTCGTCCTGGCAAAGCCCCTAAAAAGGCACTGCTTATTCAAGTCATGGATAACGGCCCGGGTATTGATGCCAATTTACGCGACACCTTATTTTACCCTATGACCACCAATAAAGAAGGTGGCTCGGGACTTGGATTATCTATAGCGCAAACCTTGATTGATCAACATGATGGCTATATCGAATGTGATAGTTGGCCGGGACATACTGAATTTAATATTTATCTGCCGTTTACAGATTAATACTTTGGAGTTTGCATGAAAACAGCTTGGCTTGTAGATGATGATGCCTCAATTCGCTTTGTACTAGAAAAAGCACTGACTCGCGCAGGGTTTGAAGTAGAAAGTTTTGCAGATGCACAAAACGTACTTAACGCGCTAAAATTTAGTCAACCTAGCGTGTTGATTTCCGATGTGCGAATGCCTGGTATGGACGGTATGGCATTACTTGAGCTAATAGCAGAGCAAACGCCAGGGCTACCTGTGATCATTATGACCGCCCACTCAGACCTTGATTCAGCCGTTAATGCATTCCAAAAAGGCGCATTTGAGTATTTGGCCAAGCCGTTTGATTTAAATGAAGCGGTTGCACTGGTGGAAAGTGCGTATCGAGCTAATTCGACCAAAAAAACCAAACGAAAAACCGCCCCGCCAAAAAGTGCCCATATTATTGGTGAAGCCCCGGCTATGCAGGAAGTGTTTCGTGCTATAGGTAAGCTGTCAGCATCAAGTATGAGCGTACTCATCAACGGTGAGTCAGGAACAGGTAAAGAGTTGGTTGCCAGCGCTCTGCATAACCATAGCCCGCGGAAAGAAAACCAATTTATAGCCCTTAATATGGCCGCTATCCCTAAAGAATTAGTTGAATCTGAACTGTTTGGCCACGAAAAAGGCGCTTTTACAGGGGCAGATAGCGTGCGTAAAGGTCGCTTTGAACAAGCCAATGGCGGTACCTTATTTTTGGATGAAATCGGTGATATGCCACTGGATGTACAAACCCGCTTATTGCGCGTATTAGCCGATGGCGAATTTTATCGCGTGGGGGGTCATCAAAGTATAAAAGTAGATGTACGCATTATTGCTGCCACCCATCAAAATTTAGAAGAGCTGGTAAAACAAGGTAAGTTTAGAGATGATTTATTTCATCGTTTAAACGTGGTTCGCCTACGTTTACCTGCCTTACGCGAGCGCCCTGAAGATATAGAGCGCTTAGCGCTACACTTTTTACATAAAAGTGCAAAAGACCTGCAAGTAGATAGTAAAGTATTAAGCCCTAAAGCAATTAAGCAACTGTGTTTATTTAATTGGCCTGGGAATGTTCGTCAACTTGAAAACACCTGCCGCTGGTTAACCGTTATGGCGCCTGGAGAGCTGATTGGCGAGCAAGATTTACCTCCTGAAATTATTGATAATGCCGCCGCAACCCAAGAAGGCGATTGGCTAGATTCATTTCAGCAGTGGCTTAATCAAGAATTTAAACAAGGTAAAGAAAATATTTGGCCGGATATTCAAGCCCAGCTAGAAACCCGCTTAATCAAAACAGCCCTCGCTAATTGTTCTGGCCATAAACAAGAAGCCGCAGTAAAAATTGGTTGGGGTCGCAATACGTTGACCCGAAAATTAAAAGAGCGCAATATTAGCTGATATTTTATAAGACTAGCGTCCTAGGTTATTAATGAAGTTAATTGAAAACATCCCTTTGTTTAAGCAAATGGAAATTATAAATCGCTTAGATTTTTTTAAAGAATTCACACTCAATGAGCGCCAGATTTTGCTTGAGTCATTTGGTTTACTTTATTTAATAAATAAAAATCAGTTTTTATTTAAAGAATTTGATAATGACAAGCGACTGTTTATTGTGCTCAGTGGATCTTTAATGGTGTTTAAACACAATCACCTGCTGGAACTGGGTAGTATAGAGCCTGGCGAATTTATTGGTGAAGGTGCATTTATTAATAACCGAGAGCGCAGTATTAATGCACGCGCCAAAGAAAGCGCCATAGTACTGGCTATTACTGCCGATGCTCTCACCCGCCTACCTAATGTCATACGCGAAAAAATTAAAGACCGTATTATTGAAGGTATGAGCCTGCGCATTGCAAAACTCTCGGAGCATATAGAAGAGCACGGTTAACAGTTAACTTAATCCATATAAACAACCTGCATTGAGCAATTAAGCCAGCCTGGCTTATTTACATGAGCTGTTATGGTATATGTGCCTGATGGTTTGTCGCCAAAAGGAGTCTCAACCAATGGCTGTGAGTGAGTGTAGGTTTGTGAATAATTGCTGTAGTAAATAACCAAATAGCCGTATAAATATTCCCATTTCAATGTGACTTTTGCGCCGCTGATTAATGTGAACTCAGCATGTTGATCAGTAAAGGTTACGACTTGGTCATTAAACTCATCTTTTTCGCACTGGGTTGTTCGCAACCGAGAAGGCATGGTAAAAGCGTCGTCCGCATCAGTATTTTTTAGATAAAAACCAATATTACCATCACCATAAAAGTGATTTGCGCGTGTGGTGTAGCTAATTTCGGGTTGATAGCCTAACCCCTGCATAATAGTAGCTAGCTGCTCTGTTTCTTGGCGTAAAATTCTATCATTTGATAATAGTAAAGTAGCTACGCCAAATTCCCGAGGGATGTCGTGTTCAACATATTCGTAAGGTAGGGATTGTGTTTTGAGTGCGGCCTCTAACTGCTGGTGCTGTGAGTCCGATAAACCTTTACTAAATATATACACTGTAGGCTGTTGGCATGCACTCAACAATAGCATGAGTGCACACGCTAAAATTCCATTTTTCATTATCACCCCGCTGATTACAAGTGTAGTCTAAAGGAGTGATTTAAAATCGCAACTTAATTTATTTGGCTGTTTAACCTGAAGTCTGGTTATTTAGCCATGCATCGACACTCTGACGTTTGTACAGCACTTCATTAAATAACCGATGACGCTCAAATACTAGCTCACTTTGTTTGGTTTTAAGCCCGCTAGTTAGCTGGCTATGGGTATCGTTAAACTTAGAGATAACTGAAAAGCCACGTTCAGTGTCTTCTTTTACCTGTTGTGCTAGATGCGCTCTTACATCATCAGCGGTTAACAGATCTGAATGCTCTAAGCCCATTAGCTCTTTTTTCATCGCTAATCTTATGCCCATTTTTTACTCCATTATTTATATTCAATCTCTTTTACGGCCGATATTGGCAATTAGCGCGCCAATGTGTAATTTTTTTCGCGTGAAGCTTAACCCTGAATTACTTCAGTTTTTTTAAAGACTATAAAAAGAGATAAAAAGTTTCATAAAAAATCACATAATCAACTCACCTAACAAGCTCACTTTGGTGCAAAATAGCCACTGAGCCTTTATACTACAGCTAATACCACCCCCACTGAGAAACATGATGAACGAAGAATATATAGAAGTTGAGTTAGAAGAAGAGCCTATAGAGCTGTGCAAATTATTAAAGGTATTAGATCTTGTTGAAGGTGGTGGTCAAGCAAAAAACCTAATTAGCGAAGGCTATGTCGGTGTTAACCATGAAATTTGTACAATCAAACGGAAAAAATTATACAGCGGTGATGTACTTGCATTTGATGGCGAGTTGTTTCAATTAACGTTAAGTGAAGATGCCACTCCAGCAGAACGTCCAGTTATTGATGAAACAGTTACAGCAGAAAAAGCCGCGCCAGTAGCAACAACAGAGCCGGCTAAAAATAAACGCAAACGCACTAAAAAGCCTAAAGTTGATGAAAAAACGGGTCGTCGCCCTATTTCATTTGGCTAACATTTGCTTAAGTTATATGTGTTATTAAAAGCCAGTTTGCATCACTGGCTTTTTTATTCTTTAATAGAATATCAATAATAAAAAATAGATGCTTACATGTCAGAAAACACCTCAAACCGCTGGATAAAACCCGTACTTATTACCGCCTTATTATGGAACATATTAGGTATTCTTGCATTTGTCATGCAGCTGTTTCTCTCTCCAGAGATGATAAGTAAACTACCTGAAGAACAACAACTTGCTTATAACAGCCAACCTCTATGGGCTACTTTAGCGTTTGCTATTGCGGTATTTGGCGGCGCATTAGGATGCGTACTTTTGTTATTCAAAAAGTCTCTAGCCAGATTAACATTAATAATCTCTTTGGCAGCGATTTTAGCTCAGCAATACTATAATTTTATGATTATTAATAGCATCAACTTGTTTGGTATTAGCGCTATTTTTATGCCTATTGCAGTCACCATAATTGCGATTGCATTGGTGTATTTAAGTTTTCATTTAAAACAACAAGACTACTTTAAATAGCACTTTTTTGAGTTTAGTTTTGTGGCCAATTATTACTCAGAGTATCCCTTGAATTTTAACTTTTGGCCTTCATCTCTATTTAAATAACGACCAAAATAAATTATACAATATGGTATTTTTTATCATGGTACACACTTTGCAAATCACTACAGAGGTCACTTTTACAAGAATATTAATCTAATTTATTGAAGGGACAAATAATGAAAAATAGTTTCGACACCCAACAACAGCTCACTATCAATGGCGAGCAGTATCATATCAACTCGCTCATGGGACTTGGCGATAAAGCCAAACGCCTGCCTTTCTCGTTAAAAGTATTGCTAGAAAACTTACTACGTAACGAAGATGGTGTGAATATTAAAGAACAAGATATTCAGGCCTTATTAGATTGGGATCCAAAAGCGAAGCCCTCTGCCGAGGTAGCTTTCACTCCAGCCCGCGTAGTAATGCAAGATTTCACTGGTGTCCCTGCAATTGTTGATTTAGCTGCCATGCGTGATGCGATGGAAAAACTCGGTGGTGATCCTGCAAAAATAAACCCACTTTCTCCTGCTGAGCTGGTAATCGATCACTCGGTGCAAGTGGATGGTTACGGTAAAGATGGTTCATTCGACTTAAACTCAAAATTAGAATATGAGCGTAACAAAGAGCGTTACGAATTTTTACGTTGGGGACAAACCGCATTTGATAACTTAAAAGTTGTACCACCTGCAACCGGTATAGTTCACCAAGTGAATTTAGAGTATTTAGCCCGCGTAGTATTTAATGATACAAAAAACGGCAAATCGTTAGCCTATCCAGATACACTAGTCGGTACAGATTCTCATACAACGATGATTAATGGTTTAGGCGTACTTGGCTGGGGTGTAGGCGGCATTGAAGCCGAAGCCGCCATGCTTGGCCAACCTATTAGCTTGCTTATTCCACAGGTTGTGGGTGTTAAATTAAATGGTCGCTTACCTGAGGGCACTACAGCAACCGATTTAGTACTTACTGTTACTGAAATGCTGCGTAACCACGGTGTGGTAGGTAAGTTTGTTGAGTTTTATGGTGACGGCCTTGCCGACTTACCACTTGCCGATAGAGCAACTATCGCTAATATGGCGCCAGAGTATGGCGCAACCTGTGGTATTTTCCCTATTGATGATGAAACGATTAATTACTTACGCTTAACTAATCGCGATGAGAAGCAGCTTAAACTGATTGAAGATTACGCTAAACACCAAGGCTTATGGCGTAACGATGGCGACGAAGCACATTATACCGATAAGCTTGAACTGACTTTAGATGATGTTGTGCCAAGCCTAGCAGGCCCCAAACGCCCGCAAGATAGAATTACTTTGGATAAAGCCGGCAAGGTTATTGGTCAGCACTTAAAAGATTTTCAAGACGAGCGTATGGCACGTCGTGATAAAAGCGATGAAGAGCAAGCGCGTATTGAAAGCGAAGGCCCTACTACCAACCCTGATGATCCTACCGATGAAGCGCAGTTTATGGGCGCAGCAAAAGTAAACTTTAATGGAGAAGAATTTGAGTTAAATGATGGTGCCTGTGTTATTGCTGCAATTACTAGCTGTACAAACACATCTAACCCAAGTGTTATTTTAGCTGCCGGTTTAGTAGCTCAAAAAGCACGTCAGTTAGGTATTAATGTAAAGCCTTGGGTTAAAACGTCACTCGCGCCAGGTTCACAGGTGGTGACCGATTACCTTGAAAAAGCAGGGTTGATGGATGACTTGGATGCGCTTGGCTTTAATTTAGTTGGTTATGGCTGTACCACATGTATTGGTAATTCAGGCCCACTTGCCGATGAAATTAGTGAGGCGATTCAAAAACACAAATTAGTTGTAAGCTCAATTTTATCGGGTAACCGTAACTTTGAAGGGCGCATACATCAAGATGTTAAAATGAACTTTTTAGCGTCGCCTCCTTTAGTGGTTGCCTATGCCATAGCGGGTAGAACCGATATTGATGTTTACAACGAGCCACTCGCGCAAGATAAGCATGGTAACGATATTTACCTTAAAAATATTTGGCCGAGCGTTAAAGAAGTAAGTGAACTAGTAAAAAGTACGGTAACTAAAGAGATGTTCGAAAAAAGCTACGCCAATGTTTACGATGGCGACAGTCGCTGGCAAAAAATTCAAATACCTGATGGTAAACTTTACGATTGGGACGGTGCTTCGACTTATATCAAAAAAGCCCCCTTCTTTGATGGTATGAGTGTTGAACCACCAGGTATTCCAACTATTGAGGGTGCGCGTTGTTTAGCTAAACTGGGTGATTCGGTGACTACCGATCATATTTCACCAGCAGGTGCAATTAAGGCAGAGGCACCCGCAGGGCTTTACCTACAAGAAAATGGGGTTGAAAAAGCACAATTTAACTCTTATGGTTCACGACGTGGTAATCACGAAGTAATGATGCGCGGTACATTCGCTAATGTGCGCCTTAAAAACTTACTAGCCCCTGGTACCGAGGGCGGTGTTACCCGCACTCAACCTGATGATAAGCTAGAAAATATTTATGACGCGGCAATGGCATATCAAGAAAATGGAACACCACTAGTGGTTCTAGCAGGTAAAGAGTATGGAACTGGCTCTTCGCGAGATTGGGCTGCAAAAGGGTCATTATTACTCGGTATTAAAGCTGTGATAGCACAAAGCTATGAGCGTATTCACCGCTCTAATTTAATTGGTATGGGCGTACTTCCTTTACAATTTAAAGAAGGTGAAAGCCATGAATCACTAGGCTTAACTGGGCAAGAGCAATTTGATATTCAAGGGTTATACGATAAAACCGACGAAGTCAGTGTGATTGCGACTAACAGTGAAGGTAAACAAGTTAGCTTTAGTGCCGATGTGCGTATTGATACTCCGAAAGAGTGGGATTACTACAAACATGGCGGTATTTTACAGTACGTACTGCGCAATATGCTCGACTAACAACTTAAAACGAAAATGCAGCCCAGCTCAGTAATGAGCTGGGCTTTTTTATATTATTAATGGATGCTTGCGCTAAATCAATATCGCTTTATAAAGACTCCATACACTAAGAAGACACGCTGCGCAGAGGCCGTTATGTCTTCAATTGTAATAATTAGACTACTTAAAACATCGATTTTGCTTGGGTTATGCTTAATAGTGACAGGCCATGGTTTAATTGTATCGAGCTACTTTACCAACCAGTACGGCATTAAAGGTATTATTACTGCAGCTGCCTGTATTGCAATTGGCGTGCTTTTATCATTGCCTACTAAAATCTACTTAACCATATTATTAATGGAAGCAGAAAAGCGTTATTTGAAGACACAGCAAAAACACCCCAAAACTAAAAGCCGCTAAAACTTTCGACCTCTTTACTGCGTTGCTCTATTCTCTTTTTGGCTTTTTCAGCATCTTCAAACAGTTTATTAATTGATTCACTGTTATATATCTCAGGCGCTCGCTGAGGAAAAGGCTGTGCTGCTGATTTAGCACTGCCACTCAAAATGGCGGTATCTTCTGCAACCACAACATTGATATCGGCGGGATTAAGCTTTACCACTTCGCTTTTACCATTTTTGTTTGGTACATCTGAGAAATGCCACTGTCCTTGCCCGTCTTGCCATTTATAAATTGGCTTAGGATTTTCTAGCTCAAAAGTAGCACCAGTGATTTTTTCACTCGCGGTGGTAATTGCTAAGGTAATGCTATCTAACGCACCAGATGAAAGCGCTACCATTTCATTCTTGATCTCTATTGATTCACTGTAAATAACAGAGGTACTTAGCCAAGGCTGGCCATTGGGTTTTTTAATAAAAAACAATAAGGTAACAGCAATTATCATCACTGACACTGCTAAATAGGTGAAGTATTTCATAGCGTTCCTGCTGTGTGTTTAATCCATCATCACAACCAATATAATAAAAAAGAATCAATTCAGCAAATATTAAACAATAAAAAACGCAGCAAAGGCTGCGTTTTTTATTTTATAGCTTTGAATAATAAAGTAATTAAATTCCATCACCATCAATATGTAAGCCACACTCACGGTTCAAACCAAAAAAGCGGGTCTCCTCTTCACTCATGCCGGGCTCTAGTTTACGCGTGGTGTGCACATCCCCCATCGACACATAGCCTTGCTCCCATAATGGGTGGTATGGCAAATTATGCTTTGTTAGGTATTGATATACATCGCGATTATTCCATTCAATAATGGGGTACACTTTTACCGTACCTCGACTTATTTCTAGTACTTGCTTTTCAGCACGGCTTGAGGATTGATCTCGACGTAGGCCACTAAACCAAGTGCTCGCATTTAGCTCCTTTAAAGCGCGTGTCATTGGCTCTACTTTATTGAGCTGGTTGTATTGCTTAATGCCTGCCTCACCTAGCTCCCATAATTTTCCAAATTTAGCCTCTTGCCATGCAGGGCTCAGCTGCGCTTTATACACTTTTAGGTTAAGTGATAACTGCGAAGTCATTTGCTCTATAAACTGATAGGTTTCTGGAAATAAGTAGCCTGTATCGGTTAATACCACAGGTATATCTGGGCGCTGTGCAGTCATTAAATGCAACATAACTGCAGCCTGAATACCAAAGCTCGATGATAAAAACGCAGTGTCAGGCAAATTTTCAAGTGCCCATGCAACGCGCTGCTCTGCGCTCATGTCAGCCAGCAAACCGTTCGCATCAGCTAACATAGCCTGTTGGCTTTGCTTATCTAGCTGTAATATGTTTTTAAATTCACTCATGGTCAACTTTAAACCTCACCAGCGCTTTGCGCTGCTTTTAAATTATGCGTAAAAATCGGTAACGGATACTTTTACTTCTGCAACAATACCTTTGCGAATAACAAAATCACCAAAACACTCGCCATCATTACGTTCACTAACCCATTGCCCAATGAGTTTATCGAATGCTTCTAAGTAAACCTCTTCGCCAACGTTTTCAAGGTAAAGCTTAGGAATACGCGTGCCCTCAGTGTTACCCCCTAGATAAACGTTATACTTACCAGGGCCTTTGCCAACCAATCCAGCTTCTGCTAGCATGGCACGACCACAGCCATTCGGGCAACCAACCACACGCATAATAATGCTGTCATTTGGCACCCCATGCTTGGTTAATAAGCCTTCTATTTTTTCAATTAAACTCGGTAAGTAACGCTCAGCTTCGGCCATGGCTAATGGGCAGGTTGGTAATGCCACACACGCCATTGAATTTTTGCGTTGTTCAGTGTCTTTATCGTCAATCAAACCATGGTTACGGGCTATTTCTTCAATGACTGCTTTTTGATCGGCCGGTACACCGGCAATAATTAAGTTTTGATTTGCCGTCATGCGAAAATCACCTTGATGAATTTCTGCAATTTTGCGACACCCTGTTTTAAGCGGCTTATCAGGGTAGTCTAAAATACGACCACTTTGAATAAACAGGGTTAAGTGGTGCTTACCATCAATGCCCTCGACCCAACCAATACGATCCCCTCGGTGAGTAAACTCATAAGGGCGGCTTGGTGCAAAGCTCACGCCTGCGCGTTTTTCAACTTCGGCCTTAAATACTTCAGTGCCAACACGATCGAGTGTGTATTTAGTTTTTGCATTTTTACGATTTGAGCGGTTACCCCAATCACGCTGAACAGATACCACGTGCTCAGCAATTTTTAACGTGTCTTCTAGGCTAATAAAGCCAAAGTCGTCCGCTTTACGTGGATAGGTTGCTGTATCGCCATGGGTCATAGCCAAACCACCACCCACAAGTACGTTAAAACCAACGAGTTTGCCACCCTCAGCAATCGCCACAAAGTTTAAATCGTTAGCATGTACGTCCACCTCATTATTAGGTGGGATCGTCACTGTGGTTTTAAACTTACGCGGTAAATACGTTGAACCTAAAATAGGCTCTTCTGTGGTTTCAGACTTTTCGCCATTAAGCCAAATTTCAGCGTATGCCTTCGTTTTAGGTAATAAGTGCTCAGAGATTTTTGACGCCCACTCATAGGCCTCTTGATGTAACTCAGACTCAACCGGATTGGTAGTACATAACACATTACGGTTCACGTCACCGGCGGTGGCAATTGAATCAATACCCACGCTATTAAGTAATTGGTGCATACCTTTAATTTCGGGTTTTAATACACCATGAAACTGAAATGTCTGGCGAGTAGTTAAACGAATACTGCCATAACTGGTTTTATCACCAGCAAACTTATCAATTGCTAGCCATTGCTCTGGCTTAATGATACCGCCAGGCATACGTGCGCGTAGCATCACATTATGCAGTGGTTCTAACTTTTGTTTAGCACGTTCAGGACGTATATCGCGGTCATCTTGCTGGTACATGCCGTGAAAACGAATTAACTGAAAATTATCAGCGGTAAAACCACCGGTGATCTCGTCTTTTAAATCTTGCTCTATGGTGCCACGTAAAAAGTTGCTTTCTCTTTTCAAACGCTCGTTATCAGAAAGCTTTACGTTTTTATCTTGTTCGCTCATATTTAATCCTAAATTTGTTACAGTGACGGCTGTTAGCGTTGCTTTGTTATAAAGTAAGCAATGTGTACTTAGTACACGTCTTTCTGATAGCGATTTGCGCTTCGTAAGTCTTTTAAATAAAGCTCTGCGTCTTCATAGCTTTTACCAGTGTTTTCGCTAATGATATCAACTAAGGCATTATGTACATCCTTTGCCATGCGGTTTGCATCGCCACACACATAAAAATGAGCACCCGCTTCTAACCAATCAAACACTTCTTTTGAGTTTTTACGTAACTTATCTTGTACATAAACTTTTTCTGCTTGGTCACGACTAAACGCCACATCAACCTTACTTAGTAAACCTGACTTTAAGTACCCTTGAATTTCTACTTGGTACAAGAAGTCTTGAGTAAAGTGTGGGTTACCAAAAAATAGCCAGTTTTTACCTGTTGCTTCTCGTGCATCACGCTCTTGTAAAAAGGCGCGAAATGGCGCAATACCAGTACCTGGTCCAACCATAATAATCGGTGTGTCATCGTTTACTGGTAAGCGGAAGTTATCATTATGTTCACTGAACACTTTTACTTTACAGCCTTCTTCAGCGCGGCGTGCTAAGTACCCTGAACAACCACCTAAATGCTCTGTACCAAACGCTTCAAACTCAACTAATGCAATAGTTAAATGCACCTCATCTTCAACCTCTGCTTGGCTAGAAGCAATTGAATATAAACGTGCTTGTAATTTACGCAGGCAATCAACTAGTGTTTGCGCTTCTAATTTAGCTGGGTTTTGTGCAACCACATCAAAGATTTGGCGAGGCTCAATGTATTCGCGCATTGCGCCTTTATCTTCTACTAGTTTAAGCAGCTCAGGCGTGCCTGTAGCGGTGGCATACTTTTCAACAAAGCCAGGGTAGGATTGTGTTAGCTCTAGTTTTTCAATTAAGGCATCACGTACGCTGAGTTCTTCATCGCCAAGTTTAACGCGGCTAGTAGGATCAATTTGCGTTTGCGCTAGTAGCTCATCTACATGTACTTCATCATTTAAGAAGTAAATGCCTAATGAATCACCTGGGGTGTAACTAATATCTGACCCTTCAAGTGAAATTTCAACATGGCGTACATCTTTGGTTGAATCACGACCGGTAATTTTTTGCACTAAGCTTAGCTCTGCCGCAAACGGATTTTGCTTTGTGTACCGACTAGCCGCTGCTGCAGGAGCGCCAAATGGCATTGATACAACTTGACCGCCTGTGGCATCTTGCTGGGCTTTTAAATCTGGCTCAAACGCATTTAGTGCGCCTTCAATCCAAGTGGCTGCTTCGTCATCGTAATCAACGTCTAGGTCGGCACGTTGATGAATAACCTCTGCACCTAATTTAGTTAAACGCTCTTCAAAGTCTTTAGCGGTTTGACAGAAAAATTCATAGCTAGAATCACCTAAGCCTAATACTGCAACTTTGACACCATCAAGCTTTGGCGCTTTTTTAGTAATTAAAAATTCATACAGTGTTTCGGCATCTTCTGGTGGCTCACCCTCGCCGTAAGTCGATACAACCACGGTTAAAAACTTTTCTTTTTTCAGGGCAGTCAGTTTGTAATCTGACATGCTAACCAGCTTTGTTGCTAGGCCGCGAGACTCAGCTTGCTCTTTAAGTTTAGTCGCCACCGCTTTGGCATTGCCTGTTTGTGAACCATATAAAATGGTCAGTGCTGCCGCCTCTGAGGTTGCTGGCGTACCTGTAGTTGGCACTCCTAGCGCTGCAGAATTAGCATTAGCAGCTAGGTAGCCGCTAACCCACGCTTGCTGAATTGGATTAAGCTCAGCCACTAAACCTTGTAGCTTTTGTACTTGCTCTTGCGAAAGCGGACTTGCTAGCGCATTGAGTTGACCTAACAACATGAATTTTTCCTCATAACCCTGAACGTTAAACACAATGTCTGTTCACATTGTTTAAAATGAGTGCCACCTCACTCAGAAAGTTCTGTTGAGGTTAATTGAGTATGCAGGATAGCCGCCTAAGCATAGATAAAAAAAGAATAGAATCTGCTTTGATATTCCATTTAGTTATTAAGTTACTTAAAAACCTGCGAAATAGACCTAAAAGGGTTTTATTGTCTTTTATGAAATTTTAATTTAACAATTTTGTAACTTTAATAATCTAATGTATATTACGCAAAAATATAAAATAGGAACACCTATGTTACACGGTCTATATAAAAACAAATTACTTTTGAGCACCTTGTTATTATCCTCATTACCCGCGATGGCTAATGTGGTTAATGGCAACTTTGAACAATACAGTGGCAACACCCCAGATGCATGGACAGTGATTGATAGTGGTATTAACGTATCTGCCAACAGCACAGTCGTAAGCACAGGCTCACAAGCAGTAGCGATTAGCGTTAATACAGGCACACAAAGCAATACTGATTTTTTGCAGCAAGTCGCAGTTGAAATGGGTAAAACTTATGAGTTCTCAGTGGATGTGTATCATACCGAAGGCCATCTTAAGGCGCGTTTGTTGATAGATGGTTATCAAGGCTATTCAAATCCAGCACAAACCAACCAATGGCAAACCATAACTTACAGCTACACTGCTGATAGTAGTAAAACCATTGATGTCGGCTTACGCTTTTATGATACAACGGGATTTGATGGTAGCGAGTTAGTTTATGTTGATAACTTCTTGCCTAACAATGACAGCAGTGGCTCTTCAAGCTGCGCAGATAACAGCCTTACTTTTAGCCTAACCACAGATAACTACGGCGAAGAAACCAGCTGGCAAATAGCGCACAACCAAACCGGTGTCGTTGCAAGCGGAAGTGGGTATGCGGCAAACACCCAATATACCGAACAATTATGCGTAGCCGATGGTGAGTATACATTTACTATTAATGACAGCTATGGCGATGGTATTTGCTGTTCATATGGCAGTGGTAGCTACGCCTTGAATAATGAAAGCACATTGCTTGCCAGTGGAGCTAGTTTTCAAACAACCGAGGCTACCGCTTTCTCATTAGGAAGCACTGAGCCAACGCCAACACCGACGCCAACCGGCTACTATGTGACGACCCAAGGTTTATCGGGTTACACGCTTAAAACTGAGCTTTATAACATTATTAATAATCATAATGCTCAGGGGTATTCCGCTATTTGGAATTTTTACGACGCATCGGCGCGTGATAAATACTATGAAAACGATAATAGTATTTTAGATATGTACAGCGAGAAGCCCAATGGCTCTGATAGCTACACATACACAGCCGTTAGCGATCAATGTGGCACCTACAGTGGTGAGGCAGATTGCTACAACCGAGAGCACTCGTTCCCTAAAAGTTGGTTTGGTGGAAAAGTTGAACCGATGAACTCTGATGTTCATCATATTTACGCCACTGACGGTTATGTAAATTCAAAACGAAGCAACTTCCCATTCGGTGAAGTAGCAAGCGCTTCGTTTACCTCAACCAACGGCAGTAAATTAGGCTCTGCAAGTAATACGATTAATTACAACGGTACTGTGTTTGAACCTATTGATGAATTTAAAGGTGACTTTGCTCGTGCTTATTTTTACATGGCAACCCGTTATCAAAACGTAATTGGTGCTTGGCAAAATAACACCGCAGCTAGTAATGACGTGCTTAATGGCACCAGTACCCAAGTATTTGAAAGCTGGGTTGTGGCCATGCTGTTAAAGTGGCATAACAACGATCCTGTTAGCCAAATGGAATTAGACCGCAACCAAGCAGCGTTTGAATTTCAGGGAAACCGTAACCCGTATATTGATCATCCTGAATTTGTAGAGATGATTTGGTAAAGGTCAGCGGTCAGCGGTCAGCGGTCAGCGGTCAGCGGTCAGCGGTCAGCGGTCAGCGGTCAGCGGTCAGCGCAGAAAAACATCAGCCTTTGCACTTGCAAAGGCTTTTTTGCTCTCTAATTTGTAATAGCTTTATGCATTGCAGTTTCAGCGAATCGCTGATAAATATAAAACCCCCTTACTAATGTTTACACAGTAGAGGCTGGGCTTGAAAATATTATCGTCATTTAATTCTTCGTTAGAGCAATACACTATTAATCAGCTCGTCTAATTTTATAACCTAAGTTTATGAAGTAAGCACATCTTAAAAGCTTAAGCTAGACTTAAGGTATGGTTAAGAAACACCAAAACAACTTAATCTCACTTTTTATGACTAAAATATTATGTTGACAATATTCATTTACTAGTCAATTATGGAAATGTATAATAAGTAATCACTTACATTGAAGTAATAAAATAGAACCCTGCGAAAGCGGGTTTTTTGATCTTTATGGAACTAACAAAAGCACTATATATAGTTGTGACACTCTATTTTAAATACAATATATTGTGTTAAGAAGATATTATGAATAAACCTGTAGATATAAATTTAACAGAGCTATACAGTAAAATTAGTGAAAACTGTACCATAGCTAATGATGAGCAATCTACCACGGTTAAAGCATTAGATTATTTCAATATTACTATGTTAAAAGGTTCACTAACTAATAATACAATAATGAAAGATCAACCTTCTGTAAGCAACAATACTGTACTAGTTTAAATAATTAACTTTGTTATGTAAGCCCGCCATTTTTATGGCGGGCTTTTTAGGGAAAAAATTTGCCAAGTTTAAATGTAGTAATAGAAGAAATAACGGCGCTATTAAATAGCGGAACAACAAATGCTCCCGATGTTATTAGATTCAATAAGTTAAAAGAACTTTCTGAATTGACACAACGAAATACTATTTTTTATTACTCTGGATGGTTGAATGTAAACGGTAAAGCTATAGCCAATTTATCTATAGATGATATGGACAAAAATGGGTTCATGAATTCAATTGAAGGAATGGATTGCTCTAAAGGTCTCGATTTAATTTTACACACTCCTGGTGGCTCTGTAACTGCTGCGGAGTCGATTGTATATTACCTCAGAAAGAAATTTGAGGATAATATCAGAACAATAATACCTCAGATGGCTATGTCTGCAGGGACTATGATTGCATGCGGTACTAAAGAAATAATTATGGGATACCAATCTTGTATAGGCCCATTTGATCCATCTGTAAGAAATGTATCTGCATTTGCAGTTTTTGACGAGTTTGCACGGGCTTCAGAAGATATAAAAGAAAACCCACATAACATTCCATTGTGGCAACAAATGATATCAAAATACCCTCCCGCATTTTTAGAAGAATGTGAAAAGGCTATCGAGTTAGCTACAACAATTGTGCCTAAGTGGTTGAAAGAAAATATGCTTTCTGGAAAATCAGACTCTGATAAAGACGCTATTTCACAAAACATTATTGATAATTTAAATAACCCAAGAGAAACTAAAGAACACAGTCGCCATGTCCATTTCGATAAAGCACATGAATTAGGCCTTGTGGTAACTCAATTAGAAAACGATCAGGTACTTCAAGAAAAAGTGTTAACTTTACACCATGCTTATATGGCAACTCTCATGATGACTAATACAGCAAAACTTATTGAGTCACAGCTTGAGAAGAAATTTATAATTTCTTATCCAAATAATTAAAATGATTTTTATAAGTGTTATTTATCTGTATATGATAAGTAATTACGGTTTGTCTATATACAGTAGTTTTAGAAAAAACCTCACACTACAATACCTCGTTTTTTAATCTTCAGCTCAAATTCACTCCGAGCAGCTGACGACTGACGGCTGACCGCTTAAAGCTCTTTACAAACAAAAAGCCCCAGCTAATGCCGGGGCTTTTTATAAAACAGACTTAATTAAAAATTAAGCTTGTTTTGGACGTTCAATAACATCTACCAAAGTCCAAGATTTGTTCTTAGAGATTGGAGCGCATTCACGGATAGTGACAGTGTCACCCGCTTTTGCAGTGTTATTTTCGTCATGTACGTGTAACTTAGTCGTACGTTTGATGAATTTCCCATAGATTGGGTGCTTCACGTAACGTGCGATAGCAACAGTGAAAGATTTTTCCATCTTGTCGCTGATTACACGGCCTTGAAGAGTACGAATTTTATCGCTCATTATTGACCTGCCTTCTGGTTAATAATTGTTTTTACACGCGCGATATCGCGACGTACTGTTCTTAGCGTGTGTGTCTGAGCTAGCTGACCAGTGCTTGCTTGCATGCGCAGGTTAAACTGCTCACGAAGAAGACCTAGAAGTTCAGCATTAAGCTCTTCTACGCTTTTATCTTTTAGTTCGTTTGCTTTCATCACATTACCGTCCGAGTTACGAAAGTTGTTTTGAATGGCAGCTTACGAGCAGCAAGGTTAAACGCTTCACGAGCAAGCTCTTCTGAAACACCTTCCATTTCGTAAAGTACTTTACCAGGCTGAATTTCAGCAACCCAATATTCAACAGAACCTTTACCTTTACCCATACGAACTTCAAGAGGTTTTTCTGTGATCGGCTTGTCAGGGAAGACACGGATCCAGATTTTACCTTGACGTTTCACGTGACGTGTCATAGCACGACGAGCTGCTTCGATTTGACGAGCAGTCATGCGGCCACGACCAGTAGCTTTCAAACCGAAAGTACCGAAGCTTACTTTGTTACCGTTTTGCGCTAGACCACGGTTGCGGCCTTTATGCATTTTACGGAATTTTGTACGTTTTGGCTGTAACATTACTCGCTACCTCTACTTAGCACTTTTTTTGGCTTTCTTTGGTGCGCGTTTAGCTGGCTTCTCTTGCTCTTGTACTAGTGGTAAACCACCAATAACTTCGCCTTTGAAGATCCAAACTTTAACACCAATGATACCGTAAGTGGTTAAGGCTTCAGAAGTTGCGTAGTCGATATCAGCACGAAGAGTATGTAGAGGTACACGACCTTCACGATACCATTCTGAACGTGCGATTTCTGCGCCGCCAAGACGACCGCTAACTTCAA
>Ga0310122_10000047_pt1 | contig 79773 bp, 71 predicted proteins | sample CB6_Bottom_1051__FD_203503 | JGI IMG/M metagenome (GOLD analysis project Ga0310122, IMG submission 203503) | Marine microbial communities from Western Arctic Ocean, Canada - CB6_Bottom_1051 | ecosystem: Environmental > Aquatic > Marine > Oceanic | place: Canada: Western Arctic Ocean | collected... | reverse complement strand
CTGTACAGGCGAAATGAGACTTCGCCATCGGTAGTCGAGCAGTAAAAACGATCGTCTTTATTGAATACCGCCGCTTCTTTTACCCAATCGGCATCAAAAACGTTTTGGCGAAGTTGCCTAACCATCGAGTCGCAAGTGTGGTCCGGTGTGATGCTTGATAGAAAAAGGTCAAACCTTGATTGAATGCTCTCAAGCCTTGTTTCGACAAGCCTCGATGTGTCTTCCGTTAAATTCTGGTAGTGAGATGGTGTAAAAGGGATAAGCAATGCCATAGATAAAAAGAAAGAAATGGCAAAGTAGAACGAAGTCTTGGCAAAATGTTGGTACTTGATATCCATAGTTGGAGAAGCGTTACCGGTTTGGGTGAGCATTCAAGTTAATTTATAAATTTAATGATAGCGATGCAAGGCAATGCATAAATAGTGTGAATGTGCGCATGAATTATTGATAAAGATAATGTTTTTTCGATTTTACCAGTAACATATTGATGTTTAGCCGATTTTTCTTTGTAGATTTTACTTGGTTTTGCAGTACTAATACGAATAAAAGATATTTATAACCCTATAAAGACTAGAGTTATATACGATTGGGATATTGAAGGAAATTGACTCAATAACCTGTGTTTCAGTTAATCGAAACATGTCGCAAATTTATTGATGACAGAATCAAGGATTTTTATGAAAAGAGTGATAACACTGTTCGGTTTGGCTTACTTCTCGTGCTCTGTGCTCGCTGTTGAAAAGACAGTCGATTGCGAGAATGCTATGAACACGCTAGAGATTAATCACTGTGCTGCAATTGAGTTGGAAACTGCACAAGCGGAACTGGATAAATACCTTGCAGCCAGCTTTGAGCACAACGATTATGATGCTGAGCTGGTGGCTTCAATTAAGAAGGCTCAAGACAGCTGGCAGGCGTACATGTCGGCTCATTGTAGCTCTGTGTACACCCAATGGCGTGATGGTTCCATTCGAGGGGTTATGGCGCTTTCCTGCAAGACAACGTTAACCAAGCAGCGCACGCATGAAGTGTGGGCAAATTTCTTAACCTATATGGACAGCACGCCTCCCGTTTTGCCAGAGCCTAAATTAGCGCCGTAGGCAGATTTGAAATGCGTACAGGACTGTGCGCCTGCTTCAACCTTTGGCGTGCGAATAAGAAAGCGATAGGGGATTGCCTTACTCTGTCGTTCTTAGTTCTTAGTTCTTAGTTCTTAGTCTCTAGTTTGAAGTATTAAAGCTTGAAGCGTTACAGTTTGAAGTATTACCTAGCAAGGATTCGATTTTGAATAATGTCAGCATCACTCTTATTCAGCTTGAGGTTGAATACAAAAACAAACAAAAGAACATTGAGTCGGTTTCTGATCTTTTGGAAGCGGAATCGACAGTCGGGGATATCACTCTGTTGCCTGAATTGTTCACTACTGGGTATATTTTTAACGATGCTGAAGAAATTCATGAACTGGCTGAAGACTTCAACGACAGTACTACTATTGATTCATTAACTCAGATGGCAGCGAAGTATCACACCTTGATTGTTGCTGGTATTGCCGAGAAAGATAGCGGCCAATATTACAATAGCGTCGTGGTGGTTGATGGTTCAGGTTTACTTCATAAATACAGAAAAGTCAGTCAAACCAAATTCGACAAACAGTATTTTTCACGTGGGTGTGAGCTCCTTACATTTGAGCACAAGGGCTTAAAGTTTGGTGTCGCAATTTGCTTTGATATTTGGTTCTCGGAGATCATGAGGGCGTATCAGTCGGTCGACGTTATTCTGCATCCCGCGAATTTTGGTGGTCATCATAGCTTTGCTATTGCTCAAGCGAGAGCTTTAGAAGAGGGGTGTCATGTCGTGACGTGTAATCGCGTTGGGCAGGATGTGGTTGATGCGTTTGCCGCGACTTATTGTGGTAGCAGTAGAACCTATTCACCAAAGGGTGACTTAATGCTTCAGCTCAACGACAAGCAATCTGTAGAAACTGTGAGTATTCAAGATCTCTCGATTGCGCCGCAATATAATGGTATTGATGTCGAAGATGAGATCCAGCAAATAACCGCCCTGTTAAACCGTTAAACCGTTAAACCGTTAGACCGTTAAATCGTTAGAACAAAGACTAGAGCGACATAAGATCGAAAAGCGTAAGGTGATTAAACCTTGCGCTTTGGTTTGAGAGTGACTTTTTTTAAGTTTTATCATTCATTTGAGTCTGGCGCTCAATCGAATTAACCGCTTTCATCCGCTGAGCTTGATGTATGTTGACCGTAAGTCGATTGAGCAGCTTTTGCAGCAGTTCAATATCAGGCAGTTGCTGGTCTTTTGCTTGCACTTCTAGCTCTAATGCCTGCTTAGAAAGCATGTTGAGACCTAAGTTTAACGACATACCTTTAATGGAGTGCAGGGTGCGACATAGTGGCTCTAACTCCTTCGATAAATAGTATTCGATGACTCGATCAACAGACTGTTCGAACTCAATAATGGTTGAATCGATAAGTAAGCTAAATCCTTCCGTGTCGTCTTTAAGTATGCGTATCACTTCTGACTGACTTATCTCTTCTTCTGTTAATCTCAGTGTTTCAATTGGCTTGCGATGAAGTTCGACGATGTTTTTGATGTCACTCGAGCTTTCGGTTTTTATTTGCTTAGGTAATCGATTCGAAAATTGTTGCAGGGCGTCGAAAAAGCTCTCTTGTTGCAGAGGTTTAGTCAGAATATGGTCGACACCGGCTTGAATGAAGTTGTCATGAGCTTCACGGAAAACATCGGCCGTGTAGGCGAATATCAAGGTGTCGAGTTTTAGTTTCTCGCGGATGTACTGAGTGGTCTCGATCCCGTTCATTTCCGGCATGTGATTGTCCATCAAGATCAGATCGTATTGATTGGTTTTGAGGCGTTCAATTGCCAATTTACCATTCTCCGAAAGATCAACATGATGGCCGAGCTTTTCACAGAAGCCTTGTGCCACGATCGCATTAATACGATTGTCTTCCACCAATAAAATACGCAATGAATCACAAGTCAGGTTTTCTGTATTGATTACTGGTGTGACGACATCGCCTGTTTTTCCTTCTTGCCAAGCGATAGGTAGAGAGACTTGGAATTTTGTGCCAAGCCCAACAGCGCTCGTCAGTGTTATTTCACCATTCATTAGGCTGACTAGATTCTTAACGATCGCGAGGCCAAGCCCCGTCCCGCCAAACTTTCTTGTGGTTGAGGTGTCAGCTTGTTCAAACGAATTAAAAATTTGCTCGTGTTTGTCCTTTGGAATGCCAATACCCGTGTCTGTTACCGTGAGAATAAGTTGGTTGTTTGGTCTGTTGAGATCCGCTTGAATGGACACGTGACCTTCTTTGGTAAATTTGGTTGCATTACCGCCCAAGTTGAACATGATCTGACGTAATCTTGCACAGTCTCCGATCAACTGGATGCTTGTTGGTATATTATTTTCGATTAACAGACGAATGCCTTTTTCATCGGCCAAAGGTTTAAGCGCGCTACGTACAGGTTGTATTACTTGGACAAAATTAAAGGGGGCAAAGTCTAACTCAAGTTTATTTTCTTCTACTTTCGAGAAATCTAATATGTCGTTGAGTATCGTCATTAAATGATGGCCAGAATCGAGAATGAGATCGATGTTCTCTTTTGTTTCCGGCTCTTGGGTTTGGCTGGCAATGATTTGGGAGATACCAAGTACTCCATTCATTGGCGTTCGAATCTCGTGGCTCATGGTTGACAGAAACTCGCTCTTAGCTTTTACCGCCGCTTCTGCTTTGGTTCTTTCTTCGACTAACTCCTGATTTTTCTCTCGCATTTCGCTGTCATTTTTTAAGAGGTTTGTTGTCATTTTTTGAAAGCTTTGTGTGAGGAGAGCCACTTCGTCTTGGCTGTCGTTCTTTGAACCAAGTTCGAGAGTCGCAGCGCCTTGTTTCAAATGGCCAGCGGCAACTTGGTTCGCGGCTTTAAGTAGAGTGTGTAATCTTCGTTTAATTCGCTTGGACGACCACGTAGCGACAAGGAGTGAGATAAACACCGAAAACAGTGTTCCCAGAATGAGTACATAACTGGTTTGATTAGCTGAGCTTTCGGACTTGGCGACTCTGACACTGATAAGTTGTTGTTCAATTTCAATAAATTGAGCAATCTCTTGACGGATCTCATCAATCAGTCTTTTTCCGGTTCGCTGCTGAGTGAGATAGACAACACTTTGCATTTCAGCTTCACCTCTGTTCACGAGGTTGCGCTGCATGATCTCTTTCTCTCCTGATTTTTCTAGCCATGTGTTGTGGATAGCATCAATTCGATTAAGGCGTTCAACTTGAGGTGGGTTGTCACTCACTTGAGTCGCAAGGGTTTGAATTTTTTGAGGCCATACATCAAGTGCTAAGTAGTAGGGTTCTAAAAAAACGAGGTCACCGGAGATCAGATAGCCACGCTGAGCCGTTTCCATGTCTACTGTTAGGCTGAGAAGTTCTTGAGCCCGAGCGATGGCTTTGTGTGTATGAACGACCCAATTATTGTCTTTCACAATATTTCGGGTGTTGTCATGAACAGAAAAAGCAACGATAAGCATCAAAGCGATAGGAATAAAAAAGCTAAACAATAGCTTCTTCTGTAGGGATATGTTGTCAAACCAACCCGCGATCATAAAACAGCGCTCTCCATGTCGATGTCATTTCATTGTTAGTGTAGATGATAATCAGTAGCTAAGTGCGTAAATAGTTGCTAAGCGCGCAAATGCATACGTTGGGGATGTAAGTCCTGCATATAAAGGGTATTTATGGAGCAAGTAAGAGTCGTAATTATGTGCCAAAGACAAAAAAGCTAGCCCGAATAAGCTAGCTTTCAACTGTATCATGGGCAGGTTGAGCCCTAAATCGCTTTTACGCTGCTTCGCTCTACAAGAGTCGGTTCTAGTTCAACGACTTGCGGGTAGGCGTCTGGCGTTTGTAGTCGGCTTAGCAGGGTATCGACCGCCGCTTTGCCTAAACGGTGCTTGGGCTGGTGGATTGTGCTTAAAGCGGGTGTCATGTACTTAGATAAGTGGATGTCATCGTAGCCAATGATAGACAGGTCATTTGGAATCAATGTGCCATCTTGAGCTGCCGCATGAATCACACCCATCGCCATCATGTCGTTACTAACGAACAAGGCCGAAGGCATTTGACCACGAGCTTTTAATGTTTGGTAAGAATCAAAGCCACCATCACATTCGAAGTTTGATTCAACAATCCACTTAGGGTTGATCTCTAAATTCGCTTCTTCCATTGCTTGTTTATAGCCTTGATAACGAGAAGAGGCTTGGTTGCGATGCAGTGGGCCAGTAATACAGCCAATATCCGAGTGACCATTGTCGATCAGGTGTTTGGTTGCCATGTAGCCACCTTGATGCGAGTTGTCTTGGATTTTATCACTTGCGAACAGCATTGGCCCCCAGTCCATTACCACGACAGGCAACTCTGGATAGCGCTCGAACACATCGATATGCTGACCTTCAAGCGTTGAACACATCAGCATCAAGCCATCGACGCGCTTTTGTAGCAAGGTATCGATAGAGGATTTCATGCGTTCGCTGTCGCCTTCGGTGTTACACAAGATAAGGTTGTAACCTTTCTCGTAGCAACGACGCTCAACACCTTTTACTACCTCACCAAAGAATGGGTTGGTAGAGGTGGTAACCAGCATGCCCAAGGTTTTGGTTTGCTTCATTTTTAAGCTGCGAGCCAATGCAGACGGCGCGTAGTTGAGTTCTTTGGCCGCACTGTTAACACGCTCAGCAATCTCTTCACTGACAAAACGTGATTTGTTCATCACATGGCTCACGGTAGACGTTGAAACTTTTGCAACCCGAGCGATGTCTTTCATTGTTGCCATATAAAATCCTTGTGGGAATCACTTTTCCACGTTGGGCGATATTCTGCCTGAAAACAGGGGCTTATGCTTGTTATTTGTTGTTACCGATTAACAGTCAAAATCAAGCTAAGCAGACAGTTGCTCTGCCAAAAACGCATCGGTTTCAGCACGGCTTGGAATCGACGTTTGAGCGCCAAAGCGAGTCACTGAAATGGCAGCGGCAGCGTGAGCAAACTTAATCGCGCGTTCTAATGGCATGTCTTCAAGCAAGCCTGTGACTAATGCGCCATTGAAAGTATCACCAGCGGCGGTTGTATCCGTTGCTTCAACGCGGAAGCCTGCGATTAATTCACCTTCGCTAGCTTCATTACCTTGACCACGATGACTCACCCACACGCCTTTCGCGCCTAGCGTGATCATTACCGTTTCGATGCCTTTAGCATGCAGAGCCAAAGCTGCCTGATGAGCAGATGCATTGTCCGTCACGGTAATGCCCGTCAGCACTTCTGCTTCGGTTTCGTTGGGTGTGATCACATCAACACAAGCAAGCAGTGAATCCGATAATGGACGAGCAGGAGCCGGGTTAAGAATCACTTGCGTGCCGCTCTCTTTTGCTACCTTTGCTGCGTATTCAATGCCTTCAATTGGCGTTTCAAGCTGAGTCAGCAGGTACTTAGCACCGCGAATCTTCTCTAGATGCGGTTCGATTTGGTCGCAAGTCAGCTTGTTGTTGGCTTCCGCAGAAAGACAAATACTGTTTTCGCCTGTTGCTGATACTTGGATCATCGCGATGCCAGTAGGCGTGTTGTCTGCAACGATTACACCGTCGATGTTGATGCCGTCTTTGGCGAAGTCTTGACGAATATTGATCCCAAATGGGTCGTCACCAACACAGGCGATAAAGCCAATGTCTGCGTTTAATCGCGCTGCGGCCACCGCTTGGTTTGCGCCTTTGCCGCCAGGGATGACCTGATAGTTACCGCCAATCAAGGTTTCACCCGGACGAGGGAACGAAGGAACTTGCAGTACGTGGTCAGCGTTAACGCTACCTAAAACAATCAGTTGAGTCATGATACGAACCTTATGATATATCGTATTTGAAAATGCATGGGTCTTTCTCATGGTGTTGACTGCGCTCTCGTTTGTAAGCGGCATGAGAAACAGCGATGCACTGTCGGAGTTTTGCTTTTTGTCTTGAGCCAATGAGCTAAGCAAAGCAGGGGATAGGGGACCCCTGCTTTATATCGTGTTATCTAGTAACGATTACTTAGCGATGATTTTTAGAGGTACTGGTACGTACTCGTCTACTGTTTCGCCTTTCAGTACTTTGTCTGCCATTTCAACACCTAAAGAACCGATTAGGTCAGGTTGTTGTGCAACCGTTGCGCCAAGTAGGCCACGGTTAACAGCAGCGATGCCGTCTTCAGTGCCATCAAAGCCAACGATCATTACGTCTTTACCTGAAGCTTGAACTGCGCGAAGTGCACCTAGTGCCATTTCATCGTTTTGAGCGAATACTGCTTGTACGTCTGGGTTTGCTGCAAGCAAGTTTTCCATTACGTTCAGACCTTTGGTACGGTCGAAATCAGCAGGTTGGCTTGCTAGAAGCTCTAGGTCGCTGCCGTTTACTGCGTTCATGAAGCCTTCACCACGTTCACGAGCAGCAGAAGTACCAGCAATACCTTCAAGTTGGATTACTTTCGCTTTCTCGCCTACTTTTTCCATGATGAAGTGACCTGCCATTTCGCCGCCGATTACGTTATCAGAAGCAATGTGGCTCACTACGTCACCACGGCTCGCGCCACGGTCTAGCGTTAGTACAGGGATGTTTGAACGGTTGGCAATACGAATAGCGTTAGATACTGCATCTGAATCTGTAGGGTTAATCAGGATTGCCTTAACACCACGAATGGTTAGATCTTCAATGTTCGAAAGCTCTTTGCTTGGGTCGTTTTGAGAATCAAGAACGATAAGCTTGTAGCCTAGCTCTTCAGCTTTCGCTTCTGCGCCATCTTTCATGGTTACAAAGAATGGGTTATTCAATGTAGACAGAACGATTGCCATTGTATCTTGCGCCTGTGCAGACACAGATACCGTTGTAGAAAGAAGAGCAGCAGAAATAAGAGTCGCTAATTTTTTCATGGTGTAAGTCCTTTGTGTAGGGTGAGCTAGGAGGTGAGTCCTAACTCGTAGTTACATTATTTATAGATTCTAATATTTTAAGGTAAAACAAACTGTTACTTTTATTAAACTAGAGTGTTACTTGTATTAACCTAGAGTGTGAATAGGTTTTATTTGTTTTTGTTGTCGACCAATACCGCCAGAAGAATAACCACTGCTTTTGCAATCATCTGGTAGTAAGAAGATACGTCTAATAGGTTTAGGGCGTTGTTTAGGAAGCCGATAATCAGAGCACCAATCAATGTGCCCATGATGCGGCCACGACCGCCGGCTAAGCTTGTTCCACCCAATACTACTGCGGCGATGGCGTCTAGCTCATAACCCATACCTGCGGTAGGCTGAGCTGATGACAAACGAGATGCCACGATGATTCCTGCAACCGCTGCTAACAGACCACAGATTGCGTAAACGCCGATTTTTACTTTGTCTACGTCGATGCCAGACAGGCGAGTTGCTGATTCGTTGCCACCCAGTGCGTAAACGTAGCGACCAAAACGTGTGTGGTTAAGTAGGTACCATACTGCAGCGAATACCACGGCCATGATCCATACTGGAACTGGGATGCCCATTGCGTAGCCTGTACCGAACCAAGCGAACGCGTCTGCTGTGTCAGTAAAGCCAGTCGAGATAGGACGACCATCTGTGTAAACCATGGTTACGCCGCGCAATAGAGTCATTGTTACAAGCGTTGCAATGAAGGCTTGAACCTTACCCTTGGCGATAATCACGCCACTGATCGCACCCAATGCTGCGCCTGCTACTAGAGCGGTTGGCACTGCGATCATCACTGGGATTTCCATGCCAATCATGCTGGCTGCGAAAGCACCACAAAGTGCAAGTACAGAACCAACACTCAAGTCGATACCCGCGGTTAAGATAACCAGTGTCATACCTACTGCGATAATGGCGTTAATCGAAGTTTGGCGCAGGATATTGAGGATGTTATCGACGGTGAAAAAGTTTGGGTTTAAGAATGAAACGACAACAATCAGGAAGATCAAAGCAATCAATGACTTTTGATCAATCAGCCACTCTTTGCTGATTAACGGTTTTTTCTTTGGAGCTTCAGTTGTTTTGCTCATGGTTTTAGTACTCATGCTGCGTCCTCGTTGATCTTTTTACCGACCGCACACGCCAGTAATAATTCTTGGTTTGCTTCTTTAGCATCAAATTCACCGCTTACACGGCCTTCATGCATCACCATGATGCGGTCACTCATTCCTAACACTTCTGGCATTTCAGACGAGACCAAAATGATGCTCATGCCGTCGGCTTTAAATTTATTAATGAGTTGGTAAATCTCTTTCTTCGCACCGACATCGACACCACGAGTGGGTTCATCGAGAATCAGTACTTTTGGTTTGGTCATCAAGCCTTTAGCAATTGCCACTTTCTGTTGATTACCGCCAGAAAGGTTGCCAATAATTTGTTCGCGAGTCGGGGTTTTGATGTTGAACAGCTTGATGAAGTCATCGACTGCAATCACTTCATCTTTATGTTGGATTTGACCTTTCTTAGTCAGCAGATCCAGTGCACATAACGACATGTTTTCTTTCACTGAAAGTCCTAGCACAAGGCCATCGCCTTTACGGTCTTCAGAGATGTAAGCAATGCCATTGGCCAAGCCATCTTTCGGGCTTACAGGGTTAATGGTTTTGTTTTCTAGGTTGATGACGCCGCGCTTACTTGGAAGGGCACCGTAAATCACTTTCATCAGTTCAGTTCGGCCTGCACCCATAAGGCCAGATACACCCAGGATTTCGCCGCGCTTTAGAGTAAAGCTCACGTCATGAACACCAGAACCCGTCAGGCCAATCACTTCAAGACAGGTTTCACCGTGGCTCTGCCCGATACGTGGATATTGTTCGTCTAGCTTACGGCCAACCATCATTTCGATTAAGCCATCTTCGTCGGTGTCTTTAACTTCACACTGACCAATGAACTTACCGTCACGAAGCACGGTGATGTCATCGCAAATCTCAAAGATCTCTTTCAAGCGGTGAGAGATGTAAACAATGCCGCAGCCTTCAGAACGTAGCTCGTTGATCACTTTAAACAGCGACTCGGTTTCGGTATCGGTAAGCGCATCAGTTGGTTCATCCATGATGATGACCTTAGATTCAAACGATAGGGCTTTTGCGATCTCTACCATTTGTTGCTCACCAAGGCTTAGCTGACCTAAAGGTGTTTTTGAACTGTGTTTCACGTTAAGGCGTTTAAGTAGCTTGTCGGCTTCTTGGTACATCTCGTTCCACAAGATGCGACCCATGGTGCCCGTGATTTCACGACCTAAGAAGATGTTCTCGGCGATGGTTAACTCAGGAATTAGGTTCAGTTCTTGGTGAATGATACTAATGCCTGCTTGTTGAGAGTCACGCGGTCCTTTAAATGCAGCCGGTTTTCCTTGGTAAGCGATAGCGCCGCTGTCCAAGTGGTAGATACCCGTAAGCACTTTCATAAGCGTGGATTTACCTGCACCGTTTTCACCCATTAACGCCATTACGCGTCCTGGGTAAACGTTGAGGCTTGCCTTATCCAGTGCTTTCACACCAGGGAAGGCTTTCTCAATTGAGCTAAGTTCTAAAATGGCTTGAGTCATGTCGGTTCCTTTACTCGGGGCCAGTTGTATTTGGTTGTGTCTATCTTTTTTCAGCAATGACGCTGGACTGTCGTTGCGTTTCGCATGAGCTAAAACGTTACGCCAGCTTGGAAAATAACATTTGCGTATGGCGTGCATTCACCAGTGCGAATCACCGCGCGGCTTTCATGCGTACGCTCTTTGAATTCTTCATGAGTGATGTAAGTAATCGAAAGCGGTTTGCCGCAACGCGCTTCTTCTGTCTTGATCAAATCAATCAGCGCAGCGTGGTGCTCTGGGCTCACTTTCGCAAACTCTTCTGCGATTACAACGCCTTCAATTTGAGATTCATCCAGCATGGTTTTTACTGTCTGCTGAAAACTTGGAACACCGTGAGTCAAAGCAAGGTCTATGCGAGTCACATGATCCGGAATCGGCAACCCTGCATCACAAATCGTGATTTCATCTGTATGGCCAAGAGTCGCCACTAGGTAAGAGAGCTCAGAGTTTATAAGGGTACTTTTTTTCATATCACGACCTATCGAAAAATAACGTTTAATGGGTTGAGAACAACTCAAGAAAAAGCCATCGAAACGTTTCGATAGTGATAATAGTGTGTGATTTATCATTTGCACGTTTGATTGTTTTAGAGTGTGATAACGATCATCGAAACGTTTCGATGGGGCGTTTTTTGGTGATCGCAATCACTTTCATCGGCAATTAAGAAGGTAAGGCAACGTAACGTTAACTTAAGGCAAAGGGAGCTAAAGTTTATTCACCGGAACATTTTGAACAGATTCTATAGGGGAGGTTTTAAGGGGTGTTTCTATTGCTACATATCCAGCTTCATTGGTATTGGGTATGACGAACAACGTATAGCCATATCGAGGAATCGTAACAATTTTGATGTTAGATGCTCTCAAGCGAACAAAAACATTCCTTAAGCAATAAATGACATTGGTTAGTGCTTGTGTCGGCACCGTTTCGTTTCCCCAACATGCGTTCACGATGTCTTTTCTAGGGATGGGTTGTCCGGCGCTTTTCGATAGTAGACAAAGCACGGAAAACAAGTGGTGACGTAAATAGATCTTGTTCCCCTGTTTGTTCGTGATGTTTCGAGTATCTACGTTAAGAGTTAGGTCGCCAAAGTGGATTTCGTTATTCATTGTTTTTCGATCTTTCTCATTCTTCATTGTGGAGGAGTGGGTTGGGATAGCAGATAAAGCGCGCGGATTATGCAAAATAACGTCACTGTTGAAAGTAAGCATGCGTAAGTCTGCACGAATAAAATCTAAAAATGGGATGGTTTGAAAATTGATGGGAGGTTTTTTTAAGAAATAGATGGATTTTATTTGTCGATTATTCAAATGGTTATTTAGCTATAACTGATTCTGTTGAATGGAATTATAAAGTGATTATATTTTTATTTATTTTTTTGTTTTCTGTGAGTTTATCCTGTTTGCGAATTCGACGGGGTGTCGGATAACTCTAACAAGATTGTGTAGCAGTGGAAGTCGCAGCGATCTTGATTTGAAATAAGTAAGGTCAATCAAAAATGAATAATAAATTAATTCTAAGCATCGCAATGATGTCAGCGTTTGCTGCGAACAATGTAATGGCAGATGATAGTGGCTTGTATCTCGGTGGTGCCATTGGTACTTCTGGCGTCGATGATGGTGGTTTATTTTCATCAGTTAGAGAACCAGTGACGTTTGAAGCAGAAGACAATGCTTACCGAATAATTGCTGGTTATAAGTTTAACCGTATTGTCTCACTTGAGCTTCAGTACACGGATTATGGTGATGTGGTTGCTAAATACCCATTACGTAGCAACGCTGGTTTTACATGGACTCCTCAAGTCTTGTCGATTGCTGCAAATCTTGGCTATACGTTTGATAACGGCGTTCGCCCATTTGGTACAATTGGCTTATCTTCAATCGACCTCGATATGAAGTATTCAGACGGTTCACGTCCTTCAAGTTCTGAGTTCGATGATTCTGGTGCAGGTGTACGTGTTGGTTTTGGCGTTGAATACACGCCACTTTGTGAATTAAGTCTGAGACTTGGTTATGAAGCCGATGCATTTACTATAGAAACTTACGAGGGTGCTTTTGCTCAAAAAAGAAAAGTTGAAAAAGATGTTGTACTGGATTCATTCTATCTAGGTGTAACCTATAATTTTTAAGTTCCATAATTGGATAAACGGTAAATCGATTTCTAAATGGGGCGTCGGTTGGCTCAACCCGTTTGGCTAAAGTGGAAGGCCGCAGTTTTTGAACTGCGGCTTTTTTAATGTTTATCTTTGGTGAATCTCGATTCATAACGTGATCGAATTGCTATGTTTCACGAATATGAGCGGTAACAGCAACGATGGCATGGTCAGTACTGAATTGGTCGTGTTCAAAACTGGGATTGATGAGGTGATGGTCGAGCACTGTGTAGCGAGAGATCTCCATCAAGCTCGATGAGTTCTGACAATCGAACTCATTCGACATCAAAATGTAGTCTAGTACAGAACCAGAGGCACCATAATAGTGCGTTGGTTTGCGTTGTTCGAGCAAATCTTCTTCATGCAACTGATGATAGAGATCCCAGCTGTCTTTTAAGCGGAAGTGCGATAACCAATGCTTGCTGTTTTCGTCTCTGTTTATTGAATAACTTAATAGTCCTTTAAACTCGTCGTTGAATAGAGGCTTATTAAAGTCACCCATTAACACAACAGGCTGATCGGTTTGGTAACGATGATTGGTGATGTATTGATGCAGCATCTGAGCTTCAAGGCCGCGCTGAACGCTAGATAACCAAGAGCCAAGTTGCTCTTGGTGGAAGCGAGTGAGCGTGTCACTTTGTGGCTTTGCACCTTGCTGAGCGTTATCCGAATCGACAGATTCAGTTCTTGGCTCCGTCGGACGCTGTGATTTGAAATGCACAACATAACAGTCGGTTGAACCTAAATGAGGCAACGTAATCGTGGCATGAACAGGTGTTCGATTGAATGAGAAGTTGTCACCAAGGTTGAACGCTGTCAGTAACTTCGAATCTGGCGTAACAGGCTGCACGTTTTCAATCGGGTAACGGGAAGCAATACCAACGACAGGTGAGGTATATAAGTAGTCATCCTCAACGTGTGCACTATCGACAACAGCAAAGTAAGGGTAGCCAAGTTCATTCATTAACTGCTCTAAAGACTGCGGGCTAAATATCTCTTGAAAGCCAATCACATCACAATCTACTGAACGAATCGTTTCAGCCATCCAGTGCTGTTTCTTCTGCCATTCATCGAAGCTGTAGATGTTCTCAAAATCATAATAAGCATTCGGTGGTTCGAGGTAGTTCAAAAGATTGAACGTTGCGAATGTTATGTGGTTTGGTTTATTCAAAGTGTCATTCCATTTAGACCTAGGCAGCAAGGATACTCCAGTAAAGTATAGTTTGTTGATTATTTGGGGGTTAAGTTTGATTAATTAAGCCAATCAAAGTCAGTGACGCTTCTGTCATTTATGTTAGTGAGATTATTGTGACGCAACTTTAGCCTGCGTCATCAAATAAATTCGAGTGGTGACGAGTTAATTGTAAATAAACAGTAAGAGTTAGGGTGCTGATGGTTTTATTAGTTATTACATGATGTTAGATTTGAACCTATACTTGATTTAACGGCATGCATTCAAAGCCGATTAATCAACTTGAATATCGAATTCATAACATTTGAAGGGAGAGTCAAATGGGAACAGTTTTTCGACGCAAAGCCTCGCAGCGCACTCAGTTTTTCAGGTCTAAGTTTAAGTCCTGTGCAGTTATGCTGCCGCTTATTGCTTTACAACCCTCCGTTACTTACGCTTCTGATACCCAATCCACTCCTGCTGTCACCGTTATTGAAACCACACAATTGGTTGGTTTTGGTGAAGCAAAATATCCAGCCGACTTCACTCACTTCGATTACGTTAATCCTGATGCGCCAAAGCAGGGCAAAGTGACCTATGGCAGTATAGGTACCTACGATAGCTTTAATCGATTCGGTTCCCGCGGCGTTGCTGCAAGTTACACCGGTGAGATTTACGATACCTTGATGTTTTCTCCGAGCGACGAGATTGATGCGTATTATCCATTGATCGCTTCAAAGGTTCGCTACGCCAGTGATTTCACTTGGATGGAAATCGACATCAACCCAAATGCTAAATTCCAAGATGGCGAGCCTATCACCGCGCATGATGTTGCCTTCACTTTTGACAAGTTTTCAAAAGAAGGTGTGCCTCAGTATCGTGTGTATTACAAAGAGATTAAGTCAGTAAAAGCGGTCTCTGATTTGGTTGTTCGTATTGAAATGAACAGTCCAAACCGCGAAAAACTGTTTAGCTTTGCGCAAAGCACTCGTGTATTGCCGGAACATTTCTGGAAAGACAGAAAACTGTCTGAGCCTCTAAGCGAGCCACCAGTCGGTAGTGGTCCCTATAAGATCATTAGCTATAAATCTGGGCAAAGTGTGACCTACGGCCTAGATGAAAACTACTGGGCAGCAGACCTACCAGTCAACGTTGGCCGTAATAACTTCAAGCAAGTGCAGTACGATTACTATCGCGATGACACGGTAATGCTGGAAGCGTTTAAAGCAGGGGAGTTCGATCTTCGAACTGAGAACTCGGCTAAGTTCTGGGCCAACTCTTACACTGGCGCAAACTTCGATAAAGGCTACATCATTAAAGAAGAGATCAATCATGAGAAGCCTGAAACGACTCAAGGTTTTGTCTTCAATATTCAATCTCCAGTGTTCTCTGATCCTAAAGTTCGTGAAGCGTTAACGTACGCGATGGACTTTGAGTGGATGAACAAGAACATGTTTTATGGTCAGTACAAACGGACTCGTAGTTACTTCCAAAACACTGACTATGAAGCGAAAGGCTTACCAAGCGAAGCTGAAGTTGAGTTGTTGTCTCAGTACAAAGATCAGATTCCACCGCGAGTGTTTACCGAAGAATTCCAACCTTCAGTAACCGATGGCAGCGGCCGTATTCGTAGCCAAATGCGTACCGCTTTCAAACTGCTGAAAGAAGCGGGTTGGGTATTGAAAGACAAAGTGATGACCAACGAAAAGACCGGCAAGCCGATGTCATTTGAGTTGCTGATTTACAGCCCAACTACCGAGCGTATCGCAACACCGGTTCAAAAAAACCTGAAACGCATGGGTATCGAGATGAAGATCCGTACCATCGATACCACTCAGTACATCAAGCGCTTGCGTGATCGTGATTTCGACATGGTGTCGTCTTCATTTTCCGCAAACCCTTATCCTAGCCCGAACTTAATGATTGTTTGGAACTCTAACTACATTGATTCTACTTACAATACTGCAGGTGTAATGGATCCGGTGGTTGACGCGTTAACAGAAGAAATTGCGCGTAACCAACAGCACCCTGAAAAGCTGCTTACGTTAGGTCGTTCGCTAGACCGTGTATTGCAGTGGAACTTCTACAATATCCCTCAATGGCACGTTGGTGAATATCGCGTTGCAATGTGGGACAAGTTTGAGCGTCCAGATGTATTGCCTAAATACGATTTAGGTATCGATACATGGTGGATTTCAGAAGAGAAGGCGGCTTTGCTTCCTGAAAAACGTCGCTAGGAGTTAGTTAGCATGGCCGCGTATATATTTCGGCGTTTACTGTTGGTGATCCCCACGCTGTGGGCGATCATCACCATCAACTTTTTCATCATCCAGATCGCTCCGGGTGGTCCGGTAGAGCAAGCCGTTGCTCAATTAGAAGGGCATAACTCTGGCATCATGGAGCGTTTTTCTGGTGGTGGACAAGAAGTTGATTTAAGCGAAAGTGACCAAGCGTCTGCCAGTGGCTATAAAGGCTCTCGCGGGCTTGATCCTGAAGTGGTTGAAGAGATCAAAAAGCAGTTTGGTTTTGATAAGCCGATTCATGTTCGCTACTTCGACATGTTGAAAAATTACGCGACCTTTAACTTCGGTGAAAGCCTGTTTAAAGGCGGCAACGTTATTGATTTGATCATCGAGCGACTGCCTGTCTCCATTTCCTTAGGGCTCTGGAGTACGTTAATTATCTATGTGATTTCGATACCCTTGGGCATTATGAAGGCGATACATCACGGATCTCGGTTTGATATTTGGTCGAGTGCGGTGGTGATTGTCGGTTATGCCGTTCCGGGCTTCTTGTTTGCGATTATCCTGATTATTTTGTTCGCGAGTGGTAACTACTTCAGTTGGTTCCCATTGCGTGGGCTCGTATCGAGTAACTTCGACCAGCTCAACTGGTATCAGCAAATTGGCGACTATTTCTGGCATTTAGCATTACCTATTTTTGCGATGGTCATCGGTGGCTTTGCCACGCTCAGCATGCTGACCAAAAACTCCTTCCTTGATGAAATTAATAAGCAATATGTGGTGACGGCGCGAGCAAAAGGTTTGGACGAGAGCAGTATTCTCTACAAGCACGTTTTCCGTAACGCCATGTTGATTATTATTGCGGGTTTCCCTAGCGCATTTATTAGTATTTTCTTCACGGGTTCTATGTTGATTGAAGTGATGTTTTCACTCGAAGGTATCGGTTTGCTTGGCTTTGAATCGACCATTCAACGAGATTACCCCGTGGTGTTCAGCTCTCTTTATATCATGACCTTGCTTGGCTTGGTGCTGAGCATTATCTCCGACCTGACGTATACCTGGGTTGATCCTCGAATTGATTTTGAAGCGCGTTAATGGCGAACGAATAACAAGGTATTGATAATAAATGTTTAACAACCCTTTAGCTGAAGCTCGTTGGTTACGTTTTAAAGCAAACAAACGTGGTTTTATCTCCCTTTGGATATTTACCATCTTGTTTGGATTGAGCCTGTTCGCTGAGATCATCGCCAACGATAAGCCACTCTTGGTTTCTTATGATAATCAGTGGTTTGTACCTGTCATTAATGAGTATGCCGAGACCGAATTTGGCGGCGAGTTTGAAACCGAAGCGGATTACAAGGACCCGTATGTTATCGAACTAATAGAAGACAGCGGTTACATCGTGTGGCCAATCATTCCTTTTAGCTACGATACGATAAACTTCGATATTTCAGGCGCGGTGCCATCGGAACCAGATTCAGTGAATTGGTTAGGAACCGATGATAAAGGGCGAGATGTATTGGCCCGCATCATTTATGGGTTCCGTATCTCTGTTCTGTTTGGTTTCATTCTGACGATTGTATCGAGCGTAGTCGGTGTCGTAGTCGGCGCGACACAAGGTTACTACGGTGGTTGGGTCGACTTGTTTGGGCAGCGCTTCATTGAAGTTTGGTCTGGTATGCCGACCCTGTTCTTACTGATCATTCTGTCGAGCTTCATTGAGCCGAATTTCTGGTGGTTGTTAGGGATTATGGTGCTGTTCAGTTGGATGAGTTTGGTTGGGATTGTGCGAGCTGAATTCCTACGCTGTCGAAACTTTGATTATGTAAGAGCCGCGCAAGCCATGGGCGTTGACGACAAACGCATTATGCTTCGTCACATGCTACCCAACGCGATGGTGGCTTCGTTAACCATGATGCCGTTTATCCTTTCAGGCTCGGTCACTACGTTAACCTCATTAGATTTCTTAGGCTTTGGTCTTCCGGCGGGTTCGCCTTCGTTAGGTGAACTGTTGGCGCAAGGTAAAGCTAATTTGCAAGCGCCTTGGCTTGGCATTTCTGCTTTCGTCGTGCTTTCACTGATGCTTACGTTACTTGTCTTCGTTGGTGAAGCAGTACGTGATGCCTTCGACCCACATCAACAGAAGTAAGGATAAGTTATGACTTCAAATACAACGCCTGCTTCTCCAGTTCTAACCATCGACAAATTGTCGGTAGGGTTTGGGCGTAAAGACTCGATAGATCAAGTGACGCAAGATGTCTCTTTAGAAATATACAAAGGTGAGACATTAGCGCTGGTGGGTGAGAGTGGTTCAGGCAAATCGGTTACGGCTAATTCAGTGTTAAAACTGCTGCCTAAAGGCTCGTCGCACTACTTAAACGGTAAGATTAACTTCTCTGGCACCGATATTCTGAGTTGTTCCGAAAGACAACTGCGCGGGATTCGTGGTGGTCGCATCGGCATGATCTTCCAAGAGCCCATGGTGTCGCTTAACCCACTTCACCGAGTCGGTAAGCAGCTGGTTGAAACTCTTTCTATTCACCGTGGAATGCGAGCCAATAAAGCTCAAGCCTTGGCGATAGAGTGGCTTTCAAAGGTGGGTATTCGTTACCCAGAGCAGAAGATTTCAGCGTACCCGCACGAGCTATCAGGTGGAGAGCGTCAGCGTGTGATGATTGCGATGGCACTGATCAACGAACCAGAGCTGCTTATCGCTGACGAGCCGACGACTGCGTTGGATGTATCGGTACAAGCGCAGATTCTCGACCTGTTAAAAGATCTGCAACAAGAGCTGGGCATGGCGATGCTCTTTATCACCCATGACTTGAGTATTGTTCGTAAAATTGCTGACAGAGTAGCAGTAATGAAAGATGGTCGCTTGGTTGAAAGTAACGACTGCCAAACACTCTTTAATGCACCAGGTCACCCTTATACGCAAAAGCTTATCAACTCTGATCCGAAATGCTTGCCCGTTTCAGTTTCTCCGGAAAGTGAACCTCTGCTCGATGTTAATCAACTTCGTGTTTGGTTCCCGATTACGGGCGGTTTATTCAAGCGAACCATTTCTCATGTAAAAGCCGTAACAGACATGGAGTTCACTTTGAAGAAAGGGCACTCAATCGGTTTAGTTGGCGAAAGTGGCTCAGGTAAATCGACAACCGGTATGGCGATACTCAAATTGGTGCAAAGTGAAGGTTCAATTACTTACGCAGACGAACAAATTCAAGGCTTAAACCGACAACAGATGCTACCGTTTCGAAGCCGCATGCAAGTGGTCTTTCAAGACCCATTTTCTGCGTTGAACCCTCGAATGTCAGTTGCTCAAGTGATTGGTGAGGGCTTGTTAGTGCATCAGAAATTGGATGACACTGAACTCGACCAACGCATCTGTGACGTAATGAAAGAGGTAGACCTAGACCCTGAAACTCGTCACCGTTACCCAAATGAATTTTCTGGCGGACAAAGGCAGCGTATTGCCATTGCTCGTGCTTTGATTTTAAAGCCAGAGTTTATCCTGCTAGACGAACCGACATCGTCATTAGACAGAACCGTCCAAGCTCAAGTGCTGGATTTGCTGAAGTCACTTCAAGAAAAGTATGGCCTGACCTATTTGTTTATCAGTCATGATTTGAATGTCGTGAAATCCTTGTGTCATTACACCATTGTCATGAAAGCTGGTGAGGTAATAGAGAAGGGTGACACTGAGACTTTGTTTGGCAATCCGCAGCATGAATACACCAAGCAACTTGTGAGTCTTTCCAATGTTGGTGGTGTGTAGCTAAGTACATTACTCATAGATTAGCTCCTCTCTCATTAGACCAATAAATCGCTTCTGTTTCACAGTGGCGATTTTTTGCATTTGATTTCGATTTGTCACCATATCAATGCAGCTTACAAACATGTTTGAATTGTCTAAGCGGTTCACTTTCTAAGTTACAAACAAATATTAACGATACCTTCTAATTCCAAATTTATTATTGATATCTAATTTAAGATTATGATTTTAAAGGGTAAAGTTTTTAAATTGAACTGGTTAAAATTAAATGGAATTGTAAGCTAATGTAGGTAAATGTAACCATTTGACTACTTTATTTTATTGATTAAATTGATGAAATATTGCTTTAAATGGAATTTGGCTAGTTAGAATGATTGCATATTTACTGAAACGTTTTGCTTTAGTTGTACCTACGTTTCTTGGTATTACGATTTTGATATTCGCGATTACGCGATTTGTCCCTGGGGGCCCTGTTGAGAGGATGCTTGCAAATATGCAGCCTCAAGGGGACGGTGGTGGCGCGTCTAGTCTCGTTGGCCAAAACTCAGCTCTGTCTGAAGATCAGCTTGCTGATCTAAATAAATTTTATGGATTAGATAAACCGGTAACGGAAGCGTATCTCGAATGGTTAGTTCGACTTGTTCATTTTGATCTAGGCGAGTCGACACGCTACTACGAACCTGTCAGTGACATGATTTTTGAGCGCCTGCCAGTCTCTGTTATGTATGGTGGTGTTACCTTTTTCATTAGTTATTTTATCTCGATTCCTCTTGGTTATTTTAAGGCGATGAAGCACGGCAGCGTTTTTGATTCTGTTTCATCAATCATGATTTTTGTCGGCTATGCCTTACCGGGATATGTAGTCGGCGTGCTTCTTATTACGTTTTTCAGTTATCACCTAGAGTGGTTCCCAATGGGGGGCTTTGTTGATGATGACTTCGACGACTTCAATACTTTCTCAGAGCAAATTACTGATATTTTGTGGCATGCGGTCTTACCTTTGCTTTGTTACTTGATAGGTGACTTTGCGACGTTAACCATGACCATGAAGAATAATTTGATGGAAAACTTATCGTCAGATTACATTCGCACCGCTATCGCTAAAGGTTTGCCTTTCAGAGAGGCGATTCGTAAACACGCACTACGCAATAGTTTAATTCCAATCGCTAGCCACTTTGGCAACTCTCTTCTTTTCTTCATGACGGGCTCTTTCTTAATTGAGGTCATTTTCGATATTAATGGCATAGGCCTGCTTGGTTATGAATCAATTGTAGAAAGAGACTACCCAGTGGTTATGGGTATTGTTGCAATCAACGCCTGCATATTGCTACTTGGCAATATCTTGTCTGATGTTTGCGTTGCATTGGTCGATCCTAGAGTGAAGTTTGGAGCTTGATGATGATTAAATTAAATCCGCTGACGCTAAAGCAGATCAAGCGATTCAAACAAATAAAGCGTGGATACTGGTCGCTGATAATTCTATCTGTAATGTTGTTACTGTCTCTTTTTGCTGAAGCGTTGATCAACAGTAAGGCTTTGGTGGTGCGTTATCAGGGGGAATATTACTTTCCCATTGTATCTGATGTTTACTCAGGTAAGACATTTGGTTTGGAGTCTTCGGGAGAGGCAAACTATCGACTGCTTCAATTAGCGCTTAAAGATAAAAACAATGGTGACTTTGCGATTCTACCTTTAGTGCCTTGGAATCCGTATGAACAAGATTTCTCTGGCGAATATCCGCCACATGCTCCAAGTGCATACTCAAAACACTATTTGGGAACAGATGTAATCGGCCGGGACATTCTAGCCAGACTGGTTTACGGATTCAGAACTGCAATGGGATTTGCTCTGATAACAATGATCATTGCATACAGCATTGGTGTAACAGTGGGCTGTGCAATGGGTTTCTTTGGTGGCAAGTTTGATCTGATTGTTCAAAGAATCATTGAGACTTGGTCTATGGTTCCGTTCCTTTACGTGATCATGATTTTGGTTTCGATCGCGCAACCAACGTTTATGCTTTTCGTATTGATTAATGTGACTTTTGGGTGGATGGGTATTACTTGGTATATGCGGACGATGACCTACAGAGAATCGGCCCGAGAGTATGTCTTAGCAGCAAAGGCTTTAGGAGCATCAACAGCAAGGATCATCTTTCACCATATTTTACCCAACACAATGGTAATGATCGTTACTTTGGCACCTTTCACTATTGCTGCAAACATTACAGCTCTTACCGCATTGGATTATTTAGGTTTAGGTCTTATTCCACCTACTCCTAGCTGGGGGGAGCTTCTTCAGCAAGGTAAGTCAAACTTAGATTCCCCATGGATTGTTGGTTCTGTTGTGACCGCAATAGTCGGTGTGTTGGTTATGGTTACATTCATTGGTGAAGCGATAAGAACAGCCTTTGATCCAAAAAAATACACAGTTTATAGATAAGCACTAGGAAGTGATGATGTACAGATATGGACTATTCGCTTTGTTGTTGAGTTTTCTAGCTCAAGCACAGCAAACACCAGACAATTTGGAATGGCATAGTAACTGGGTTGATCCAGTATTTGCGTCTGACGAAGCTAAGCGCGGAGGCACACTACGCAGTTATATGCCTAGCTTTCCACAAACACTGCGTTCAGTTGGACCAGACGCGAATTCTGGCATTCGTTTCTATTTAATGGATGGCACACCTAAATTGTCGCAACGACATCCAAATACAGACCGCTGGATCCCTCAACTGGCGAATGAATGGGCATTTGGGGATGATCACAAGACAGTTTATTTCAAACTGAATTCTGATGCTAAATGGTCTGACGGAGAGAGCGTAACGGCTGACGACTATCTATTTATGCTGACGTATTACCGTTCGAAAGACATTATTGATCCTTGGTATAACGACTTTTTCCGCAACAGCATCAAGGCCGTTGAAAAATTCGATGACCATACGATCAGTATTACGATGGCCGAGCCTAAAAGTAACGATGAACTTATGGCTCTTATCAATATGCCGAGTCACGGAGTGCAGCCTCGTCCCAAGCATCATTTTGTTGATATTAACGATGGGAATAAGGATGGCATGGATGATAATTTTGTTCGTAAATACAACTTCAAGTCAGAGCCTACAACGTCGCCTTATTACATATCGAAAGTAAATAAAGGCCGCAGCATTACGTTTTCACATGTTGGTGATAACTGGTGGGGTTACGGCAATAAATACTATAAAAACCGATTTAACGTGGAAAAACTTCGCATCAAGGTAATTCGTGATAGTGATATTGCACGTAAGCACTTTGAAAAGGGAAAGTTAGACACGTTTGCGATGGTACAGCCTCAACTGTGGCATGAGAAAACCAGCTCAGAACCTTTTAGCCATGGTTTTATCCAAAAATTCTGGGGCTTCAATCAAAGGCCACAAGGCGCTGGCGGTTTATGGATAAATACATCCATGCCACTGCTGAACAACATTAATGTTCGAAAAGGCATTACTTACGCTACTGACTTTGATGGCATGATCAAAAACGTGTTGCGAGGCGATTACTCCAGAAAACCTCATGCTATGGGATTTGGACACGGTAAATACGATTTAGAGGGTGTAGAGGCCCCACCGTTTAGACCTGAACTTGCGATTGGTTATTTCGAATCTGCAGGTTTCGATAGTATCGGTTCTGATGGTATTCGTATGAACGCCAGTGGGGTTCGTTTGAGTTTCAAAATTACATATGGCTACAACATTTGGACACCAAGAGTTGCCTATCTAAAAGAGCAAGCGAAGTTAGCTGGTCTAGAGCTCAACTTAAACCTTGTTGATGGTTCTGCTGCATTCAAATTTATTCTCGAGAAAAAACACCAGCTTGCTTTTCTTAATATGGGCGGAGGGGAGATACCAGCTTACAAAGAGTACTTTCACTCGACAAATGCCAACCGTCCTCAAACTAATAATCATACAAATTTCAGTTCACCAGAGCTAGATCAGAAAATTGAGGCGTTTATTTCTGAGTTTGATATGGAAAGGAAACAGCAGCTATCTCAGAACATCCAAAGAAAAATAAAAGATGCGTATGTCATTGTGCCTGGCTATATGGTGCCTTATACACGAGATGCCTACTGGCGTTGGATTAAGTTCCCAAAGAACCCAATGACGAAGAAGACTGGCGCCATGTTTAATATTTTAGATACCAGTAATTTCTGGATTGATACAGACCTAAAAGAAGAAACTCAGTTGGCTTCTAAAGAAGGTAAAGCATATCCACCCATCACCATCATTGATGACAGATATAAGCTCTAAGGATGACCGTGGAATGAACCAAAATATTGTACTAAAAGTTCGTGACTTAGAAGCAGAGTTCAGTACTGATGAAGGCATTGTCAAGATACTGAAAGGTGTGTCCTTTGACGTGAAATCAGGCCAAACACTCGGTTTGGTTGGGGAGTCGGGCAGTGGGAAGAGCGTAACTTCCATGTCTATTATGGGACTACTTCCTAAGCCTTATGGAAAGGTCACGGCTGGAAAAATAATTTATCGTGATACAGACCTTACAGAGGTACCTGAACATGAGATGCATAAGATGCGTGGGAACCGTATCTCAATCATTTTCCAAGACCCTATGACTGCCTTGAACCCTGTTCAGACAATTGGCAAGCAGATTGTCGAGGTTCTGGATTTGCACCATAGCCAGATGTCTAAGTCTGAAAAGATAGAGTACGCAATTGGTTTGCTTGAGAAAGTAGAAATTCCCATGCCTAAGCTTCGTTTCGAAGAGTACCCACATAGTCTATCGGGTGGAATGCGACAAAGGGTCATGATTGCGATAGCGCTTGCTTGTAAGCCGGATATTTTAATATGTGATGAGCCTACGACAGCGTTAGATGTCACTGTTCAAGCTTCAATTTTGAAGTTGATAAGAGAGCTTCAAGACGAAACCGGGATGGCTGTGATCTTTATTACACATGATTTGGGTGTCGTTGCGGAAATTTGCGATGAGGTTGCTGTGATGTATGACGGTCGTATTGTTGAGCATGCAGAGATTTTTGAGCTCTTTGATCATCCGCAACATCCTTATACGAAGAGGTTATTGAGTTTAATCCCTGACCTTAACGTTGAGCCAAAACAAACCATTCAAATTAACCCAATTGATTTGAATGAATTCCCAGAATATAAGGGGAGTTGAGCGTGTCAGAAGTCATTAGAATTGAAGGGTTGGAACAGCACTTTTTATCAGGTAAAGGTTTATTTAAGAAAGGCTACGTAATTAAAGCGGTCGATGGCGTTTCATTTTCAGTCAACCAAGGCGAGACATTGGGTCTAGTAGGAGAGTCTGGCTGTGGAAAAAGCACACTTGGCAGAACATTATTGAAACTTTATGAGCCGTCAGCAGGAAAAATCTTTTTTGAAGGTGTTGATATTACCCATTTCAGCACGAAAAAAATGCGCCCACTTCGTAGAGAAATGCAGATTGTATTTCAGGATCCTCTCGAGTCATTGAATCAGAGGCATACAGTAGGCGGCATACTTGAAGAACCTTTTATTATCCATGGTATTGGTTCAAAGAAAGAACGAAGGAAATGGGTTTTAGATCTACTCGATAAGATCGGATTACCTCACTCCGCCGTAACCCGTTATCCGCACGAGTTTTCTGGAGGGCAAAGGCAGCGTATAGGCATAGCAAGAGCAATAGCATTAAAGCCAAAGTTATTGATTTGCGATGAGTCAGTATCGGCATTAGATGTTTCTGTTCAAGCACAGATATTGAACTTGTTATTAAAAATACAAAAAGAGATGAACCTTTCCATTATATTCATCTCGCACGACCTTTCTGTAGTTAAACACATTTCAGATAATGTAGTCGTGATGAAGAAAGGGGAAATAATTGAGTTTGGAAGTGTGGAAGATGTTTATAAAAATCCAAAAGAAGAATATACAAAGTCTCTGTTGTCTTCTATTCCAATAACGCACCCATCTCAGAGGAAGAAAATAACAACAACGAAGTTAGCTAAGCAGGCTTAAAAATAATTAGAAAAGTGACTAAAACTATCAAGCAGAATTTGATTAGGCATAGATAGATATAATACGGAAGTAAAACTAAGAAGGACAATATGAATAAGTCAATTATGTTGCCAGCGTTAATGCTGGTGGCGCCTTCGCTCGCCCTAGCAAATAATTTGCAAGATGAGTGGGAGTCCAAAAACAATGAAAATCCTTGGTCTGGATACATCAGTGCTGATTATTCTCGAAACGGATATGAAGACAGTGCGTCTTTAGCAAATCGTTCGGCTTCTGCAACGGGCGTTGTCCGATATTCGTTTTCAGACAAATCTCGACTCCAAGTTGTGGCGTCAGGTTACCACTTGTCCGACGGTGATGAATATGGGACTAGGGGACAGTTCTGGAATGATACGTCCATCTCATGGGGGCGCAATGGACTATTCAAACCAACTGATGGTTCATCACTGAGTGGTGAGGTGAGAGTAATATTGCCAACGTCTAAATGGTCAAGGAGGAACGATCTAACGTTAGGAACTAGATTGAAAGTCAGGTGGAGTGCTCCATTCGATAATTGGATTGAAGGGCTTTCATTGAGTAATACGTTATTACTTAGAAAAAACTTTCACGAATATAAAACAGCCGGTGGTAATCAGCTTATTGAATACCAATTGAGTAGCCAATTTTCTCTTGATTATGTTTTTGCAGAAGACTTCTATTTTAACATTTTCGTAATGCCTAGACAGTCATGGGATTATAGCGGGAACACGTTTGATCCAACTCTATTACATGGGGAAGAGGTGGGCTACCAAATAACTAAGAGTATTTCTATTTCTGCTGGATTGACTAATGGCATTAGTTATTACAATCCAGAAAGAGGTTCAAACCCTCTTAATGATTTAGTCGATTTAAAGAAAACAACTTATTACGCAGTGATTAACTATCAATTCTAATATTGCTCCGTTCGCATGGATTTAGATAGTTAGAAATAAAAATGTAATATAATTATAAATATAGGTAAATTATGTTTAAACACGCAATTATCGCAGCAAGTATTGCCGCAATCCTCAGCGGGTGTGGGGCCGAAGATCGTGCCTATGACACCTATGAAAAACCAACCGAAGAGATTTCTGTTCAATCTCTAGATACGGAATCACTTTGGATGTACATGCCGTCGACTGGTGAAGCTCCTCGCTATGCTATGACTCAGCGTGGCTTTTTCCAAGGCGATCCAAAGTTAGTAACGCTTCGTTTTGATGAAACTAATGGTATTTATGTCGAAGAAGTTGATCGCGATAAGGTCAATGCGACAGATGAGAGTCGTTGGGATGCGGAAATCAACCGTGCTCCTGTACTTAAGATTCCTGGAGAGTTCCGCCAGTATCGTTGTGCTGAAAATAGCTACGGTGAGTGTACAAACAAAGAAGAAATTAACGCCGATGAAGATGTGCCATGGAGTCAGGCGACGCACTTTGTACCTAAGTATGAAGAGATTCAATCGCTATCTCAAGACACAATTAGAGCTTGGTATACCTCCAGTAACGTTACGGAGTCTGCAGAACCTCGTTTGATTTCATACGAATACGATCCTGAGGGTGGGGTAATTAACGTTGAAGTAGAACGAACCTTTACTGCAGAAGCGGAAGATCAATACCAGTTTGGTGGTGAACTTAACGACTTATCATTCAAAACACGTTTTTTCTATTCTCTTGTTAAGCTCGATAAGTTAGCAAGTGAAAATTACGAACCTATCTATTATCAAGGCCAAGACAGCGCATACTTTGGGTTCTTCAACGATAGCAAAGAAGTAAAAACTCACACCGGTGAAAGTAACGTACAGGGTTCTCGTTTTTCTTATATTAACCGATTCAATCCGGATCTAGAGTCGATCGATTACTACTTAAGTGACAGCTACTTCGATGGTGGCAATGAAGCTTACCTGCAGCTTACGCTTGATACTATGAAAGAGGTAAATCAATCATTAGAAGGCACGGGTGTTCCTCGCATTAACATTGTTAATAGTGATAAGAAAGCGGGTGTGCAAACTGGTGACTTACGTTATAACGTGTTCAACTTGATCGCGGATCCGGTAGACAACGGACTTCTTGGTTATGGCCCATCGGCCACTAACCCATTAACGGGCGAAATTATTCATGCGCATGTTAACCAATACCTAGGTGTCATTCGCTCGGCAAGTCGTCGTACATGGGATGACCTTGCGAAACGCTACAACCGCCAAGAAATTGCAAAAGTACAACCTGCGGTTGTGGTGGAAAAAAGCAATGCTTCGAAATCAAGCTCTGAGCCAACCGAAATTGATTTGTTCAATAAAATGCTCGAGGAAGATCGAGGACCATCGGTCAATGTTCCAGCGTTGAGTGAACGTGAAATTAATTTGGTGGCCAAAGATAATTTAGTCGATTCACTTCCTGAAGCTGATTTGGATTTCAAATACGATACCAGCAACCAAGATCTCGCTCTACAGTCATTCTATAAACGCCAAGATATGTTGAAACGGTTCTCTGAGCAGAATGTATATAGCGTTGATGCGATGTGGTTAAGTACCCAATCAAAGGGCTTAGTGAAGGGCTTAGATTATGCCCAAGGTGGCTATTTCGCCGACGCTGATCAAAGCAAAATGAAAACGTGGGAAGAGCTGACGATTGATCAGCAGAAGTTAGCAAGCCAAGCGATTTCGAAACACATGTTCAAATCAACATTGATTCATGAACTTGGGCATAACCTTGGTTTACGTCATAACTTTATGGGTTCCACAGATGAAAGCCATTTCTATACAGAGGCTGAGCTTGCACAAAGCAAAATTGGGCACCTTGATAAGCCAGCGGCCTACAGTTCGATCATGGATTACGGTGCATCAATATTTGATGAACTGCTGACGTTCGGTAAGTACGACAAGGCCGCTTTACGTTTTGCTTATGCTCGTCAGGTTGAAACAAATGAGCTCATCGTTAACACAAATAGCGAAGGTGCTGATGTCGCTGTAGTGGATGCCACTGGAGCTCAAAAGCGTAAAGTCTATTCTTTGGCTGAGTATGACCGTCAGTTATCTAATGACTATAAGGTTTATCCAACGGGTGTTATTGCACACTTGAGAGCTAACGCTGGTCAAAATGGTATTCCAGATTCGTTAGTGAGCTATCGCTATTGTACAGATGAACACACGACCACTAACTTGTTATGTGATCGTTTTGATGAAGGTACAAGCCTTCAAGAAGCTACTGAGTTTAGAATTCAGCGATACAAAGATAGCTATGACACGGTTAACCAAAGAAATGGACGTGAGAGATTTGAACAGTACCATCAATATAATTACTTCTTATATCGAATGGGAGAGTTCCAACAAATTCGAGATATCGTTGAAAATGTTGGTGAAATCGACTTCATGTTTGCTCGTTACTTAGGCGCAAATACAACGAATAACAAAGGGCAAGTTTTCGAAGAAATAGCGGGAAACAACTGCGTGGATTTTCGAGGTAATGCTATTCCATTAGATAATTTGTCTGCAGGTGTTCGTCCAATTTGTGATACCTACAATGCAGCTAATTTAGCGGCAGATTTCTTCTTAGAAGTGCTAACAGCACCAGATAAGGTATGTGAACTTGAAGAATTGAGTGGTGTGGATGGAGTCCCTAACCGCTACCGTTTCGCCAAGTTATCTGATCTTTGGTTAACATACCAAGGCGGCATGTCGCAAAATCGTGATGTTCCAACCAGTTGCTTTGATGAGGAATTAGTTCAGATGTTAGCAAGCCAAGCTAACGAGATCGTAATTCGTTCTGAAACTCGAGATGGAAGAGTATGGGCTAGCTTAAAAGCGAATAACCCTTACCAAACATCGTCTTCTTCTGTTGATTTGTTAGGCGTATGGCCAGACAAACTACTAGCAGCGCAGATGTTAGTTAAACGTGATACACCTTTCAAATCAACAGAGAATTCGAGCTTAGCGTTAGTTGATATGTCAGACAAAATTTCACATTTGTATACGTATCTATCCGATTTAACGGGTAGAGCTGAAGCTCGCCAAGCTATTTTTGTTGATGGGAATGGGGATTACGTAGAGACAGTTCTAAAGTACAAGCAAGACATTACCGAAACAATTGAGGCGACACCTTCATACCTATGGCCAATGAAGCGCTATTTCTCAATGGGCGGTAATGAAGCATTTGTGTATTGGACTGATGGAGCTAGACAAGATACTAAGGTGCCGTATTTCGGTACGCTTCTGAAGAACTTAAACAAATACAATCGAGCAAATGAGTATGGATTGAGTGACTCTGTATCTGGGTTTAGCGACTCTATTCACATCAACTATGCGAATAGTAGTTTTGCTGACGAAGATGGGATTAACTTTACTTGGAAAGGGACAAATTACTCGTTGAGTTCACGCAATACACTTGCAAATGCTTTAGCTTCACGAGCTTTGTATACAGAAGACCAGAAAGCTCATGTAGAGAAATTGAATAGTTTACCGTACCGAGTTCGCAACGCGCTGTCTGTGTTTAAGAATGCACGTGATCACAATGAAGCTCGTATTATTGCGGTCGGTGATAAAGAGGCGCTTGTTGCTCTTCGAGATACTACAAGTTGGTTTATATTCAATAATCAGTTTGAAAAATATGAAGTAGATGGTAAGACATGTTTACGATTTAAAGTAGATGGAGAGTCCACTGAAGATCACATGAAACGTAAGTGTAACCCTCAATCCAACTTAGAGAAGGTAAAAAATAGCTCGATTGGTAACTTCGAAGATGAGGAGCACGAGCGTATATTCAGTTTGGCGCAAATCTTTGGTAACCAGATAGCGGATAACAACACCAGTTCGACGAATGCTGCTCATCAAGAAGTGTATAACTATGATCCTGAAGAGTTAAGACTTTGGAGCTCTAACGAATACACAAACTATCGTCGCGCATTTGAACAGTTCCCCATTTTCGATGACTAAACAGGCAACGCTTAGATAAACTCGTAAATCGAACCGATTACCTTATTAAGGTAATCGGTTTTTTTGAGTATAAAATTAAGAGTATTTAATCTATTTTTAGCTGCATTACCTTTTATTTATATGTTATATAGATGTTTTTGTTATTTTTATAAATAGAAGCTATGTAAAAAGAATGTGCTGAATTTTGATATAAAGAAGCGGTTCGCAAGCTAGCAGAAGGCATGGTGAAAAGGATTTATGACCAACCCGAAACTCGTGATCGTAGAAGACGATCCCATCTTAAGAGAGATGTTACAGGAATACTTTGAAAGCCAATCTTTTGAAGTCGTCACTATTTCTGATGGAGCATTAGCGTGTGAGCAAATTTTAACTATTCAGCCCGATATTGTTCTACTTGATCTCATGTTGCCAGAAGTTGATGGACTGACTATTTGCCGACAAGTGCGAAGTCAGTTTAATGGAAAAATACTGATTCTTACGGCGAGCGATGATGATTTCGATCATGTAGCCGCTTTAGAAACTGGCGCCGATGACTTTATTAGTAAACCCATTCGTCAAAGAGTGTTACTGGCGAGAGTGAGGATGCTTTTACGTCGCATCCCTGAAAGTTCTGTAAGTGCTGAAATGAGTAAGAATGAGTTGGTTTTTGGTAAGTTAAGTTTAAATCGTGTTACCAAAGTTTGTACGCATATTGGACAAGACATATCGATAGCGGAGAGTGAATTTGAATTACTTTGGTTATTAGCTTCTTCTCCTGAGCAGGTGTTATCACGTAATTTTCTTACTCAAGAATTGAGAGGGGTAGATTACGATGGCATCGATCGTTTTATCGATAACAAAATCGTAATCTTACGTAAAAAGCTTAATGACATAACTGTCCCACCTAAAAAGATCATCACTGTAAGAGGCAAAGGCTACTTGTTCGTACCAGAACGTTGGTAACGGTAGCTGAATAAATAACATGCGACGTATCTATTTTGAATACCTAGTGGGACTGACTGTCATCTTCTTAGTGAGTATATATTCCTATGCTTTTATTGTTTACAAGTTAAGCACTGACTACGAATACATATTACGAGACCATGAAGCAGAAGCTTATCAAGAATTGATTGATGTGGTTTACCGCGAAAAAGGTTTGCTTGAAACGCAGAATCTATTAAAAAGTTTTGCAAATAAGACTCGGCAAAACCTGCGAATCATCCCATTTGATAACGCTCCAGAATTAGTGAGAAAAGCGTTTCAGCAACAAGGCCGAAATGTCTACTACCATGACGAATACTTCCTTTGGTTGAGGTTGGTTGGAAGTGATGAGTTATATGAGTTATCTAAGAACAAAGATTCTTATCTGAGGAAGCAAATCAAGTTTGAAAACCGGCTTATTTGGGTTTTTGCCATAACTGGTTTTGCGTTTAGTGGCCTGTTTTTAGTTTGGAGAATAAAGCGCCGATTAAACAACCTTGAAATGGCGACAGTGGCTTTTTCTCATGGTGAACTATTAGAGCGAGCATCTGAGAAGAACAGCATAAAATTGGGGACGTTGAACCGCAGCTTTAATGTCATGGCAGACAAGATAAGAGATTTAATCAATAGTAATAAATCTTTGACTAACGCGGTAGCACATGAGTTAAGAACCCCTATATTCCGGATTCAATGGCAAGCTGAGTTGTTGAGTGATTTGGCGCCAACGAAGCAGCAGTCTAAGGCTATAGCTCGTATTCTTGCGGATACCGAAGAAATGGAAGACATGGTCGATGAGTTGTTGTATTACGCCCGCTTGGAAAGGGGAGGTTTTGAGTTACTTAAGCAACCTATTGATGCTAATGAATGGTTAAATGAGCGTTTTACTATTTGGGAGAAAGAGACAACCCTCGATCTCATTAAGGTGCCATTAAAAATTCCAGCCTCTTTTTATGTCGATCTAAAATTATTCAATAGGGCGGTGGATAACATCGTAAGGAATGCGTTTAAGTTTGCTGATACTAAGATCGTTATTGAGTTATGGTATACCGACAATGAATTTGTTATTGAGGTTCATGATGACGGTAAAGGCGTTGAAGCGGAGCATTGGCCTTTTTTGTTTGATCCTTTCTACAGCGCTAATGCAGCGAGGAACAAGGGGAAAACGGGCCATGGTTTAGGGTTAGCTATTGTTAAACAGGTGTGTGACCGTCACCAAGCACATGTCACTGTTGGTGAAAGTTACTTGGATGGTGCGTGTTTTGCCTTGTCGTTTCCTCGGCTTGAGCTATAAATTCAACATGGTCATTTAGTTGTTTTAAGATTACACTGCGCCCAATATTTCAGAAGTACATATTTAGGTAGAGGTCACCATGGACCAAGAACATTACGAAGACGCTGATTACGAAGGCCAAGAGCTGGGCGAAGAAGGCGAAGAGATTGAAATTGAAGCAATTGGTATTGATGTTTCATCACAGCCAATAGAGCTCTACAAAGTGTTTAAAATTGCTAACCTAGTGAGTGGTGGCGGTGAAGCTAAACACATCATCTCTGAAGGCTACGTAGCGGTAAATGGTGAGCTGGAAACGCGTAAGCGTCGCAAAATGTACGATGGCGACTTCTTTGAATTCAACCAAGAATACTATGTAGTGGTGTGTGATCAGCCAGTACAAGAAGAATCAGAAAAGCCGAAAAAGAAAGAAGCGCCTAAAAAAGATAACAAGGCGAAGAAAGGTCAGTCTAAAAAGGATTCTAAGAAGAAAGAATCTAAGAAAAGCAAAGCAGAAATGCTAAGCGCAACGGCTGAACCAAAGAAAGAGAAAAAAGAGAAGAAGAAAGAAAACAAACCGAAAAAGAAAGCGGATACGCCGAAGCCAACACGTGACGACAAAAGCGGCCGTAACTCGATTGAATTCTTCTAAAGTTATTACTTTGAAACGTAAGCACCGTTAGACCCAGGTTTTATGTTAAACAGATATCAAAAGGCTCACTATTTAGTGAGCCTTTTTTGTAGGTGTAATTTAGGTCCTGACCTAATTTTATTTTTGATCAGCCACAAACTCTACAAACCTATCCCTAAGTAGGTTTTCACTCTCTCCATTCCATATCAACCCCACTGGCCAAGTGGCGTATTCACCTTCTAAAGTAATGAATTCCACATCGGTATTGCTAATGAACTGAGCACTGCTGGGAACAATGGTGAAGCCGATATTGGCAGAAACCAAGGCAAGCAGGGTGAGGATATCATCGGCTTCTTGCGTCTTTGATAAGTCGATTTTATTGGCAAGACAATATTGTTGAATCTGTCTGTCTAATCCGGGGCCGCGATGTTGGGCTAGCTTTAGATAAGGCCATTTCGATAACTCAGAGACGACGAGATTTTTGTTTGGCGCTTGCTTGAGAAGATCTTGGTGTATCGCGACCACAAGCGAATCATTGAACAGTGTTAGGCTTTCTAAATCCGATGATTCTGGTATCCGATTGAAGCTGATATCGAGATCATGGTTTGACAGTTCATCCGTCTGTTGCTTGGAAGGTGTGTCATTTAACGTGATGTGAACGTCTGGATATTGCTGTTTATAAGCCGCAATAAGCTTGGGTGCTTCATGATAAGTAGACACACCAAAACCTATGTTCAAATGTCCCTGAGTTCCTTTCACCACAGAGCCTGAAAGCTGCTCAAACGCTTGCATTGAATGAACCAAACGTTGGGCTTCTGTCAGTAATGTCTTTCCTGCGTGCGTCAGCTCGGCGCCATTCCTACCACGAGAGAATAGACTCGCCCCAATATTGGATTCAAGTCGTTGAATCTTTTTAGTGAGTGCCGATTGAGTGATGTAGAGCTGCTCTGACGCTAAACGGTAATTGCCTGATTTAGCTAGCTGACAAAATGCCTTCAGTAGATCAAATTCCATTCCAAATGCTCATTGAATTGAGAATATATTTCATTATATGGAATTGAATCGATTTTTTATACTAGGTTCATACCAATTAGATAAAGCAAAGCTTGAGGACGAATCATGAAGAAAGACATCAAAGTAGCGTCGGTTCAATTTAACCACCACGCAGGTGATAAGGCGTATAACTTGTCGGTTATAGAACAATACGTTCAACAAGCTGCGGAGAGTGGCGTGGAGATCATCAGTTTCCCAGAGATGTGTATTACCGGTTATTGGCATGTGTCTGCATTATCTCGCGATGAAATAGAAGTACTAGCGGAACCTGTGCCGAACGGTGAATCCACTCAACAGTTGATTGCACTTGCAACACAGTTTGGAATCAGTGTTGGCGCAGGCTTGATAGAGCAGGGTACTGATGGCGAGTTATACAACACCTACGTATTCGCCATGCCCAATGGTGAGGTACAGAAACACCGTAAACTGCACACCTTTGTTAGCTCTCACATGAGCAGTGGCGATCAATACACGGTGTTCGATACCCCGCATGGCTGCAAAGTTGGTATCTTGATTTGTTGGGATAACAACTTGGTCGAAAATGTCAGGATCACTGCTTTGAAAGGGGCAGATATATTGATTGCGCCACACCAAACGGGCGGCTGTCATTCACGCAGTCCGAACGCGATGAAGCGCATTGACCCTGAGTTATGGTTTAACCGAGATGAAAACCCAGATGCGATTCGTGCTGAAATGCAGGGCAAGAATGGCCGCGAGTGGTTAATGCGTTGGTTGCCTGCAAGAGCGCATGACAACGGTATGTTCGTGGTGTTCAGTAATGGTGTCGGCATTGATATGGACGAAGTGAGGACAGGCAACGCGATGATCTTGAGCCCTTACGGTGAAATCATTGCTGAGACCGATAGTGTTGATAACGATATGGTGATTGCAGAGCTAAAAGCAGAAGAGTTGAATATGTGTACGGGCAGACGTTGGATTCGTGGTCGTAAGCCAGAGCTTTATCATTCACTCACACAACCTCTTGGTCATGAACTTGATCCGCACCAAGCGCGTTTTGCTGAGAAATAATGGTGTAAGCGCTGGTGAAAAAGGATGTATTAGGGACGGTTGAAAGGGAGGGGGAAGTTGGAGGGGAGAGAAGAGTTCCTGATGTAGTCTACCCACTTAAACTGTTTTTAAGTGGGTAGACTATTTACACATCAAGCACTAAGCATCAAACGTCTAAGTTCTATTCTCAGTGGCGAGTGCGAGAAGAGGTCAGTTCTGATGCGCGAAGTTGAGCAACGGCTTTTGCTAGTTCAAGCTGAGCTTGTGCAAAGTTGATGTCTACATTGCCCTTATTGATATTCTCTAGGGCTGCATATTTCGCTTCTTCTGCGCGAGCGCGGTCAATATCTTGGCCGTGCAAGGCAGTATCGGCTAACACCGTGACCACATCCGGCTGAACTTCCAGCATTCCGCCAGAGACATAAAGCACTTGCCCTTCTGATTTAGGGTCTGTGACAAACACTGTGACGCCCGGCTTTATTTTACTGAGAAGCGGGGAGTGACCGGGGCGGATCCCCAACTCACCGTCAGCGCCAGAAACGGCTAGGGCATACGCCGGACCTGAAAACAGTGTACCTTCCGCACTTACAATATTAAGTTGAAATGTATTATCTGTAATTCCGATAGCCATGGTGCACCTGCCTCTTAGAGTGATTTTGCTTTGTTAAGCACTTCGTCGATAGAACCACAGTACAAGAATGCTTGCTCTGGGATATCGTCATATTCGCCGCCTAACAGGCCTTTAAAGCCTCTTAATGTTTCGCTTAGCGGTACAAATACACCTTTCTGACCAGTGAACACTTCGGCTACGTGGTAAGGCTGAGTTAAGAAACGTTCAATCTTACGAGCGCGAGATACTGTCTGCTTATCTTCAGTCGATAGCTCATCCATACCAAGAATCGCGATGATGTCTTTGAGTTCTTTATAGCGTTGCAGCGTTGTTTGTACTTTTTGTGCAATGTCGTAGTGCTCTTGGCCAACCACAAGAGGATCCAATTGGCGAGATGTTGAATCCAATGGGTCGATTGCAGGGTAGAGGCCCAATGCCGCGATATTACGAGACAGTACAACGGTCGCATCTAAGTGAGCAAAGGTTGTTGCTGGTGATGGATCGGTCAAGTCATCCGCAGGTACGTATACCGCTTGGATAGACGTGATAGAGCCTTGTCTAGTCGAGGTGATACGCTCTTGAAGCACACCCATCTCTTCAGCGAGTGTTGGTTGGTAACCTACTGCAGAAGGCATACGACCTAACAGCGCTGACACCTCAGTCCCTGCAAGCGTGTAACGGTAAATGTTATCAATGAACAACAGTACGTCACGACCTTCATCACGGAAGCGCTCAGCCATAGTCAGGCCTGTAAGTGCAACACGTAGACGGTTTCCCGGTGGCTCGTTCATTTGGCCGTAAACCATGGCAACTTTGTCTAGTACGCCAGCTTCTTTCATCTCGTAGTAGAAGTCGTTACCTTCACGAGTACGCTCACCAACACCGGTAAATACAGAGAGACCTGAGTGGGCTTTTGCGATGTTGTTGATAAGCTCCATCATGTTGACAGTCTTACCTACGCCAGCACCACCGAACAGACCAATTTTACCGCCCTTAGCGAACGGACAGATAAGGTCGATAACCTTAACGCCGGTCTCAAGAAGTTCAGTGCTGTTTGCTTGTTCTTCATAAGAGGGTGCTTCACGGTGAATTTCGTAGCTTTCTTTTTGACCGATTTCACCACATTCATCGATAGGCTGACCAAGAACGTTCATGATACGGCCTAAGGTTTCTTCGCCCACAGGAACGGTGATTGGAGAACCGGTGTTTTCAACAGTTAGGCCGCGGCGCAAGCCATCTGACGTACCCATTGCAATACAACGAACGATGCTGCCACCCAGTTGTTGCTGAACTTCCAATACGAGAGAGCTTGCTTCCTCGCTAGTCACTTTCAATGCATCATAAACGCGTGGGCTGTTGCCGCCGCTGAACTCGACGTCTACCACCGCGCCGATAACTTTAACTATTTTTCCAACACTCATCTCTAAATCCTCAAATTCTATTCTTAACCCACTCTTTCCTGCCCTTAGACAGCTTGAGCGCCTGAGACTATTTCACTCAGTTCTTGGGTAATGGCAGCCTGTCGCGCTTTGTTGTATACCAACTGCAAATCATCGATGAGTTGGCCTGCGTTATCGGTCGCCGCTTTCATGGCCACCATTCGGGCTGCTTGCTCACAGGCAATGCTCTCTACGATGCCTTGATACACTTGCGATTCAATGTATCGATGTAACAGCTCAGAGAGGATGTCTCTTGGTGCTTGTTCATAGATGTAGTCCCAACGACGTGCTTTTTTCGCGCCTCCATCGGCCTCAGAATCTGAAGGGTGGGGCAGTAACTGCAAGGTCGTTGGTTCTTGAACCATGGTGTTGATGAACTGGTTATACACGAGATACAAACTGTCGATTTTTTCGTCGTCGTAATGCCCTAGCATCGCGTTAACCGTACCTAAAATGTCTTCTAATTTAGGCGCGTCACCAAGGCCTGACGTTTGCGCGATAACATTGCCGCTGCGTTGGAAGAACGAGATAGCCTTAGATCCCACTAAGGTTGTTTCTACCTCGACTCCCTTGGTGCGCCATTGCTCCATTTCTTCTAACACTTTCTTGAACAAGTTCGAGTTCAAGCCACCACATAAGCCTCGATCGGACGAAATAATGATGTAAGCAACGCGTTTTGGTTCACGCTGTTGAAGGTAGGGGTGCTGGTATTCCAGCGACCCTGATGCGACATGAGAGATAACTTTGCGCATGTTCTCCGCATATGGACGTGTTAGCGTCATATTGTCTTGAACCTTACGCATCTTACTTGCCGCAACCATCTCCATTGCACTGGTGATTTTCTGAGTGTTACTAACACTGCCTATCTTGGTGCGAATTTCTTTAGTATTTGCCATTATCTGCTCCTAATTTGTTTTGATTTCCAGCCAACAAACCGGAGCGTTTACCAAGCTTTCAACGCTACAAAGTCACCGAGAAGCTTTGCAAGAGCGCCATCAATTTCATCGTTGTAGTCACCATTAGCGTTGATGGTGTCGAACAACTCTGGGTTTTGACCTTTCGCGTAAGCAATCAATTCTTCTTCAAAACGCGCAATCTTGTTCAACTCTACGTCAGCCAAATAGCCTTTTTCTGCTGCGTAGATTACCGTTGCTTGCTCAGCGACAGACATTGGAGAGTATTGCTTTTGTTTCATCAGTTCGGTTACTCGCTCACCATGATCAAGCTGCTTGCGCGTCATGTCGTCTAAGTCAGAAGAGAACTGAGCAAATGCGGCTAACTCACGGTATTGAGCTAACGATGTACGAATACCACCAGACAGTTTCTTGATGATCTTGCACTGCGCTGCACCACCCACACGAGATACCGAGATACCTGGGTCGACTGCAGGACGTAGGCCTGAGTTGAATAGTTGGGTTTGTAGGAATACCTGACCATCAGTAATTGAGATTACGTTGGTTGGTACAAACGCAGATACGTCACCCGCTTGAGTTTCAATGATAGGAAGCGCGGTCAATGAACCTGTTTGGCCTTTTACTTCACCGTTTGTGAACTTCTCAACGTATTCCGCATTTACTCTTGCGGCACGTTCTAGTAGGCGTGAGTGGAGGTAGAATACGTCGCCAGGGAAGGCTTCACGACCCGGTGGACGCTTAAGTAGCAATGAGATTTGACGGTAAGCGACGGCTTGTTTTGATAGGTCATCATAGATGATCAGTGCATCTTCACCGCGGTCACGGAAGTATTCGCCCATTGTGCAACCTGCATAGGGTGCTAGGTATTGAAGCGCGGCTGATTCTGATGCTGATGCGACAACAACGATGGTGTTTTTAAGCGCATCGTGGTCTTCCAGTTTACGAACAACGTTTGCGATAGTGGAGGCTTTCTGGCCAATAGCCACGTACACACATTTGATACCAGAATCTTTCTGATTGATGATCGCATCGATGGCTAGCGCTGTTTTACCAGTCTGACGGTCACCGATGATAAGTTCACGTTGACCACGACCGATAGGCACCATGGTATCAACGGCTTTATAACCGGTTTGAATGGGCTGATCGACGGACTTACGCTCGATTACGCCGGGTGCAATTACTTCTACAGGGTCGAGTCGGTCACAACTCACTGGGCCTTTGCCATCGATTGGCTCGCCTAATGTGTTCACTACACGGCCAAGAAGTCCGTTACCGACTGGTACTTCCAAGATACGACCTGTCCCTTTCACTTTCATACCTTCCGAGAGGTCAGTGTAGGGACCCATAACCACGGCACCGACTGAGTGGGTATCAAGGTTAAGTGCGAGGGCGTATTTGCCACCTGGAAGCTCGATCATCTCACCCTGCATGACATCTGCAAGGCCGTTAATGGTAATGATGCCGTCACGAACCGAGACTATGGTGCCTTCGTTGCGAGCTTCGGTGCTCACATTAAATTTCGAGATGCGATCTTTAATCAGGTCGCTGATTTCATTTGAATTTAATTGCATAATTGTTACCTATCTCGCGTGAAGTTGATGGGCTAATCGGCTAATTGATGTGTTCAAAGAACCATCTATGACGGTTTCACCCGCCTTGATGACGATCCCGCCAACCAGCGAGTCATCAATAACCTGTTCCATTTCAACCTGACGCTCTAATTTCTTCTCAAGTGCAGCAGTGAGTGATGTAACTTGATCTTGTGTAAGTAATTCTGAACTAGTGACAGTGACAGGGATTACACGTTCATGTTCGTCCTTTAGGTCGCTGAACAAGTTAAACAAGTCTCTGATCACTGCAAGACGGCCATTCTCAGCCAAGACTTTAATGAGATTAATGACGTGGTCATCAACGAGTCCTTGGCAAACGTGAATGATGAGATTGACCAGTTCTTCAGATTGCTGTGTGTGAACACCTTCTGCTGATGAAATCTGTTTAGCGATCGTTTCTTCTTCCGCTACCGTCACAAGAATGGACAGCATTGAGTGCCACTCTTGTAACTTGTTTTCACCTAAAGCAAAGTCGAACGATGCTTTAGCGTAGGGATGAGCAATATTGGTGTAATCTGACATATTGCCTCCGTTTAGAGTTCGCTTATCATTTGATCAACTAACGCTCGGTTCGTTTCAGAATCTAGGTTTTTGCTAATCAATTTCTGTGCACTTTGAATAACAGCATCTGCCATATCCGCCTGAAGTTCACGACGTAACTTTTGACGTTCGCCTTCTAGCTCAGCTCTACCTTGTTCTAAGATGCGTGCCTTTTCTTGCTCACCTTCTTGGTGAGCTAAGGTGATGATTTCGTTGCGGCGTTTTTTGCCTTGCTCAATCAGTTCGGTCACATTTTTTTTCGCATCTGCGACGAGTTGTGCGCCATTTGATTTTGCTAGTTCTAGCTCTTTCGCTGCATTTTCTGAGTGGCGTAAACCATCAGCGATTTCTTTTTGGCGCTCGTCTAACATCGCGGTGAGAGGGGGCCATACATATTTCATGCATAGCCAAACAAAAATCACGAATGAGATTGCTTGACCAAACATGCTGGCATTTAAGTTCATACCTTCCTCACTAAATCTTGATTATTTACAAATCGATCTTTTCAAAGCTTCTAATTAAGCCACGGCAAAGATGATGTATAGACCGATACCAACACCGATCATCGGTACAGCATCCACAAGGCCCATCATGATGAAGAATTGAGTACGAAGCATTGGAGTAAGGTCTGGTTGACGAGCAACACCTTCAAGGTATTTACCTGCTAAGTTACCAATACCAGATGCTGCACCTGCTGCACCTAAACCGATCAGTAATGCACCTGCTACATATAAAACTGCGCTTACGATATCCATTTGTATCTCCGATAAATAATGTGTTAGTTAATTTTTTAGTTATTAATTAGTGGTGTTCTTCTGTTGCCATTGCTAAGTAAACAACGGTCAGTACCATAAATATAAATGCTTGTAAGAATACGATTAATATGTGGAATAAGGCCCATGGAACACTTAGTGCCCATTGCATCCACCAAGGCATTAGTGCGATAAGGATGAATATCATCTCGCCTGCATACATATTTCCGAATAATCGTAAGCCTAGTGATATTGGCTTTGAAATTAATGTTATTAATTCAAGAACAAAGTTAACAGGATATAAAAGAGGGTTATCAAATGGCTGAGTAGTTAGCTCTTTGATAAAGCCTTTCAAACCTTTATTTTTAAACGTATAAGTTAACAATAAAATAAACACACCGAGTGCCATCGACATTGGGATATTTACATCCGCTGTCGGTAGGTCTCTAAAGTGTTCTAAACCCATTACACGAGTTAACCCTGGTATTAAATCTATAGGCAATAGGTCGACTGCATTCATTAACAACACCCAAACAAAAGTGGTTAATGCCAGTGGCCCTATTAATTTATCCTCCGCTTGAAAAATCTCTTTGACTAGGTTGTTAACGAAATCAAAGATAAGCTCGATAAAACATTGAAAACGACCTGGAACACCGCTAGTGCCCTTGGTCACTACATATCGAAAAGCTCCAATAAACAGTAAACCCGTGATCCAAGATATCAACATTGAGTCAATGTTGAACGCCCAGAAACCATCACCTGTAGTTAAGAAGGTTAAGTGATGCTCTATGTATTCGTGAGCGGTAGTGACTTGATCCATACTACACGTACTCCGATCTTGTAGAGGCAGTAATAAATGGTGTTAAGAAGTACCCAATCATTGTGAAAATGTACGCGTATAATATTACTGGGTTATCCAATTTAAAAAACTGGAATGCCAGGATAAACATTAAGAACGTATAGGTTATTTTCACGACACGACTCATTTGCATTAAGTCACGTAAACTATAATTAGGATTCTTGTGCACCTTAAGGCTTGCATATATAAAACCAAACAGCGGTGGTAACATCGCGATTACGACACCCAAAGCTGAAGACTCCATATCTACTTTATTACCAAAAAACACTTCATATAAAACTACACCGACGGCTAATACTATTTGGCAGAGAACAACTCTTTTAGCAGCAACAAGGATGTCGCTACTTATCCCATTAAGCCTCATAATAAAACCTTATATTTAACAGTGTAAGTCAATATAAAACACAGTTTGAATATGTTTTGTTACTAGCACTTACTTGTTAATAGCAATTTGACTTGTTAATAAACCTTTACTTGTTAACAAAGAAATAATCTTTCTGGCTTTATATCTCCTGACGAAATTAAACGTTAAAAACTAACTCGCTATCGTTTCGACAAAATATAAACTACGCCTAAAATTATGTGATCAAAACGACAAATATCGGCATCAATAATTCCATTTTTGAAATGAGTGTTTTTCATTTATGAAAGTAATAGTTCTATTATTAAATCCATGAATATTTAAAATGCTTTGTTTATAGCGAGAAAAGGGAGGTTTTACCCAGAAAATTAGAGAGAAAAAATATTAAGATATGACGTTATCAATTAAGCATATTCAATGACTTAGAGTCTTTTCTAAATGTGATGACGGGTTGGTATTCGAAGCGGGGTATAACCAAGATTTTGTTGATATTGGAAGGTTTCGTTTGTGTAGTGAAATAGCAGTATGGTGCTCCTTATCATTAAGCTAATATTTTTTAATATCGTTATCATATTTTCATTATTGATGTATTGGAACGCGAATCAACACGCCCAGCACCGGGTTCAAGATGAAAATTTGATGAAAAATTCAGCGTCCAACCGCTGATGCAACAAGATCTAGGGTCAATGATGAGGGCGAGAAAACATACATACAGATGGAAAGTACGGGTTAATTGACTCAAAAATAGAGGTATCGCTGAGGTTGGGTCGAATTATTATCGGACGAATTCGCAGAGCATCGACCCAAAAACCACAGTTTCAATACAGAAATAATCGGAATCTAAAGATGTTTATCGTATCAATAGGCCTATAGGAAGCGCCTTCATTCATGTTTCTCTATTACTCTTCATAGCTTAGGTATTGAATGCACAAGTCATGAAAGGCTTGTGCTTGTGGCGAGATCGTACGGTCAGCCAATCTGAAAATACCGATCTGACGCTGTAAGGGCGGGTCAATCAATGGGATCCACACCAAACGGGTTTCATTGGTCGGGAAAGCCAGCTTAGGTAGCGTAGTCACGCCTATCCCGAGTTCTAACACTGAAAACAACGAAGTGATGTTCTCTACCGAATAAAGAGCCTGTTCGCTGAGCATTCGTGCGGGTGTTGGGTCAAGTAGGGTACAAGTACCGTTGCGAATGAAGGGTTGTTTTAACAAAGTTTGCCATTCTATTCCCTCTCGTTGAGAGGCGATGGGGTTATCTTTGAGGCAGACCACACCAATAGGGTCAGAGAGCAAAGGCGTGAAGTCGATACTCTCTTCTTCTAAATGGGAGCTATTTCCGAGGGCCACATCCACCTCTCCAGAGAGTAATCTCGCTTCCACACCTGCCGCATTATCATCAATTAAGCTGACCTCAACATTGGGGTACTTTTCGCAAAAAGCCCCTAAAACACTAGGGATTAGTTTTGCGGCCACTGAAGGGACACTCGCTATTCGAACTCGCCCTTGTTGGCCAGCTGCTGCAGCACGGAGGTCGTTATCTAATGCCTTGTAAACATTTAAGAATTGAATGATTTTCGGTAAACATATTTCGCCAAAAGGTGTCAGCGTCGATTTGTTGCCCGTTTCAAACAGTGGTTGGCCGAGAATTTTTTCTAGCTCTTTTATTGATGTTGAAAGTGCCGCTTGCGAGCGATTTGCTCGGTGAGATGCCGCTCTAAATCCGCCTTCTTCGACCACTAAAACAAAATGTTTTAACTGTTGTAGCTTAATACTCATGACAGGAATCCTTCTCTAGGCCTTGCTATACCTTACTTTTTTAAAGGTGATAGATTTTATTTATCAAATGCACAAAATTTACCGTTAGATTTATCAGCCGTCAAGGTGCAGTATTTAACCATCTTGAAACATAGTTGTTACAAAGTTGGATGGAATCGTGAACGCACAAACTAAAAAACACCCAGTAAAAACCGAGCTTTTCGCTTCAAAAGCACCACTAGAGTGGGCAATCGTTAATAACGGCACTCTATACACAGCGCAGATTCCAATTGATGAAACTGGCGCAGTAGTAGAAGGCGGTATCGAAGCGCAAACGCGTCAGACTTTTAACAACCTTGTTCATACGTTGGAGTGTGCAGGCGAATCTATGGATTCAGTGCTGCAAGTTCTGATTTACGTGACAGACCGTGAATATCTAAAAACGGTCAACAGCGTATACGGAGAATACTTCAATGCACCTTATCCAAACCGTGCTGCGGTCGTCGTTGCAGGGTTAGCAAGAGAAGAAATGTTGGTTGAGTTCGTGGTTTACGCATCAGCCTCTCAACCTGAATAAAGATACTGTGAACTGAGGCAATTTGCGGATTAAAGCTATTTGTCTGTAAAGATCTTTATTGATACAAGCGTCTTGGTTCAGCTTTAGATACAAGATTTAAACGTTATTTCTTATATAAATTAACGTTTTATTCATTAATCAGATGGTTGCCAGGCTCAAACGCAACCTAACCGTTACAAGGACAGAATGATGACTCAATTACAGAATGTTCAAGCAGAAAACGCACTTTACATTGGCGGCGAATGGCAAGCGGGTGTAAGCACCGTTGCGAACATTAACCCATCAGATATTTCTGAAAACATCGGTAACTTCGCACAAGCAAGTGCTGACCAAGTTCAACAGGCGATTTCAGCGGCGAAGCACGCTCAACCAGAGTGGGAAAAAACGCCGATTGAACGTAAGCAAGCAGTACTTCAAGCGATTGGTGACGAGCTGATTGCACGTTGTGATGAGCTAGGTACGTTGCTTTCTCGTGAAGAAGGTAAGCCTTTTGCTGAAGGTCGTGGCGAAATTTACCGTGCAGGTCAGTTCTTTCAGTACTTTGCGGCAGAAGTACTTCGTCAAATTGGCGACAACGCAGAATCAGTGCGCCCTGGCGTTTCTGTTGAAGTGACTCGTGAAGCGGTGGGCGTTATCGGCATCATCTCTCCTTGGAACTTCCCAACGGCAACAGCAGCTTGGAAAATCGCTCCAGCGCTTGCTTTCGGTAACAGCGTTATCTGGAAACCAGCAAACCTAACGCCAGCAAGTGCGGTTGCACTAACTGAAATCATCCACCGTCAAGGTATGCCTGCAGGTACGTTTAACCTTGTACTGGGTAGTGGTTCGAAAGTAGGTGATGCACTGATCAACTCTAAAGAAGTGAACGGTGTTAGCTTTACTGGTTCTGTTGATACAGGTCGTAAGGTTGCGGCGGCTACAGCGCCAAACTTCGTTCGTTGCCAACTAGAAATGGGCAGCAAGAACGCACTAGTGGTTGCTGATGATGCTGATATCCAAACAGCCGTTGATGCAACGATTGCAGGTTCATTCTCTGGCGCAGGTCAAAAATGTACAGCATCTTCTCGTCTAGTGGTTATGGATGGCATTCACGACCAATACGTTGAAGCACTAATCAAACGTATGAGCGAGCTGAAAGTGGGTCACGCACTAGAAGACGGCGTGTTCATGGGCCCTGTTGTTGACGGAAACCAACTTGAAGCAAACCTAGGTTGGGTTGAAAAAGCACGTCAAAGCGGCGGTGAGCTAGCATTCGGTGGCGAACGCCTAAGCATGAAACACGAAGGTTTCTACATGTCTCCAACGCTGTTCTTGAACACTAAGAACGATTGGGAAGTGAACCAAGAAGAAGTGTTTGCACCAATGGCAAGCGTGATTCGTGTCGCTGACCTAGAAGAAGCGATTGCGACAACAAACGATACTCGCTTTGGTCTAACGGGCGGCATCATTACTCAAAGCCTACGTACTAGCGCAATGTTCAAGCAACAAGCGCAAACAGGTTGTGTGATGGTGAACCTACCAACAGCAGGCACCGATTACCACGTACCGTTTGGTGGTCGTAAAGAGTCTAGCTTCGGTCCTCGTGAGCAAGGTCAGTACGCGAAAGAGTTCTACACAGTGGTGAAGACAGCTTACCAGCGTCCTTACTAAGCAGCTTTCTATATAAGAATTGGATAGCTGAAGATATTAAGTCTCTAGCTATCCAGCTATCGAATTGGCCTGATTCACAGAGTCAGGCCAACATCCAAGCCCAATTACGCTCAATCAATGTAGATTTCAAAGACTGAGCACCCAGTAAGTGATTTAACCCATTTTTGAAAACATGTTATTTGAGTGTGTTTTCAAAACCGAGCTAGAACACTGAGCTTTCAATAGGAGTGGTTATGTACCAGCAACGGATTGTTATAGATGGATTGCAATACTGCAATTGGAACAGAGAATATTTCCAAACACTAAAGGCGAGCGGCATTACAGCAGTTCACGCTACCGCGGTTTACCACGAGACAGCTCGTGAAACCTTATCTCGCTTTGCTGAGTGGAATCTAAGATTCGAGCAAAATGCAGACATTATCATGCCGATTCATTCAATGGCTGATGTTGAAACTGCAAAAGCGACAGGCAAAGTCGGCATTTTTCTAGGTGCTCAAAACTGTTCGCCAATCGATGATGAGATTGGTCTTATCGAAGTGATGCGTCAGCAGGGTCTTTTGATCATGCAGCTTACTTACAACAACCAAAGCTTACTGGCGACGGGTTGTTATGAGCAGAACGACACAGGCATCACGCGCTTTGGTAAACAGGCTATCGAAGAGATGAACCGAGTGGGCATGATCATCGATATGTCTCACAGCGCTGAACGCTCAACACTTGAAGCGATTGACCTGTCTTCTCGTCCTATTTGTATCAGCCACGCGAACCCTACGTTTGCTCATGATGCATTACGAAATAAATCAAACGATGTGATTAAAGCCCTAACCGCACGCGGTGGCTTAATCGGATTCAGCTTATACCCATTCCACCTACCAAACGGCAGCCAATGTACGTTGGAAGATTTCTGCCAAATGGTTGCAACGACTGCTGACATGGTTGGCGTAGAACACCTAGGTATTGGTAGTGACCTATGCTTAAACCAACCTCAAGCCGTTCTTGAGTGGATGAGAAATGGTCGTTGGTCTAAAGCAATGGACTACGGTGAAGGCTCTGCGAACAACTCAGGTTGGCCAGATGCGTTGCCTTGGTTCTGTGGTAGTGCGGGTATGGAAAATATTTATAACGGATTGATGCGCCATGGTTTCAGCGAGTCTGAAGCTGGGCAAGTCTTGGGAGAAAACTGGTTTAACTTCTTGAAAGATGGCCTAGAGCCTCAAAGCAAGGGTTAAGTGTTTTTTCACTAGCAATCATCGAATTAGCAGCCTTCTAATAAACGTTCATTTAGACGTGCTGTTTTAACCAATTTCACTATTCAAAAGGAACAACGGTCTATTTCGCAACGCGGTAACCCAAACATGGATTAGCCTGCCCAACACAAAAAACAATAGGGCAGGTGTTAAATACACCTCTTGTAGTCATCATTAAAATGACAGCTGCAAAGAAACCTCTGGAGTCAGAGTATGTCTGATTTAACCAATAGCGTGAAATCTTCAAACGTAAATGCGGGTCAAGCAAACACAGCAAGCAAAAATACACAGTCTGAATCTACTTCAGACAAATTAGGACTAACCAACCCAGCACTATGGTACAGCGGCGGCTTTATTGCTCTGTTCGTAGCCCTTGCTTTGTTTGATGGCGAGCTGTTATCAAGCCTAGTAAACACGGGTTTTGCTTGGTCTGTAAAAGTGTTCGGTCCTTATTGGCAAATGCTTCTTCTTCTGACTTTTCTTATTGGTCTTGGCCTAGCGGCAGGGCGAACAGGCAAGGTTATCCTAGGTGGCATCGATAAGCCTGAGATGGATGGCTTTCGCTGGATGGCAATCATCTTCTGTACACTACTTGCGGGTGGCGGCGTATTTTGGGCGGCAGCAGAGCCTATCGCGCACTATGTGAGTCCACCTCCGTTGTATGGCGCACAAGAAAATGCACAACAAGGCGCGGTGAATGCTCTATCACAATCATTCATGCACTGGGGTTTTCTTGCATGGGCAATCGTTGGTAGCTTAACGTCTATCGTGGTTATGCACCTTCACTACGACAAAGGCTTACCGCTTAAACCTCGTATTCTTCTTTACCCTGTATTAGGTGAAAGAGCTCTGAAAGGCCATACAGGCGCATTGATTGATGCATGTTGTATTGTTGCAGTAGCAGCGGGCACCATCGGTCCGATTGGCTTCTTAGGCTTGCAAGTGAGCTACGCCCTGAACGAACTGTTTGGTATTCCAGATGGCTTCACGACACAGCTGATCATCATCTTGTTCGCTATCGTTCTTTACACATTGTCTGCATTAAGTGGTCTTAACCGCGGGATGCAAATGCTAAGCCGTTACAACGTAATTTTAGCAATGGCATTGATGGTCTACATTCTGGTCTTCGGCCCAACAAACTTCATTTTCAATGGCTACATCCAAGGTGTAGGCAGCATGATAGATAACTTCATCCCAATGGCAACATACCGTGGTGACGAAGGTTGGTTGAGCTGGTGGACAGTATTCTTCTGGGGTTGGTTCTTAGGTTACGGCCCAATGATGGCAATCTTCATCGCACGTATTTCACGCGGTCGTAGTATTCGCCAATTGGTATCAACCATCAGTCTTATTGCGCCGTTTGTAACATGTTTCTGGTTCACCATTGTAGGTGGTTCTGGTCTAGCGTTTGAAATTGCAGACCCAGGCAGTGTAAGTAAAGCGTTCGAAGGCTTTAATTTACCTGGCGCGTTACTGGCAGTAACTCAGCAGCTACCAATGCCAATGCTTATCTCTATTCTGTTCTTGATCTTGACGACGATCTTTATCGTAACGACAGGTGACTCAATGACTTACACCATCAGTGTGGTAGTCAGTGGTGAGACAGAACCGAATGCAATTATTCGTACTTTCTGGGGTGTGATGATGGGGGTAACAGCATTGATTCTGATTTCCCTAGGTTCAGGCGGAATCTCTGCGCTGCAATCGTTCATTGTAATCACAGCGGTACCGGTGTCCATAATCTTACTGCCATCGCTTTGGAATGCGCCTCAAATCGCAATCAAGATGGCGAAAGAGCAAGGCTTTTAAAGAACAGGTTTTTTAAAGAGCAGATTCTTTAAAGAAAAGGGCTCTGTAAGACAAGAGCTCTGTAAAACAAGAAACTGATTAAATAAGAAAAATCAGCCTTCGAAAGAAGGCTGATGAAAAAATTCCGAAAGGAACAGAAAAACCGTACTGGTGAAGATACACCGGACGGCAAAGTATTTAGGTCAATCGATCTAGTCAGGACAAATAATAAGGGGCGAGTTCGCTGGCCCCACATAACGTGAAAGCTAACCAGCATACTGTAATAACGAATGCTTCAAATGACGGCAACGATCGGTTCTGAATGGCTAGCAAAATCCTATAACTATAAGGTGGTGAGCAAAATGGATGCACATCGTTCTACCTACACTGAATCAGCATTACGTGACGCAACGGTTGTCATGGCACCGGAAAGGCTAGGTGCGATGCACCAAACACGCATCAGCTTCGTGAGAACTCTGATTCGTAAAATGGCGCAGCAAGAGTGGAAAGTGACGAAACATGAGTGGCAATTAGACGCTCAAGGTTTTGGTCATGTTATCTATAAGCTAGCGACGCCAAACCATGTTTATCATTTGGTTGTTTTTTGCGACGAAATTGCAGATGACGAACGAAATGACCGTGTAATTGCTGAAAAGTGGGACGTAACGTTTGCGCTTGTTCTTGGTGATGTTGATGTCACCCTACTTGAAAGACTTCGTGCGAATGTACCGCTTCAAGAAGCCGGCCGTAATCCAAATAACGTACTTGTTTTAGCGCGTGCAAACAAAAGTGTACGTGTGTTTGAACACATCGTGAGTCACTTGGCGAAAGGTGTTCAACCAACGCCAAAAGAACTCGCTGAAGTAGGCTACATCCTACGAACCACTGCCGTTTATGGTAATGGCAAATTTGGCATTGCAGACTTTAAAATTTTAGAGAAAAATGAAGATTTTAATCAGTCATTTAGTGCGCAAATGTGTGCAGTTTATATGCTGCGTGAGTTCAGCCTAGATTGGGTTCATTACCTAGCCGAGCAACAGGGCGGCGAACAAGCTATTACCTTACACAGAGGATTACAGCGTTACCTTGGTGTTGGTAATGCGACTGGTTTAGGTATGGCGCCATACCTGATTAACCACCCTAGTATTGTCGATCAGTGGATGACAACCCGTGAACATGCATTGGCGGACGTGTTGTCCAGTCAGACTGATGCGGCGTTGATCGAGCCACTACGTACCTTAGTTAAAAAAGCGATTTGTCATTTAGAACAAGTCGTTACCATCAATGAAACACAGCAAGAGCTGAACAAAGCCGCTGTTGATGATTTGAAGCACACAGAACAATCATTAGAAGCTTCTGTCAGCCTGTGCGATACATGGGCACAGTTAGTCGAACAATCTAAGCACATGAGTATGGAAGCCCAAGAAATCCTTATCTCATGCTTGATGGAATTGTACCCAGAATTAGTGGACGCCCATCAAGAGCAAATGAATTGCAGCGAAACACTGTCGCTTCCTAGCGGCAAAAAGATTCAAGATCTTCTTGTTGTACTGGAAGAGAAGTATCGCTGGGCTATCACGACCGACTTTACAAAAGCAGAGAACAACTACTGGTTCTGGTATCGCTCTCAAGACAAAGAAGAGCCAAGGCTCGGTGTTCGAGGTGAAGAGCTGGGTGAAGAGCGTGAACTGCCGTTGGATATTGGCCGTCAAGCTTACCGTTTGTACCATGCTTTATTGCAATTCGCGCCTGAGCTTTCATTGGCTGAGTTCCTTGTTAAACAGCCGCAACACCGTGCAATTGCGCGCCGTGTGTGGACGCTGGGTAACAAAGCGATGGGCGACATTCAAATGAATGTGCTGCATCAAGATTCGCCACCAATGCACTTACTGCGTTGTAAGCTAGCAATGTTTGGTGCGACTAAGTTTGATCCTCGCTCAGACCGTTGGGTACGAGTAACGTTTTTCCAAGGCGCACCACTGCTTGATGAGATTCATCAGGACGAATGGGTGTTCCCAATATTACCAAGTGAAGCTGAACTGTCTGGTTCGCAAAATGTTTCAATTCACAGCACAACGGCGAAAGGCCAACATGGAGGTAAATCGTTATGATCGTTTCTCACAATGAACTGGTAGCGGCCGTCAATAAAGCCTTTCTGGGGATGCGTCGTACATGTGGTGAAGCTGATGTGATAGCGAACATGGTGGCAGATTTACAAATGGTCGGTTTGGATGGTGTTCGTCATTTTAACAGTGCGAGCAACTTCATCGGGCTAGAGGACGACCGCCCTGTCGATATTCAAGTGCGCAGTGATAATACGGTTGAAGTCGACCTGCACAAGGCGAGTTTGGCGTGTCATCTTCCTGTGATTATGGACTATTCGATTGAAAAAATGGTTGGTAAGAAGACGCTGAAAATTGAGCTAAATAATTGCCACAACCGTTGGTTGGCGTATAGCGAGCTTGTAAAACTGGCTGCGAAAGGTATCGCGTGCATGGCACGTTGGGATAACGGCTCTAACCCTAAGAGCACTTTGTATGTGCTTAATCGTGGTTGCGTTGCACCAGAACTGTTTTTATCAGATTTGCCACTGGCATCGGTCGAACATATCCACAATATGACCATCGAACTTTCCGTCCAGGATTTCGATATCGAACGTTTGTCAGATGGCTACCAAACACACATTGAATCGGAAGCGCTTTTTAAAACTCAAGAGAAAGCATGGAACGATGGCATTGAGGTGGATGATGGAGAGTGGGCGGCACTGAAAGAGACCGCTACCGCAATCCTAGTTCAGAGCAGCGAACGCTCGACTCAAGGTGCCGGTGAACTGACGGCTTCGTAGTCGCTAGATTTATTAGGTTCATTAGAACTAACAGGTTCGATAGATTAACGGCAAATAAGCGAGTTAGTTTATCAACACAGATAAAACCAAAGAGCTTAACGTATCCTCACCTCGTTAAGCTCTTTTTATTTGCCTCACGCTTTGGATTTGCTTTACCTCATTCATTTACTCTCTCGCTGGATCAACCTCTTCTAAACTGACTGTTTTGACACACGCTGTTACCCATTGAGAGGTAATTGAACATTTAAACGAAGCACCTTCACATTCATGTTAAACAAACGGTTTCATTTACAAGCTACTATGCGTATCTTGCTCATAAGGGTGCCAAAGGGCGCCATTTTTATTCGTACCAATGACTTTAGAATCAGATAAAAAGGAATGAAGCGTGCAAGCTAACTTTATTGATGGAACCACCCTGTATCGTCAGCACTCTTTCGAGTTGCCACTTGATTATCAAGCCAAAGATGGACAACAGATCCAAGTCTTCGCACGTGAGCTGGTTGATCTCGCTAAAGATGCGCAAGAGCTGCCGTGGCTGATCTACTTTCAGGGCGGCCCAGGTTTTCCTTCTCCACGTGTTAGCGGGCAATCGGGTTGGCTAAAGCGTGCATTACAAAGCTATCGTGTTCTGCTTCTGGACCAACGTGGTACAGGCAACAGCACGGTTATCAGTCATGAAACGTTGGCGCCCCTTTGTCCAGAACAACAAGTCGAGTACTTAACGCATTTCAGAGCCGACAATATCGTTCGTGACGCTGAAGCGATTCGTGAGCAGTTTGGTGTTAAACAATGGTCTACGATTGGCCAAAGCTTTGGTGGCTTCTGTACACTGAGCTATTTGTCACTGTTCCCACAAAGTCTACAGCGCTGTTATGTAACGGGTGGTATTCCGTCTATTGAGCGTGAAGCTGATGATGTTTATCGTGCGACTTACAAGCGTGTAGAAGACAAAAACAGAGCTTTCTTTGCTCAGTTCCCTCAAGCACAAGCTATGTGTCGCGAGATCTCTGATTACCTGCTTAACAATGATGTGAGACTGCCAAACGGTCAGGCGTTTACAGTTGAACAGTTCCAGTTGATCGGCATTAATCTTGGTGGCGGCGAAGCAAACCTTCCAATGTATTTCACACTGGAAAGTGCCTTTGTTGAAGTGAACGGTAACAAGCAGCTGAGCTATAGCTTCCTAAATCAAATGCAGCAAGAGCAGGGCTACCTAACGAACCCAATCTACGCTATTTTGCATGAATCGATTTACTGCCAAGGCACTGCGTCTAATTGGTCTGCACATCGAGTTCGTGAACAGTACTCACACTTTAACTACCAAACGGGTAGTGAATTCTGGTTTACCGGAGAAATGGTGTACCCATGGATGTTCGACCAACTAGAAACGCTGAAGCCATTACGTGAAGCGGCAAACATGTTGGCTGAGAAATCAGATTGGGGTTCTTTGTACAATGCAGAGCAACTGAGCAAGAATACGATTCCGATGGCATGTGCGGTTTATGCGGATGATATGTATGTAGAGCTGGATTACAGCCGTGAAACACTTGCGAACATTCCAAACTCAAAAGCGTGGATCACTAACGAGTACGAACACAATGGCTTGAGAGTGGATGGCGAAAGAATTGTAGATAAATTGGTGACGATGGTTGAAGCGTTAGAAAACCTGCCAAAATAATTAGACGGTTTACGTTAGAAGCTGTCTACGTTAGAAATCAGATACGCTAGAAACAAGAAAACGCTGCATCCGTGCAGCGTTTTTTTTATGCCATCGAACTCTGTTTTACTTGGTATCTAGTTGATCACTAGATACCGAGTAAAACGATAGAGTTTAAGAACCGGGAGGGATAGTTCCTAAATTCATTAAGGTTGGATGACGATATCTTGATTTTCAGTGGTCGATAAGCTGGCGCGGTTCTGTTCGATAAGTTGAGCCGCATAAGAGGGAGTCACAGCTTGAATTTCGCCTTTTGAACGAATGGTTAGTGCTTCCCACGCATGATCACGGTATTTGCCTGTTTGTGTATATTCAATAAGTACTCTCATGATTCTTCCATCCGATGTGTGGTTAACGTGCTACTAACATTAGCGCCATTGTTGAGGTTGCACACCTGTTAAAAATGGAACATAAGATTAACCAAATGAGAATGCGTGTAACTTGAAAAACAGGCCTAACTGCACTTATCTTACTTAACCGTACTTATCGTAACTAACGACGTTTATCGTAACCAACCGTCCTTATCGTAAATAGCGTCCTTATCGTAAATAGCGTCCATAAAAAAACGCTGCACAATGGCAGCGTTAAAGTTGAGATAGGTTGAAGGTTGTTTAGCTGTTTTCTAAGCCAACAATCTTGCGTGCAGACATCACTGCACTATCCAAGTCGGTCAATCTACCAGCACTTGCTGGACCAAGAACTGATGAATATAAAGCCAACTGCTTCTCAAATGACAAATCTAATTGGTTATATAGATTTTGGCGGATTTGAGCGTGTTGCTGTGGCTTTGCGCTCGACAGGCCTTCCAACGTATCGTAGATGAGTGTAGTTGTATCCATAACTGTCCTTAGTACATCTTTAGAAAATTTTGCATATTATGCACTTGGTGTCATCTTTGTTCTGCGAGATTGATCGCATTATGTGCAGCTCTGCTTAATTGTGTAATCAGTTAGTTACAATTGTGTTGTACGGAAAAGTGTCGAAAACTCGGGTTATGGTAAAAAGAAAAGGAGACGCACTGGTCTCCTTTGGGTTTATTAATCAATATTAAAACTTACTCATTACTTGCTACTTGCTGAGCTAATCAAATACGTCGAGAACCTAGCGAATGTTAATGTTCTTATCTCGATTTTCGTACATTTCAGGTGTGGTGTGTAATCCTCCAGCGTAACCTGCTGCTTCAAGTGTCTCTCTTACCTCTCGTACGTGCTCCGCCGTGACGGGTTCCTCTCTATCTCCAAGGTGCAATCGCACAAAGGTGATCAACTCAGCCAACCTTTGATCCGACAGCACATCTTCAAAGCTTGCCATTGGCATGAAGTTTCTGTCTTTGTCGAGATAGGTGGGTTGTAGACCGCGCACAGTCACCGCGATGGTGTTGAATGGATCGCTGTGCATGATAATGCCGTTATTCAACAGCGTAGGGGCGATAGGGTCGCGACCTTTACCATCGTCACCATGACACGCTCCACAGGTTTGGCGATACGTGGTGTAAATATCAGTCGCGTAAGAGTCTTCATCAAACCCTTTAGGTTGCAACTGAACTGCATCACTGGCAATGGTGTTGTTGATGTCACCACTGAGTAAGTAATAGGACATCGACTCGATATCTTCACGTGTCATTAAACTTAGGCTGTTTTTTACTACGTCTGCCATGCCCGCAAACGCAGTCCCTTTGTCTGAGTGACCTGTGTGTAAGAAATCGGTGAGCGTTGCTTCATCCCAACCATCGACATACAGTTCGTTGGCCGTGATATCGGGCGCATTCCAACCGTCAATCAAGTTACCTTGGAAAATACGTTCAGGTATCAGAGCTTGGGCAATGTTTCGTGGTGTATGGCACTCCGAACAATGACCAAGTCCTGCGACCCAATATTTGCCTTGTTGCCATTTCTCAACGTTTTCGACTTCCGATTTAAGCTCTTCAGGCACTTGGTAGTCAATCGGGTCGGTATCCATGAACACAATGTTCCAGCCGAGCAGACCTAGACGTATGTTCGATGGAAACATCATGCTGTTGTCGTCATTGCGTCGTGGTACGGCGGTGATGGACTGCATGTATTCCCACAAATCGACCATGTCTTGGTCTGTAAGGTGCTGATATGACGTGTACGGCATTGCAGGGTATAGGTAACCATTCTTACCTTTACCTGCAACTAACGCGGCTCGGAAGTCATCAAAGTCATAAGTCCCAATCCCTTCGGTGGTATGTGGAGTTATGTTGGTTGAATACACGGTGCCGAAAGGAGTAACAAACGGTAGGCCGCCAGCAAAGGGTTCACCACCTTCTGCACTATGACAAGCTACACAGTCACCGGCATACGCTAGGTATTCACCACGTTCAACAGACTGAGCTTCTAGGTTCGCGAGTCTTTGTTGCTGCTCTGAGCCCGCATGTCTAATGTAAGCACCCAGTGCAAGTATTTCGTTCTCGGTGAGCTGCTCATCAAACGCAGGCATTAGGTTGTTCAAGCCTTTGTTGATAGTGTGCTGAATCTCTTCAATACTGCCGCCGTGCAACCAAATATCGTCTGAGAGATCAGGCACGCCAATCTCTGGGTTCGCAACAGAACCATCAGCGTGACAAGACGAGCAGTATTTTACAAACAGCTCTTTGCCGACTTTAACTTTTACTTCTGGAACATCGGTATGGCGTTGATTGAGGGAAGCTAAGTAGTAAGAAACCTTAGCCACTTCATCGGGGCGCATGATTTCGCTCCAACCTGGCATTGCACCGTTCCGACCTTTGGTGATCGAATGAATAACAGCTTCATCACTGCCACCGTACAGCCACTCTTGGTCTATCAGGTTAGGAAAGTGCTTTTGTCCCTGAGCATTATCTCGGTGACAAGCAGCGCAGTGAGTTTGGAACAGAATCCTACCGCTGTTCACGATCTCTGGGACTGCAGCTAATCCCTCTAACGTAGTTTCGCTGGTTTGTGCAAATTGTTCATTGAGAGTGGTGGATGGTGAACTGAGCTTATCATCGCTTTGTTCCCAATCGACTAATCCTTCCCATTCGCCAAGCCCGGGGTAGAGCACCAAATAACCAGCAGACAAAAGAAATGCGACCGCATAGCTTACAAATAACAGCTTAGGTGGAGGCGCATCTTTCTCTTCAATACCATCAAAGGTGCCAATGGTGTGGTCATGATCGGCCTTGTGATTGCTACGCCAGTATTTAACGACAACAGACACCATCAGAATAAAGAATATTAAGGTTAAGAGTACCGCCCATAGATTCCAGAATGTGCTCATTGTGATACCTCCTGTGACGTATCTTTACCAAGGCTTTGTAAATAGCGAATCAGCGCTTCACCTTTGGTTTTGCCTCTTACTTGCAATCGGGCGTCACCAATTTCTTGATCGGTATAAGGCACACCTAAGGTACGTAAAACTTCCATTTTTGCGCTGATATCATCGCCTGTAAGCGTTTGTTCAAACAGCCACGGGTAAGAGGGCATGATCGATGTAGGAACGACTTTTCTAGGATCAGTTAGGTGAATAACATGCCACTGGTCAGAATACTTTCTACCTAAGTTAGTGAGGTCAGGGCCGGTACGTTTAGAACCCCACAAGTTAGGAAATTCGTAAATATCGTCGGCTTCTTTATTCGGGCGACCATTACGTTTCACTTCTGGCTCTAGAGGGCGAACCATTTGGGTGTGACACACATGGCAGCCTTCACTGATGTAGATGTCTCGCCCTGCCAACTCAATAGGTGTGAGTGGCATTGCTAAACTGCCTTTGGCAATATCGTCTCCGCGGACAATGCTTGGCACTACCCAAACCAACAAAGAGAAGGAGGCAACAACAACGGTGGTCAAAATTAAAATGACGATTGAATGTGTAAAGTCTTTACTCATCATTTAAGCCCCCTCATTAACGGTATGTTTAGCGTCGTGTACTACTGGCATACGAACCGTTTTGTACAAGTTGAATGCCATTAAAAACAGTCCAAGTACAAACAGCGCGCCACCAAAGAAACGCATGAATAGCCAAGGTGCTTTAAAGTCCATAGCCTCAACAAAACTGTAAATCAGTTCGCCATTTTCATTTTGAGCGAGCCACATATAACCCTCACCGATGCCTGCGATCCAAAGTGCTATCGCATAGATGGCGACGCCAGCATGAGCGAGCCAAAAGTGCCACTTAATCAGTCGTCGTGACCAAAGATCGGTTTGGCCCCATAAGCGTGGAATGAAATAGTAAAAAACCGCTATCCCTGACATTCCAACCCATCCAAGAGCTGCGGAATGTACGTGACCGATGATCCATTCGGTGTTGTGTGCCACCATGTTGAACCAGCGAATAGCGAGTAGGGGACCTTCGAATGTCGCCAAGCAGTAGTAAAGAATTGCTGAGAAAAAGAATAAAAGAATGTAGTCGGACTTCAGCTTTTCTTTGTTTTGTAGAAGGGTCATTGCGCTATTGAACGCACCGGCCCAAGAAGGGAGCCACAGGATCAAAGACATTACGATGCCGATGTTTTGAATCCAGATTGGAACAGAAGAATAAACTAAATGGTGCGTTCCGGCCCATGTGTAAAAGCCGACCAAGCCCCAGAAATGGATCACAGACAAACGGTACGAGTAGATAGGTCGATCCGCCGCTTTGGGTATGAAATAGTAGTTCATACCAATCACACCTGCAGTTAGTAAGAAGCCGACGGCATTATGTCCCCACCACCACTGAACAATCGCATCTTGAGCCCCTGCAAACACAGAGTAGGACTTCATCGCCAACACGGGCATCGCGAGGTTATTCACAATGAAAATCATTGCAACGACGATAATGAAAGCAGCAAAGAACCAGTTAGCCACGAAGATGTGGCTGACCTTTCGTTTAGCAAGGGTGCCAAAGAACAGCACCGCATAAAGCACCCAAACCAGCACGATCATTAAGTCGATTGGCCATTCAAGTTCCGCATACTCTTTTGAGCTAGTGTGGCCTGCGGGTAAGGAAATGACCGCAAGCAATAGAATAAATTGCCATCCCCAAAATACCATCCATGAAAGGCTTTTATTGAACAACTCACAATGGCCTGTTCGCTGGGCAATGTACAAAGATGTCCCCATCAAGATGTTCACGACGAACCCGTAAATCACCCCAGATGTATGTAGCGGGCGCAGTCGACCAAACTGGAAATATTGAGAATCGAAGTTTAAGACTGGCCAATACAATTGCGCGGCGAGAATCACCCCGATGATCATACCTACGATTGCCCACACTAAAGACGCGATGATGAAGTACTTAACGACCTTAATGTTGTATTGCGGTGTCACTTGTTCCATAACAAGGCTCCTTGCCTAAAGCTTTTATTCGCTGACTGAATTTGATTCGTTGAGTGAGTTTGAATCGTTGCCGAGCATTGAATAGAAATAGGAAATATCGCGGATGTCTTGGTCTGAAAGGGTGTCGGCTTGTTGTTGCATGAGAATTGCCAAACCACTGGTTCTTTCCCTTGTCTGATAGTCTTTTAACGAGGAAATGAGATATCCCACCTTTTGACCGCGAAGGTTCGGGTAGGGGTCTTGCGTTGAGATGCCGTCAACGCCATGGCAGGTCATGCACACCTTTGCTTTCTGCTTACCTAACTCGAATTGTTCTTGATTAACGTCAGCAGAAACAGGAAACATGACCAACGTCATTACTAGGGTTGAAAGTGTCGTCATGGGGTTAAATTTTTTTATATTCAAACTCATTCTCGATTCCCTTGATTATGAAATGAGTAAGCTTTTTAAGAGCGACACACGATACCTGCGGGTGGAATAGAAGCGACAGATATCAATAAATAGGCTCTCAAAGCTGCTTACGTTCGATTAAAGGTTATGCAGCAACAAGCATTCTTGCTACTTACTGACTCATATTTATTGTTAATTTTGATGGTCAGTACGTATTCAGTGGCTGGATTGGATTACTCATTGCCTTTAAAAAGCAGAGATTACTGGTATGAAAGCTAATTAAAGTCTTATTTAGAGAGGGGGAAGGTGTTGTTCGCATCTGGTTACAGAGATGAAACGTTATCTCAGAAAGAGTCGAACTGCATCATTGAAAAAATAGGCAATGTCTAAGCAAGTCAAATGACCAATATGAACTAGACTCAATTTAGTGACCTTTTTAGAATGGAGTTTAAAATGAGAGCTGCACTTCTGTTTATACTTTCACTGTATTCATTTTCTATTTTTGCAGCATCGGAACTCACAATATTCGATCACCTAGGGCAAAAGCATCAATTCAGTCGAGAACAACTGCTATTGCTCCCTCAAAAAGAAATTACCACCTCATTACCTTGGCTGGATGGGGAATTGGTTTATAGCGGTGTGGCCTTACAAACGGTGCTTGAAACAAAGGACTTACCCATGGCTTCGCAGGTCACTTTTGTTGCACTAAACGACTATAAAATAGCGGTGCCCAAAGAAGACTTTGACGATTACCAGCCGATCATTGCGATTAAACAAAATGGCCAATTTATGTCAGTCAGAGAAAAAGGTCCGTACTGGTTGATATATCCACTCTCTTCGACTCCAGATATAGATAATACAGACTTCCATGCCAAGATGATCTGGCAGATACGCGATATTCATTTGTAAGGGCTTCGTATGAAAAAGCTGTTGTCATTGACTGCCATCAAAGTCGTCGTGTTATCTTTAGCGGCAGTGGTGCTCACCGTTAATATCTACAGTGTTACCCGCATTAACGATATTAATAAGAGTTTTTCTACACGACAAAATGAGGCAACGTGGTTCGTCTTTCAATTGGTGAAAGAATACGCTAATTTCTTGATGGTAAGTCGTTCTGAAACCATTGATTATGATGAGTTATGGTTAGCGTACGATATTACGTGGAGCCGTTTTGACATATTGATTAACAGTACTGAGTCTTCCAATTTCATCAAGTCAGCAAACTTTAAGCCCTATTTTACAGCGGAATTTGATAAATTTAAGAGCTTGGAGCCCTCGATTAAACTGGTCAGCCAAGGGTTGTTGCCCAAGGAATCGTTACAGAAAAAGGTCGATATTTGCTACCACACACTCGTAGATTTTATTAACGACAAATTTCGATTACAAAGCCCTGTAATTGAAGAAAATACCTCAATGGTTGATAACTTAGTGACAGTCCATCGGATCAGTAGCGTTTTTCTTGTTGGCATATTGTTGTTGACTGGGATTATTTTTTATATGGATTTTTCTATCAAAAGAAAGCTCTACTCTACGGATTTTATTACAGGGTTTCGCAATCGAATTTCATTGATGAAATTTGTTAAGAATAGCTACTCGAAGGACAATAACTTTGATCTCTATTTTGTCCGTATCAGGAACCTTACCGAAATTAATCAAAAATATGGCCTTGAATATGGTGATCTTGTCGTTAGTTCGGCCGCTAAATCTCTGACCGCTAAGATACCAGAAAGTACCATTTCATTTCGAAGCAGCGGAAGCCAGTTCTTATTTTTTATTCCAGACCATTTGTACGCGAGTGATGAAATTCAGGACAAGTTTAACGACGTGCTCAGTGATTACATATCTGCGGGTAATTTGGAGCTAATGATTGATGCGGTAGTCAGGCACAAGAAGAACATAAGTTCCAAAGACATGATGGAGTTGTTGACCAGCATGCAAGGTTAATTTCTTAAGAATGTCTTAGTGTCTTAGTGTCTTAGTGTCTTAGTGTCTTAGTGTCTTAGTGCCTTAAACGCTTAGCTGATTGGTACTGGCGGGTGTCGCACTTCGCAGTTGAATTCGGGGCTTAGCTTAGTAAATCTGTTTGCTGTTTGCTGTTTGCTGTTTGCTGTTTGCTGTTTGCTGTTGCCTGCCAGTTCTTGTTAATGCTTCCCAGTTTCCTAGCTCTTGTTACGGCTTCCTAGCACTTGTTGAGCTCCACCTTTATCTATCCTTCCTTCTTATACCTATTTAATACTACAAGCCTTGTCCGTGCCAATGAACGTAGTCATTAGTTAAGTAGCGATTTTATTTGTTTACTCAGTGTCAGCCCCAAGATATTGAACGTGTATTGCGGCCGTAGATATTGGCTCATTTCAGACGTTATTACAGGTTTAAAAGGGGCGGGAAAGTGGCCGTTTTTTAATTAAATAACATGACTGTTAAGGCGCATGGCAATCAAATCGAACATTTTTATTTATGATTAAGCACGACAACCCTTTCGTTAGTGCTTGGTTCTAAAAGGGCTTGCTGATCCAGAATAGTTTGCGGATTGTGGTCGTGAACAAATTCAATGAACTCGATGTAAGTGAGTGGTTGGCTGAAAAAATAACCCTGTATTAGGTCGCAGTTGGCTTTTCGAAGGTGATGATACTGTTCGAGAGATTCGACACCTTCGCCAACAACGAAGGTGTCACAAGAGTGCCCTAAGTTAACCATGGACTCGACCATCTTGCGGTCAGCTTTGTCGTGGACGATATTATCGATAAAGCTCTTATCTATTTTAAGTTCATCGACAGGGTAGTGAAGAAGTTGGTTAAACGCCGTGTAACCCGTACCGAAGTCGTCGAGGGAAACTTTTAAACCTAAGCTTCTGATGCTCTCAATGGTCTGCACAGTAAGTTTGCTGCTTTTAACGTAACTGGTTTCGGTAATTTCTATAATGATGTTGCCCGGAGGAACTTGATAACGTTCGAGTACCTTTCGAATATTGTCGGCAAAGTTACGGTTGTAGAGCTCCATCGCCGAAATGTTAATGGACAAGGTGCCTTTGTATTGGTGAATCTCCGACAGTTCTTTATAGCTTTTGATTGCGGTACTAATGACCCACATGTCGAGTTTGGATATTAAATTACTTTTCTCTGCGGCTGGAATAAACTCATCCGGCCCAGCATTTATATCAAATAGAGCAGGGCAGCGAATCAAACATTCTGCTCCGTCAATCTGAAGTGTCTTAGCATTGAAAATAGGCATAAAGCGAAGTTCAAAGTTATCACTCGCGCAGCACTCTAATAGCCTTTTCTCGATAACATCATGCCTTTCAAGTGAATGAAGTAGTTCTTCGCCGTAAACAATCCGGCTATCTCCGTCACTGTGATCCTTAGCATTAATCAACATCTCATCAATACATCGGTGCCATATCTCCTCGAACTTAGGAGTATCGACGGGTAGTACACCAGTTGCAATTGAAAGCCTGAACCCATAGTAATCTAGGAAAGTCGTACCCGTTAGGGTGTTGTTAATGTTCTCAATTTCTTCGTTTATTGATTGGTGTTCACCCATTTCCAATATGGCAATGAATTGGTTTCCTCCAAGCCTTGCGATTGAATAGTCGCTGCAACTAAAGCCGAAAGAGGATTGTTGATTCTGCAGGGTTTCTCTTAGTGTTTTGGCTAGACTAACGAGTACATTGTCGCCCACCTTTGCACCGTATAAATCATTGATTTTACGAAAGTCGATAATGTCCCAGCAAACCAAGTAGCAGTGTGGGCTCCTTGAGCTTTTTATACGTACATCGAGGTGTCGAATAAATGAGCGTCGGTTCGCTAATTTGGTTAATTGATCGAATTCGGCTTCGAATTTCAATTCCGTTAGTGAGTCAATGTAGGCGTTCTTAAGTCCGTCGATCTCACTTTGTCCGGATGACCGTTTAAAGTATCTAAGTTTGAGTCCGCCAACGGAGATTTCGTGCAACAAGTCTTTGAGTGGGCGCACTAATTGATAACGTACGACCATGTGTACGATGAGCATAATGGTGAATAGTGTCGTCAAGCCACCAAGCAAGGTCTGCTGAGCGATAATGGATTTTTCCTGATTGAATTTATTTTCGCGAATATTAACTTGAGCTAGCAAATGACGACTATTCATCTCGACTTTGATTCTGTCTTTGGTTTGTTCATAGGACTTAATGACGAACTGTGTATTTTCAATATGTTTGGTATCTGATGACGGTTCAATCAGAAGCTGCATGTTGTCATCGTCGTTGTATTTGGTGAGTAAGTTAGACAACTGCTTTAATGGACCGTCTGCAATCAATATGTATCGATTGACACTGTCATTTGCACGTTTGTCTTGTGGGAGTAAGTAAGGATCGATAGCTGCAACATAAGCGTATCTGAGCTCACCACTCACTGAGATATAAGAGAAGCCTTCATGAGATAGCTCGTTTTTATTAATCAACGAAGTATAGATGTCGAAGACTTTCTCATAGATGTTGTCGGGGATCTTTAACCCTTCGAAAGGGTCTGCTCGTAAAGTAGAGAGTGTTAATTTGAATTTAGGATCGACGACATAGATATTACGTTGACCAAACTGATTAACGTGACTCTGGTTTAAGACACGAAGCACTCTTTTTTCCAGCAGGGACAGGGTTGTGTAGTCACCCGGGTTTTGAATATATCGCAAGAACTGTAGGGATGAGCCAATATCTTTCACTAGCAAAGATAAGCCAAGCTGCTCGTATTCAGCCGCCACGAGCGCGGTGTTCACATCCGATTGTACTTCGTCTAAGTACATGTGTTTCGCGTGGTTAGAGGCCAAGTTGTAAGTCACCATTCCGCCTATTGCAAATACGAACAATAAGGTAGGAATGAGCACAAAGTAGAGCTTCTTTAATACTGGCATTAATTATCTCAAACTGTCGACAATGCGGTTACGAATTTGAATGCTATTGGGTTCGAGTTGCTGATACAGATAGCTGCGTTCTAAGACCTCTTTGCTAGGGAAAAGCTCCGGATCATTTTGGTACTCTTGTGTCGTTAAGGCTTTTGCTTTTGAGCTTGGAGTTGCAAACCATGAATCCATTGCGTTTTGAGCTGCGATCTCGGGTTGCGACAAGAATGATAAAATCGTTGTTGCTTGTGTAGACAACTCTCCGTTATTAATCGCAGCAATGCACTCTAACCATAACGTGGTGCCTTCTTGAGGCACAGCGTAGGACCAAGAGGCATCAGGCTCCAAATCATTGAGTACATAACTGTCACCAGAATAACCGTAGGCAAGGTCGATGTTAGCAAGACGTTCGGGTTGGCGAACGTAGTCGATGACGTATTCGTTGCTTTCTAGGTGAGGCTTTTGAGCTTGCAGGGTTTTATAGGCAACGCGAAGTTCCTGCTCATTATTGGTAAATGGATCAAATTGATTTGCTAACAGTGCAGTACTCACCAAATCCGTAGGTTCGTAATACATACTTATGCGGCCACTGCTGTTCGTGTCTGGTTCGAGAATAGCGTTCCAAGAGGTGGGAGTGTTTACTTTGTCACTTCGATATAAGATTCCCGCAGTCCCCCAAGCGTAGGGAATGCCATACTCGCCACATCCTTCAACCCAACGTGAATCTATGTTACCAGCAATGGATTGTTGTAACTCACTGAGATTATGAAACAGGTTCTGCTTGGCTAACGCATTGAGCTTTATACTTTCTATAATGACGAGCTCAAATGCGCCACGACGTTCGCTTAATAGCACTTCATCTCTGATCGACTCATCAGAAAAAAACTGCTGTTTCAAAGAAATGCCGTACGTGTCGCTCAGTTGGGTCACGACGCTATTGGATAGAAATTCATCCCAATTGTAGAGATAAATATCATTCTGTTGGCTAAACGCTGTGCCAGTTAAAAAGGATGATGACGCAAGGACTGAAACATAAAATGCTTTCACTGACGGATTCCTTTCCTACTTTGCTTAACTAAATCGTAGCCCAAATTTTGCGACCTGCTTCAAATTTACGACTCTTATTTTAGTACAACCTAATATATTCGATGCGCCCACTTACTTTCAGCCCGCAAATTAGGGAATAAATGAGCCTTTATAAAAAACACCAAGCTAAATCATGGCTTAGCGGTCTAAATATTAAAAAGCGTGTTATTTGGGCCGTCTTTTACCTAACGAGACCGGTGAAAACGTGTTGTCTGTCTGATTCTCTTAGTATCGAAACCCTAATAATTAACCCAAAAAGCTAATTGTAGGTTAATTATGCAATAATAATGCATTAAATTTTACAATGAGGACATTGGTTTATGGATGCGGGTTTAGTCGGGATTTTTGTTACCGTGGCGATTGCTCACTTTCTAGCGTTGTTGAGTCCCGGGCCAGACTTTGTGATTGTGGTGAAGAGTGCTGTTCGAAATAAGGGAAGAAAAGCACTAGGCGTTGCATTCGGTATTGCCAGTGCGAATGCGGTTTATATTGCTTTGTGCTTGGTTGGAGTAGGGTCGATTCTAGCGGCATCCGTTTCCGTTATGATTGTACTGAAGATCATTGGTGGTCTGTTTCTTGTTTATCTTGCTGTGCAAGCGATAAGAGCGAAGAAATGTAATTACAGCAATATGGATGTTACCGAAGGAGATAGCTTCAACAAAACGACTTTTCTTAAAGAATTCATCACGGGTTTTCTATCAGGAATCCTTAATCCCAAAAACCTTTTGTTCTATTTGAGCTTATTCACGGTTGTGTTGAACAATGACATTGGCTTCATGTTTAAGTTGGGGTTAGGTATTTGGATGACGGTGGTTGTATTTGTATGGGATGCGGCGATCATCTTCCTGTTATCTGCACCTAAAGTTCGTCAAGAGTTTACACGTGTTGCTTACTATATTGATAAAGTGACAGGAGTCATGCTGGGTCTGCTTGGCTTGACCATTGTGAAATCTGCTCTGGTACGTCAGTAGATTCACCAATGCTGAGTAACCTTACGTTTGTGGCACGATACAATGTCTATGTGCCGCGAATGTGTGCTTGTTTCCTACCAGGCTGATACGTTTTATCTCTTGTCTGCCCGATAATAAACCTTCTGCTTAATCCGCCTATTATTTTCATAACTCTTTGTTTATCATTCCTTACTTCTTAAATAAGTATTAATAATGTTGCTGTTGAACACTTGTAGCACGGGGTGTTTGTGCTTATTGTAGGCAACAATATTTATCCAATATTAGAGCTAGGAACTATTGTGAATTTAGATATATATCAAGTGGACTCGTTCACAACTCAAGCTTTTAAAGGAAACCCAGCTGGGGTCTGCATTTCTCAAGATCTACTTGATGAGTCACTCATGTTCTCAATCGCTGAAGAGATGGCGGTATCTGAAACCGCTTTTCTTGCGCTTAACACCATGACGCTTAAATGGTTCACTCCAGAAGTAGAAGTGAAGCTGTGTGGGCATGGCACGTTGGCAACCGTTCATGTAATGAAAGAGCAAGGGTTGGTTAAAACAGGTGACAGTGTTGTGTTTAACACCTTGTCGGGTGAGTTATCTGCCACAGTTTGTGAATCGTCTATCGAACTTGATTTCCCTAGCACTCAGTTGTCATTGAACTCAGAAGCTAATCTCACATTACTTGAGCACTTTGGTTTAGAATCGCACCAAATCGTTTCATTCCGAGAGTTTGATTCCAAGCAGTTAATCGAAGTTTCTAGCGAGCAAGTGTTATTGGCTCTCTCACCTAACTTTGATGCTTTAAAGAGTATTAAAGGGCGAGGCGTTGTTGTGACGGCACTTTCATCAAATTCTAAACTCGATTTTGTTTCTCGTTATTTTGCGCCATGGGTTGGGGTTAATGAAGATCCCGTTACTGGGTCGGCACATTGTGCATTGACGCAGCACTGGGCTGAAAAGCTAAACAAAAGCTGCTTCAGTGCTTATCAGGCGTCTCGTCGTGGTGGGTATATGTCGACAGAGCTATTAGCAAACGGGCGAGTAAAGTTAATCGGTTCTGCTATCACTGTGATCAGTGGTGTGTTGAAACTTTAGATTTTTATAGAAGCTTTAGAGCGTTGTTTTGTTGTAACCGCCTAGTATGTTTTATTCGATTATTCACAGTGAAAGAAGCGGCTAGGGCGTAATATTATTATTGAAGGAATCACCGTGTCAGATTTTTATCTTTCTCAAGTATTAGTCGCAATTGCTATTTGTTTCGATCTTCTGTCTTTTCAGTTTAAAGAGAGAAAGAAAATCGTTACCTGTCTGTTCTTTGCTGGCGTGCTTATTTCGAGCCACTTTATTCTTCTCGAACAATGGACAGCGGCGAGCTTAATGACGATTGCCACTATTCGCTATTTGACGAGTGTATTTTCTACATCGTCTAAGTTTAAATATTTGTTCTGTTCCATGTCAGTTGTCGCAACGGTTGTGACTTACTCGGGGCTGACAAGCATATTGAGTTGCTTTGCTTCCGTATTTCAAACCTTTGCAGCCTTCAATAAAGATGACCGCCGATTAAGAGAATTGATGATCATCGGAACCAGTTTTTGGTTGGTTCACAATTACTTAGTTGGCTCGCCAACAGCAGTTCTGATGGAGGCCCTGTTTATCTGCAGTAACTTGGTGGGCTATTACCGTTTTTATTTCAGAAAGAGTGCTGCTGCTTAGGTTTTACAGTGCAGCTAAGGCCCAGGTTGTTAATCAATTCAATTCAATTCAATGTTAGCTAGGAGAGCTTGATGCCAAACATTTACAATGATGTTCCTTCATCAATACCCAATGAAATATTCAATGACCTGATTGCCAACGACGGTGTTCGAATCGAAAGGATATTGTCGCATGGACATAGCTCACCAGAAGAGGGTTGGTATGACCAAGATGAGAATGAATGGGTGATGGTGATTGAAGGTAAAGGTGTCATCGAGTTTGAAGATGGACGCGTTGTTACTTTATCAAAAGGGGATTACATCAACATCGCTGCACGAGAAAAGCACAAGGTCATTGGTACGGACAAAGACATGGTGACGATCTGGTTGGCTGTGTTTTATCGTTGATATCTTGTTCTAAAGCTGAGGCTGTTGAATACAGGTTACAGAGCCTGTTGAGTTTGGACTATTGAGCCTGCTGATTCAGCTGTCAATTTGCACCTCTGAAAGAACTTAAGACAAAAAGGAGTATGTCGTGGTTAGAATTCGAAACTATCAAGCGAGTGATGATAAAGCACTGTGGGAGATCTTCTTTCATACCGTACGTAACGTGAATGTTCGAGATTATTCTCAACAGCAAGTAGAAGCTTGGGCACCCAGTAGCTTTGACTTTGCGTTATGGCAAAAGCGTATGAATGGGGTACAACCCTTTGTGGCTGAACTCGATGGTTGCGTAGTTGGCTATACTGACCTGCAACCAAGTGGCTTGATTGATCACTTTTTCTGTCACCACGAATACCAAGGGAAGGGGGTAGGGAAAGCGTTGATGGAGCATGTTTTCACTGTGGGTCGAGTTCGTGGTATATCGAGATATTTCTCTGAAGTAAGTATTACCGCAAGGCCTTTCTATGAGCATCTTGGTTTTAAGGTGGTGAATGAACAGGAAGTTGAAATGCGTGGTGTAAAGCTGACCAATTACGTGATGGAAAAGGTAGTTGAAGATAGAAAAGGTAGTTGAATAGGCGGGCTAGTGTTCGTAGGGATACAGAAACCGAGTTTGAAATATTAATGAACCTTTTTAAGGATAACTTTTCCTGATCTATTGATATTGTCGATGAGTTCAAATTGTGTGCAAGATAATTTGTCTAATCTAAACATTGACTGAATACAAGGAGTGTTGTTCATGAGTCATGTGAGTAGATCTAAACTATATACATTAATGTCGATGTTGTCCTTCGGTGTTGGCGTTCTAGCCTTAAAAGCTGGGGTGTCGGGGCTGTTTCCTCTCTTTGTTGTCGTCATTTCGTTCTTTTCATTCGTCATCAACTCGTTTCTTTGTTTGTTCGGAGTTAAACACGAAGATGGTTTTGATGCCTATCAAAAAGCAAATCAGACTCGGTCCGGAGCACTGGTTAAAGGCCTAGAAAATTCGAACAAATAAACCTGTGCCTTCAGACGAACGGTAATCTCATTTTTGTTACAGTTTTCACCTGTTTTTGGTTCTCTTCTTAAAGAAAAATCATCACTTTAGCGATAATATTCACTGCAACTAATTTGAGTGAAGGAAGTTACGTGGGAATTGAAGCTTTAGCGTTTGTGATGGACGCATTAATAACCGCATGCTGCATGTATATCGCCTCCAAAATGTCTTTCGTGGTCGCAGACTTTAAATCCCTTCTTACTATTGCTGTAATCGTTGCTTTGGTGTCATTGATTCCGACAGTGGGCTGGGTGTTGGGGTTGATTCTGTTTGTGTTCCTTCTCGGGAAAGCAACGCACTCTAGTATTGGTGATTGCATCTGGGTGGTGGTCTTCACGAAGGTGGTGTCGATGGCGGCATTTCTAATATTCGGCCGCTTGTTTGTGTAATTCGGGTTCTTGTCGATATAGTTCTTGTTGATATAAAGGCAGCCTCGGTTAGCTGGAGACCGTTATTAACTTTTTAATTAAAAGATGAAAAGGGTGTGACCTGTCACACCCTCTTAAAAACTTTGACTGATGTTGTATTTCTTATTTAGGCAACAGCACAGCGTCAATCACATGGATAACACCATTGCTAGCCTCAACGTCTGGCATAATAACTTTGGCGTTGTCTATCATTACGTTACCGTCATCTATCGCTATCATTACCGCACTGCCTTGAACCGTCACTGCACTATTTAACTTCATAACTTCAGCTGCCATGATTTTACCTGGTATTACATGGTATGTGAGCACTGCAACTAGTTTGTCTTTATTTTCTGGCTTCAACAACATGTCTACCGTTCCTTCTGGTAACGCAGCAAATGCCTCATCAGTGGGGGCCAATACGGTGAAAGGGCCTTCGCCTTTCAATGTATCAACTAAGTCCGCTGCTTTTACTGCCGCCACTAAAGTATTGAAAGAGCCGTTTTCCGCCGCAACATCAACGATGTCTTTCTTCATCTCGTGATGGTTAGCGTGAGCAAAAGCCGTAAAAAGAAGCGTCGCAACTAGCGCTGATGTGGTTTTGATTAATTTGTTAAACATATTGTCTTCCTTTGAGTTTTGTCCGTTATTTTCGAGAAGTACTACGAAAGCTTAAAAGCGATAGATCAACTTATTGCACCTTTGAACCTATTTTTTAGATACCCAATTCGTCAGTTGAATAAATGTCTCCGTTAAATAGTTGTTATAATTTCAATTTAATACATATAGTTAACGGGTGATTATTCAATTAATGGATGTGAATATGAGGTTTGTTTTACCAGTTGTATTTTCGGCATTCGCTTCAATGCCAGCTTATAGTGGCCTTGCACCAACGGAAGGTTTCAGTGGTAACTTCAGTGTCTTGACGGGTGTATCTTCTGATAGCAGTAACTTGAGCACCGAGCAAGACGCGAATCAAGTAACCAACACCAAGGAGGGGGATAGTGAAAACCAAGGGCTACTCGGCTTTTTGGGTACGGTTCAATATACCTTTGGTGAGTCACTGACTCATCAAGTGTATGCGGGTACCACTCGAGAGGATATTGCAACAGGTACCATTGCTTTTGAGATTGGTTATCGACATCAGCTATCTGGAGGCACAATATTGGATTTTTCTGTTCTTCCTACGCTTATCTCGGGCAAGGCTTGGACGGATCCGTATGCTGTTGGCGTTAATCGAAATGAAACGGATGTGAAAGGTAATGTAGGACGACTGCAGCTCACTAATATCGGTGGAACTGGTTTTCGAACGGATCTCGCATTTGGGCAATCTGATGTTGATGAAGAGCTATCTGGCAGCCAAGTCTTATCTCCGGAAGATGCTGTGCTGCTGGATAGGGAAAGAACCTATGTGTACGCCAAAGCAGGGTACCGCTTTATCTTGCCAAACCAAGCAGGTCTATTTGTTCCTTCTATGGTGTATTTCCACTCAGACGCAGAAGGAGGAGCACTCAGCTTCGATAGTTATGGAATTGAATTAAACTACGCGAAGAGAGTCGGTCGCCACGGTTTTGTTGTTACCCTAGATGCAAGTGATCGTGAATATGATGAGTCGAATCCAATTTACGGGCAAGTACGTGAAGAGAATGAATTCGGTGCATTCTTAGCTTATGAGTTTGGTGGCTTAATGGGTTATGAAGATTGGTCGTTTATTTCATTACTCGGTGTAAGGTCGATTGACTCTAAGATTGACTTTTACAGCTCTGAACAAGCATTAGCGAGTGTTGGTGTTGACTACAAATTCTAATATTCACACTACGTCAACAAAACTAATCAAAGCAGAAGCTTAAGAGCAGCCTTTCTATTTGTGTAATTATTTCGAGCACTTACACCTTCAAAGGTTGTAGGTGCTCGTTGCTATCCGTAATATGAAAATTAGCTTATGGACAAAAATAATATGATAAGGAAGCGCTTTGGAAATACAAATTAGACATCTTGAACCCACCGATAACCAAGATATTTTTGATATTTATCGACACTCGTCAGTATTAGAGAATACCTCACAAAAGCCTTTTCTTAGCTCTGATCAAGTGGAGCGACTGTTTGGTCACTCAGACCATTTCACTTTAGTTGCGGAGGTTTCTGGCAAGGTCGTAGGTCACATTACTTTATTCATGACCACGAAGGTGAGAGACAGACATTGCGCTGGTCTTGCGATAGCGATTAATCCGGATATGCATGGCAAAGGGGTCGGTAAGGTTTTAATGCAAGAAGCGATCAATCAAGCCGATAACTGGCTAAACCTCGTTCGCCTTGAGTTAGAGGTTCATGCAGATAACCACGCCGCGATTGCTTTATATGAACGAGTGGGTTTTCAGTTAGAAGGCGCGAAAAGGCTGAGTACATTCAAAGCGGGTAAGTATATCGATATGTTACTGATGTCGAGAATTCGACCGGATTATCGTTGAGAGTGACTTAACTCAGTTCAGTTGAAATTGGCCAATAAGATAGTGGTTAAACAAAGCCCTTAAATCATTGCTTTTGAGGGCTTTTATACGAATATAGCGTTATTTGTTGTCGATACCGAAACCATTGCGCAGCGCAAATTGAATCAGTTCGGTATGGTTGTCGAGTTCCAAAATATCCAACATGCGGTATTTGTGTGACTCAATGGTTCTAGGGCTTAAAAAGAGGATCTCCGCACATTGCTTTGCGGTATAACCTTGTGCCAATTGAGTTAGAACTGCACACTGCCTTTTGGTCAGTAATAGTAGCTTTTCACTCTCGTTAATATTATTGGTTTCATCGCTGGTGACACTACGAGTCATTTTGGAGTGCTGCCAAAAACAGAGCCAGATGTCACTCAGCAATTTGATTCGCTTCATGTCAGCCTCTTCAATTGGCTTATCGTAACGACTGAACCGTGAGAAGCCGATCGCTCCCCACTGTTGACCAAACAGCGAAAGGCTTACAATCCCATGCCAATGAGCACCTTCTTCATAAAGTACACGTAGCGGGTCGAGTTTATGGTTCTTTAGTGTTTCCTCAGGGAACAACTGCCAACACTCTTTTGAACGTAAAAGCTTTAGGTAATCAAGATAATTGCCTTTTAGAAAGCGTTCCATTTCAAGCGGTGGAGTATCTGTTTGGGATACGGAAATACTTTTTCCTGTATCCAGAAGAATCATTGAGTTTGGAAACAGGGTAAGCCTGTCGAGCTTAAACCAAGCGAGCGCTTCTCTTGCCAGTAAGAAAAAAGTGCTATCGAAATTTTTGGGTTGGCATGCGGTCAAAGTGTTGGTTTGGTGAGAGAGGAGATCCTCAAAGCTCGCGAATTGGTTATCTTTCATATTGACCGTCTTTTGTGGTTTTAGACAAAATAGCGGCAATAGCTAAAGTGTGTCAACCTAATGTTAGAATGATGTTCTGAATAAAGTGTGGCGAGTATTCTTAAATGCTACTGAGTAATTTATTAGTTTTATGGAGAAACGATTAGTGAAATTCACACTGAACTCTGTATAGTAGCAACCGTTTGCTTCGTATAACCCCAATGATATGGTTTGGGGGTCTCTACCAGCTCCCGCAAAGTGCTGATTACGAAGGGTTTAGATCACAATTGTGTTCTTACTCTTTGTAATGGCGTTCAAGAAAACCTCCTGTCTATTATTCAGAGTAAGTGCACACCTAAAATCCATAGTAGGTGAAATATGAACGCATTTATTCAAGGGCTCCCAAAAGTAGAGTTGCATTTACACATTGAAGGTTCGCTCGAACCTGAGTTACTTTTCCAACTTGCTCAACGCAACGGCATTGATCTGCCTTATTCGTCCCCAGAGCAGCTAAGACGCGCATACGAATTTGATGATTTACAGTCATTTCTGGATATCTATTATCAAGGTGCTGATGCACTGCGCACAGAACAGGATTTCTACGACTTAACATGGGCTTATCTAGAACGCTGTAAAGCCGACAATGTTATCCATACTGAAATTTTCTTTGACCCTCAGACACATACCGATCGTGGCATTGCATTCGACACCGCTATTAACGGCATTCATCGTGCGCTTGAACAGGGTCATAAAGAGTTGGGCATCACATCTCAAATCATTGCATGTTTTCTGCGCCATTTATCTGAAGAGAGCGCCATTCAAACGTTCGTCGATGTGTTGCAGCATCAAGACAAGATCGTCGGGGTTGGGCTTGATTCTTCCGAATTAGGACACCCACCAGAGAAGTTCAAGCGTGTATTCCAACAAGCAAAACAAGCAGGTTTCTTAACGGTGGCGCATGCAGGAGAAGAAGGGCCTGCTCAAAATATTGTCGATGCGATTGAAATGCTCAGCGTGAGCCGAGTGGATCATGGTGTGCAGTGTATGACCGACGAAGCTCTGATAGCCGAATTGATTGAAACCAAAATGCCGCTGACCGTGTGCCCACTGTCTAATATTAAATTGCGTGTATTCGATGAGATGGAAGACCACAATATTGTGGAGCTGTTAAGACGAGGCGTAGCGGTGACGATTAACTCGGACGACCCTGCATACTTTGGTGGTTATATGTCGGATAACTTTAACGCGGTGAGTCAAGCTCATGAGATGACGGAGCAAGAGCTTGCTCAATTTACTTTAAATGCAATAGAAGCGAGCTTTATTGAAGAATCATTGAAACAGCAATATCGTGATGTTGTTTTGGCGTATCTCACTTAAGTCAAAAGTTAAAAGTTAAAAGTTTCAGTATGAAGCTAAAGGCGAAGTTTAGGGTATAGGTGAATGCGAACGAGCTCTCGGCATTCTGCGATTTAGAAAGCTTAAACGGCCAACAAGTGTTGGTCGTTTTTATTTTGGTTCTCAAGCGGGTTTTGAGCTAGATAAGTGGCTTAAGACATTAAGAAATATGATTTTATTTGGGTAAAAACATCTTGTCTTAAGCTTTAATGAACTACATTTAAACGAGGTGTAGATATACAGTGTCACGCTGTATTGAAATAGAGATCAGCTTAAGCATAAGCGTATAAAAGCAGACACAGAGATTGTCTGAGGAGGAACAAACTGTTGTTAGATCCAACAATCAGTGAACAAATACAATGGCCGTGTGAATTGTCTGCGGACTTGATAGAAAGCTTGCTTGATATTGCCGTTTTTAAATCGGGTGTCGACAGCTTTGAGATTACAAAAAAGTTTCAGAATTTGCCCGGTGTCTTTTATATTTTAAGTGGCTCCGCTGGAATCTGTTTTTCTACAGAAAACATGAAAAGCTTATCTGGTGGTGTTATTGGAAGGGGAGATTGGATGGGTGCTTTGTCTATACATGCTGACTACAACCTCTTTGCAGTGGCAGAAGAAGTCGAGCCTATCACTATGGTACTTTTTCCTGCAAGCAAGGTATTAGAGCTCGCGGAGCGGAAATGCATGGTTTACAAATGGCTACTTCACTGTGGAACCAAAGCGCAATCTATTTGGATGCAGGCTTACTTATCCTCGATTCATGAAAAAGAGCAGAAAACCATTTACGTCTTGTTGGAACTTGCGGCACGCCAGACCAATATCGCGGGGGCAACCGTCAGCATTAATATTTCACAAATTCAATTGAGTTCGATAACTGGCATATCAAGGCCTAGGCTAAACGAAGTTCTTAAAGGGATAGAGCAGCAAGGCTTGGTTAAGATACAAAGAGGAAAGGTGTTTATCACCGATGTTAAGGGCTTGTATGAGCATATTTCACCGATGAATTTGATGATACGAGATCCTGTTGCTGAAATTAAGGCATGAATCTTTAACACTACGAGCTAACGTTTGGATTACTAGATTTTCAGTGTTTATTAGATATTTCAAAAAATTATGCACAGTGTTCTTTTAGGAACATACATTACAAGAGAACATCTATAATGTTCAGTCTAGATTTATAAATTGAATTAGAGCGGAATAGAATTGTTATGAAAATGGCTGTATTGGAATATAAAGTATTGGGGCTTGGTGATTGGATTAAAACAACGGTTTCTAGCCGCTGTGCGCACTTACTGGCTGCAGAATACAAAGCGCTAGGGTGGCCAACAAAAGTAGATGGAAAAGTGTTATCGACTGAGTCTGCTTAATCTATATAAGCCTAAATCATCTAGATGAAGACAAAAAAGAAGCTGGCAGTGCGCCAGCTTCTTTCGTTTTTAAATTAAGACCATTGAGCTACTTGTTCACGTAGTCTTTGAATTTCTGCTTCGTTTCAGCATCCGCTTTTTCGTACCAGAAATACAACATTTCTTCAGCTGTATTCGCCGCATTTCCGTCAATCTTTGCTGGAAGCGTTACGGGTTGTGCTACAGCTGCTGCGCCCGCGCTAGCACCTACTGTAAGTGCTGCGATGCCGCCTTTCTGGTTGTATTCTCTAGCTTCTTGAGGGTATTTACGACCAATCTGCATGCCATCTTTTACTAGCTTGTCTTGCTTAACACTGATTGCGTTTTGGTTTTCATCAACCAGTTTCCAATCTAAGTTTTGAAGGCCTTTTTTCGCTTCGTTGGTATTACGGAACTTCGGCATGTCGAACGTCAATGCTGTGTCTGCCGCGTCAAAAGTAGCAATAATGGTGTCGCTATCGACAAACTCGCGGTCGTTACCTTGGCTAAAAGCGAGTTGATATTTGAAAACGATTTGGTTCACACCATCTGGAACGGTGATCGTTTTGCTCGAAGAGAAAAAGCCACCGTCAAGATCAGGCTTAGCCTCATTTACAGCTAAGACTTCGACTAACGCATCTGCGCTAGAAGGAACTTCAATTGTCACGTCAGCTAACACGTTTGGTGCTACGATAATTGTGGAAAGCAGCGCGATGGATTGTAATGTTTTCATAATCATACAGTTGTTTATGGATAGTTAAATTACAATCTCATGCAGAACGAAGTATTTCAAGTTACCTTGTCTCGATTTGGTAAAATTCACCGAAACTTAACCTAAGCCTAATTCTTGAACGTACGAAACGTGTTTTTTTCGTTCGTATTATGGTGTGGCCTCAACGTTTTCTCTTCTGGATTATCTAAATCGCTCTCTTGAGCGCTTCGAAGCGACTGCAGAGTGATATACATAGGAACGAGAGCAGATACCCAAATGGCATAAATCGTAATCACTCGGTTGAAGGCGACGAACCAGGTTTCACTGCCCGTACTAGATAGGTAGTAGCCAATGAGCGTAAGCAAGGTGCAGGTGATAGCCCACATGACTGTGGAGGTTGGATCTTTCGTTGTTGCCGCCAGCAATACTATCGTAACGTAGGGAACGGCCATAGCAATGCCTAAAGGTACATGACAATCGACGGCGAAAATGATGGTTGCACCAAGGGCTAAGAGCATATTTGATCGCGTATTGGGTAAATTAAAGTTCCATGTCATGTGATATCTCACTTAGCCCGTTTTACGTTGTTGATTGAGCTTGTTTATTAGGCGCGTAGCTTGATGGCTATTGACCATCAGGCGGTTGATCAGTTGTTGGAGCAACTCGGCTTCTGGCATGACGTGTTGATCGGCTATCTGTTCGGCTGAGCTCGCGAGTTCAAGTACTTCGTTCATTTCATATCTTGCGGCAATCTCTTTAACCGCCTTCAATGTTCTGGAGAGGTCATCCTGTTTTGCGTCCGAAAATAGCTCTATCAACTCATCGATTTCGTTTTCTAGCTCATCAACGAGAGACGTTAAGCATTTGAGCTTCTGGTCTGATTTGAGATCATCTTGTGCCAATACTTGGCTACGCGACAGTTCTTCCTCAGTGAGTGGCAGTTTATTTTGGGGATGACGGGTTAACATGGTTATGTTGCTTGCACCTTTGGTTAAAAGGTTATGTTCGTTAGCCAAGTTATGTCTGTTACCCTCAAATTGGTCATGAAACTCATTGATGGCGTTTTGTAAGCTGTTTTTCTGTAATGGTTTGGTGAGAACAAAATCAGCCCCTGACATGATAAATTCATCGTGTGCTTCTTTAAATACGTCGGCTGTGCATGCGAAAACTACGGTAGTCAGCTTGAGTTCGTTACGGATTTTTTGAATTGCCTCAATGCCGCTCATGTTCGGCATGTGGTTATCCATGATGATCAGGTCATATTGGCTTGAAACTAATTTATCTAAGGCTTGTAAACCGTCGTAGGCGTTCTCAACCGTTAAGTTGATAGATTCACAGAACTTCCTAATCACCATTGCGTTGATCTTGTTGTCTTCGACTAACAATACTGAGAAGTCATCGAGAGTCTTATTGGTTTTGGTTGGCGTTTGATCGATGACTTGTGCTTCAAGTTCGTGCATTTCAAGCGGAAGCGAGATAGTAAATCGAGTGCCAAAATTAAGCCGGCTGGTAACCGTGATGGTGCCACCCATCAGTTCGACTAACTGCTTAACAATGGAAAGCCCTAATCCTGTCCCACCAAACTTACGGGTCGTTGAGAGCTCGGCTTGTTCAAATGCCGTGAATATATGGTCGATCTTGTCTTCTGCGATGCCAATACCTGTATCAGTCACTAAGATATTCACGCTTGGTGGGGTGGTTGGTGCAATCAAGAATTCCACTTCAACCTTTCCTGACTCAGTAAATTTGACGGCATTGCCTGCTAAATTAAATAAGATCTGACGTGTACGTGCAGAGTCACCAATCAACTGAATATGGGTAGGGATGTTATCTTTAATGGTAAAAGCGAGGCCTTTGTCTTCTGCAAGAGGCGTCAAGGTTTTATCAAGATGTGTCACTACGTCTGCCACTGAGAAAGGGCTATATTCAAGCTCCATTTTGCCTTGCTCAACCTTAGAAAAGTCAAGAATATCATTCAATATGGTGACAAGATGCTGGCCTGAATCGATGATTATCTGTGCTTGTTGGCGGGTATCGGCGCTTTGCGAATCCTCTTTGATTATTTGAGCGATACCTAGTACGCCATTCATCGGCGTTCTTAACTCGTGACTCATGGTGGTGACCCGTCCTGATATGGGTTGACACTTGATTGACTAAAACGCTCGATGTACTTCATCGGGCGTTTTGTATTTTAGAGCTGTGTGAGGCCTATATTCATTATAGATTTTCACTGATTCGGCGACCA
>Ga0310122_10000046_pt1 | contig 79900 bp, 80 predicted proteins | sample CB6_Bottom_1051__FD_203503 | JGI IMG/M metagenome (GOLD analysis project Ga0310122, IMG submission 203503) | Marine microbial communities from Western Arctic Ocean, Canada - CB6_Bottom_1051 | ecosystem: Environmental > Aquatic > Marine > Oceanic | place: Canada: Western Arctic Ocean | collected... | reverse complement strand
GCCATGGCTATTAAAGTGGGTTAAAACCAGCGTTTGGGATGACAGCTCATGATCTGTTGCAAGCAATGTGTCTTGCATATGTTGCAGAAATTGATCAACCTGGGTTTTAGGGGTGCCAGGAACAAAAGCAATATTGGCATACAGCATTGATGACTCGGGGGAAGGGAAAAACCGGAATTTGAGTCTTTCACTGGCCAGCAAACCCAGGGTAACAATGAAGAGTGAAAGTACCAGACTTAAGGCTATGGCGCGATGATTCAATGTGTAGGTGATCAGTGACCTGAATTGATGGTTTTTCCAATGTTCAAAACGGTCATTAAAACGCTGATGCCAACCGGTTTTTTTCTGTCGATCCATTTTTAGAAATGAATGGCGTAAATGCCCGGGCAATACAAAAAAGCTTTCAATGACTGAGGCTATAATGACTGCAACAATCACCAGAGGAATAGCAAATAATATTTTTCCTGTAGGGCCGCCAATGAGCATTAGTGGAATAAAAGCGGCTATGGTGGTGAGTGATGAGGCTATCACCGGTGCAAACATGCGTCTGGCTCCCCCTTCTGCAGCGCTCAGGGGGTCTTCTCCCATCTGGTAATGGGTTAGTGCATCTTCTCCTACTACAATGGCATCATCGACAATAATCCCCAAAGCCATGATCAGTGCAAATAGACTGATCATGTTAATGCTAGCGCCAACAAAATACATGATTAATAAGGTGGCCATAAATGAGACTGGAATGCCAAAGGCAACCCATAAGGCGATGCGGGGACTTAGAAATAGATACAGTATGGCTACCACCAGAATCAATCCACCACTGCCATTGATAATCAGCAAATCAATGCGATCCTGAACTAATTTCCATGTTTCATCATAGACATGCAGCGTGATGTTATCAGGGCGCTGAGCCCGGGTTTTATTTAACCAGCGATGGAAACTATCGGCTGCTTTAAAAGAATCCCCATGTTCTGCTTTGCGTAACACCATTTCGACGGCAGGTTTGCCATTAACACTTAAAGTGACTTCGCCTTTCTTATTTTGTCTTTTAATGACGGCGATATCACCTAGGTTAATACGTTGGGTGGCTTCACTAATGAGGGGTAATTTGGCAAATTGCTGTTCGTTACGGCGTTGTGACTGACTGCGTAATTGTGTTGCCGCATCGTGGTCGCCAAAGCTACCGGCTGGCAGGTCTTTACTGAATGCTTTGATCCTTTGTCCTACTTGATCCAGGCTAAGATCCAGATGCTGTAGGGTGGCATGTGAGATCTGGATGGATATTTCCTGTTTAGGTAATCCGGAAATATCGATTTTATCAATACCTGCATGGAGTAATTGCAGCTCCAGAGTATTGGCATAGTTTCTTAATTCGGCAAAGTTATCCGGGCCGTAGATTAATAAGCGGGAAATTTGTTCATAACGGGCGGGGCTGATCACGGTGGGTTCTTCTGCATCGGCAGGCAGATTGCGGAACTCATCCACTTTTTGTTTGACTTGGTTTAAGGCTAGAATATTATCACTGCCTTCTACAAATTCCAGAGTAATATTGGAAATGCCCTGAGACGAAGTGGAGGTTAGGTGGCGCAGATTATCGACCGACCTTAAGGTCTGTTCCAGAGGATTGGTAATAGAGGTCTCGATGTCTTCTGCGCTGGCACCACTCCAGACTGTCCGGACCGTCACATAATCCAGATCAAAACTGGGGAAGTACCGAATATTCAGCTTGTGCAAGGCAAAAAGACCGCCCATGATCATCATCATCATTAACAGATTAGCGGCGACTTTATGATGGGCAAAAAAGCCTAACAGGTTGGTGGTGGGCTGCATGTCCAGATCAGTTATTTAATGCTGAGAAATCAACCTTCAGACCATTAATGGCATTGGGTAAATGGGTGGTCAGGATTTTATCCCCTTGTTGTAATTGCGGACTGAACACTAAAACTTTTTCATCATTATCTACTAAGTAATTACCTGAAATCTGCACATTCAGCCCTTGCAGGCGGTGATTAATGATACGGTAAATGCGATTGTTATCGTACACAGCAGAATAGGGTAGGACAACAACATTTTTCTTGTCAGGACGGTGTAAGGACAAACTGATAGAACTGCCAGGCCTGACCCACTCATTCCCTGAGCTTATGCTAAATAAGGCATCAATACCTCGTGCATCAGCCACACCTGAAAGTCTGTCCAGAGTAAGTTGCAGCGTGGTACCGGCATAGCTGGCTATGGCTGTTAATTGCAACTTGGAAAGGATGGCATTTTGTATTTCGTTGTGAAAAGAAGCAGGGATTTTGGCGCGGACTTCAAGTTGCTGGGTGGAATAAAAGCTCATGAGTATCTGGTTTGCTGTGACCTGGTCGCCTGGGGCAACAGATAATTTTTCTACAAACCCGGTAAATGGGGCAATGATTTGACTGCGCTCCAGGTCTAATTGAGCGAGTTCAACATCCGCCTGGGCATGAGCAAGACGTGCTTTGAGCTGCAGTTGTCGGGCGCTGTGATCATCCAGTGCTAATTGCCGGTTGGTAAAGGCTAATTGCTGTCGGTTCAGCTCCTCTTGCGCCAGCTCTAGTGCTGCAAGAGAGCCCAGTCTTTTATTTTGTAGCATTTTTGCCCGGTTAACGGCCGAATGTTCGAGTGTCAAGAGGGATTGTTCGTGAGCAAAGGCACGCTGATCTGCTTTATATCGTGTCTGTTCACTTTGTATCAGGGCTTGTAATTCCGCCACACGGGCTTCGGCTTGTGCCAGTCGGGGTTTAAAGTCTCGAGCATCCAGCGTTAATAATAATTGTGCTGGATGGATAGGATCACCTTCCCGGACGTGAATGGAGGTGACTCGACTATTTTTTGGGGCTGCTGCATTGACTCGCGCCGGATTTTCAATTTGACCGTATAAGGTCAGGCTGGGCGATAATTGTTGCAGGTTGGCGGTTTGCATCCGTACATGCCAACTGCGTTCTTTAGCGGGAGTGGGTATTGATGTTGCTTGCGTGGCTTTAAGCACAAAAAAGATTGTTATGCCTATGACAATAATCAGGAATGGTAAAAACTGTTTCAGCGTGGGTCTTGTCATGTTTAAGTCATACTTTTTTAAGGGTGTCCTTGTATACTGAGTATGTTAGCATTTTGTACGATTTGTTTTGAGGTGTTTATGGTACTGTTTGGTTTTATATTACTCGCAGCCTGTCTTGTGTTTGGCGGTGTTTTTGTACTGCTCAGAACAGCAAGGAAACCGAAGATTCCCAAAGGCTTCAAACCCAAGGATGATGAGGGGGATGATTCCAGCGGCTGGTGACAATGACCAAGCGCACTTTTAGCAGGTACGTAGTTAGGCTGCAGTACCGCATGACTTTTTTTAAAGCCGAGCTTATTTAGGTAATAGATGAGGTTTTCTGGTAGCGAATACCAGCCACAATAATGTTTCAAACACCTCTTATCATTCGGAATTCAAGGTTTGTTTCTCTACTTTCTAAACAGAGCCAGATAGGCGTGCATTACCAGGATGTGCGGTTTTAATGGCGGTGGGTTCTACCCCTGGGGAAGTGATTTATAATGCCATGCATGATGCGTGGCATAGTAAGGGCTTTCTTTGTTATTAAGAGTACAACCACTGTTAACAAATTTAGCCGTGGTTGTGGTGATGAATATATTCAAGTACCGGTTTTCCCTGTATAAAATGCTCGTCAATAATGCGATCTAGCTTTGCACTATTGATATCGTAATACCAGATACCATCAGGTTGTACACAAAGTAAGGGGCCCGAGGTACAGGTTCCAAAGCAAGTCACTTTGTTTCTTTTAACGCGTAACTCACCTTTGTCCAGTCCTGCGGCTTTCAGTTTAATTTTTAGTTCATTGTAGAGATTCTGACCTTCACCATTTTCAGTGCACTTATTGCCAATACAGACCAGTATATAGCGGTGATAATCCATCATGGTGGGTTTGATAACTTCAGTCATTGTTGGCCTCTGGTGTTTCGCGGATGTTTTATGCTAAACAAGCGTGTTGGTATGTGTGTCATTGTGTCGAATCAAACTCACCGTCTTGTTTAGTGAGTAATATTCGAAAGACTAATGGGCCGTGCGCTGGCTCATGTTTAGGAATGAATAAAATAGACTATTATAAACCAGTGCTTAATGCAGGAGTAGACGCTTTAGCCGGGCTTAAGCGCGGTCATTATGCCGGGGTGGATTGGCGCGAACCTGACCCACCCAGTTAAAGTATAGCCGGGGCATGCTATCACTGCCCCAGACTGTGGTGAAAGTTGGTTCTTAGACTATTGAAAAAAAACAGCCGCACTGATTAACAGAGCACTGCTTAAAATAGCCAGAACGGTGCTGTCATGCTGCTTTTCCATTTGTTGACGTAAGCGGGTGATTTCCTTGTTTTGGTTTTCTATCTGATGTTTTGTGTGTTTAGCACTGTCCAGTGCTTGAAAAATCAGTGTTGGCATTTCGGGAAAATGTTCTGCAATTTCCGGGAATTGTTTGGCTAATTGTTTGATTTTGGCCTTAGGCCCAATGCGTTCGTGAAACCACTCTTCTAAAAAGGGCTTGGCGGTTTGCCATAAATCCAGATCCGGATATAACTGGCGACCGAGACCTTCAATATTTAATAAGGTTTTTTGTAATAGGATTAACTGGGGTTGGACTACCATATCAAAGCGTCTGGCTGTCTGGAATAAGCGCAATAATAATAAACCAAACGAAATATCTTTTAAGGGTTTATCAAAAATGGGGTCACAAACACTGCGAATGGCAGCTTCAAAGTCTTCAATACGGGTATCCGAAGGTACCCAGCCCGATTCAACGTGCATATCGGCAACACGTCGATAGTCGCGGTTAAAAAAAGCGAGAAAGTTTTCTGCCAGATAGCGTTGATCAGAGAGGGATAGCGTGCCAACGATACCAAAATCAACTGCAATATATTTATCAGGTAAGTCGACGAAAATATTGCCCGGGTGCATGTCCGCATGAAAAAAATTATCACGGAATACCTGAGTGAAGAATATTTCCACACCGCGTTCAGCGAGTACTTTAAAGTTAGCTCCTTCCTCTCTGAGGCGGTCTATTTCGCCTACAGGAATGCCGTAGATTCTTTCCATGACCAGCACTTTTTTGCGGGTAAACTGCCAGTGTATCTCCGGGATATATAGTGAATCAGAGTCTTTAAAGTTATCGCGTAATTTTGTGGCATTCGCGGCTTCTCTGACCAAATCCAGTTCACCCATCAGAGTTTTTTCGAATTCGGTAACGACTTCCATGGCACGTAATCGCTTGGCATCCTCCCAGAATTTTTCTGCCAGACGTGCTAACTCATAGAGCAACCCTATATCAGAATGTATTCTTTTTTCAATGTGAGGGCGTAGTACTTTGACCACAACGTCTTCACCACTATGCAGTTTTGCCGTATGGACCTGGGCAACAGAGGCTGATGCCAAAGGGCTAGTGCCAAATTCAGCAAAAGCATCTGAAATTTTTTGACCTAGTTGCTGCTCGATTACTTGACGTGCGAGTTCGTTAGAGAAGGGGGGTACTTTATCTTGCAGCTTAACTAATTCATCAGCAATATCATCAGGCAGGATATCTTTTCGTGTGGATAAGGCCTGACCGAATTTAATATAGATGGGGCCCAGATCTTCCAGAGTTTTACGTATTCTTACACCACGCGGTTCCGAGGGCTTTCTTAACCAATAATTAGGGGAAAAAACGGCAAGAAAACGAATCGGTCGAAATAAATGCGTTTTTAAGATGATTTCGTCTAAACCGTGGTACATCATGACCCAGTTAATGTGGATTAAACGCATTAATATTTTTGGATGAATCACTATTGTACCTAAATGTAGAAAAGCTATGGTTATCTGTTATTTACGCGACCGAGGGTGCTAAAAATATGGCGGGCGTCGTTTTAATGTTCAGAGTTAAGTTTTAATTGTTCAATCCGCGTAGCAAGGCGATCAAAATCAGAACGTATTTTATCAACCTGTTGATAAAATAGATCGGCTTCTGCTTCCGCAGGAAGATCACGGGTTTCTTCTTGTAAGAATTCTTTGCTATTGAGTTTGAAACTGCTGAGACTGTCTTCAGTCCAGTTAAAACCGGTTCGGAATAGTGAACCTATCTTATGGGCAAGAATGTCACCGGTAAATTGAGACAGTTTTTCTTCCAGGTCAATATCCAGTTTCTCAAAAAGTTGCTGAAATTTATGCGCCAGATGTGTGTCACCTTCAATTTTAACTTCACCGCTGAAAATGGATCGCATGGGGCTGGAGCTAAGTCCCATTAGGCCAAGGGCTGATAGCGTGCCACTAATGGTGGTGTCAACCTCAGCCGGATAGTGCTCAAGCAGTTGGATTTTATCTGTGGTCGGACAAAGATAAAGGGTTTCATGCCATGGCAATATATTGACGGCAATGACTTTTCCAGCCATAGGGGTCAGAAATAGGCTGACATCTTCATCAAGAGATAAATATTGATTGAATGCCGTTTCCAATGTGCCGATCAATAGTGGTTTTATCATATGTATTTATCGTGAGCGTAGTTGAGAAGGAGGCTAGATTTTATAGCCTCTATGCACAGCAACAATTCCCTGGCTCATATTGAAATATTCACAACGTTCCAGTCCTGCATCCGCCATCATTTGTTTTAATTCGTCCTGTTTAGGGTGCATACGAATGGACTCGGCAAGATAACGATAGCTTTCTTCATCCTTTGCAATAATACCGCCTATTTTAGGTAACAGTTTAAACGAATAAAAGTCATAAACTTTTTCTGTGACTTTATCAATGGGATGTGAGAACTCCAGCACAATAACGCGGCCACCTGGTTTAAGCACTCTATGCATGGATCGTAGTGCGGCATTTTTATCTGTTACATTTCTCAGGCCAAAAGCAATACACACACAATCAAAGCTATTGTCTGCAAAAGGCAGGCATTCGGCGTTGACCTGAGCATAGCGAATGTTGCCGGTTAAGCCACGATCGATGAGACGATCCCGGCCTGTGCGTAACATTTCTGAATTAATGTCGGCCAAAACCACAGAGCCTTCTTTGCCCACACGTTTTTCAAATAAGGTGGTCAAATCACCCGTGCCACCGGCCAGGTCCAGAATATGGTCGCCATTTCTCACGTTGGCCAATTGAATGGCTACTTTCTTCCAGATTCTATGAATACCAAAAGACATTAAGTCATTCATGACATCATAGCTACTGGCAACAGAATCAAAAACACCGCGGACCATGCGGACCTTGTCTTCAGTTGCTACTTGTTTATAACCAAAATGGGTTGTGTTGTCAGTTGTCATCGTTGTACCTTTCGCTTTTGTCTACTTTTACTTTTCTAACGTGTCATTCAACCAAGCTACACCTTTACAGGGCGACAGCATATAGATGTTGATGGGGAGAATATACTCGGACCTGCGTTGTTTACTAATTTTGTATGGTTTGTTTATGGTGATGACCGGCTTTTTTTAAAGCATCAAGGTAGTTTGTCCACAGGGTCTGATATTCAGAACCTAATTTATATAGCATATCCCATGAATAAATGCCGGTGGTATGTCCATCCGTAAAGGTGGGCTCAATACCATAGTTACCTACCGGTTTAATCGCTGAAATATTGACATCTTCTTTCCCTGTTTGCAGTATTTCCTGGCCAGGGCTATGGCCTAAGGCTTCGGCAGAAGGGGTGTATACGCGTAGATACTCACAAGGGAGTTCAAAGGTTTCACCATTATCAAAACTGATTTCCAGAATGCGGGAGATTTGGTGCAGTTTGATATCAGTGATGGCGCAATTTGCTGGTTCGACTTGTAATCTCATTGTTGCCTCACATTACAGAATATAGCGGCTGAGGTCTTCGTCTTCAGCAAATTCGGTTAAATGATTGTCCACATAAGCAGCATCGATCAGCACTGATTTTTCCATCAAATCTGAGGCATTGAAAGAGAGGTCTTCCAGTAAACGTTCCAGAATGGTGTGTAATCGTCTAGCCCCTATATTTTCAGTGGTTTCATTTACATGCCAGCCTAATTCAGCAATACGTTGAATGCCGTCATGAGAAAAGCTAAGGTCAATGCCTTCTGTTTTCAATAGTGCCTGATATTGTTCAGTCAATGAGGCATCAGGTTCGGTCAGAATACGTACAAAATCATTAGCCGACAAGGCATTGAGTTCCACTCTGATCGGGAAGCGACCTTGTAATTCAGGGATTAAATCAGACGGTTTGGTTAAGTGGAATGCACCGGAGGCGATAAACAGGATGTGATCTGTTTTGATCATGCCATATTTAGTGCTGACCGTGCTGCCTTCGACCAAGGGGAGTAAGTCACGCTGTACACCTTCTCGGGATACTTCACCGCCACCACCGCCTAATTCAGCACGTTTACAAACCTTGTCTATTTCATCCAGAAAAACAATGCCGTTCTGTTCTACGGCTTCAACCGCTGATAATTTAATATCATCTTCATTTACCAGCAGAGAGGCTTCTTCTTCTTGTAAGGCTTTAAGAGCCTCTGAGATTTTTATTTTACGGGTTTTGGTTTTTTCATTGCTCAGGTTTTGAAACATGCCTTGCAATTGATTGGTCATATCTTCCATGCCTGGAGGCGCCATGATCTCTACGCCCATAGCTGGTGCTTTCAGATCAACTTCAATTTCTTTATCGTTTAAATCACCCTCGCGTAATTTTTTTCGCATTTTTTGACGGGTGGAGGCTTCGGTGTCTGAAATCATGCCACCTTCGGCAGCCGGTAAAAGAATATCCAGAACTCTGTCTTCAGCAGCATCGGCTGCTCTGTTTTGTACTTTGTCCATTTCGGATAGCCGATTCATTTTTACCGCAGTATCCACCAGATCACGGATAATGGATTCTACATCACGCCCCACATAGCCGACTTCAGTAAACTTGGTGGCTTCAATTTTAATAAAGGGTGCGTTGGCTAAACGCGCTAAACGACGGGCAATTTCTGTTTTACCCACACCGGTCGGGCCAATCATGAGAATGTTTTTCGGGGTAATTTCTTCACGCAATTCTTCAGCAACACGCATTCTACGCCAGCGATTACGCAAAGCTATCGCTACAGAACGTTTGGCACTCGACTGACCGATAATATGTTTGTCTAATTCACTTACAATTTCTTTAGGTGTCATTGTACTCATGCTAATTATTCGTGCTCACTTTGGGGTTCAGTATCCAGTTCTTCGATACGTAAATTGTGGTTGGTATAAATACAAATGTCGGCAGCTATATTTAGGGATTTTTCTACAATTTCCCGGGCACTTAAGTCGGTATTTTCCAATAATGCTCGCGCAGCAGACTGAGCAAATGAGCCACCGGAACCAATAGCCATCAGGTTATATTCGGGTTCAATGACGTCACCGGTGCCGGATAAAATAAGGGAGGTTTTGGCGTCGGCAATGGTCAGTAATGCCTCCAGTTTGCGTAAAGCACGATCAGTACGCCAGTCTTTGGCCATTTCCACCGCGGCTCGGGTTAAATTACCGCGATGTTTTTCAAGTTTGCCTTCAAAATGTTCAAATAAGGTGAATGCATCTGCTGTTGCACCAGCAAATCCGGCAATAACTTTGCCATGGTATAAGCGACGAACCTTGCGCGCATTGCCTTTCATGACGGTGTTTCCTAAAGAAACCTGACCGTCACCCCCGATTACCACTTTGCCGCCACGGCGAACTGAAAGTATTGTTGTTCCTCGAAAACTCACTTGCTACCCACTTAAAGAATAATAAAACTCAATAATTCTACAGGGTATTGCCTGAATTAGTGAGTTTTAATAGTTAAATATCAGAATTTATTGTCACTACTGCGTCTGTTGATAAGGTTTGAGAATGCCAGTGGGTTATTTATCAGGAAGTGTGAAGGCATCCATGGCCACAAATCATGACTGTTTTAAGTGGCACATCCACATCTTGCTGCGGCGTATGCGCTGTCAAACGTCCGGGGTTTGAGACCCGGCAAATAAAGTATTAGCCAGCTTAACTCCTGTAGAGTCCATAGCGATGGATGGTTAACGGAATGGCCCGGTTATTCATCAATTTTTAATAACCAACCATCATTTGCTTTACAGTTATTGGTTCCTGAGGCTTTTATATCAATCCTGGCATAAGTATTTTGTAGCGCATCAGGTAATTTTCCGCTGACTTCGTAGCCGGTATTTTTTTTCGTAATATTCATCTCGACAACTAGTTTTTTTACACTCACCACCATGCTTTTAGGATTGGTTAATGACGATGCTTTAAATGAAAATTCAGTACCCGGGCTAACCGTTGTTAATTTGCTGGGGGTAAATTGAGTGAACTTGGGTTTTTTGCAAGCTTTTTGACTGCTACCACTCCCATAAGCCCAGGTTTGAGTGCACATAGAGGTGAGTATTAAGACAGATAATAATTTAACGAGTTTCATAGGGTTGCTCCAAATGGGTCTTTTTAGAATGATATAACTTTAAGTTTTTTGAATCTTAATTCCTTAGCGTGTCGAATCTTTTTTAATCGTGAGTTTACTACTCAATAGCAGATGTGCTGCAAATCTTTACGCGTGTCTATGGAGTAGGGGGTGTTTAAACGGTGTAGCGTGAGTGATTATAAAACAGTTGGGCTGCATGATAAAGTACTCCCTGCATGGCTGGCTGGCTGTGGCTGGCAAAGGGCCTGTTTGCTCTAAGAGCCGATGATTCCGCATTTAGTTCCATTGGGGTGGGATCGTGCGACTGGCCGCTCCTGTATGTAAAAGTTCAGGCTTTAGCTCAGGGTCATGATCGCGTCAGCGATGCTGCTAGCGGGCAGACCTGCTGTGGTTCCCGGCGGTCATTGTTCTGTTATATGCCTGAGAGTGCGGTCGGATGTGGTATGGGTAAAAGCTCTTTACGCAAAGCAGGGGCGATAGCTTGCTAATATTCACCGCCAGATACAAAATTTGCAGTCAATAGGCTGGGTGAAGGCTATTTTAAGGCATGTTTTACCGGCTTTACGGGGGTAGGTTTTAATCATCAAGCAGGGCGGGGCTTAGTGCTCAACACGGGGTGCTCTGGTTTTTGCCGGGACGTATCGAAGTTCAATAGGAAGTAATAGCCAGCTTATGGCGCAGTGTCCATAAGTTGATAGCCTTGAAATTGACAAGGTAAATAGAGAAGAAGGTCGGGGCGATTAGGATATGTTTTTGACTCAAAGCAGAGGTTTTGATGGTGGAATTTTTAATTTAGTCCACCAAGGTTTTAGAAAGTGCGTAAAATACCCTGCTTTTCCATTTATTACATCGAACATAATAACCTGTTAAAGATGTTGTTTTATAGCGTTTTATTGGCAGGGTGTTGCTTTACGAAGAAGAGGAATATGTTAACTACCGCAAATATCACTATGCAATTTGGCGCTAAGCCTTTATTTGAAGACGTCTCCGTTAAATTTGGGAACGGTAACCGCTATGGGCTTATTGGTGCTAATGGCTGTGGCAAGTCTACATTTATGAAGATTTTAGGCGGTGACCTGGAAGCGACCGGGGGGAATGTATCCAAAGGTCCGGATGAACGGATTGGCAAATTAAGACAAGATCAGTTTGCTTATGAACAATTTGCAGTGGTTGATACGGTGATTATGGGACATGAGGAATTATGGGCCGTCAAATCAGAAAGGGATGCCATTTATGCCAAACCGGAAATGACCGAAGCAGATGGTATGCGCGCTGCTGAGCTGGAAGCTGAATTTGCTGAGATGGATGGTTATACTGCAGAATCCAGAGCCGGAGAATTGCTGGCGGGGGTTGGCATTGATGTCGCTCAGCATTATGGCTTGATGAGCGAGGTTGCCCCGGGTTGGAAATTGCGTGTTTTATTGGCACAAGTGCTTTTTTCTGAACCTGATATCATGTTATTGGACGAGCCAACCAATAACTTGGATATCAATGCTATTCGCTGGTTGGAAGGAGTCTTGAGTGAGCGCAATTGCACAATGATCATTATTTCCCATGATCGTCATTTTTTGAACAGTGTGTGTAGTCATATGGCTGATCTGGATTATGGCGAGATACGTCTATTTCCTGGCTCTTATGATCAGTATATGACAGCGGCAACGCAAGTCATTGAACGCATGCAGTCTGAAAATGCAAAAAAGAAAGTGCAAATTTCAGAATTGAAAGCATTCGTTAGTCGCTTTTCTGCTAATGCTTCAAAATCAAAACAGGCAACGTCTCGTGCCCGACAGCTGGGAAAAATTGATTTGACAGAGATCAAACCTTCCAGTCGTCAAAATCCCTATATCCGTTTTGAGCAAGATAAAAAACTGCATCGTCTCGCTCTTGAATTAGAAGGCTTAAGTAAAAGCTATGACGAAGAATTATTTGCTGATTTTGATTTGATGGTAGAAGTCGGTGAACGTGTAGCAGTTATCGGTCCTAATGGTATCGGTAAATCGACCTTTTTAAAATGCCTGGTGGGTGATGTGCTGCCTTCTGGCGGTATTGTAAAATGGTCTGAAAATGTCCAGGTTGGTTACTGTGGACAGGATCACGCCGCCGATTTTGCAGAAGATTTGCCCTTGTTTGAGTGGATGGAGCAATGGGGTAAACCCAGTGATGATGATCAGGCCATTCGGGGCACACTCGGTAGGTTACTGTTTTCTCAAGATGATATTGATAAAAAAGTCAGTGTTATTTCGGGGGGTGAACAAGGACGTATGATCTTTGGTAAACTGATGCTTCAGCGGGATAATATTTTGCTCATGGATGAACCAACCAATCACCTTGATATGGAGTCGATAGAAGCGTTGAACCTGGCATTAGAAAATTATCCGGGCACTTTGATATTTGTGAGTCATGATCGTGAGTTCGTGTCTTCATTGGCTACTCGAATATTAGATATGACGCCCACTGGGATTGTGGATTTTAGAGGTAATTATGAAGACTATTTACGAAGCCAGAGTATGTCTTAAGCTGGATTCATAAGGTGAATGGCTTGACGAAGGTTTAACGCATGGTAGTCTATTGCTTCACGTCTCCACCGTGAGCATTGATCTGGCATTGCAGGTATTTTTTAGCCTCTGGCGATATTTTTTATCTCTCCCGGCCTGGTTGTCCTTAGGACTGTGAGTGGTTGATGTAGCAGACGCCGGGAATACCTTCTTAGCTTGTATGAATTTGCTGTTTTGAGTGCTTGCCATGCGTAGCGTAGCGAAAATGCTGTGCCAGAAAGCGGATAAGCCAGCGACTACGGTTTTAAAGTCACATGACCGTGAACAGTGACTAACCTTTATTATTTAGAAATAAACCTTGAATGACTGAGTTGGAATCTTTTTTTAGCAGTGATGGTTCATTATCAACAGTCATTCAAGGTTATTTGCCGCGTGCTTCTCAGTTTGAGATGGCTGAGGCTATTGCCAAAGCGATTGATAACAAACAAAACCTGATTGCAGAAGCGGGAACAGGCACAGGAAAAACGGTGGCTTATTTAGTCCCTGCAATTCTGTCCGGGAAAAAAGTCATTATTTCTACCGGCACAAAAAATCTTCAGGATCAGCTATTCCATAAAGACTTACCTCTCGTCCGAGAGGCTATTGCAACGCCTTTTAACTCAGCGTTGTTAAAAGGTAGAGCCAATTATTTATGTATATACCGCCTGGAAAGTGCACTTAACACCAGTTTCGGTTATAGCAAGGAAGATGCGCAGGCTTTGTCACACATTAAAGCCTGGTCAAAACGCACTAAAGTTGGCGATATTTCAGAAATCAGTGATGTTGAAGAAGCTGACCATGTATGGTCGAAAGCGACTTCAACGGTGGATAATTGCTTGGGTCAGGAGTGTCCTGATTACAGTGATTGCTTTTTGGTAAAAGCGCGCAAAAAAGCACAAGAATCCGATATTATTGTGGTGAATCATTATTTGTTGTGTGCGGACTGGTCGCTAAGAGAGACGGGGTTTGGTGAGCTATTACCCGATGCCGAGGTGGTGATTATTGATGAAGCCCATCAACTTTCTGAAATCGCTTCCAGCTTTTTAGGTATTTCGCTCACCGCAAGGCAACTCAATGAACTGGCTACAGATACCTTGAATGAGTATTTTAAGGATGCCAAAGATATGCCGGAAATACGAACAGTGTGTGAAGACTTGCAGTTTGAAGTTAAAGACTTGCGAATGGCATTTGGAGTGGAGTTACAACGTGGTGACTGGCAAACCATAGAGGAAAACCCTAAGTTAATCAGTGCCTTGGGTGCGGTGCATGAGCAATTGGAAAAACTGGCCGATCAGCTGGAAGCCGCCGCAGTGAGAACCAAGGGTCTGGAGTCCTGTTTTGATCGCGTTGAAGAGTTAGAATCCCGACTCGATAGTCTGATTAATGATGACAGTGGGCAATGGATACGTTGGTATGAAACCCATAGTAAATCATTTACCTTGAGTAAAACCCCCTTGAATATTGCGGCTGAATTTGAGCGGTTCATGCAGCAGCATAAAGCTAGCTGGATATTTACTTCAGCTACCTTGAGTGTGGCGAAGAACTTTGCCCATTTTGCTCAAGGGCTAGGCTTGCATGAAACGAACAGCCATAGCTGGGAAAGTCCTTTTGATTTTAGCGCACAGTCCTTGTTTTATCACCCTAAAGGATTGCCCAAACCTACAGAATCCGATTTCACCGAAAAAGTGGTGGAGTTTGCCATACCGGTATTGCAAGCCAGTCAGGGGCGGGCATTTTTTCTGTTTACCAGTCATCGGGCATTAAAAATTGCAGCAGATATTTTACGCGATCGCATTGACTATCCTTTGCTGGTACAAGGCACGCGTGCAAAATCCGTGTTGCTGGAAGAGTTTAAGGTGCAGGGAAATGCTATTTTATTGGCTACCTCCAGTTTTTGGGAAGGGGTGGATGTCCGAGGGAATGCTTTGTCCTGTGTTATTATCGATAAATTGCCTTTTTCTTCACCCGGTGATCCGGTATTGAAAGCCCGTTTGCAAGCGATGGAAAAGCAGGGGCGTAATCCTTTTTTTGAGCATCAGTTGCCCTCTGCGGTGATTGCTTTAAGACAAGGGGTGGGGCGCTTAATACGTGATGTCAACGATAAAGGGGTGTTGATGATTTGTGACCCTCGTTTATTGAAGCGAGCGTATGGTCAAATGTTTTTAGATAGTTTGCCGGCAATGCGTCGTACTCGAGATATTTCCGAGGTTGAAAGTTTTTTTCGACACATTGAACAGGAGCATAAAACTTGAAATTATTAGCGGTAGAAACATCCACAGAAGCCTGTTCGGTAGCCTTGCATATTGATGGGCTTGTTGAAGAACGTTTCCAGGTTGCCCCCAGAGAACACACCCGGCTAATATTACCCATGATAGATTCGCTGATGGCGGACGCGCAATTAAAACCACAGCAACTGGATGCTTTGGCGTTTAGTCGGGGGCCGGGTTCATTTACCGGTGTCAGAATATCGACCGGTGTGATACAAGGTATTGCCTTGGGGGCGGATTTACCGGTTGTCCCTGTGTCAACGCTGGCGGCGATGGCGCAGCATTATTTTAAAACCGGTGATGCTGACTGCGCTTATACTGCCATGGATGCAAGAATGGGAGAGATTTATTGGGGGGTTTATACAAAAAATCAACAGGGTACAGCAGAATTAGTGGGTGATGAAGCCGTGACTTTGGCTGAGAATATTATTTTTCCTGATCGACAGGGGCTGGGTATTGGTTCGGGCTGGGGCATATATCAACAGCCATTATCGGCTTGTCTGGGTGAATTATTGACAGGGTTTGAGGTAGATCATTTGCCGAGAGCTTCAGCTATTGCGGATTTAGGCGTCTTGGGGATGGAAAATAATCAAGCTGTTGCGGTCGAAATGGCGATGCCTGTCTACCTTAGAGATAAAGTCGCTAAAAAAGAATCAGAAAGATAGTACAATAACAAACTTTTAGTCAACGCTTGGATTGTGGTACGCAATGGCACAATATTTTCAAATTCATCCCTCTAATCCGCAAAAGCGATTAATACATCAAGCCGTAGAAATTTTAAGTCAAGGCGGGGTGATAGCACTGCCAACAGACTCATCGTATGCTATCGCATGTCATATTGGGGATAAGCGTGCACTGGATACTATTCGACGGATACGACAATTGAGTGATAAACACAATTTTACCCTGGTGTGTAAAGATCTAACGCAAGTCTCTAATTTTACCAAGATAGGTAATGATGCTTATCGACTCATTAAAAGCTTAACGCCTGGCCCGTTCACATTTTTGCTGGATGCAACTAAAGAAGTGCCTAGACGGCTACAGCATCCCAAGAAAAAAACGGTGGGGATTCGGGTTCCGGATAATATTGTTACGCAAATGATCCTGGAAGAATTAGGCGAGCCTTTGCTCAGTTCTACCTTGATCTTAGCCACGCAGACAGAAGCAGAAACGGATCCTTATGAGATTCGAGAAAAGTTGGAACATGAACTTGATTTAATTATAGATTTTGGCATTATTGAATCGCGCGAAACCACCGTGATAGACTGTTGCGCGGATAATAAAATTGAAATACTCAGGCAAGGCATAGGCCATGCGCCTATGCTAGACTCATAAAAATGGATGAATTAACACTTATACAGCGCATTGCCGTCTGGATTTTACCGGTGGTTTTTGCCATTACCGTGCATGAAGTGGCTCATGGCTGGGTCGCTAAAAAATACGGAGATAATACCGCTTCCATGTTGGGTCGGTTAACCTTGAACCCGTTAAAGCATATGGATTTGTTTGGTACCCTGATCATCCCCGGCTTGCTGTTGATATCGGGTACCGGCCTTATTTTTGGCTGGGCAAAACCCGTGCCTGTTGATCCCCGGTATTTTAAAAATCCAAAAAAGGCGATGGCTGTGGTGGCGGTAGCCGGTCCTGTGTCAAACTTGTTGATGGCCATAGCCTGGGCAATGGTGGTGCGTATCGGGGTCAGTCTTGAAACCGAGGCGGTCTCTTTACCGCTTATATACTCAGGGATTGCAGGCATCTCAATTAATCTTGTGTTAGCCCTGATTAATCTGCTTCCTATTCCACCGCTGGATGGCAGTCGAATTTTGACGGGGTTTTTGTCGCATAAATGGGCATGGCGATATAATAAGCTTGAGCGGTTTGGTTTGGTTTTTATGCTGGCGTTACTTTGGTCTGGCGGGTTGAGCTATATATTGGGCTATCCTATGTATTATGCGCAGCAATTGTTTTTTTCCTTGGCCGGTTTATAAAAATGCCTGAAATGTTAATGATACCTATTTAAAGGGCAGTTCATGTTCAGCGTTTTGAGCTTATTGCTAGCGGCCGCTGGGGGGTTAAATGAATGCTGCGAAAACCCTTGATTGAGTGGTGGAAAAGTAAATGGAAAATGGTACCGAGTCCGTTACCGAGCAATATGTTGCTTTAGTACAGGGTAATCCTTTATTAACGTTGCCGGAAGATTTATATATTCCTCCTGAAGCGCTGGAAGTGTATCTGGATAGCTTTGAAGGTCCGTTGGACTTATTACTTTATTTAATTCGAAGACAAAGCTTCGATATTCTAAATATCCCCATTGCTCACATTACCACGCAATATATCAGCTATATTGAAATGATGGATGAATTGCATCTGGAATTGGCTGCTGAATACCTGCTGATGGCTGCATTATTAGCGGAAATAAAGTCCAGAATGTTGTTACCCAGACAATCGGAAGCAGAAGATGAGGAAGATGACCCTCGTGCTTTCCTGATTAGAAAATTACAAGAATATGAGTGTATAAAAAAGGCAGCAGAAGATATTGATTTACTGCCTAGGTATGAACGAGATATTTTTGATGCTATGATCGATGTTAATGATATTGAAATTACGCGATCTCCCCCTGAAGTTGATTTAACAGAATTACTTTTTGCTTTTCAGGACGTGCTTAAACGCGTTGACCAATTAAGTCACCACCACATAACCCGGGAACCCCTTTCAGTCCGTGAACGAATGGCATCCATTTTGGAAAAACTTAACAGGCCAGATAGCCTCGCTTTCTCTGCGTTATTTACCCGATCAGAAGGGAAGAGCGGAGTGGTTGTCTCGTTTCTTGCAATCCTCGAACTCAGTAAAGAAGGACTCCTTGAAGTTATCCAGTTCGAGCCCTTCGCAGAATTACGCGTCAGAGCAAAAACCGCCGAGTGAGGTATTAGCGATTGATTCGGCTGTTGATATAGAGAAATCAGTCAGACAGGCAGAAAAAAGGAAAAAGAGGCTTGCCGCTGAAACGGAGAAAATCAGAAAAGCCCTGGAAACGGAAATCACCCTAAAATTAAAAGCTGAATTAATTCCTCGACTGGAAACTGAAATAAAGTCACAATTAGCTGCGGAATATCAGGGAAAATTGGAACAAGCATTGACTGAATCGGTAGAGACAACCGCGGCAGTAGATCAGGAAAACAGTCAGCAGGCAGGCCAGAAGATAAAACCGCAGTCAAAAAAGCATATAGATATTGATATGGGGACTAAACAAATTGTTGAGGCTATTTTGTTTGCGGCCGAAAAACCAATGACGGTCAAACAGGTTCAGAAAATATATCCTGAACATGAAAGGCCTGAGCTTGTCGTACTACAAGTTGCGATTGATGCAATTATTGAGGATTATGCTCCTCGGCCGATTTCTTTAAAATGTTTAGCCAGTGGCTACCGCTTTCAACTGAAGGATGGCTATGCACACTGGGTTTCTCGCATTTTTGCCGAAAAGCCCCCTAAATATTCGCGTGCTTTACTAGAAACTGTGGCAATTATTGCATATAGGCAACCGGTGACCCGAGGGGATATTGAAGATATTCGGGGTGTCAGTGTCAGTTCAAATATTATACGAACCTTGTTAGATAGAGAATGGATTCGTGTTATTGCGCATAAAGAGGTACCCGGTCGTCCTGCCTTATATGGATCAACCAAACAATTTCTGGATTATTTTAATTTGTCATCTTTAGCACAATTACCCACTCTGGATGAAATACAGAATTTAGATTTCGCTGCTGAACAGCAACTGAGTCATGAGCTGAATAAGAATGAAATGGATCGGTCGAAATTGACTGAAGAAGTCGTCGAGCAAGAAACGGTCAGCGAAGAAGACCGCATAAAAGAACCATTAACTGAAGAAACACTAATTAAAGAGCAAGCTATTGAAGAAACCGAACGTCAAGAACAAGAAATCATCGACCTCGTCCTGGAAGACAGAGCGTAAACTGCAACACCAGTCGCATGACATCATGATGCCAAATAAGGCGGAACGTATTCAAAAAGTACTGGCTCGGGGTGGCTTGGCTTCAAGAAGAGAAATAGAGCGCTGGATAGATGAGGGGCGACTTAGTGTTAATGGCGTAAAAGTGACGCCTGGATTACACCTGAAGTCGGGGGATCAGGTTCAGTTGAATGGTCGGCCCATAAATTGGGAAAAATATACTGAACAGCCCACCCGTGTTATCGTCTATAACAAGCCGACAGGGGAAGTGGTTACCCGTAGAGACCCGCAGGGACGCCCTGTGGTGTTTTCCCGATTACCCAAGCTGGATATCGGACGCTGGATTTCGGTGGGCAGACTGGATATTAATACATCAGGTTTATTATTGCTGACCAATAACGGCGAACTAGCGAATCGATTAATGCATCCATCAGCTGAAGTTGATCGGGAATATGCAGTTCGCATTTTAGGTAATGTCCCGGATGAAATGATTGCGCAATTAAAGGCAGGGGTGGAGCTTGAGGATGGTAAAGCACACTTTGACGACATTCGTTTCTTTTCAGGTGAAGGGGCCAATAAATGGTTTCATGTTGTGGTTAAAGAAGGTCGCAACCGGCTGGTAAGGCGGTTGTGGGAGTCACAAAATGTGACTGTCAGCCGGTTGATGAGAGTACGCTATGGCCCTGCCGTGTTACCCGGTAATGTCAGAGCGCATGATTATTACGAATTAAATAATAAAGAATTGGCAATATTGCTGGAGTTTGTCGGTTTGAAATCAGAGAAATCATTGAAACCTGCTTTACAGCAAAGGTAAAAAAGTCTGATTTATTGCGTAATATGACAAAATATCGTGTTGAAGTCGATGTGTTATGTGTTGGGCATGCGTGTTATGACCTGGTTTTTGCCGTCACAGCACACCCCAGGAGTGATGAAAAAATAGTAGCAAACGAACTCTTGGAATGTGGTGGAGGGCCTGCTGCTAATGCGGCTATTGCAGTATCCAGGTTAGGATTAAAGTCTGCTTTTGCGGGGTATTTGGGAAATGATTTATATGGAGAAATGCATCTGCAGGAAATGCAGCAACACCAGATAGATACGCAATATGTGGTTCGGGGGGAATGTCCTACACCACTTTCAACGGTACTGGTTAAACCGGATGGGCAACGGGCATTAATTAATTATAAAGGCGCCACCAAACCCTTGTCTGCCCCTGCCATCAATTTTTCTGCCATAACAGCAAAAGCCATTTTATTTGATGGTCACGAACCTCATGTTTCCTTGGCACTTCTGGAATTAGCACGTCAGCAGGGTATTCCTACGCTATTAGATGCGGGTTCCATGCATGAGGGTACAGCGCAGTTATGGCATCGGGTTGACTATTTAGTCGCTTCAGAAAAGTTTGCCTGTCAGTTTGCCGGTAATGTTAAAACTGCATTGCAGCGTTTGGCCGAAGCATCCCCTGCTGTGGTTGTCACTTTAGGTGATAAAGGACTGGTCTGGAAAAAAGGGGGGCAAGCAGGAGCGCTTGAGGCTTTTCCTGTGGCTGCCATTGATACCACGGGGGCGGGAGATGCCTTTCATGGTGCTTTTGCTGCAGCACTTGCGCTAGATAAGAGCTGGCCGGATATTTTAAGCTATGCCAGTGCCGCTGGTGCGCTATGTTGTACTAAAATGGGTGCCAGGCAAGGATTGCCATGGCAAAAGCAGCATGAACATTTGTTACAACTGAATCCCTGTCAACAGACATAATGTTTTTATATTGCAGGGAGTTCCGAGGGATTCGCCGGTTTTTGTCGGTTGAGTGAAACTACTCTACAAGCGAGTCGGATTGTACAGACCTAGGCTCGGGCTGGGCGGCATCAGCGATGTTCGGGTTCCTCTTGATCTAGTCAGGCCTTGCCAGTGTTTGAGGCACTGGCAAGGGACACTAATCATAATAAGAATATAGTCGCTAGGCCTAAAAAAGCCAAAAATCCAACGCAATCGGTGACTGTGGTTAATAACACACCACCGGCCAGTGCAGGGTCAATGCCTAATCGATCTAACATGAGTGGAATACTAGCGCCGGCGATTGAGGCACAAACCAGATTTATGACTAATGCGGCACCTAATAATAGTCCCAGATCGGTGCTTTGAAACACGATGCTGGCAATAATGGCCACAATAATAGCCCAGGTAACGCCATTAACCACCCCCACAGACACCTCTTTGATCAATAACCGGGATGCATTGGCTGCACTCACTTGTCTTAATGCCAGGCCTCTCACTACCAAGGTTAAGGTTTGACTCCCGGCGATACCTCCCATACTTGCAACGATAGGCATCAGGACTGCCAATGCTACGATTTCTTCCAATGTCGCTTCAAACAGGCCAATAACCCATGAGGCCAGAAATGCGGTTATCAAATTGACGCCTAACCACACCGCTCGACGTTTGGCACTGGTAAGTACAGGTGCAAACATGTCCTGTTCTTCATCCAGACCTGCCATACTCATAATGGTGTGATCAGCTTCTTCTCTGATGATGCCGACTACATCGTCAATAGTGATACGTCCCATTAAACGTCCATTCTCTCTGACGACAGGTGCGGATAACATTTGCCGTTGTTCAAACATCATGGCTACATCTGTGGCTGACATTTGATATGGAATGCCTTGTACTTTTGCATTCATAACGGTTGAAACTTTGGTTGCTGGGTTATGAATTAATAAACTGGATAAAGGGAGAACCCCTTGCACTCGATCTGCACGATCAACCACAATTAAACTGTCGGTAGAAGATGGCATCATCATGCGTTTACGTAAAAAGCGGATAACCACGTCTAGTGTGACGTCTGCTCTTATGGTCAAGACATCCAGTGACATTAATCCACCTGCGGTATGATCATCATAAGCCAGCGTAGATTCCAGTCGGTTGCGTTCATGTACCCCCATCGATTCCATCACTTCGGATAACAAAGGTTCAGGTAACACATGGAGCAAATCAGCCATGTCATCTGATTCAAGATTTTCCGTGGCTTTGATCAAATCCTTTCTGTCGGTGATTTTTAGTAGTCCCTGACCTACTTCGGTATGGACTCTGATCAAAATTTCTCCCATGACATTAGGGGGAATGACACTCCATACCAGTTTTCTCTGTGGCAGATCAAGGGATTCAAGGATATGTGCAGTTTCTGCTGGGTACAATGAATGAATAAGATTTCTTATTTCCACTTGAGAGCCTTGCTCTAGTAATGCGATAGCATGGTTCAATAAAACTTTTTGTTCTGATTTTTCAGTAGGTCGTGACATGAGTGAGTATATAAAAGTATAAAATTATCGTACTGTGGTTTAGCTTAAGCTAATTATTTTTTACGCTATGAGTAGTTAAGGCATAATCATTCAATGTAACTCTCTATGGCGAATAATTACATTGAGTGCTTTTGTCTGAAAATACGTTACCAGAGCCTCGACCAGATAAACAGAACGATGCTGACCGCCAGTACATCCTATGGCAATCGTTAGATAACTGCGATTATCAGCTTCAAAACGAGGTAGCCAGCGATCTAGAAAAAAACAAATATCATGAAGTAACTCCTGAGCACTTTTTGTTTTGTTTAAAAAATCAATAACAGGCTGGTCTTTGCCCGTATAAACTCTTAACTCGGGTTGCCAATAAGGGTTAGGTAAACAACGGGCATCAAATATAAAGTCAGCATCAAGAGGAATACCATGTTTATAAGCAAATGATTGCAGTTGTAACGATAAATACTGCGTGCTCTTTTTTTCTAGCTGTTTTTTTACTAATTCCCGTAATTGGTAAATATGTGTCCGACTGGTATCAATAACCACATCTGCATGCCTGAGTACCGTCTTCAATAACGTTTTTTCAATTTTTAGTGCTTCAGACAAAGGCACATTAACATCTGTTAAAGGGTGTTTTCGCCGGGTTTCACTGTATCTTTTGAGCAGCACATTTTCTTCGGCCTGTAAAAAAATGACTTCACAGTTTATACCTTTGCTTCGAATGACGTCTAATCGATCAGAAAACTCCAGCAAGCTTTCACTTTGGTTTCTGGCGTCAATGCCTATCGCTGTTTTGGCATATATTTCATTATCAACATGCATGACATGATTGATAAAGCTTTCCAATAGGCTAATGGGTAAATTATCAACACAATAATAACCGCAATCCTCTAAAGTATCTAATACAATACTCTTTCCAGAGCCGGAAAATCCGCTGACAATTAAAAGTTTCATTAAGTTGTTAGGCGTAGGGCTGTCAATAGTTTAACTTAAAGATGTGAAGATTTAAAAACATTACAAATGCGGGATGGTAACTTCTGTTTTCATCACTGTGCTAATAAAATAGGTGTGTAGCCGGCTAGAGTCACATTCGGCATCTGTCGGGTAACCAGGATTTATTAGTGTTTCTGTGAATTCAAAAGGCACGTCAGTATTCGAATATTATGAATCTTCACGCTTGTATAATGTGTACGAAATAAGGTCTGTAACTGGCGTTAATACGCTTATTGTTGATGTTATTTCGTGCACATTACTATTGGTCTTTTATTATCTGTGACTGGTGGTTTTTTCTTTATGTTTGATGATTTGACGATCGAGTTTGTCTATCAAACTATCAATGGCTTGATACATATCTGTTTGTATATCATCGGCAAATAATTTTGCTCCTCTGACTTGCACCGTGGCTTCTGCTTTTTGTTCAAGTTTTTCTACTGTTAAAATAACGTGTACATCAGTCACATTATCAAAATGACGCTTAAGTTTTCCAAATTTATCATTAACATAAACTTTTAATGAATCTGTAACTTCTACATGATGGCCTGTTACGCTGATTTGCATAAATTAAACTCCTTCATAAAAATTATTTCAAAATCCATCGGTCATAAAAGACGCTTTCTCTGGTTTGATGATGGAATAGATATTGCTTTACGATACTTAGCTATAGTTCGCCTAGCAACATTAATGCCTTTTTCCTTTAATAATTCAGATATTTTACTGTCACTGAGTGGTTTCAACTGATTTTCATTTGCCACCAACTCTTTAATAAATGCTCGAATAGCTGTTGCCGAGCATTCCCCTCCAACTTCGGTAGAAACATGGCTAGAAAAGAAATGCTTGAATTCTACTATACCATTGGGTGTGTGCATATATTTCTGTGTTGTCACCCGAGATATGGTTGATTCATGTAAGTCCAGTTCTTCTGCTATGTCTCTTAAAATCATGGGCTTCATTGCGATAGCGCCATGATTCAAAAATCCTTCTTGCTTAGCCACGATACTTGTTGCAACGCGTAATAAGGTTTCGTTTCTGCTAAATAAGCTTTTGATAAACCAGCGAGCCTCTTGTAAATGCTCTTTCATGCGGATGTTATCCTGACTTCTGTCAGCAGTTTTTATCATTTGTGAGTAAGCAGAATTAACACGTAATTTTGGTGCAATATCAGGATTTAAGCTGACACACCATTTTCCACTTTTTTTCAAAACAAAAACATCGGGTACAACATATTGGGAATCTACGCTTTGTAATTTAGTGCCTGGTTTCGGGTCCAGTGTTCTAATTAAAGCAATCACTTCTCTTAATTGTAGTTCAGACAGTCCAAGCCGCCGCATTAATCGGGATATGTCATGCGTTGCCAGTAGATCCAAATGGCGTCGAACCAAGTCAGTAGCCTCATTTTTAAAGGCCAGCGTGTCAGGGAGATGAATTAATTGTATCAATAAACAATCCCTTAAGTCTTTTGCTGCTATACCGGTGGGATCAAAATTCTGCACCCTGTGTAAAACACCTTCTATCTCATCGAGTTCAATATTTTCTAACTGATGTTGTAAACCCTGATGAATATTTTCGATGGTGTCACTGATGTAGCCGTCTGTGTTGACTGAGTCGATAATGGCAATAGCAATGGCATGATCTCTTTCGGAGATTAAAATCAAGTCTAATTGTTGCCGTAAATGTTCGATGATTGTGATGGATTGACAGAATTGCGTTTCAAATTCAGTTGTTTCCTGACTATTGCTAGTGATAGGCTGCGTATTCTCAAATATATCCTCCCAGTCAGAGTCAACAGGTAGTTCATCAGGAACATCCGTCTGTGAGCCTTCACTGGTAATTTCATCATGGTTGGGTGTAGGGGTTTCAGACGTTGGTTCTTTTGACTCTTGATGGGTAGCGGCTTCATCCTCATCAACTTCGAGCATCATATTGGATTCAAGGGCTTGTTGAATTTCTTGTTGCAAATCTAGCGTTGATAATTGCAATAATTTGATCGCCTGCTGTAGTTGCGGCGTCATTACGAGGCTTTGACCCATACGTAACTGAAGTGACTGTTTCATAGAATAAAGAAGTTTATGGATATTAAGTCAAAGGAGGGTGGCTACTGATATGATTCTGTAAAGAGTCATATCAGCTGTGTAGAGCCGTCGCGAAATCCCGTCTTACCAGAAAGCGGGATTTCGTTTCTCACTCTATTCGCCTACCACTGCCATAAATTAAGTTAAACCCTCTTCAGTATGCGAGGGGGGCTAAATAAAGAAAATAACATTTAAATTTCTTGTAATCTAATTTTCTTGGCAAAAACTCTTGCATTGATTTAACCATAAGGTTTCCATGCAAGATATGCCGCGCAGGAGAAAGAGAATAATTGCTTATTACTGCTCGTTCCTTAATAGCGCAATACTTGTCTGATTTATAATCAAAAGACACTGTGGTTCATTATACTAAAATACACTCGAAATAGGTTAAAGACTAAAGTTATCGCCTAAATAGACTTTTCTGACTTCTTCGTTCTCTACAATTTCTTTCGTTGTTCCTTCGGCAATAACTTTTCCTGCATTAAGTATATATGCTCGATCACAAATTTCCAGCGTTGCTCTTACTTTATGCTCGGTGATTAAAATCCCGATTCCACGGTGCTTGAGATGGCCAATAATTTTTTGCAAATCAATAACCGAAATGGGATCGACGCCTGCAAAGGGTTCATCTAATAAAATAAACTGCGGATCAGTTGCTAAAGCTCTGGCAATTTCAACTCTGCGCCGCTCGCCTCCTGAAAGCCCGATTGCAATGTTGTCTCGTAAATGGGTAATATTAAATTCATTCAGTAAGTCATCTATCAAGACTTCAGTTTGGCCCTTGGTTAAATCAGACCTGATTTGCAAAACAGCACGTAAATTATCTGCTACCGACAATTTTCGAAAAACGGAAGGTTCTTGCGCTAAATATCCTACGCCGAGTCTGGCCCGGTTATGCATAGGATAGTGAGTGATATCCATGTCATCAAAAAAAATCTGGCCACTTTCTGCTTTGATTAATCCAACCAATATATAGAAGCTGGTGGTTTTACCTGCACCATTAGGCCCAAGTAAACCTACAACTTCTCGGGTATTGACATGTAAGCTCACATTGTCCACAACATTGCGTTGGTTATAGCTTTTGACCAGGTTCCGTGCACTTAATCTAGTCATTGGTGTTTTGACCCTGTTCTGTCAAGACTGCTTGAGCCGTGTTTGATAAAACAGTATGGGTTGTTTCTATGACTGTTTTATCGCTTTTCGGTGCATGGGCCATTCGTTTTTTTTTCATTTTTTGGGGGTTTTTGACTTAAAGACAGAATGAACTCTTTTGCTACCTGAAGACTTATCCCCTGCTTTAATTAAAGAGTTTTTACTGTCATACGTTATAATCCGGCTTGCCGAGCGGTTATTGCCTTGAGAAACCACGGCTTGTTCTATTAATATTAATTTGTCTTGTTTTGGATAGTATTCACCCGTCAAGCCTTCACCGTGAATGTATTCTTTGCCTTTTCCAGGAAGTTGTTTGAATTTTGCCGGCTGACCGGTAAAAACCATCTTCATGATTTCTCCTTTTTCAAGATAAACCACCAGCTTGTCTGAGGTTATATATAAAGTACCTTGCCGGGTAATGACATTGCCAGTATAGATACTGATTTGCGTTTTATCGTTAAAGCTTGCTGTATTAGAATCAATATAAACAGGTTGCTCTGCATCACTTTTCAGGGCATCAGCAGCTGTGAAAAACACCAGCAAAAAAGTAAAAACACTTATTCTAATTAACTGCATATCGTCCTTTAACGTTGGATAAAAATTTCACTTTAACAGGGTCGCTAAATGTAGTTTGTAGTCCCACGCCTTCTGTTCGGTTAGACGGGTCTATTATTTCTGCCCATTGATCCGTTTCGGCATAGCTGATCGACAGTTTAACTTTTAGCTCAGAAGTATTAATATTTAAGGGGTTCAGTGTTTTTGTTCCGGCTCTACTGATAAAGACTTTTCCAGACAGTAGCAAGTGATCTCTGTCAGCCTCCAATATCCCGGTTTCTGATTTAATTACCCAGGGGGGCGTATCAGGGTTATATAGCGTCATCACAGGGTTTTCGAGATGAGTGCTGCCATCATCTGCGTAATGGATCAATTTATCCGCACTCAATTCGTTCTTTATGCTGCCGGTAACATCCATTTCTTTTTTGTAATAGCCTGAGCTGAAATAATCAGGGCTATGTGCTGCAATAGTCATTTTCCGGCTCTCTTTTCCCTCATAAATATCGGCCAGTAACCATGTTCCCAGCAGCAAAATAAATACAACTGCATAGACTTTGTAGTGAGTCGGAGTCATTGCAGGTAACTCTGCAAAACATCCTCAAAAGTACCCTGAGCTTGCATAATAAAGTCACATACTTCTCTGACTGCTCCTAAGCCCCCAGGTGTTTCAGTGCACCAGTCGGCATATTCCTTAACCGCAAAATTCGCATCATTCACAGCAATGGATAAGCCGACGCGGGTCATGATGGGTAAATCAATCAGGTCATCTCCTACGTGGGCTGCTTGTTCTGGTTTGATCGACAAAGCTTGAATGATTTCATTAAACGCTGCGACTTTATCTTCATGTCCTTGATAAACATAGTCGACACCTAAGTTTTTCATCCGTATCGCTACAGAATTTGATTTTCGTCCAGAAATCACAGCAATCGCAACACCGGATTGCTTTAACAATTTGATGCCATGACCATCGCGGGCATGAAAGCATTTGTATTCCGTACCCTGAGAGTCAAAAAATAATCTTCCGTCTGTTAATACACCATCAACATCCAGAATCAACAGTTTTAACTTCTTGGCTTTTTCAATAATTGTTTGCATTTAATCCTTAACCTGTATTTTAAACGATGCCTGCGCGTACTAAATCATGCATATTTAATGCACCTATTAAGGTATTCTCCGCATCAACAATGAGCAATGCGTTAATCTTTTTTTGTTGCATTACATTCATCGCTTCTGCCGCTAAAATATGAGAACCAATCAAGGTACAGGTCTCTGTCATGACCTCTGCAACTTTCGTGGTATGGATGTCCCGGTTATGACTCAACATGCGTCGTAAATCACCATCTGTAAAAATACCGGTGATATGCAGATTATTATCAACAACAGCGGTCATTCCTAATTTTTTTTCTGTCATTTCCATTAATGCTTGCGCGACTGTTGCCGTTTCCATGATTGAAGGGACTTCCGGCCCCGAATGCATAATATCACTCACCAGGAGTAATAAGCGCTTACCTAAACTTCCGCCGGGATGTGAAAGGGCAAAGTCATCACGGGTAAAGCCTTTGGTTTCCAGCATTGACACTGCCAGTGCATCGCCCATGACCAAAGCTGCCGTGGTACTGGCGGTAGGTGCCAGTCCTAAAGGGCAGGCCTCTTGTTCAACAGCGACATCAAGATGAACAGTGGCAAATTTTGCTAATGTGGAGGCAGGGTTCCCTGTCATGGCAATAAAAGGCACCGCAATGCGTTTAATAATGGGTAGCAGGGTCAAAACTTCAGCGGTTTCTCCTGAATTGGATAATGCCAGAACCACATCGTGTGGTGTGATCATGCCTAAATCACCGTGACTAGCTTCACCCGGATGGACAAAAAAAGCGGGGGTGCCGGTACTGGCTAAGGTGGCTGCAATTTTTCCAGCGATATGACCTGATTTTCCCATTCCTGTGACGACCACACGTCCTTTGCAGGCAAGCATTAAATGACAGGCCTGTACAAAGGTATCATTGATCCTTGCTTGCAAGGCTGATATAGCCTGTAATTCAGTTTTGATAACAGCCAGTCCCAGTGCTTTTAAATTTTGATTTCTTTCGGTCATAAAATAATTAAACGGTAGCGCTTTGATAAACGACAAATTGGTAACAACAAAAAGCCAGGAGTAACCCTAAACCTTCGGGGCGATTTATCTGTCCTGACTTTCTGAGGCCATAGCCTAATATAAATAATGCCGCGGTAAACCCCAGCATGACCGGGAAATCACGATAAAGCACACTTTCTGCGATGGCTCCAGGTGAGATTAATCCAGGTAGTGAATAGACCGCTAACAAATTGTACAAATTGGAACCAATCACATTACCCACGGCCAAATCATATTCTTTTTTCAGTACACTGGTGATGGAGGCGGCCAGTTCAGGTAAGCTGGTGCCAAAAGCAACAATAGTCAGGCCGATGACCAAATCACTGACCCCAAATAACTCAGCAATGTTCACCGCAGCCCATACAATCACGCGAGAACTTACTAACAAGCCAATCAAACCTGCAATAAAGAAAAAATAGGCTTTTGATGTGGCGATAGCTTCGGGGATTTCATCGATTAACTCTCTTTCTAAAGGATCATCTATGGTGGTGGCTGCCTGCTCTTTCCTGGCTAAACGAATCATCCAGGCGAGAAACAAAACCAGCATCGCCAGCATTAGTAAACCATCAATAATGCCCAGTCCATTAAAAGACAGAAAATAGCAAATCAGACTAATCGCCATTAAAACGGGTAATTCTCGTTTAAGGAGTTCAGACTTGAAAATCAGAGGGGTAACCAGTGCGGTACAGCCAAGAATTAATCCCACATTTGCAATATTAGAGCCTAGTGCATTACCGACAGCCAAACCTGTGTTTCCCTGAAATGAGGCAATCGCTGATACCAGTATTTCCGGCGTTGATGTTCCCAATCCAACGACAGTTAAACCAATCAATAAAGGGGAAATGCCATGGTTTTTGGCAATAGTGACGGCCCCTACTACAAACTTGTCTGCAGCAATGACTAAAACAATTAAACTTACTGCCATCGCAATAAAGTTGAGTACCATAATATTAAGCTAAATTAAGAGTTAGATAAACTTTATTATGCCATTTTTGTGCAACTGTCCCCAAACCCTTTTAACCGGGGGGTCACTGCGGGTAATAGATAACCGGGTAAAAAAGCACTTGTTCGGGGGCACCTAGCTTTTTCCGGAAAGACCCCCGGTGAAATCAACTTCTCGGAGAAACAAGCGTGCAAAACAGGGGGTAAAGTGCAGTTAAAAAATATAGCTCTCCCCATGGCTCCGGGGGGTATATGTTTGAACCTCATGGCAGCCGTGTTTACCGATTATGCAGTAGCGGTTTTCATAAAAGCCAGCTGTAATTAATTGCTTGTGTTGTTATTAGCGAGGGGTTGCAGGGGCGGGGCGTGTCTTGGTCGGTGATATGTAGTTTGACTTGAACATGACATCTCGGAGAGAATAGTCGTTTAATTGGTTATTTTTTGATAATATAGCGCATGGAAAATAGCGTAAGCCCCGATAAAGATATTATTTCGATACAAAATCTGACTTTTTCTCGTGGTCACAGAAAAATATTTGATAATATTTCTTTAGGTATAAGGCGAGGCAAGGTAACGGCTATTATGGGCCCGAGTGGAACGGGCAAAACCACACTTTTAAAGCTTATTGGCGGTCAGTTATATCCTGAGCACGGACAGATTTTTGTGCGTCGGCAAAATGTTCATAAACTCAAGCGTGCTGATTTGTATAACCTTAGAAAACGCATGGGGATGCTCTTTCAAAGTGGTGCATTACTGACCGATATCAATGTATACGACAATGTGGCATTGCCTTTAAGAGAACATACCGCGCTGAACGAGTCTATGATTCGCACTCTGGTTTTAATGAAATTGCATGCGGTGGGATTAAGGGGGGCAAGAGATCTCATGCCAGGGGAGTTATCGGGGGGTATGGCGAGAAGAGTGGCTTTGGCCAGAGCGATTGCCTTAGACCCTACCATGATCATGTATGATGAACCCTTTACCGGGCAGGACCCCATTTCTTTAGGGGTTTTGGTTAAACTGATTAAAGAATTGAATGATACTCTGGGTCTGACCAGTATTATTGTGTCTCACGATGTAGAAGAAACCCTGGGTATTGCCGACTATATTTATGTCTTATCGGAAGGCAAGATTGCCGGACATGGAACGCCCGAACAAATCAGCAATTCCGGCTCAGAATGGGTGCAACAATTCTTGAAAGGGAATGCAGATGGTCCCGTACACTTCCATTATCCAGCCGATGACTATAATAATGATCTCTTTCAATGATTGATTTTTTTCAGACGCTAGGACATAGCGTACTCTCCAGTTTTGCAAAATTGGGTAGAAGTTGTTTTTTTCTGTTGCAAATACTTGCGGGTATTCTGACTGTCATCCCACGTCCTAGGCTATTAACTAAACAGCTCTATTCGGTAGGGGTTTTGTCCTTTTTAATCATCTGCATCTCCGGTTTTTTTGTCGGCATGGTATTGGGTTTACAAGGTTTTTATATTTTATCTGACTTTGGTGCAGAAGAAACCTTGGGCGTGATGGTTGCCGCGTCATTAGTTAGAGAACTGGGGCCTGTGGTTGCCGCTTTGCTCTTTGCCGGACGTGCAGGTTCGGCACTGACGGCTGAAATTGGTTTGATGAAAGCCACCGAACAATTATCGGGAATGGAAATGATGGCAATAGATCCGATAAAACGAATCATTGCGCCTCGTTTTCTGGCTGGATTTATTTCCATGCCTTTACTGGCTGCATTATTCAGTTCCATTGGTGTTATCGGGGGGCAAGTAGTGGGTGTCGGCTTGCTTGGCGTCGACGATGGCGCCTATTGGTCACAAATGCAATCTACGCTGGATTTTCAAGAAGATATTATTAACGGTGTTATTAAAAGTATTGTCTTTGGTTTTATAGTCTCGTGGATTGCGCTGTTTGAAGGCTATGATGCCGTGCCTACTTCTGAAGGCGTAAGTCGTGCAACCACACGCACTGTTGTCAATTCCGCTTTTGCTATTCTTGGTCTTGATTTTATTCTGACCGCACTCATGTTTGGAGATATTTAACATGCAAAACTCAAAAACACAGGAAACACTGGTTGGGCTTTTTGTGGCCTGTGGCATTACCGCATTATTTTTTATGGCGATGCAAATAAGTAACCTGAGTTCTTTTGCTGATGAGAATGTTTATACTATCAGGGCGAATTTTGACAACTCGGGGGGACTTAAAGTCAAGTCACCCATTACCATTGCAGGTGTCCGTGTAGGCCGGGTGAGTGAGATTACGCTGGATAAGGATGAGTTTGTCTCTGTCGTTAAAATGAATATTGATGCACGCTACAAATTACCCGCTGACACTTCAGCGAGTATCTATACTGCGGGGCTGCTGGGTGAGCAATATATCAGTCTCGACCCGGGAGGCTCAGAAGAGCTTTTAGCTGAAAATGATGTGATGGACATCACTTCATCTGCGGTTATTTTAGAAGAACTGATCGGTAAATTTTTTACTGAAAATGAGTCGGAATAATAATGTCAACATTTAAGCTGACAAAAAAGGATAATAACCATTACTTGGCTGAAGGTGACTTGACTTTCTTCACTATCAACAAGAAAACCATTCACTCCTTTGAGTTTTTAAGGTCCGTCGATGAGCTATGTATAGATTTAACAAAAATTAATCGTGCGGATAGCGCTGGCCTGGCACTTTTGATTGAATGGATAAAACACAGTAAACTGTATCGAACGCATTTATCTTTTATTAATATTCCTGAGCAGTTATTAATACTTGCAAGGCTTAGTGGTTTTGACCTTAATGGTTTTGATTCATCTCAGCTATTAACATAAAAATCGATACTGCAACCCATATTATCTCAATTTTCTACCCCCTAATAAGACTAACAAATCCCTATGGATAAACTCATTATTACTGGCGGCACACAGCTTTCAGGAGAACTTAGAATTGCTGGTGCGAAAAATGCTGCGCTTCCAATTTTAGCAGCGGCTTTGCTCAGTGATGAACCTGTGACTATTGGTAATATCCCACATTTGCATGACATTACCACCACCATGCAATTATTGGGGCAAATGGGGGTTCGGTTGACCATTGATGAAAAAATGAACATCGAGGTCGACTGTTGTGAGATCAATAAATTTGAAGCACCTTATGAATTGGTGAAAACCATGCGGGCTTCTATCCTGGTGCTAGGGCCGTTACTGGCGCGTTATGGTCAGGCCTGTGTCTCCTTGCCCGGCGGCTGTGCCATTGGCACACGCCCTGTCGATATCCATCTTGATGCATTATTAAAAATGGGTGCTGAGATTAAAGTAGAAGGGGGCTATATTCATGCCAAAGCCAGCCGTTTAAAAGGGTGTAAGCTGGTTTTGGAGAAGGTTACCGTCACTGGTACAGAAAACTTGTTAATGGCTGCTGTTTTAGCTGAAGGTACGACCATTATTGAAAATGCTGCCAAAGAACCTGAAGTATCAGACTTGGCGCATTTCTTGAATGCGATGGGTGCCAAGGTAACAGGCATTGATACCGATGTTCTGGTGATTGAAGGCGTTGAAAAACTAGGTAAAAAAGACTTGTACTATAAAATCCTGCCTGATCGTATTGAAGCAGGCACCTATTTAGTGGCAGCGGCTATTACCCGAGGAAAAATCAAGGTTAAGGATGTGCGTCCTAGTACACTGAAGGCTGTTCTCGACAAATTAACCGAAGCGGGTGCGGAAATCACTATCGGCGAAGACTGGATTGAGTTGGATATGCATGGTCAACGACCGAAAGCCGTCAATATTCGTACCGCGCCTTACCCTGCATTTCCGACGGATATGCAGGCTCAATTTACCGCAATGAATATAGTGGCCGATGGTGTGGGGGTAATTACCGAAACAGTCTTTGAAAATCGTTTTATGCACGTTCAGGAAATGCAACGTATGGGGGCCAATATACAATTGGAATCCAATACGGCCATTTGTACCGGTCAGAAGAAATTAACAGGCGCACCGGTCATGGCAACAGATCTTCGCGCGTCGGCCAGTCTGGTTTTAGCCGGGCTGGTGGCCGAAGGTGATACGCTGGTCGACCGGATTTATCATATTGATCGAGGCTACGACCATATTGAAGAAAAACTGGCCCAGATGGGTGCAACCATCAGAAGAATACCGAGGTAAGGTTTTAACATGTTAACAATTGCTGTATCAAAAGGCCGTATTTATGATGATGCTTTGCCATTATTAGAAGATGCGGGTATCGTCCCGATTGACAACCCAAAAACCAGTAGAAAGCTCATTCTTCGTACCAACAAGGATGATGTGCAGCTGGTCATTATCCGTGCCACAGATGTCCCTACTTTTGTTGAATATGGGGCTGCTGACATGGGTATTGCCGGCAAAGATGTGTTGCTGGAGCATGGCGCAGAAAATTTATATGAGCCGCTCGACCTTGGGATTGCGAAATGTAGATTGATGACGGCCACTCCCTTCAATGCACCTGAAATCACAGGAAGAATCAAAGTCGCCACCAAATATGTGAAAACCGCCCAGCGCTATTTTGCCAGTATCGGAGTGCAGGCCGAAATTATAAAACTCTATGGTGCGATGGAATTGGCTCCTCTCGTCGGTCTGGCTGACTGTATTGTTGATGTGGTTGATACCGGTAATACATTGAAGGCGAATGGTCTTGAACCCAAAGAATTAATTACCCATATCAGTTCTCGTCTGGTCGTTAATAAAGCCTCAATGAAAATGAAGCATGAGATTATTCAATCTTTAATTGACCAATTTGTGATCACGCTGGAAAAACGCCAATAATTCACCCATGACGACTGTAAACATTACCCGGCTTGATGCCTCTGATAAAGATTTTTCTGAGCAGTTAAGCCAGCAGCTTGCCTGGAACGAAACAGACGACCTGGATATTCATCAGCAAGTGTTGAATATTATTGATAAAGTCAAAAAAGAAGGGGATAGAGCGCTACTGGATTACACCAATCAGTTTGATCGTACGCAATTTAAAAAGGCAGCAGAACTGTGCTTATCCCTTGAAACTTTAAAACAGGCGTGGGACACACTCTCGGCAGAAAAGGCTGAAGCCCTGCAAATTGCGGCGAATCGGATACGCGCTTTTGCAGAAGAACAAAAATTGCAATCCTGGCAATATACCGAAGAGGATGGCACTGTTTTGGGACAAAAAATCACCGCATTGGACAAAGTCGGTCTTTATGTACCCGGGGGGAAAGCCGCATATCCTTCCTCTGTGCTGATGAATGCCATTCCGGCTAAGGTGGCGGGTGTTAACGAAATTATCATGGTTGTGCCAACCCCGGAGGGAGTAACTAACCAGCTGGTACTCGCTGCTGCTTATATTGCAGGTGTGGATAAGGTTTTTACCGTCGGGGGCGCGCAAGCCGTTGCCGCGCTTGCCTATGGTACAAAAACCATACCGGCTGTGGATAAAATTGTAGGTCCTGGCAATATCTATGTAGCGACTGCAAAAAAAATGGTCTTTGGCAAAGTCGGTATCGATATGATCGCCGGTCCCTCGGAGATATTAGTGATCTGTGATGGTAAAACCCAGGCTGACTGGATAGCGATGGATCTTTTTTCTCAAGCGGAACACGATGAGAATGCGCAGGCCATATTGATTTCCGACAATGCCGAGTATTTGGATCAAGTGGAGCAAAGTATCCATCGTCTACTACCCGAGATGGAGCGTAAGGCGATTATTCAGGCCTCTCTTAGCTCACGAGGTGCTTTTATAAAAGTAGAGACATTGATTCAAGCTGCGGAAGTGGCTAATATCATAGCGCCTGAACATCTGGAGCTTTCTGTTGAAGATCCAGAAGCGCTTAACCAGCATATTCGTCATGCCGGGGCTATTTTTATGGGGCGCTATACTGCCGAGGCCTTAGGCGATTATTGTGCAGGACCTAATCATGTTCTTCCTACATCCAGTACGGCACGTTATTCGTCCCCGCTGGGTGTGTATGATTTTCAAAAACGGTCGAGTCTGATTAATTGTTCAGAATCCGGGGCCAATACCTTGGGTAAAACGGCGTCTATTTTGGCACGAGGTGAAGGTCTAGTCGCTCATGCTCGTTCTGCTGAATATAGAGTTAAGTAAAAAATAGTTGCTTTTCTTAAAATAAAGCAATAGCACTTAAGTCGGTGTGGAAAGCGACGGGTTTTTGACCTTTGTGAGTGCTTTTTTTATTCATAGTCAGGGTTTTTTTGTTTTCATAAACACTACCGTGTTGTTCGCCTTTTCAGTTAGCACTTTCTTTAAAATGACCCAAAATCTAATCAAAACCGTTTTTCGCAAAGAAATTTTAGCCTTATCAGCCTATAAGGTTGCGGAAGCAAAAAATCTTATCAAACTGGATGCTATGGAAAATCCTTATACATGGCCTGAACAGGTTAAGGAAGACTGGCTGCAGTTGATAAAAGAATGTCCGATCAATCGCTATCCAGACCCGGAAGCAAAAGCACTGCTGGCAACTCTGAGGCAAACTAATAAAATTTCGGCGCAAAGCGGGGTGTTACTTGGTAATGGCTCGGATGAGATTATTCAGCTTTTATTGATGGCAGTACCTGAGCAGTCTTGCGTGTTAGCACCCAGTCCCAGCTTTGTCATGTATCAACAGGTGGCTTTAAGTCTGGGGCTGAATTATCAGAGTACGCCACTTTTGGCAGATAGTTTTGAATTGGATTTGCCGGCAATGCTTAAAACTATTGAGCAAACAAAACCGGCACTTATTTTCTTAGCTTATCCTAATAATCCCACAGGGAATCTGTTTTCTGCAGAAGCAATAATGAGCATTATTGAGCATGCGCCAGGGCTGGTGATTGTTGATGAAGCCTATGCGCCATTTGCCAATGCCAGTTTTATCGAAACATTGACGGACAAGCCTAATTTATTAGTCATGCGTACTGTTTCGAAATTAGGTTTGGCAGGGCTTCGCCTGGGTTTTATTGTGGGGGATACCGCGGTGATTGAACAACTGAATAAAATTCGACTTCCCTATAATATCAATAGCCTTACTCAGGTTACCGCAGAATTTGCGCTTAAAAACCAAGCTTTATTTGATCAGCAAACCCAGCAGATTTGCCTGGACAGAGCCATAATCCTGGCTCAACTCAATCAATTACCCCATTTGACGGCCTATCAGAGTGCGGCCAATTTTATCCTCTTTAGAACGGGGGAAAATCAGGCAACACGGATTTTTGAAGCGTTAAAAGCACAGGGAATATTAATTAAAAACATGTCGCCACAAGGCGGTATTTTAACGGACTGTCTACGGGTTACCATTGGCCAACCGAAAGAAAATAAAGCCTTTATTGAGGCATTAACAAGCATCATGGGATCGCTATAATATGTTTTGGTACTCATATTATTATTAGAATGTTATCAAACCTGATAATATGTCTGGTTAACTTAATTATCTTTAAATTTAAACTCTAAAAAGCATGAAAAAAATTCTTGTTTCTGACAAATTAGCCGACGATGGTATTAATTATTTAAATGAACAATCTGGTATCCAGGTTCACATTCAGACAGGACTGAGTGAAGATGAGCTTTGTGGAATTATTGGTGATTATGATGCATTATTGATTAGAAGTGATACTAAAGTAACGAAAAAAGTATTGCAAGCTGCGACCAATTTAAAAGTGGTGGGGCGTGCCGGGATTGGTGTTGATAATGTGGATATTCCTGCGGCAACAGAGCAAGGAATTATCGTAATGAATACCCCGGATGCTAATGCAACGACAACAGCAGAATTAGCCATTGCACATATGTTTTCCTTGAGTCGTAATTTGCCTGAAGCCAGTCAATCGGTGCGAGCTGGTAAATGGGAGCGCTCTCAATTGGTGGGTGCTGAAATTAACCATAAAACATTTGCCATTTTAGGCTTTGGTACGATTGGTCGTTTGGCTGCTAAAAGAGCGGTCGGTCTTGGCATGCGAGTCATTGCTTATGACCCCTTTGTCACGCCTGAGATTTTTGAAGAATGTGGTGCACAGTCTGTTGATTTAGAGACCTTGGTGAAAGAAGCCGATTATTTGACTTTGCATTGTCCAATGATTGAAAAAACGCGCGGCATTATTGGCGCCGAGCAATTAAAAATGATGAAGAAAACAGCGATGTTAATTAACTGCGCCCGTGGTGGTCTGGTTGACGAAGCTGCTTTATATGATGCATTGAAACAGGGTGAAATTGCTAAAGCGGCATTAGACGTGTATGAGATAGAGCCACCTAAGGATTCTCCTTTATTTGAATTAGATAACATCACTTTTACCCCGCATCTTGGTGCATCGACACGTGAAGCTCAGGTTGCCGTCAGTGTGGAAATTGCTATTCAGGCGGTCACTTATCTTAAAACAGGGGAAGCGATTAATGCCCTTAATCTGTCCACTAAAATTTCGGCAGAAGAATTGAAAAAATCACGTCAATTTATGATGTTGGCTAAGGTGATGGGTAAGTTACTGGTTAATCTGGCGGGTAAACCGATAGAGAAACTGGAAGTTTCATTATTTGGTACAGCGGCAGAAGTTGAAGTCAGACCGATTACGATTGAGGCCTTGGTGGGGGTTTTAGAAGACCAGTTTTCTACACCGGTCAATAGTGTCAATGCTGGAAATATTGCAAAAAAACAAGGGGTTAGTCTGGTTGAGTCCAGATCGGAAGAAACTCAGGGTTATCTTTCTTTGGTTAAATTAGTTGGCCATTGTTGTGAAGGTAAAACGGTATCTGTAGCCGGTACTTTATTAGGGGATCATCACCCTCGTATTGTTAATATGAATCAGTTTGAAATTGAAGTGGTTCCCGAAGGTACTTTATTAATTACCGAACATAATGATAAGCCCGGTGTTATTTCAGCGATTAGTGCTGTTTTAGGCGAGTCAAATATTAATATATCGAGAATGCAAGTAGGTGTGCCTGATTCCAATGATAAGGCCATGGCTGTCATCAGTGTTTCGAGTCCTTTATCAGATGCTTTATTACAAAAAGTTAAAGATCTGTCTTTCGTAAATGCCGCGGTTTTGATTAATTTATGAGTTTTGACATAATCTGTTTTGACTGCGACAGTACCTTAAGTAAGATTGAAGGTATTGATGAGTTAGGGAGACATGTTGATAAGTTTGATGAAATGGTGGCATTAACAAATGCCGCCATGAATGGCGAACTAGCACTTGAAGAGGTTTATGGCAAGCGATTGGACTTGATAAAACCGGATCAGGCGCAAATGGCCTGGTTAGCTGATTTATATATTTCTGAGATAGTAGAGGGTGTTGAAATGGTTTTTAACACCTTACTTGCACAGGGTAAGCAGGTGCATATTATCAGTGGGGGTATTCGTCAGGCTATTTTGCCATTGGCTAAGAAGCTAGGTATTCCTGAAACCCAGGTACATGCTGTTGATGTATTGTTTAATAAGGATGGTTCGTTTCAAAACTTTGATCAGCAATCGCCTCTGGCCAGAACCGGAGGTAAAGCGGTTATTTGCAAGCAGATAAATAATAGTAATGCCACAATGGCGATGATTGGTGATGGTAAAACGGACTTGGAAGCCAGGCAAGCCGGAGCTAAAGTGATTGGCTTTGGTGGCGTGATGCAAAGGGATATTGTGATGGAACAAGCGGATGTTTTTGTTAAAGATACATCGTTAATGGCTGTATTGCCGCATTTGGTTTAATAAATTGATGGTAGAGAGATAACATGGCTGGACATAGTAAATGGGCTAATATTAAACACCGTAAAGGTGCGCAAGATGCTAAACGGGGCAAGATCTTCACCAAGATAATTCGCGAGATTTCTGTAGCCGCAAAAATAGGTGGTGGCGATCCAGTGAATAACCCCAGCTTACGTACTGTGATTGATAAAGCTTTGGGTGCCAATATGAAAAGGGACACCATTGAAAATACCATTAAAAAAGCCACTGGTACCATGGAAGGGATTGTCTATGAAGACGTACGATATGAAGGTTATGGCCCCGGTGGAACCGCGGTTATGGTGGACTGTTTAACGGATAACAAAAATAGAACCGTTGCTGAAGTCAGGCATGCATTTAGTAAATCCGGTGGCAATTTAGGCACCGATGGTTCTGTGTCGTATATGTTTAATAAAATAGGTATTATTAGCTATGCAGATTCAGTCGACGAAGATGCGGTGATGGAAGCTGCGATGGATGCGGGTGCAGATGATATTACCACTCATGATGATGGTTCGGTTGATGTATTAACGGCGCCTGAAGATTATTTGGCGGTTAAAGAAGTGATGATTGCCGCCGGATTTGAAGCTGAACATTCAGAACTGACCATGCAAGCAGAGAACAAGTCGGAACTGGATGTTAAAAGTGCGGAAAAAATGTTACGTTTGATTGATGTGCTGGAAGACCTGGACGATGTGCAGGAAGTCTACTCTAATGCCGATATCTCTGAGGAAGTGATGGAGCAAGTGGCCGAATTATAAAGACATTTCCTGTGGATAGAATTTTAGGCATAGACCCCGGTTCAAGAATAACCGGCTACGGTGTTATTGAAGAAACAGGGCGAGGCAGTTATCGATATATTGCCAGTGGTAGTATTAAAGTAAAAGCAGACTCATTTCCCGAACGCTTAAAGCAAATATTTGACGGTGTTACAGAAGTTATCGCTTTGTATCAACCGACGCAAATGGCTATAGAGCAAGTGTTTATGCATAAGAATGCGGATTCTGCCTTAAAATTGGGACAGGCGAGAGGTGCGGCCATTTGTGCCTCTATGCATGCGGGTTTACCGGTAGCTGAATATGCTGCCAGACAGGTGAAACAAGCGCTAGTAGGTAAGGGTGGGGCAGATAAGTTACAAGTTCAACATATGGTAAAAATCCTACTCGGTATTCAAGGTGAATTACAGATTGATGCCAGTGATGCCCTGGGAATCAGTCTTTGTCATTGTCATTATCAGCAAACAGAACAACGATTAAAGCGAGTATGATGAAAAGTGAGTAAAGGTTGTTATCATGGTAGAACGGACTCCGGTTCGCACGATTGATGCAAAAATTGCAGTCTGCGCTATAGCATTGCTTGTTACCCTTTACCGCATTTTAAATCGTATTCGATTAAAACAGGGTTTTTTATGATTGGTTTTATTCGCGGTACCTTAATTTCAAAAACGCCACCACAGCTGCTGGTGGATGTGCAAGGTGTGGGGTATGAGGTGGAAGCCCCCATGACCACTTTCTACGAACTTCCCGCTATCGGGGAAGAACTCAAGCTATTTACCCATTTAGTCATTAGAGATGATGCTCATATTCTGTTTGCCTTTGCCACAGAGGCTGATCGATTGATGTTCAGAGCCTTAATTAAAGTGAATGGAGTCGGGCCTAAGTTAGCCTTGACCATACTGTCAGGGCAAAGTGCAGAAGAGTTTCAGCGCTGTATACAGGATAATGATATGCAGGCGCTGGTACGGTTACCCGGTATTGGTAAAAAAACAGCGGAACGCCTGATCATTGAAATGCGTGATCGACTGCCGACCAGCACAGATGAAACCGGTGCCCGCCAGACTGTTGCCATGAGCTCCGTGGGGAAAAACCCAGGACAAGAAGCCATTAGTGCTTTATGTGCTTTAGGCTATAAAGCACAAGATGCCAGTAAAATGGTGCAGAGTATTCCGCAACAGGATAAAAGCTGTGAAGATATTATTCGACTGGCCTTGCAAGGGGCTGCTAGACAATGATTGAAAGTGATCGGTTGATTTCGGCACACAGTGGCGTGGATGAAGAACGCCAGGATCGTGCCATACGTCCTAAACGTCTGGTGGATTATGTCGGGCAAGAAGAATTGCGTATGCAAATGGAGATCTTTATTAAAGCCGCAATAGCCAGAGATGAAGCTTTAGATCATGTCCTGATTTTTGGACCTCCCGGTCTAGGTAAAACCACACTGTCCAATATTATTGCCACCGAAATGGGGGTCAATATACGTCAGACTTCCGGCCCAGTTTTGGATAAGGCCGGTGATGTGGCTGCTTTATTAACCAATCTTGAAGCCCATGATGTGCTTTTTATCGATGAAATTCACCGTTTAAGTCCGGTTGTCGAAGAAATTCTATATCCGGCGATGGAAGATTATCAAATTGATATCATGATTGGTGAGGGACCAGCTGCAAGATCTATCAAACTGGATTTGCCACCTTTTACTCTGGTGGGCGCAACCACCCGGGCAGGTCTTTTAACCTCACCACTGAGAGACCGTTTTGGCATTGTGCAAAGACTGGAATTTTATTCGGTTTCTGAGTTAGCCAGTATTGTAAAGCGATCCGCTAAAGTATTAGGGATTGAAATAGAAACCACCGGCGCCCATGAAATAGCCAGAAGAGCACGAGGAACGCCTCGCATTGCTAACCGATTATTGAGAAGGGTGCGTGATTTTGCCGAAGTCAGGGCGGATGGTGTGGTCTCCAGTGAAATTGCGAGTCAGGCGTTGGATATGTTGAAAATTGATGATAACGGATTTGATTCCTTAGATCGTAAATTATTATTAACCATGATAGATAACTTTGAAGGGGGTCCTGTCGGTCTGGATACCATGGCAGCGTCAATCAGTGAAGAACGCGGCACTATTGAAGATGTGCTGGAACCTTATTTATTACAACAGGGATTTATTATGCGAACACCCAGAGGACGGGTGGTCACAGCCAAAGCTTATCTGCATTTTGGACTTAAAGCGCCGCCTAAAGAACCGGTGCATGATGAGGTTTTTCAGTAACCATAAGATGTCATGTGTTAGGGATAAGTGGATAGCTCAAGAACGCATCAGACGATTAAAGCGCCATGATATTTCATTTACATGTGCTATGCCATATTCTGTCAGGAGCAGGGGCATTACTAACCTCCCCCCGATGCTATAATCCTCTTTATGGGGTGGGGCTCATGCTATAATGATGGTTTCCTGACTTAACAATTGATTGTTTCGCTATTCATATTCATATTCATGAGTACTTTATCTAGATGTTTTCAAACGCGGGCTATTATATTGTCTGCTACCCTATTATCTGTGTTGCTGATTTCCTGTTCTGAACAGCAGAACACAGACAACAGTCCATTTGACCACCCTCATCCGAAGACCATTGATTTGAAAAAACATTTGTTTGAGCATGAGTTTGCCCAGCAATGTGTCGCCAGAGAAACAATTAAACAAGTGAATACAAGCGTGGTTCGGGAACGCCTTGCCGAGTCCTGCTTATGTATGGCCACTTATCTGTTTAAAGATTTAGCGGCCGAAGAGTCTTACAAGCTGTTAAATAATAAAAAGACTGCGCAATCCATGAAAAGAAAATATGAGGAAGCGGCCAAGCATTGTTTGTAAAATTCAGACTGACTTTCAGTATTCATGTCAAACTTACGATGATTCACTCTAAAGATAGATAATATGACTGTTTTCCATTGGCCCATCAGGGTTTATTACGAAGATACCGATGCCGGTGGCGTGGTGTTCTATGCTAATTATTTAAAGTTTTTTGAACGAGCCAGAACAGAAATGTTGCGTGAACTGGGATTCGAACAAGATCAGCTACGCATGGAACACAATCTTATTTTTGTGGTGAGATCAGTCCAGATTGATTATTTGAAGTCAGCACAATTTAATGACCTGATTGATGTCAGTGCAGAAGTGATAAAGTCGAAAAGAGTTAGTCTTGATTTTGAGCAGATTGTTTCAAGTCAAGGGCAGGTACTTTGTAAAGGCCATGTACGGATTGCCTGTTTACAGGCTGACACCATGACGCCTAAAAAAATTCCAGATTTCATATTAGAAAAGTTAAACAATGACTAACGATCTATCAATTTTCTATCTTGTCACAAATGCCAGCTTTGTGGTGCAATTTGTGATGTTCATTTTATTCGTCGCTTCTGTACTATCCTGGACATTCATTTTTTCGAAACGTAAAGAATTGAATCAGGCGTTTACGATTATGGATGAATTTCAGCAAGTGTTTTGGTCGGGTATGGATCTGGCAACATTGTATAAGAAATTAAGCCATCATGGTTTTGAAGCAGAAGGCATCGAAAAAATATTTCTGGCGGGATATAAAGAGTTTTCCCGGATGAGTCAAACAGCGGGCGTAGACTCCGTTATTCAGATTGAAAGTGCACAAAGAGTCATGCGGATAGAGCTTACCAAGGAAATTGATAAACTGGATGAAACTCTTTCTTTTCTGGCTACAGTGGGTTCAACCAGTCCTTATGTGGGTTTGTTTGGGACAGTTTGGGGGATTATGAACTCGTTTCGGGCTTTGGGCGATGTCAAACAGGCGACCTTGGCTCATGTCGCGCCAGGTATTGCCGAAGCCTTGATTGCCACAGCGATAGGTTTGTTTGCCGCGATTCCAGCAGTGGTGGCCTATAACCGTTTTACTTCCAGGCTGGATAGATTGGCCGGGCGCTATGAACTGTTTGTCGATGAGTTTGTGGTGTTATTACAAAGACAGGTACATAGTGCATGAGTCGTGGCCTAAAACGAAGAAGAGCCATGGCAGAGATCAATGTGGTCCCTTATATTGATGTGACGCTGGTTCTGTTGATTATCTTCATGATTACGGCACCTTTGGTGCAAACCGGTGTGGATGTTGATTTACCTCAGGCAGATACGGCAGCCGTAGAGCAAAAAAATCAGCCTCCCGTTATTGTCTCTGTTGATAAAATGGGGGCGTTTTATATTGATATTGGCGATGATGAAGAGGAAGCAGTGAGTGCGGAGGTGTTGTTGTACCGAGTTGCCGCTGTATTGAGAAATAAACCGGAAACCCAGGTTTATATCAGGGGTGATCAAAAGGTTGAATATGGCAAAGTTGTCACCGTGATGGTGGCTTTAAAGAATGCAGGTGTACCTCGTGTAGGGCTAATGACGCAATCATTTGACTAAAGTATGAATACCTATCAAAAATTTAGTCTTTCTTTTGTTTTGGCATTAACTTTGCACTTAATGATATTAGCTTTTTTCGGCATCAGTTTTAGTGGTGAATCCGAGATTGTTAAAGTGCAGCCAGTGCCGGAGATTATTCAGGCCTCTATATTAGATGATGTGAAAATACAGCAAGAGGCTCATCGTTTAAAGCAAAAAAAAGAACAGCAGCGCTTGAAGCGGCAAAAAAAGCAGAAAGAGCTGGATAAAAAACTAAAAAAAGAACAGCAACGTTTGCGCGATGCTAAGAAAAAAAGGCAACAGGAAGAGAAAAAAGCCAAAGCGCTAGCGCAGAAAAATAAAGAATTGGCACGGCAAGAAAAACAACAGCAGCAAAAATTGCAAAAGCAGAGGGCAATGGAAGCGGCGCGGAACGCTGAAATTAAAAAGCAGCAAGATGAGCGGGCAAAAAAACGCAAACAACAGCAACTGGCCGAGCAAAAGAAACAGCAAGAAATAGTGGCCAGACAACAAGCTGAGGCAGCACAAAAACAAGCTTTGCTGGCTAAACAACAGTCCGATGAAAGAGCCAGAGCCGAGCAAAATAAGCAAGCGACTATTTCGGCAACAGCGGCGATTCAGCAAAAAGTGGTTGACCGCTGGATCAAACCTGTTTCATCTGTGAAAGGTATGAGTTGTACGGTGCGTGTTAAATTGCTAGCTAGTGGGGATGTGATGGATGCTGTGGTGATTGCCAGTAGTGGGGATAGTGTTTTTGATCGATCGGCTGAAAATGCCGTGCGTAAAGCTTCGCCTCTTCCTGTCCCCGCTAGCAGAGCCTTGTTTGCAAAATATTTTAGGGAGTTCACTTTCAGGTTTAAACCTGAAAAATGAGTATCTTAAAGATTTGAGCGGTGTCCGTCTGGATAATTATTGGGATTTTTGTAGCAGACGGGGAATCTCTGGAAACAGTAGCAAGCAGCGTTATCATGGCTTTTGTTGAATAGTGTTCTGGGGCCCGATGATGTCCCCTCATCCTGGCTAACACAATTAGGGCTGATTCATCCATTCACTGAATTTAATGCTGTGCTGACAAGCCGTGCCTTGGTATATTGTGAAGTTCTTTATAACAATTAATATTTATGCGTGAATCATTGAGAAAAATTCTATTCATTATTCTGCTGGTTTTATATATACCTGTATCTCGGGCAGAACTAGTTATAGAGATTACCAAAGGTGTTGAAGCAGCGGTTCCTATTGCTATCGTGCCTTTCGGTTGGCAAGGCAAGACTTTGCAGGCTCCGGTTAATCTAACCAGTGTGATTCAGGCCGATTTAGGGCGTAGTGGTTTTTTTAAGACCTTGGCTGAGGTGGATTTTTTGACGTGGCCTACTGATGCTACCCAGGTTAAATATAGAAATTGGCAGGCACTCGGTCAGGATTATTTGCTCATAGGTCAAGTGCATGAGGTCGCAGGGCGTTACCAGGTGCAGTTTCAGTTGTTAGATGTTTATAAGGGTGAACAGATTCTTGGCTATCGATTACAAGTGACAGCCCAGGAATTAAGGCGATCAGCACATTATATCAGTGACTTGGTGTATGAAAAGTTGACGGGTAAAAAAGGGGTTTTTAGCACGCGTCTTGCCTACATTACCAGTACTTCGATCGCAGGCAAGAAGAAAAGGTATGAATTATTAGTGGCAGATGCCGATGGTTTTAACCCGAAAACCATTGCCTCTTCTTTCGAGCCATTAATGTCGCCCAATTGGTCGCCAGATGGTAAAAAAATTGCCTATGTTTCATTTGAGAGTAAACGTTCTGCCATTTTTGTACAAACGCTGGCTACCGGCAAAAGATCAAAAGTATCAGCTTATAAGGGGATTAATGGGGCACCTGCTTTTTCACCTGATGGCAAGCAGTTGGCTCTTACTTTATCAAAAGATGGTAGCCCGGATATATATGTGCTGAATTTAGCGGATGGGTTATTGAGGAAAGTGACCAAAAGCTACGGGATTGATACCGAAGCGAGTTGGTCGGTTGATGGCGAGTCTATTGTCTATACCTCAGATAGAGGGGGAAAGCCGCAGTTGTATATGATTCCTAGCCGAGGTGGGCGACCCGAACGTTTGACCTTTGAAGGTGATTACAATGCCCGGGGGCATTTTTCTTCTGATGGTAAAAGTCTGACTATGGTACATGCCAATCATGGGGACTATAGGATAGCGGTGATGAATATGGAAACGCGTATGGTGAATGTGTTGACGGCAGGCCGATATGATGAATCCCCCAGTTTTTCGCCTAATGGCGATATGGTTTTGTTTGCCTCTAAAAACAGTGCCGGACGAGGTGTTTTGACAGCAGTTTCTGTGGATGGCAAAATGCAGCAGAATATGGTTTTTAATAGTGGTGATGTGCGTGAACCGGCTTGGTCACCCTAACTTAAACCTATGAGTATTGACTTAATGTACTTCGCATTAGGGTTGACTTCAACTTGAATGTTGAAGCTGTGTTTATCTCCTGTTACGCTCTGCAGGGTTCGGTGTCAGAAGTTTGAAACAGCAAGCATCTGTATCCTTAAAAAATGAGAGTGAAGAGAAAGTTAACGTAATAATTTGACATATATAATGTTCCACTGGAGAAATAAAAAATGAGAATAAACAGAGGCGTCGTCGCTATTTTAATGAGTATAGCCTTGTTATCGGGGTGTAGTTCTACAGCAGAAAAAGACGCGAGTCTTTTAGATGGTGCATCAACCCATGGCTATTCGCAAGGTTCTGGAGTTTCGGGAAAACAGTTTGGTGCAGATTCCCATTTTAGCGAACCTGGAAACACAGCATCGACACAAATTATTTATTTTATGTTTGACAGTAGTCAGGTTCAACCAGAATTTACGCAGGTGATTGCCGCGCATGCGCAGTATTTAGTCAGCCACCCTGCTGCACGCATTGTCCTGGAAGGGCATGCTGATGAGAGAGGTTCTCCGGAATATAATATTGCACTGGGTGAGCTGCGTGCTAAAGCCGTGTTAAGAATGATGAAGATGCAGGGAGTTTCTGATAGCCAGATTGAAGTCGTGAGTTATGGTGAAGAAAAGCCAGCATCAAAGGGGATGAATGAGTCGGCCTGGTCTTTGAATCGCCGGGTAGCTATTGTTTATTAGGCTCGATATATGAGAAAAGTAACCATGATGATGTGCTGTTGCTGGTCTAGCGTTTTTGCTGAACCCCAGATACTGCCACCTGTCATAGATAACTCTTCCTATCCTGCCGGTGTGGTACTTACCTCGCCGGCATCTTCTAACAGTGCAATGTATGAAGTATTGGGGCGTCTGGAGCAGTTACAAAGTGAATTACAACAACTGAGAGGTGTTGTAGAAGAGCAATCGTTTGCGATCAGTGATTTGAAAAAGCGACAAGGATATATCTACTTGGATCTGGATTTAAGGATACAGGAATTAGCCGGTGTTGATGTGTCAGGACACAAGCGTCAGATGGTAGATACTGAGCAACATGTTGCAACAACCCAGACTGATATTAAGGGCGAGTCCACAGGCGCCAACGCAGTTGTTGAATATTCAGTCGTTACTATGGATATTCCGGTTGCTAGCAATAACAGTTCCGAGAGCTTAGTGAGTCAAAAAGATGCCTATCAAGTGGCCTATGAAATACTCAGAGGTGGACATAATAGGCGGGCAATCACTGCTTTCAACACATTGTTAGTCAAATATCCTGCAGGTGAATATGCTGATAATGCGCAATATTGGCTAGGTGAGGCTTATAAGGTCAATCAGGAAGTTGAGTCGGCTAAAGTGGCTTTTACTAAAGTTGTTACTCATTATAGTGGTAGTCCCAAGGTGCCCGATGCTTTACTGAAGTTGGGGTATATCGCGTTGGATCAGCGCAATATAGCTAAAGCCAGAGATTATTTGACACAAGTGACGGTAAATCACCCTAGCACAACGGCCGCACATCTTGCGGGTAAAAAATTAATGGCAATGGAGTTTGAATAACTGCAATGGAGCTGTCTTTAAAAATCACAGAGATTTTCTTTTCTCTGCAAGGTGAATCAAATACAGTGGGATTACCCACTGTATTTATTCGGTTGACCGGTTGTCCTTTACGCTGTTCTTATTGTGATACTGCCTATGCCTTTAGCGGTGGTGAAAAGATGACGTTGTCCAGTATTATTCAACAGCTGGAACAATATAATACGCCGTTTGTTACCGTTACTGGGGGTGAGCCTTTGGCTCAGGCTGCCTGTCATGACTTAATGACCTTGTTGGCAGACAAGGATTACCAGGTATCGTTAGAAACCAGTGGTGCAATTGATATTTCAGGTGTTGATCATAGGGTGGTAAAAGTGATGGACCTGAAAACCCCGAGTTCTAATGAAATAGCCAAGAATAAGTATCAAAATATTGAGTATTTAACAAAAAAAGATCAAGTGAAATTTGTGATTGCTAATCACAGGGATTACGAATGGTCGAAGTCAATAATGACAGAATATTCATTGCCAGAGCGGTGTGAGGTTTTGTTTTCACCAGTGATGGACGAAATGGATCCTACTGCATTAGCTGAGAAAATAATTCATGATCAGTTACCTGTACGATTTCAAATACAACTACACAAATACTTGTGGGGCGATGTCGAAGGTAAGTGAAGTCATCGACAAGCCTGTCTGTCAAATCGCACTGTAAAAAAGCTGTAAAAGTATAATATGCAAAAAAAAGCAATTATCCTGTTATCAGGAGGACTCGATTCAATTACTGTATTGGCTGAACTAAGAAAACAAGGTTTTTCATGTTATGCCTTAAGCTTTAATTACGGTCAGAAACATAATGCTGAACTCAATGCAGCAAAGAAAATTGCCGCATTCTATCAGGTTGAGGAGCATAAGATAATTGACTTAGGCTTTGGGGCTATTGGTGGCTCAGCATTAACAGATGAGAATATCGCTGTGCCGGACAGTCCGCAACAGGGTATTCCTGTCACATATGTTCCCGCTAGGAATACGGTGTTTTTATCTTTTGCGCTAGGCTGGGCTGAGGTGTTAAACGTACATGATATATTTATAGGGGTGAATGCAGTTGATTATTCAGGTTATCCAGACTGTAGGCCCCAGTTTATTGAGGCTTTTCAAGTGCTGGCTAATTTAGCAACAAAAGCTGGGGTAGAAGGACAAAGCATAACCATACATGCGCCCTTGATTGATTCAACCAAGGCTGAAATTATAGCGCGAGGCATCGCACTGGGTGTGGATTATCAGCAAACTGTGTCCTGTTATAGTGCTGACTCATTGGGTTATGCCTGTGGTGTGTGTGATGCTTGCCGGTTGAGGGTTGCAGGATTTGCAGAGGCGAAGGTGAAAGACCCTACTTTTTATCAGTCGTGTTGACCTCATCCAGAGTGGATTAAAAAAGGGGGTTCTATTGGGACTAACTATCAATATGTCCTAAACTTGATTTTGTATGAACTTTCAATTGAGCTAAACAATGAATATTGATCAAGCCAAGCCACAATTTATTGCAGAAAGTGTTGATAATGCATCGAAGTGCTTTGTCAGTGTTTCGTTTTGTTGAGTGCTAAACATATAAAATACTGGATTAGCAAAGAGGTTTAGCTTAAATGAAGCTGCTCCGGATATACGAAGGTTCGTAGCAGTGGGTTATGCTTGTTAGAGATGAAAATAAAGCTGAAAAATAAGTAATACTAAGTTAGTCCAGGGTTAGCAGGCTGAGTCGTTTTTTATTCATTGACCGAGGTGATATAGAATTATTTTCTGCTGTGTTGGCAGTCGTGCGGCATTATGCACTTGTTAAGTAAATGACAAATTTATTTGCTTAACAGCAGAATCCTGATATCATCTCATGCTTGAGTTTGTGAGCGCATGCCAAGTTGCATGTTTTTGCATAAAGCAGAAGGTTTTTGGGTATTGTGCTTGTGAAGGCATTGACTCAAGCCAGAAGAGTATGGGTTGATGGTGTTAACCGGCTTCTGGATTGTTTTGTTTTGTTTTGATTTGTTCATTACCGGTGAGAATTACGGCGTAATAACAATAAGAATTAAGCTTAATAGTAAATAAAACTTGCAAACAATCAGAATTCTATTATAATAGGAAATCTTTGCAGGGTCGTTAGCTCAGTTGGTAGAGCACCGCACTTTTAATGCGATGGTCGACGGTTCGAATCCGTCACGACCCACCATCTTTTCTTTGTTTATATCAATAAGTTGCCTATATCCTTGGCGGCTTTCAAATACCTCTTTAATTTCTTGGCTAACCTATGGCTAACTTTGAAGAGTCATAATAGGTAACTCTAGAGCATTTTTTCCTTAGCATTAACATGTAAGTATTTGCTGTACTTTCAATATTCTACTCACTTATTCATCCACAAAAGACGACGCACTTCAATTATTGTCAATATGCGCCTCTCTTTATTTGCAAAGAATATTAATCATTTATTTCACAGCTGACCGAAGCCTATACCTGAGAGCCCTGCTAGTCTAGGTAAGAGCCAAAGTAGAGGGAAAAGTACCATTCGCTAACATCGCCAGTTCAATGAGTTTGAGTCGTTAGGTATCGTCTAATTCAGACGACCAAGTTAGTCCTAAGTTGTAAGCTTTTAAGGGCAGACGCGCTGAAGACGAAGATCTATAATGCATGTACTAATACTGAATAACCTATGGTTATAATACATACGGGTACATCCAATGATGAACTAATCATCCAATCTGACTCCACTTCGGTACAAGCCGGCATGGGCACAAATACCGTTGTGTTTAGTGGCAATTACGCTGATTACACGCTTAGTCAGTCAGATAGCTTTGTTTCATACGTTACTCACAATACTACTGGACAAGTAACAAGCTTGTATGGAATTGAGCATATTAAATTTACCGATGGTTGCATTGATTTATCGAATGTAGGCGATGGTCAGTTTATGATTGGCCCCACCGGCGGTAGTATTCCCACTTATTTCTAAATCTTGTGAAGATCAATATAATTCACTCGCCTCACTATAATGTTTCGATCTAAATGATCACCTTTTGTAGTAACATTAAAAATCAAGCTGCTAACCCCATGATTCAGGCTTGAGAGGTTTTTTGGAGTATATATTGCAAAAAGGGTATTTGAAGTCATCTACCTTTCAGGAATGGGGAGAATTAGAATCACTATAAATAGTAAACAATATCTAACTTCATAGTATTATCTTTTGTTCCCATTATAAATCAGCATTAAACTGATTCGTTAGTCACTTTCTATATTTACTGAACCACAAAATGAATAAAAAAATTGAATTATTAGCGCCCGGCGGCGATGTTGAAGCCATTAAAGCAGCCGTTATTGCTGGTGCTAATGCAGTGTATTGTGGTTTAGTTAATTTCAATGCTCGCAACAGAGCATCTAATTTGTCTTTTGACGATTTATCTGGAATTTTACGCTTAGCTCACAAGTATGATTGTGAGGTATTTTTGACCCTAAACGTGGTTATTTTAGAGCAAGAAATTGCTAGTTTAATTAAGATTCTAAATAAACTCGTTAACACCAAAATCGATGGCATTATCGTGCAAGATTTGGGTGTTTTCAATTTAGTTAAAAAATACTTCCCTACGTTAAATATTCACGCTTCAACACAGTTAACAACACATAACGAAGGGCAAATAAAGTTTCTTGCAAAAATTGGCGCAACACGACTTAACTTGTCACGAGAACTAAATATCGTCGAAATAAAATCATTAACCTCAGTTGCCCATAAACATGACCTGTTAACCGAAGTTTTTGTACACGGAGCCTTGTGCGTTGCTTTTTCTGGTCAGTGCTATTCTAGCTCAGTGAGCGTAGGTAACTCTGGCAACCGTGGCAGTTGCAGCCAAGCCTGTCGCGATGAATATGAAATCACAGAAGCAGGCAGTCTCTTCCCTCTTAATCTAAAAGATAATTCTGCATATTTTGATCTTCCAGCACTCGTTGATGCAGAGGTTGACTCTCTGAAAATTGAAGGCCGAATCAAAAATGCACACTATGTATATACCGTCGTTGACACTTGGCGTAAACAGATCGACACGTTTGTAAAGTCAGGACAATTACAAAATGATGATTCTAACTTACATCGTGTTTTTAACCGTGACTTTACCAACTCTTTTTTAAAGGGCGATCTCACCAAGGATATGTTTATCGACAGCCCGCGTGATTACAGCCTTAAACATGCCATAAAAGAAAGTCAGGTTGTTTTATTAGAAGATATCAAGGAAGTTAAGAAAAATCATTATCAGCAAAAAAACAGTCTGGGTGAGGAACTTGCTGACAAAATTAAAGATATTAGCATTGCCAAACAAAGCATTTCTTTATCTTTTACGGGCAAACTGAACGAGCCATTAACGTTAATTATCATAATAGGTGATAACGATAAAACGCATATTCTAGAAACTGAATCCACGCTAAGCGCTGCCCAGGAATTGCCGATTAATCAGTCTGTCTTAGACAAATGTTTCAAAAACTTTGCTTTCAATAATTTTGACATTAATGATTTTAATTGCACGGGTTTAGGTGAAAATCTAAGCATTCCATTTAAGGAAATAACCACTCTTAAAAACCATGCTACTTTATTGCTCACTAATTCTGCCAAAATAATTCCTCACGTCAATATTCCCGAATTAGTTAAGCACAAAAAACTCTCTGACAAGCATAGTCTGTCAATTCTAATAGCTGACGTAAAAGATATGTATTTATGTGATTTAACTCATGCAGACGTGTATTTCAAATTACCTGAAAGCCTAAAAAAAGGCTGCAATAAACATATCGATATTTTATTGAATAATCCACGTTTAATTCCGTGGTTTCCAGCGGTTTTAATTGGCAAAGATTATGACGAGTCTGTACGGATTTTAGAGCATGTTCGTCCCAAACGCATTGTCAGCAATAACACAGGTATTGCATACAAAGCGTTTGAAATGGGCATTGAGTGGATTGCTGGCCCATTTTTAAACACCACCAATTCATATGCATTATTAACCCTGCAAGAAGAATTAAATTGTGCTGGCGCTTTTATTTCAAACGAAATTAACCGCGTGCAAATCAAAAAAATTGCACGACCTAACAACTTCAAATTGTTATACAGTATTTATCACCCTATTTTAATGATGACCAGCAGGCAATGTTTCTTCCAACGTACTGTCGGTTGTGAAAAACCCAGTATTGAAGATGGCTGTATGCTGAAGTGCGAAAAATCAACCACTATCACCAATACTAATGGCGTTTCTTTTGCCGTTGATAAACAAAAAGGGGGCTACCCCAGCATCTACAATAATGAGCAGTTTTTAAATGTAGACATAGTGAATGATCTTGGTGATTTATTTGATGAATTTTTTATTGATCTCACTGACATTGGTTCTGGTTCTAAAGCAGAGCCAGATAAAGCACAATTAATTACTCAATTTGAAAACATCCTAAACGGTGATGAAAATGCACAGCAAAACCTTCACCAAATGGTGACACTATCGACTAGAAACCAATATAGGAAAGGACTGTAAATAGCCCATGGGTTGTACACAAACAGCACTCTCTTTATGACTCAGCCCATACTGTACTCCTTGCAAAACTGTCCCTATGCAATGCGCGCTAGACTTGCCATTTTAATGTCGCAACAAACCGTATTAATTCGTGCTATTGTGATGAAAAACAAACCTGCTGATATGTTAGCGCTTTCCCCAAAAGGTACAGTGCCTGTTTTAGTGTTAGGCACTGAGCCTAGCACTCACGTTATCGATGAAAGCCTAGATATTATGTTATGGGCTCTTAATCTTAGTGACCCTGACAATTTACTTTATGCAGAAGATGCAAAAGCATTGCCTGAAATGCTGGCAATAATTAATGAAAATGACCAACAATTTAAACCCAACTTAGAACGCTACAAACGTGCCAAACGTTTTCATGGAGATGAAGAAGAAGAGTGCCGCCTACAATGTGAACCTTTTATCCAGGCATTAGAACAGCGCTTGTCACAACAACCATTTTTAATGGGTTCTACACCCAGTTTGCTTGATTTTGCATTATTACCTTTTGTGCGGCAGTACTCTCGAGTCAATCGACAACACTATCTACATGGCCCTTATACTCATTTGCAAAATTGGTTAAAACAGCATTTACAAAGCCGGTTATTTTCCAAAGCTATGCTTAAATATCCGTTATGGTTAGAGACACATGAAGAAAACATACTTGGTAAACCAACTTCTCTAGAAACTTAGGTTATATTGAAAAGAAGCTAATTACATTACCCTTTGGGCACCTTGTTAGGGTTGGTTCTTTTCATATTATGACTGACTTAACTATTAGCGTTATTTTTATGAGAAAATAGAAGGCTTGCTTAACACGATACAATCGGGAGTTGTAGGTATGGACGACATGAGTTAGATCATAAAAACATCGCCGTTTCTAGCGGCTCGGGCTGTGCATCTAAAGGTGGTAAAGCCAGCAGCGTATTAACGCAATGGGTATTGAAGGAAAATTAGCACAGAGTGCAATTCGTGTCAGTCTGGATAAGGATAATACTGAAGCTAAACAATTTATAATTGGATATAAAATATTTCGTGATGAAAGCAGAGTGGGAAAAATGGCAATTACATTAACAGAAAATGCAGCAAAGCAAATTAACAAACAACTTGAAAAACGCGGATCTGGTATCGGTCTCAAATTGGGTGTTAAGGTCTCTGGATGTTCGGGCTTTGCTTATGTTTTGGCTTATGCTGATAAGCAAGCTGAAACCGACATCGTATTTGAGCAGTTTGGCGTTAAAGTGCTGGTAAGCGCGGATGATTTAGATAAACTTGAAGGTGTTGAACTTGATTACCTTAGAGAAGGGATTAATGAAGCCTTTAAATTTAACAACCCGAATGTCACAGGGGAATGTGGTTGTGGAGAAAGTTTCTCTGTTTAAATTATTTGTTATCTTCATGCGTAAATAAAATAACGATCTAGGATGGGTAAAGCGATAGCATACCCATCAGCTCAACTCAGAGATAGGCAGGAAAGAGCCTTTGTCGATTCTACGTTTGTCCAAACCGCCCATAACGAAATAAAATACTCGGCAATAAGAGTAAATTTAATAATGTAGAGGAAGTAAGTCCTCCAATAATAATCGCTGCCATAGGTCCCATGATTTCTTGCCCTGGGTTATCACTGTTAAAGGCGATTGGCAACATGGCTAAAGCGGTGACTAATGCGGTCATTAATATTGAGGGTAAGCGCTGTTGAGCACCCAGAATAACCGTCTGCATATTCCATTGTTTACCTTCTATCTCCACTAAATGTTGATAATGTGATAACAGCATAATACTGTTGCGCACGGTAATGCCAAATAAGGTTATAAAGCCAACGATAGAGCCTACGGATAAGGTGGCACCAGTGAGTACAACGGCTGCCACACCACCAATTAAGGAAAAGGGTAGGTTTGCCAGTGTCAGTAAAACGTGGTGAACATTACCAATAGCGATATAAATAAAAATAAGTACACCAGCACTGGCGATTAATGAATGTAAAACCAGGTCTTGTTTAGCTTGTGCTTGTTCGACGGCCGCGCCTGTAAACTCAGGATAACTGTTGGCAGAAAATGGGATTTCATTCAATACCCGGTTTTTAAGTTCTTGCATAAACTCATCCATATCCCGATCTTCAACATTGCTGGTAATCGTTTGTTTGCGTTGTGCGTGTTGATGCAAAATATTGTAGCGCCCTTCTGCGTGTCTTATCTCTGCCACTTGCGATAAACGGATTAAACTGCCATCTTTGGTGCGTATAGGTAAATCGGCAATGGCTTGTGGCTGTGTTCTTAATTCAGGTGCTAAGGCCACAGCAACATTGTAAATACGGTTTCCCTGAATGTTTTTACCGGTAATATGGCTTTCATAAGCCGTTTGTAGGGTGTTGATGACCTGTTCTGGTTGTACCCCCCATAAAGCCAGTTGATCTAAATTAAGATGGACTTGTAATAGTGGCGTGCCAGGTGGAGACCTGAGTTGTACATCTGTCGCCCCCGGAATGTCGCGTATAATTTCAGCTACTGCTTGTGCTTTATGGTCTAAGGCATTTAAGTCATTGCCATAAATATTAACCACGACAGGCGAGGTGTAGCCAGAGATGGTTTCATCCACCCGTTCGGTTAAGAATGTATTGGCTTCGTATAAAATACCCGGGAAGTCATTGAGAATCTCCCGTAATTGATCAAGTACTTGTTGCTGTTCTGAGCCAGACAAAGGCGTAAGCCTGACTTCGTATTCACTGTAATGACTACCAAAGGTGTCTGCACCACGCTCTGCACGGCCGGCCCATTGTGAGACAGATTCTACACCGGGAATTTTAAGAAACTGCTTGGTTAGGTGGCTACCAATGCGAATAGATTCTTTTAATGAGGTACCAGGGATGCTAGTGGTATGGACAATATAATGGCCTTCACGGAGCTCGGGTAAGAATTTATTATCTAAATTTAAAAAGGTCAGCAAGCTGATTAAACAGATGATGATGCTACTTGAAACAATCCATTTAAAATAAGTTGTGACCCAGAGTAATGCCGCTTGATAATGGGGTTTTATCCATTTAATGAGTGGCGGGTCCTGGCTGTTGTTAAGTGATTCCTGATCATTGCCAAGAAATACAAAACATAAAGCGGGGGTTAGCGTTAAAGCCACCAGTAGAGACATTAAAATCGCTAGAATATAAGAAATGCCTAGTGGTGAGAATAAACGACCTGCGACACCGGATAAGGTGAGTAGCGGTACAAAAGCCAAAGCGACAATAAAACTGGCATAAACGACCGAGCTTCTGACTTCCATTGAGGCTTCATAAACCACAGTTGCAACATTTTTAGGGTGAGTCAATAAACGGTTTTCTCGTAGTCTGCGATAAATATTTTCAGTGTCAATGATGGCATCATCAACAACTTCACCTAAGGCAATGGCTAATCCGCCTAATACCATAATATTGAGGTTAACCCCGCTTTCTAATAATATGATAATGGCGGTAATGAGTGATAAAGGAATCGCAGTTGCAGAAATAAGCGCGGTGCGGATATTAAAAAGAAACAGGTAAAGGACAGCGACTACAAAGAATCCCCCCATTAATAAATGACTTGAAAGGTTAGATAACGAGGTTTCAATATAATCTGCCGGGCGAAACAGGTGAGAATAAAAATCAATATCCTGTTTTTTAAAAATGCTATCAAATTCAGTCAGTGCGGCTTCAATATTTTTGGATACGGATAATGTATTGGCTCCAAATTGTCCGATCACCATCATGACGATACCTTGTTGACCTTTGATTTGAGCCGCTCCAATAGGTGGCTCGGCAGCATAGGTAATATGGCTGACATCACCTAAGGTAATATTTATTCCTTTCTGACGGCTGACAATGATTTTTTTAAACTGTTCAGGGCTGGTGGGCTGCCCTGAAATTTGAATGGTAAAGCGTTGGTTATCATTTTCAATAAAGCCACCGCCTTGAATCTTACCTGCTTGTTTGGCGGCATGGACTATATCTTCAACGGCTAGATTAAAACGGTGCAGTTGAATTGGGTCTATTTGGATTTGTAGTTGCTGCGTTTCACCCCCGAAGATATTCACATCGGCAACGCCTGGAACAGCAAGCAGGCGAGGTACTAATGTCCAGTCAACTAAGCTACGTAAATCAAGTAAGCTTTTACTTTTAGAACTTAAACCAATGGTTAAAACCGTGGCTGATGAAGAGGATAAGGGAACAGGAATGGGTGGTTCGACACCCTCAGGCAATTTGCTGCTGATACTGTTTAAGCGTTCGCTGACTAATTGTCTGTTGCGGTAAATATCACTGTCTTCTGCAAAAATAGCAGTGACAATGGAAAGCCCTTGTATGGATTCAGATCGGATAGATTTCATCCCAATTAAGCCACTAATGCTGGTTTCTATTGCTTGAGTGACTAAAATTTCAACTTGTTCGGCTGAAAGTCCGGGAGCTTCAGTCTGAATCAATACTTGTTTGGGGGAGAATTCAGGAAAAATATCTAAACCGGCGTTAGAAAAGCGGTAGCTTCCATAACAAAGCAAGATAAGGGAAAGTGCTATAACGACACCGTAAAACCGAATGGAAAAGCGGACTAGAGTTGAGAGCATAGGGGGGTATTGGAGGTTTTTTCTGTATTAATATGGTTAATTCGATCTACGATCGTATTGGTTTGAAAAAAGGAATCAGGCGGGTGCATTGCATCATAGCAAAACAAGGAAAAGATATATGAAAAAATGAATCATGCTTGGTATTATTTGCTGATTTAAGTTTAAATATCAGTTGATACATTTCTTCATAATACATATATAAAGGCTCTTTTTAGTCTGAATTAAAAAAATAAGGCATGAAAGACTTAGTCAAAGAGAGGTTAAAACGAAGCTAAAGAGTAATGCAGGGTTTTTTGTAAAGGTGAATACGCCATAGCTATTCGAGAGAAAGCAAAGGCTTTGTTATTAGCAGATTCAGTGGTTTATCATTATGATCTTTGTGGCTTTGCTCTAATCATCATCTTCATCAGGGATTTGAGATTTAAACTCATGCGATAACAGCATTTGAGTCCCAGTTACCACCAGTTCATCTTGTGTTGAGAGTTGACCGGAAATAAAATAACCCTCAGCGACTTTTATGGGGTGAGAAATATTGCGATGGATGAAATGTTCTTCATCAACTTGTATAAAAACAAAGGCGACACCAAGATGCCATGCGAGTGATGATTCGGGAATAATAAAACCGGGTTGCGCTTGTTTTTGTTGCGGTATCCAAGCGGTAAAATTCATACCTGCTTTGATTTCAGGAGTAGTTGTAATAAATAAGTATTGTAAACCTTGAGAAAACGAATCCACTTGAGGTAAAACGCTGACCAAAGACGCGATTGATGCAACACTTCGGTTTCCTGTGGGGCTGATATTAATGGTACTGACTTCAGCCGGTAGTTGGTTACCTGCTGGTAAGGTCATTTTGAGTAGCGTTGCTTGCCCCTTCATTAATAAACCAAAGGGGGATACTTGTTTATCGATGGCCCAGTTTATTAAGGTCTCGCCCCATTCTAATTTGCTGGTGTTAATAATTAACTGGCTTTGATAAGCCATTTCTTTATATATGGCTTGATCTGATTGCCATTGGGACTGTTGATTTTGAAGTTTCCGGGTAGAGACCGCTGCATCCTTATGGAGCGTGCGTAAGCGTGAATTATTTCTTTTGGCCTGTGTGAAACGTGCTTTTGCGCCTGCTTGTTGGGCCGAGGCAGAAAAATACTGGTTCAGTGTGGATAGTAAGGGCAGGATGCTTAAAGCTTTGCCATAGGCAATGGATTCAGGGTGATATTGAATTTCTTTGAGGGTTAGCGTTTCTATTCCCGCATTTTTTTGAATATCATCATCTAAAAAAATAGCAACTTGACCATTAATAAGATGTGACGTTTCGACGTCATCGTCATCATCAGGTTCAGATGCCTTGATATTGATGCCATAAAGAGCAATAAGTGCCAGTAGACAAGTGGTAATAAAATGCTTCATATAATAAGGGCGACGATTGGAATCATTAAATTATACGGTGTGTTTTTAGGGTGATTGAATTTTTTTTGTTTATCATTAGGGGCTGTGACTGTTTCACATTACCAACTCTAAAAAAGTGCAAGTTAGAGCGACAGTTCTTTCAAAATTTCGGTGCAATTTGTCATACCGTGTAGCAACAGACCGGAAGTGCTTAAACCGTGCAAAAACGTTTTCAACCCGGTGGCGATATTTATAGAAGCACCAATCGATATCAGTATTACCCGTTTTTTTTGTCTTGGGATGACAGTAATTGCAACTTTATCTTTGATTTGGGTGCGTCAATCATTACTATCATATCCGCTGTCAGCCATAATATAATCAGGCTTTGGCTAGTTCGGCGACAAATTTTGAGGTTACTTTACCGCCTGTCACTAGGAAATGAATTGGCAGTCCGCAGGAATCAACGAACCTATGCGTTTTAGTCGTGTTGCCTGTAATGGATTTTCCGATAGCACCCTGTTGCCAAAAGGGTGCACCACTACTATGCTAATGTGCCTATCATCAATACACTCCTGCTCTAAAAATAAGCGCACTATCATCGATGAATGTTCATCAGATTTAAAGTCACTGATAAACAACCTTCCTAGGGAGTCATAGAATTAAACCAGGGGAATGATAAATTAGCATTAGACTTTTTTCATGCGCTTATTTGATATGTTGTTTTTAATTTTAACTGAGTAATCACCTGTAGCATGTGAAGAACTTATTTAGAAAACTGGCAATAGCGTCGTAAATTATTTAACCGAAACTGCAACATAGAAGCAAAGATAAAAACCCCGTTGCTTATTTCTTATCCATGGCCTTAGTACGTTCTACCCATTGATCACGCAGAAAAAGATTTTCAACTTTTTGCCGTGCCCAAGGTGTCTTACGCAAAAATTTAAGGCTGGAATTGATGCTGGGGTTAGTAGTAAAACATTTGATATTAATCCGCTCACCAAGCTCTTCCCAACCATGTTTTTCCACTAGCTGTGTCACAACCATCTTCAATGTAATACCATGAAGTGGATCTTGAGAACCAGGATTACTCATTTGACTCGGATTTTTTTACACGAATTCTATTACCATCAATGTCTTTGCCATTAAGGTTTTTCATTGCAGATTTTGCCTCACCGACTTTGGGCATTTCGACAAACCCAAAGCCTTTAGAACTACCTTTTTCTTTATCCATCACAAGTACACAGGACTGTACAGTGCCATAGGATTCAAAGAGTTCTCGTACTTCTGCTTCTGTAATACTACGTGTAAGGTTTCGTACCAATAATTTCATAAGATTCTCTCAAAAAAACAAAGCATATAATATAACCGCTCCATCGTGTAAAGAATAGGAATTCTAGGTCGAAAAGACAATTTAAATTGAGATATTTCACCAGCAATGCCATATCGATGGCATGAAAAAAGGACACGTGTGAACTTAAAAGCGTTTCTGGATTAATGTTCTGAGGCAATACCAAGCTTGTTGATGATACTGCAACTGCGTTCAGAGCAGTGTTAGAACACTTCGGAAAGGGGGAAGACGAGTGGGTATTTAGACCGTAGCGAGAAACCTTGCCACCAGCAACAATTAACCGTTATCGAGCGGTATTATCCTCGATGTTTAAATATGCCGTTAGCCAAGGCTAGATTACGACGAACACGGTGGCTAAAGTTTCTGTAAAGGCACTAAATAACAAGATTGTTGGCTATTTATCTGATAGTGAACGACAGCATCTCTCAACTGCCTGCCAACAATTCTCGTGGCAACCGGTATTGTTTAGTGCCTTTTGGCAATGGTTACAGAGATGGGTAGAGCTGAACGGGGGGATCTTCGCTGGAGCGCTATTGGTTTCAACCGTTTGGTTGCTATGCTGGCGACCATTAAAAATAGTGACTCACGCCATTGACCGATACCCTTCATTGATACAGGGCAGAAGGTTGGGGAACATGAGGGGGGAGCTTTAGGCTATTTATTTGACTCCATTAAAGTTCAGCCTCCCGCCTCCCCTTTTTTTAAGGGGTTTTTTTCATCTCAAGATTACTGAATTCTTTTTACAAAAAGCATGAGCGTATTTCAGCTATCGTGGGAGTACGAACAGAGCAGCTTGCCTTCATCGACTATGGCAATATATGGTTTGTTGGTTCTGCTGGTTCTGCTGGTTTTGGGGTGGATTGCGTGACAGCTCTCACCTGAAGGCGAGGGGGGAGAAATACTGGACTGACTTAAATGAAACGGGGGGCGTTAAGAATAGATTAATCGAGAATTTAAAAAACTAAATATTTAAACTGTGTGATTTTGTTGTGTTTTTTACGTTATGCTTTTCTATAAACTATGAATACCCATTTCATCTTTAGCAAGATACTTTATAAACTCCAGTTCAGCGATGGCGAGTTTGTGTGCAAGCTCTGTTTTATAATAATGGGTCAGTTTGCCATCTTTTTTGGCTCTTAACGCGTAAATGTTTATCATCTGTTCTTTGGTCAAGAGTGTAGTGTGTAAATTATAAATTTGACACCCTATAGGTTTGTTAATTAGTTTTTCTAATACCTTAATATGGTGGCTAGTGTCATTTTTTTCTTCGAGGGTGAATTTAAAATTATGAAATCCCTTTGTTGCATGGAAAATTGCCCACGCTTCCTCAAATTGTTTTTTTCGGTTTTTTCTAATGGAAATCACTTCGGGATTGTTTTCTGCTGCGTTGGTGTATTTGTGAAGATTACAGAGCAAGTTTGCATCGAGTACACTTTCGACTGATGAATCATATGGTATGTCGAGAACTGAGTCGCGAGGAGATAGATGTGGCAACTCTGCGCCATATATGTCTCGGTGTTCTGTTTGCATGGTGCTTGTAAAGATAAGCGTATATTCTTCTACATCGAATGCGTATGTTGTATGTTTTTTGGTGCGGTAGAGGAATAGCTCTATGATCCATATAATTGCAAAAAGCCCCGCGGTAGCGAAGGTGAATAATATATTGATGCCAAGAGGTCTTGTTTTTTTGGGTTTTTCGTAAGCCACATGGGGCCCGCGCCATTCGGTTAAATCTTGTAGTAGAGTGGCCATCGCTATAGCTTCCCTCTTAAGGTGTGGTAGTGCTGTATGCTTATGGAGTATTTAGTTTTTCAAGCGTATAGAGTGTGTAGTATTGTAAGTATCGGGTTTAGGTTTTAAGGGTGAGTAATATTAATCGGACCTTTGTTCTGTTGAAGCTATTCTGATGTTTTATCGACTATTTCTATTTTCCTTTACTATAATGGTTTGTTTTTTTTTGTCTATCCCTTATTCAGGTGGTTTTTTATTTTAATCAAAAAAGCTATTGATAAATAAGGATGTTAGTTGAGTCGTTGTGAACTCAGTAGGTAGAATACCGCACTTTTAATGCGATGGTCGACGGTTCGAATCCGTCACGACCACCATCTTTTCTTTGTTTATATCAATAAGTTGCCTATATCCTTGGCGGCTTTCAAATACCTCTTTAATTTCTTGGCTAACCTATGGCTAACTTTGAAGAGTCATAATAGGTAACTCTAGAGCCTTTTTTCCTTAGCATTAACACGCAAATATTGGTGTTCTTTCAATATTTCGCTCACTTATTTACTTGCTGACTGATCACCATTCTCAGTATGCCGCCTCTCAGGGTTGTAATACCTCATGTAAGCCGCCACATCTTTTCTCATATGCTCACGGGTAGGTTGAGCAATTTTAAATACCCAATCATGTTTGAGGCTTTCTAAAAAACGTTCAACCACAGCATATATAGTTAGTTCCATCTTAATCTGACACTTCGACTTAACAAACATTTATCCGCTGCTGATCTCACCGATTCATATAAAATAGATTTACAACGCCTACAGCAAAGGGAAACCCGACCCGGTAAAGCACTTTATTGCTGATTTTTTGATACAAACATGCGCTAATAACATTAACTCTATAGGAAATAAAAATGAAAAGATTACACGTTCACTTGTCAGTCGATGATCTGGAACAAAATATTAACTTTTACAGCACAATGTTTGGCTGTCAGCCCACTGTACAGCACGATGATTATGCGAAATGGATGCTGGAGGATCCGCGGGTTAATTTTGCGATCTCTAATCGTAATGAGAAACTGGGGCTGGATCATCTTGGTATTCAGGCAGATAACGAAGCAGAATTACAGGGTATCAAACAACAATTGAATGCAACTCAAACACCCATTGAAGCTCAGGAAGGAGCCGCTTGTTGTTACACCCGTTCAGATAAATATTGGGTGACAGATCCTCAAGGCATTGCCTGGGAGTCTTTTCATTCGTTAAATGAAATCCCAACCTTTAACGATTCTAAAGCCGTATCTGATGGTGAGAACCCTTATGCCTGCCGTCCTGTATCAGAGGAAAAAAAGAAATCATCGTGTTGCGGCTAATATAGTTCATCGCTTAATATTAATTGGTGCTGATGCGTTTCGGGCCTTAATTAATCAGCTGGGACAGGGAAGGCTTAAAGCTTTTTCAGCAGGGAATCATCCTATTGGAAAAATTAATACCGGGGCATTGGCAATCATAACTTGTTCGTTGATAAGAGCAAAGCGCCTCGAGCGAGGCTGATTAGCGCACGGTAGTCGGTTAAATTAACTAGATAATCGAATTGTGATCGTGCTATTTTCACCCCCTAAAAGCACATTAGACAGGGTGAGGCTTGTCAGGCAGTAAGGTAGGGTAATTAGAATTTTAGCAACCTCATGGTTGAATCCTTTTGAGATTAAGTATGTGCCCGAAAATGTGCCTTATTGAAATAGCAGTTCCCTATTTCTGGGGCTTTGTGAGACCCATTATGAAAAACCAGAAGAATGTAAGGCATTGATTTAGTTAAAGTACGAAGATTACAAATAGGTCTTTTAATGTGATGGTTGACGGTTCGAATCCGTCACGACCCACCTGCAAAGACTCTTAGATTAATCAGTTATCTAGCCTCTGGATAACTTTTACATACTGTATGAATTTTTTGGCTGACTTTGAAGAGTCATAATAGCTAATTCCAGAGCGTAAAAATTGACTAAAAGTTAGCATTCTATGGCACACTCACGAAGAAAGTGATAAATAAGTGGATAAGTGTCACTGAGTTCATCTGCCTCTTTTGTGGTTTGTGGTAACCAGTCGTTCTGTTCGTTCGCTATCTCATCCACTGACGACCACTTGCCAAAACAAGACATTCTTGGTTCTATATACTCTGCATAGATTTCGAAATTAAAATTTCCATGTAGATTCTCATAAACTTTTAAAGGTGGATATCCAGATGTCAGAAAGGTTACTTCTACTTTAGTGGTGTTGGAATCAATTTCTAATCTTTCTCCGTCATTACCAAAGTCGTTAACACCAGAATAAGAGCGAATCGCAAATGTTTGTATCTTTTGGTTATTATAAGCTTCAACAAACTTTCCAATCATCTTGGGGTCTTTGTGTTTTATCTCTACCTTATTTACTGTATAGCTTGTCATTTCAATCCCTCTTTTTCTAGATAACTAAAATGATACGGTGACCTGTTTAATGGTCAGGATGGGTAGTTCTTTATCAATAGACTCTGTAGGCACCCAAAAAAGTTCATAAATTTTGGCTAAAATAATTTTCTGTCAGAATAATTGATACATCTAATAATAGTACTTACTCGCGACATCTTCTACTTACTGGGCTGTAGTTGTCACAAGATTTGCGCAAGTGCCCATTATGACAAGAGTTAGGGGTTGTTGGTGCAGTTGTCGACTGTACGTCGTCAGACTTTTTTAGACTATTAGCTATCTGATTTTACAGACACATCAGTTCATTTAGCCTAATTGTTTATCTGTACCATTCAACGCCGTATGGACCCATTAGGTGGGTTACATAAGAGACACTTGTAGTTCATTGTTAACTTTACTGAGGAAACGAGGATGACAGAAAAAAGAAGAGCTTATAGGTATCAGAGTGCAAGCTTGTAATAATGCGTGCAAATGTTTATCTACATAAAGCAACGGCTACTTTATATTGTTAAGAATATTGTTTGTACGTTCTTTTATATCACAATTGTTTATTCCTTTTGATTTAATTCAACTAAAAAAACACCTCATTAGGGGATAGTCAGAAATGATGAGGGGGTAAAGGATCGGCTTACCAGCGAGAAAAAAGCAATAGAAATCATAGGGAATGAAGATAGCATATCAGCCTGATTCCAAACACTGGTTTTGACTATAACTTCAAACATTTACCTCATACAGTGAAGGTTATGTATGGGTTTATACACATAGGCATTTATGATGCCGGCTTTGTCAATGATTTTAATTTTAAAAATTTTACGCTATCTACTTGAAAATCATAACTCATTGTAAATTAAGAACTATAATTGGTGTGTATAAAAAGTACCCAATTTAAATCAACCGTTATTATCTATAGGGCTGGAGCGCATTGTTACGAGGTTTTACACAGAGTTATCCACAGATTTTGTGATTAAATACACAAGGCTTTGTGCAATAAGCACTTAGCGATTCTATGGCGCTGACATGCGTTTAAAAAAGCGCAGGATAGCAACGATCTGGATAGGACTTGAGCCCATAAATAGACTCTGTAAAAGCAATCTCCCAGATAACGCCAGCGATAACTAACAGCCTGGTTAATAGTAACGATTTTCTGGTGTTACATAGAGGGAGGCTGAAATTATAGTATCTCAGGAGTGCGATAGGCTTGGAGTGTCAATAGCATTGCTATCTAATGACTTTTGGGGATTTCAATAGTGACATTTGTCTCTGGTTTATCGAAATAAAGCCGACTGACAACATTTTTAAACCAGATAGGCCGTCGACGCACAATATATAAACCAAATAGAGTAGTAAATGGAACGAGAAAATCTAATAGGAGCATGATAGATAAAAAAATAGTACATCGCCTGCGGGTCACCATTGGGTCACATTTATCAAGCAGTGATGGTTTGATGTTTACATCCTTTTCTGCATAGAGTCGTTCTACAACTCCTGGTAACCAATTAGATCTTTTCCGGGTCACATACAAGCAATAAATGATAGTAACCGGAATCGGCAGAATTTCTATGATAAACAAAACGGATAAAGTTAAGGTACATTTTGTTTGTGTTTTCATTTTTTTTTGATTTGCATAATAAATTTTTATGCCCCATGACAAATATTGTATCGCATTCTAACTACTTGTTATTCAGCTTTCAAGGTCAAATGAAAAACTCATAACTTCTAATAAACCCATTTTAGATACTATTGGGTGTGGGGAATTGCATCCTCATCAACACATTCCCAGAAAACCACTCAATCAACAACGCCAAAGCGGTTTTAGGTGCAAATGCATGCAATGTATTAAATATAGATATCCACGTTCTGGAAGGATCAGGCCCAATGAGGTTCTTGGGATATCAAAATTGTTCATCGCCGTAAGCATGTAATGCTGTGCAGGCAAGAACAAAAGGATAGTTTGCTGATCTAAAGCAGTGAACCATTGCAATCCCCCCTGATCCTATTAATACCTTTAATACCTTTAATACCTTTAATACCTTTAATACCTTTAATACCTCAGTACTTTTTGGGTTTCCGATGCAGGGTTTTGCGCTGATCGCGATGACAAAACAACAAAACATTGCGGTGAAGCGAGTATAAGCAAGTCGCTCTGAGATTTACAGCGAAAAGGGCGTGCGATGAGGTATTGCGGTTTGTATCTTATCTAGATATTGTGTGTTCGCAATCTATCAATGAGGCATAGGATTATTGCGTAATGATGGCTAATAAAAAATATTTACTGCTGATTGTGTTGTTATTCCTGAGTGGTGGGTGTAGCAGTAATGAACTAGTGGAGGAAGATGCCTTGGCCGCAAGAAAAGCGATGGTAATGGTGCAAATAAAACAACGAGGGATCAGCGACCCAAAGACGCTTGAAGCCTTGATGACAGTAGAACGTCACCGCTTTGTGCCAGACAGGCTGCAAAACCAGGCATACGACGATAAACCATTGCCCATTGGCGAAGGACAAACTATTTCACAACCCTACATTGTCGCTTATATGACCGAGGCACTATCGCTGGTTCGCACGGACAAGGTACTGGAAATTGGTACAGGATCCGGCTATCAAGCCGCCATTCTGGGTGAGTTAAGTGATCATGTTTATACGATTGAAATAATTGAATCCTTGGGATTAAGGGCCGGGGCGTTATTGCAATCACTGGGTTACGAAAATATCCGGGTTAAAGTAGGTGACGGCTATCAAGGTTGGGTAGAACATGCGCCTTTTGATGTTATTATTGTGACTTGCGCGCCTAGACATGTGCCTAAACCTTTGCAACAACAATTGCAGGAAGGAGGGCGTATGATTATTCCGGTGGGGAAACCTTACCAGCAGAAGCTCGTAATTTTACGCAAGCTAAATGGCAAGTTAGTGCAAGACGATGTGCTGGCCGTGAGGTTTGTTCCTATGGTGAATGACGCAGGCAGCACCTATTGAATTTTTATTGGCTGTGTTTTCCCAGACATTGAAAAGCTATCTCTTTCCGGAGCATAACGACGGCAACTGAAAAATATAGGCATGACCGTTTTGATTGCTTAGATCTTGTCGAAGTCTCTCCCTTTTGTTTAGCCGTACCGAACCTGAAAATCCTGTTGATATAAAACTTAAAAAAATCAACGGATACGGTCATCACCTTAATTTGAAGAATCTTCCAAACATGTATAAATTGTATTCCTTTCTGATTTTTTCAGTCGTATTCCTGAACGGCTGTCAATCCTATTTCGGTCCCAGTTCACTAAAAAATACACATCCGGCCTACAATCAAGCCATAGTCAATAGTTTAAATCAGCAGATGTTACTGAATCTTGTCCGCTTAAAATATAGGGATCAATCATACTTTCTGAAAATTGGGAGTATTACCTCCTCTTTGACTATGGCGGCTAACCTAGGTGTTAACTCAGAAATTAATATGGGTCCTGCGGCCGGACTGATTGAACCTAATGTGGGGTTGAGCTATGCGGATAGGCCCACCATTTCGTACACCCCCCTTCAAGGTGAAGATTTTTTAAAAAGTATCCTTTCATCCATTTCACTGGAAGCTATTCTGGTGATGAGCCAATCTGGATGGAGTGTTGAGCGCATCTTTGGGATTTGTATTGAACGAATGAATGATCTTTATAACGCTCCGAGAGCGTCCGGGCCAACGCCATCCGGTGAACCCGAGTATAAAGAATTTAAGCAAATGTTGGCCTTATTCCGGGAGTTGCAGCTTGCCGGTAATATGGAGATTGGTCCTGATCAGGATAGTAAAACTAAAAAAATGGATCTGGTTATGCTGTTTAAATCGGAAGATATTGATCCCGGGGTCATTAAAGAGTTAGCGTCGCTACTGGGACTTTTTGAGCAAGGCAACCAAGGTTCCGAGCGGGTCAGAATCAGTAATAATTTTCTAAACCTGAAGCCTGATCAATTGACAGTGCGCACGCGTTCAATCTCTAGCATCCTGTTTTATCTTTCCCAGAATATTGAAATACCCGAAGCACATATCAATGCAGGGCTAGTCACCGTTACAAGATCAGCCCAGGGTGGGGTATTCAATTGGGGGGATACACCGGCAGGTTCCGTTTTCAAGATCAGGTCTAGTGACAGCTTTCCCCAAAATGCGTATCTATCGATTCCCTACCGGGGGGCCTGGTTTTATATTGCCGATAATGATTTGCAGTCAAAATCTACCTTTATGTTATTGATGCAATTGTTTGATTTACAAGCTGGACAGGCAGAATTTTCAGGCCCCACGCTTACTTTACCGGTCAGATAGCGTGATGAAAGCAGGCGTATAAAAGCAATTCTGTTTAGGATGCGATGCAATGTCGAATATTGACCGTTCAATAGCAGTATACGTCGCATAAAAAACCCGGCGAAAGATTGATTCAGGAATGTCTCACTTTTTGTTTTTCCACGTGTCTCAGAATCAGGCAAGTTGCTTTCCTGGTTTTAGGGGCGACTTAACACGGGGATGTTAGCTGGTTCTACACCTGGATATACTGAAAACGGGGTATTTCAAAAAGGAGTGTAAATTCCACTTGACCCTGTTCTTTACAACAGGGTGTAAAATTTAAATTTAGCGCGACTGTTTATTAATTCCTTGTGAGGGTTGAAGTGTGAAAACCAGAGAGTAAGGAATTATGTTGTTTGAGGAGCTGCATTATGGCGCAAAATAAAGAAACGAAATCAACAGAAACCCCCTGGTTTGGTATTGCTATCGTGGTGTCATGCTGTCTGGTGCCCTTAATGCCCTTAATCTTTACGATAGGGGGGGGCTGGATCAGTTCGTTAACGGGCATGGAAACACGTAAACTTTTTCTTCTGATTCCCTTGTTGTTTTTTATCGCTTTAGTTTTTCGCAGACTCTATTGCCTGCCGGGTAGTGGCGAACAATTTGCAGCGAGTGAATCCGGCGCAGTGAAACAAAAGCTAAGGATGCTGTTCTGGGTAGGCTCGGTGTTGGTTTTGTGGTTATTGGCAGTGGTCTGAGCAGGCGCTGTTGCTGGGGTAAAGTGGTCGTGTCAAACTCGGCAATAGATTGCCAGTTTTTAGCGGATATACAGCAGATGACACCCGGGAAACATTTTTTGACACACGATACGCTAGTGGGCATTGCGCACTGATTTCAAACTAAGGATCTTGAACATTGCTTGAACCTCAATATCATTTTATACAGGAGATTAACCATGGACATTGAACAGCAAACCACAAAAACCAACACTCCCTGGCTGGGTGTGGGTGCGGTATTTGCCGCCATCGCTGCCTCGGCCTGTTGTGTCGGGCCGCTATTATTACTGTCCCTGGGTATTGGCGGGGCATGGATGAGTACCTTGACATCCATGGAAGCGGTTAGACCCTTTTTTATTATAGTAACCTTGTTATTTATCTGGGGCGGCTTCATGAAATTATATCTCAACAAGGATGACTGTAAAGCAAGTGCTGTCTGTGCGACCAATCCAGTGATCCACAAGCAACGACAAATTTTCTGGATAGGCTCATGCGCCATCCTGGTGTTACTGGCTTTCCCCTGGTATGCCCCCTATTTTTTGTAAAGGCGAAGAATCATGAACATTAAGGTTTTATTTTTAGCTCTAGCGTTAGCCACGGGACTTTGCATGGCGCAAAGTAGTCTGGCTAAAACCACCGTACCAACGGTAAACAGCACTCAATCGATAGTATTGGACATGCAAAACATGACGTGTCCTCTGTGTAAATTCACCATTAGAAAATCCCTTCTAGGTGTAGAGGGTGTGCAAAATGTGGACGTTGACTCAGATAAAAAAACCGCAAATATCACTTTTAACGGGCAAAAAACCAATGTTGAAGCCTTAATCAAGGCCACCACCCATGCAGGTTATCCAGCAACCGTTCATCCAGAAAAATAAATTAACGTCATTATAATGTGGACTCAACAGCTTAAAATTGATGGGATGACCTGTCCTAGTTGCGTTGGCGGGATTGAGAAAAAACTCAATGGACTGCCGGGGGTAGAAATCAAAGTGTTTTACCCTGAAGGCATGGGATTATTATCCGTGACGGGTGAAAGCAGTCTTAAATTATTGATCGGCAAGATCGAAGATAAAGGCTATCAAGTGACCGTACTGAATGACACGCAGGCGGTTAAAACCAGTCTTGTAGATACAGTTGCAAGCAATGATTCGCAACGCCATGTTGCTATCATTGGTTCAGGTTCAGGTGCTTTCGCAGGCGCACTGAAAGCAGTAGAAAAGGGCGCTAAAGTTACAGTTATTGAAGCCAAAGCTACCATAGGCGGAACGTGTGTCAACATCGGTTGTATACCCTCAAAAATTATGATCCGCGCAGCCCATATTGCCCATTTACAACAACATCATGGTCTTGAGGGTATAAAAAAACAAAAACCAGTGATTAATCGTAAAAAGTTACTGAGGCAACAGCAAACACGCGTAGATGAACTGAGAGCGGCTAAATATGAACGTATTTTAGCGTCTAATCCCAATATCACGCTGGTTAAAGGCAATGCTCGCTTTGTCGATGCGAAGACCTTGATTGTGGATCAGGAACACGGTAAATATACTCAAATCATTGCTGATCAGTTTCTCATCGCTTCCGGTGCTTCGCCCATTATTCCAGCCATCCCGGGCTTGTCTGTGACGCCGTATTGGACATCCACAGAAGCGCTGACAGCAGACACCTTGCCCGCACATTTAATTGTGATCGGCTCCTCCATTGTGGCTTTGGAATTAGCACAAGCTTATTTGCGGTTAGGTAGCAAAGTCACCTTGTTGGCACGTCATTCCCTCTTAAGGCATGAAGATCCGGAGATAGGAGCACAATTGCATGCAATTCTTGAATCGGAAGGCATGAGGATTCTGGATCATACCCAGGCCGAAGTGATTAGCTATAAAAAAGGGCTGTTATCCTCCGGTAAATTCACCCTGAAAACCACCACCGGTCAGGTCTTGAAAAGTGATCAATTATTGATCGCCACGGGGCGTTCACCCAATACCAAAGATCTGGCATTAGGACAAGCAGGGGTTGCAGTGGATGATGAAGGGGCTATCATCATTGATGACCATATGCGGACCAATAAGGCACACATTTATGCAGCAGGAGATTGTAGCAACCTGCCACAATTTGTTTATGTTGCCGCAGCTGCAGGCACCCGGGCAGGCATCAATATGGCCGGGGGTGATGCCGCTATTAACCTGTCCACTATGCCTGCAGTTATGTTTACTGAGCCGCAGATGGCTACGGTAGGCCTGACAGAAGGGCAAGCGCATAAACAAAATATCATAACCGAGAGTCGTCTGTTATCATTAGAGAATGTACCGCGCGCACTGGTCAATTTTGAAACCAGAGGCTTTGTTAAACTGGTAATGGCGGTGGATACACAGCGTTTGATAGGTGCACAAATACTGGCACCGGAAGCAGGTGAAATGATTCAAATAGCGGTGTTGGCTATACATAATAAAATGACCATTGAAGATTTGGCCGGACAGCTATTTGCGTATTTAACCATGGCAGAAGGTATTAAACTTTGTGCTCAAACTTTTAAGCAGGATGTCAACGCACTTTCTTGTTGTGCGGGTTGAGTACATAAACTATAAAGGAAATTTAACGTATGGATACACCTATTTGTTCAAGCTGTGGTTGCTCATTAGTCCGGTTGGGAATCACTAGAGAAAAGGCGGCTTATTTTTCCTATAAAGATAAGCAATATTTCTTTTGCTGCGAAGGTTGCATTGAGGTCTTTAAAACTAATCCTGAAGAATTATTACAGGAAACAGCCAATTTAATTGTGTGCCCGTCTTGTCTGGCTGAAAAACCGATTAGTGTCACAGTAGAACAAACGTTTGATGGTGAATCATACAAATTTTGTCGATGTCCTTTCTGTATTGATCTTTTTAAGAAAAATAAAGACTATTTTATTAAACGTTTAGCATGGGAAACAGACTATGCTGGAGTTTTTGGTGGAGAAGATGGCTGTTGTTAAACCGCATAACGATTGAGCTTTGGTAATGACTTGACCGGCCATTGACTGTGAGTCAGGTTTAATCAGACAGACAATAAGACCTAAGGTTTTCTGCAGGGAAAAGATTTTTCCATAAATAACAGGTCTGGTTGCGTGCTTAGGGGATGTGTTGGGTAAATGTGGGAAATTGTCATCCGCTGGGCGCTAGCATTTTTAGGCATAAATTTCGAGATATGCCTTTTAGATTTTTCTAATTAAACCGAAGTCGCCATCAACACTGACTAACTCGCCATCCTGAAATAATTCTGTAGCGCCTTGAATACCGGCGATACAGGGTTTGCCATATTCTCTTGCGACAATAGCCCCATGTTGCAGAGGGCCACCCACTTCCAGAATAATGGCACCGGCATTGACAAACAGAGGTGTCCATCCGGGGTCGGTAGCGCGCGCCACCAAAATTTCGCCGGCCAGCAATGGTTTTTCATGCGCTGTGTGCAGCACCTTGATCTTCCCGGTAACAAGGCCTGATGAAATCGGCTGTCCAGAAAATTCGCCTGCTGTGGCTTTGCCAGGCTTAGGTTTATAAAAACGACCTCTGGAATCAAACACCGGGAAGTGTTGTTTACACTGTTGCAAGGGTTGATAATATGCCCGGTTCTTATGCAGAATCTTGCGCAAATCCAGTTTCCTGTTCTCACGGCCTTGTTGAATATCAAGCAAACGTAAATCAAAAATATCCTGCGTCTGATCAAGCCGTTTTTCTGTTACCCATTGATCAGCAATTCTCAGGACATCAGAGCGCACGACATCTAATCCAAAAACGACATTGTATTTATGGGCTTCACGCAAGCCTCCCAAATTGACAATCACCCCCACGAGTTGATGCAGTTTCTTTCTTTGTCTGGGCGGTAATGCTTGCTCCAGTTTCCGGATATTGGCGTTACGTTTATTTTGTGCCGTTGCAAATAAAGCTAGCGGTGATTGTGCTGGATGGGTGATTTTCCTGAACTGTTGCAGCTGATCAAATAATAAGGCAGGGTTGTCACGAAAACGCGGTTGAGCCAGTTCAATTTCTTCGACAGCTCGATGACCATAGCGGCTGATAAAATCATTCCAGCTTTTTTGAAAATTTGCGTCTAGTTTGCCTTGCTGCCAGGCCTGATAAAGCGCTGCTGGATCAGAAGATACATCAGCATGGAGTTGTTGGCTTAATAAAAAAAGATCATGTCCCATCGCTACGGTAATATTGTCGGGTAAAGACTGATCCAGCGTGTTGATCATTTGGTTTTGTGCAGCGCTCGCATCTGGAAATAAGCGGCGAATTTTCCACATGGCGATTTTGGTCGCCACAAAAGCAGGTTCCGTGGTTCTTAAAATAAGTACGGCAGATTCATCTGTCACTTGTTTGACAAAATCAGGCAGGGTCATAGCATCTGAATTCATGCTGCTGACGCGATGTTGAAAATCCAGACAAGCCTTATCGACCTTTTGTCGCGTTTTTTTAGGATCTGTTAATGCCCGGTGGAATATGAGGATTCGGGGGAAAATACGGATCAGGGTAGCAAATATCAGGCCGGCTTTAACAAAATCAGGATTGCGAAATCGATCCAGGTTTGCTTCTTCAAGTGCGGTAGCTGCAAGACCGTCCATACATTTAATGGCTTGTATGATTCTGGCAGAGGGGAGCAGGTGTAATACATTGCTCAGATTTAAATATAAGCGTCCACTGGCACAAAAAGGCAGGGCTTTGGATACATCATCCACCATGTTTTTGCCCAGCATTTCATGGGTTGCTGCTTTGATGACCCGAACAAATATATCCGAAGTAAACGGTGAAAGAGGTTTATGAAAACCCTGCACACTTAGAGTAATGTCAAAATACAAGCGTCTTCTTGCGGTAGGCCTGGTGCATAGTTTTAGCGGTAAAACATTATGTGTGGTAATGGGCCGTGCCTGTAGCAGATAAAGACAACCCTTTTCCAGAGCCCATTCAATATCCATCGCTTGCTGATAATGTGACGCTATTTTCTGAGTGGCTTCCATGATGGCCAGTGCTTGCGTATCACTTATCGAGAATTGCTGGACTGGCTCAGTGGTTGTCAGTGTGGTGCCTCCCTTTTTATTCAGCTGCAAACAGCATTCTTTAGCGCCTAGCGTTTTACTGACGAGTTGCTTTCTGGGTTGGTTAATGATAAAGATATCTGGCGAGGCAGAGCCGGATACCAAGGTTTCACCCAGGCCGAAATTTGCATTTATGACCAGTTCGTCGTAATCGTTATTCAGTGGGTTTATACTAAAAGCCATCCCCGCACTCTCACTCCGGATTTGTTTTTGTATCACTATTGCCATGTTAGGCATTGATCGGCCGGCAGGATGCTGCGCCTTGTAGCTTAGAACACGAGGGTCTAGGCAACTGCTAAAAATATCACGAATGGCAGCCGGTAAATTTTGCTTGTTGACGCCCAGCATGGTGTCATAAACGCCGGCAAAACTAGCGTTGTCACAGTCTTCCTCGGGTGAAGAGGAACGTACTGCAAACAAGCTGATGTCTGGATATTTGGCTAAGCCGTCGTGAAGATTCTTGAGTTGTTCAGCATCCAGCGTATAACCTGCAGTGGTGGCTTTGAGATCGGTACAAAGCTGTTGCAGTTGTTCAGCATCGCCCCGGTTTTTTATAAAGGTTTCCCACGCAGCGGTTTGTTGTAATTGTTTAAACCAAGGTGTAAAAAAATGGCTGGTTAAGATAAAACCCGGGGGGACATTAAGCCCTAGCCGGCTCATTTTGATGAGATTAAAACCCTTACCGCCAACTTGTGAAATTAACGGGAGTGTTTGCTTATCAGGAAATGAAACAATCATCATGCTTGGCTGTTATTTTTAGGCGACTCGAGAGACGGAGGGGATAAGGTTTGATATCGCCCAGAACATTATAGTGGCTTAAATCATTATCATTTTCAATGGTGTGGTTGCCGGAGCTTGCAGGTCATGGCAGAAAGGGGGGCTGTTAAACACCAAGATTTGGAGCTGCTGAGTGCCGAGGATAGGGAACACAGGTAAGCCCGGGTGGGTTTTTACGACAGGTTGATGGCGGTAACGTATCTCAAGGTCAAGGTTTTATAGCAATTACCCTGTTTCAGGCCTGTTGATGTGTCAACACTTTTCAGGACACAAATTGACACAATATTAGTTTTTAATAAACACAGCAAAAAAATACACTTTGTAAGGATTTGCTTATATGTTGTTGCGATATACTTGCCGTCAGCAAGAAAAACCTAACATTTAAAGAATCGGTTAAATGAGTATAAGGGTATGGCCAGAGACATGGTATTAGTTACGCTGTAAACCTTATGAAGCCAGTCGTGCCGAATAATATAGCATTTTATTAAATTAATAGTTGGCTGTTTCTCAACTGCTTATCGTTAAGGAAAAGTGGCTTCGAAGGCAAAACAAAAAGGTTGTTGAATCCTTGTTTCCCGGGCTAAACCTTTATCTTTCTGAAGCACGCTGAGGATTGGTCAAGCACACAATACATCCGTAGATGAAAAAACAATGGTTTTTTTAAAATCCCGTGTCGATGAAAATTTTCATGTGAAAAATAGTGTTAAAGCATTGTTTTTAAAAAATACGTCATTGACCATAACAAAATAAACTGGTGGCGAGCGGGTGGTTTTGCGGCTTAATTTCATGCAAAAACAACATGCCCTTAACATCCTGTTGACTGCGAGGGTTTAAGTTGAGATAGGCGAAAAATCGCATCATTAGCAGTGTTAGTGTTTTTTCAGATATTTCCTTAGCGTAACAAGATCCACAGCGGATGCATTATTCATCGCTACTGCGCCCTTGGGGGCTAGGTTTTTGAGTCACTTAAAATGCATAATCGATGGCTTAAAGGCAGGGGGTATTACCAGGTGAGAAAAGTTGTTTTGCAGGCTGATGGCGGTGTGGTGTCTCAAGGCCAAGGTTTTAAATCAATCACTGTGTTTCAGGCCTGTTGATGTGTCTACACTTTTCAGGACACAAATTGACACGGTTTTTTTGTTGATTTTCGTATTCTATGGCTAACAAATAGTTCTTTACAGAAGGGTATCGGTTCATGGTCAACCTTGTACGACAGAGGCATATTCGCCACATTGCATACAGAAATTGAGTTTGGAATGGCTATTTCGCTTGTGTTTAGAACCAAGACGTTTATGGAAGCGGTATTTAAAACAGAATTCCCGGTTTGTTGGGTATTTTTTGCAGCAGTAGTGGTTTAACAAGCATTTTAAAAAATAGAGCTTGCTGTATTTATTATGAGGTTGATATGAAATTATTAGTAGTGGGCGGTGCGGGCTATATTGGTTCTCACATGGTGAAAGCGCTTGTTAAGTCGGGTCATGATGTCATTGTATTAGATCATTTATCAACGGGGTTTCGTGAATTGGCTAAATACGGCGAGTTAGTCGTCGGTGATTTAGTTGATGAAGATTTGTTAGATGAATTGTTTTTAAAGCACCAGTTTGATGGCGTGATGCATTTTGCAGCGGCCAGTTTGGTAGGCGAATCGATGACGGATCCTGCTAAATATTACCGAAACAATGTTTCTTATACGATCAATCTATTAGATACTTTGGTTAAGCATAATGTGAATAATTTTGTGTTTTCGTCTACTGCAGCTGTGTATGGTGAGCCTAATAGTGACTTAATTGATGAAACTCATACAAAGCAGCCCATTAATCCCTATGGCTCCAGCAAGTTAATGATTGAGCGACTATTGCAAGATTATGCCAGTGCATATGGTTTAAACTCGATCTCATTGCGATACTTCAATGCTTGTGGCGCTGATCCTGATGGAGAGTTAGGTGAATGTCATGATCCTGAAACACACCTGATTCCGCTTATTCTTCAGGCGGCTTCTGGCCGTAGAGAAGCAATCACGGTGTTTGGTCGTGATTATGATACTGATGATGGTACTTGTGTTCGAGATTATATCCATATTAATGATTTGTGTTCTGCACATGCGTTGGCGTTAGATGAATTAACTTCGTCCGCTAAAATGGGTGCTTTGTCGTTTAATCTTGGTAATGGCTCTGGGTTTTCTGTACAACAGGTGATTGATGTGGTGCAAGCGGTGGTTGCTAAAGATGGATGTTTGGTCACAGTACTTGATGGTGAACGCAGAACTGGAGACCCGGGGACACTTGTGGCTGATGCGACTAAGGCCAAGTCCGAACTAGGTTGGTTGCCAGAATATGCCAGTCTTGAAACAATAATTCATCATGCCTGGGCTTGGGAGAAAAAGTTGGCAAATATTAATTAACCATGTAGTGCAATAGGCGTTGGCAATAGGACGTATTTTTGTTCGTTTTTGTGCTTGTGTTAGATGCACTTTTTCGGCCAACGCCGCCAGAAATGATTTTTATTACCGATGAAAAAAGTACTTCTGGTCTTTGGCACCCGGCCAGAGGTGATGAAAATGGCGCTGCTAGGTAAAGCGTTCCCAGAGAATAAAGACAAGTTTGTCTAAGGTTTGTGTCACAGCTCAACACCGAGAGATGGTAGACCCAGTGCTGAGTCTTGTTGAGATCACTCCCGAATACGATACCGGTCAAGCTTAACAGCTCACTTTACTTTGAGAATTTGCAAAATTAACAGGCGTAGCATGTCACCACAATCGATTCGCTACGCGGCGAACCAATAGGCCTCAGATCTCCTGCGTCCG
>Ga0310122_10000044_pt1 | contig 86996 bp, 81 predicted proteins | sample CB6_Bottom_1051__FD_203503 | JGI IMG/M metagenome (GOLD analysis project Ga0310122, IMG submission 203503) | Marine microbial communities from Western Arctic Ocean, Canada - CB6_Bottom_1051 | ecosystem: Environmental > Aquatic > Marine > Oceanic | place: Canada: Western Arctic Ocean | collected... | reverse complement strand
AATGAATTTTATTTTATATGTTTGCAGCGTATGCTGCACTGACTTATTTAGCCTTTTTTTATCATGGAGATATCATGCCACTGTTTCGCTTATGTTTACTATCTGCGACATTACTAAGTTTAATAGGTTGCTCGGAGCCCGAAAAAGTAGTTAAAGAAGCGCCTATTCGCCCCGTTAAATTATTTAGTATTGGCCATGATTCGCAAACAAACATTCGGAGCTTTCCTGCAGAGGTGGTTGCAAACCAAGGCTCTTATCTTGCTTTTAGGGTCAATGGTGAACTGATTGAGTTTCCTGTTCTAGCTGGTGAACAAGTTAAAAAAGGGCAACTATTGGCTAAATTAGACCCTGAAGATTTTCAATTGCAATATAACGAGCGTAAAGCACGATATGAGCTAGCTAAGTCGCAGCTGAAACGAATAAAGCAGCTGTTTGAAAAAAATATCACCAGTCAATCAGAGCTTGACCAAGCAGTTGCTAATGAGCAGGTCGCCGAATCAGCCTTTAAAATTGCAGAAACAAACTTAGAATATAGCGAACTGCGTGCACCGTTTGCAGGCATTGTGGCTAAAGTGTTTGTAAAAAACTTTGAGAGTATTCAGGCTAAACAGAATGTTCTGCGTTTAGAAACCCGCGACTTTATGGATGTAGAAATACAGGTTCCTGAAAAAATTGTGGCGCGTATTCAAAAAGATACCCAATATCAACCTATGGTTGAATTTGATGGCTATCACGACAAGCAATACAAACTCACACTAAAAGAATGGGATACTCAAGCTGATCCGGCAACACTCACCTACAAAGTCGTATTTTCATTACCGGTACCAAAAGATTTTAATTTGCTTGCGGGTATGTCGGGGCAAGTGGTCATAGATTTAAGCAAAGTAACCCGCTCACAAACGCCTTACACCATTTTACCCATTGAGTCGGTATTTTCAGATCCGAATAAAAGCCTAAGCGATAATGCTTATGTGTGGGTTTTTAATCAGCAAACTGGCACTGTACATAAGCAAGCAGTACAAGTAGGTCAATTACATCACGACACTATTGAAGTGCTTAGCGGCGTAAAAGAAGGCCAACAAATTGTGTCTGCCGGTGTTCACTCTTTACAAGAAGGCATGTCTGTTCGCCCTTGGAATAAAGAGCGAGGCTTATAATTATGGGCTTTGCGCAACTATCTATTGAAAAGAAAGTCATTAGCTGGATGTTTACGTTGTTGCTATTAATAGGCGGCAGCGTGTCTTACTTTGATTTAGGCCAGCTAGAAGACCCTGAGTTTACTTTGAAAAAAGCCATGGTAATCACTTTGTATCCGGGCGCATCCCCGCAGCAAGTAGAAGAAGAAGTGACATTTCCAATTGAAAATGCCATTCAGCAGCTCCCCTATGTTGATTATGTCACCTCCATTTCATCCAACGGTAAATCGCAAATTACCGTAGAGATGAAAAGCAGCTATCGTAAACAAGAGCTAAGACAAATATGGGATGAAATGCGTCGTAAAATTAACGACCTCAGTCCCTCACTACCAAGTGGTGTTTATCCCAGTAATGTAATTGATGATTTTGCTGATGTTTATGGCGTGATGTTTGCGGTGACTGGCGATGGTTATTCATATGATGAATTAAAAGACTACGTTGATTATTTAAAACGAGAGCTGGTTTTAGTCAAAGGCGTCAGCAAAGTCGCTATCGCAGGGCAACAGCAACCACAGGTTATGGTTGAGGTATCAACCCAAAAGCTGGCACAGCTCGGTATTGCCCCAGGTCATATTTATGACTTGCTGCAATCACAAAATACGGTATCTAACGCTGGACGTATTCGTGTCGGTGATGAGTCTATCCGCCTGCATCCTACCGGTGAATTTAAAGATGTAACAGAGCTGGAAACTTTATTAATTTCAAAACCAGGTGCCAGCGAACTCATTTATTTGGGCGATGTTGCACAGGTTTATCGTGAATACGCAGAAGTGCCCACTAATGTCATTCACTATAATCAACAGCAAGCACTGCTGATTGGTGTTTCGTTTATGTCTGGAGTGAATGTTGTTGATGTGGGTAAACACATAGATGAGCATTTAGCATCTCTTGAATACCAACGCCCTCATGGCATTGATATAAGCTCGGTGTATAACCAACCAAAAGAAGTAGAGCAGTCTGTAGATGGTTTTATTGTTAGCTTAATAGAGGCCATTGCAATAGTCATTGTGGTACTGCTTATTTTTATGGGCTTAAAAAGTGGCGTTCTCATTGGCGGTATTTTATTACTGACTGTATTAGGCACCTTTATATTTATGAAGCTGTTTGCAATTGACCTGCAACGTATTTCTCTGGGCGCGCTAATAATCGCATTAGGGATGTTGGTTGATAATGCTATTGTTGTCACTGAAGGCATCTTGATCAACTTAAAGCGCGGACAAACAAAGCTTAAAGCAGCGGTTAATATCGTAGATCAAACGAAGTGGCCATTACTTGGCGCAACAGTAATAGCAATTACTGCTTTTGCACCTATTGGTTTAAGCTCAGATGCCAGTGGTGAATTTGCCGGTAGTCTATTTTGGGTGTTATTTATATCGCTGTTGTTGAGCTGGATCACCGCAATTACCCTCACGCCATTTTTTGCTCACTTAATGTTTAAAGAAACTGAATTTAAACACGAGCAGAACCAACAGCATGAGGACCCGTATCAAGGTATTATTTTCAATGGCTACAAAGCAACCTTAAATTTAGCCATGCGTTTTAGAAAAACTACCTTGATCCTTATGCTCGCACTTTTATGCTCTGCCGTTGTTGGTTTTGGCTCGGTAAAACAATCATTTTTCCCAGCCTCGAACACACCGATGTTTTATGTCGATTACTGGCAAGATCAAGGCGCTGATATTCGCGCCACTCTTGAGGGCATAAAACAACTCGAAGCCTATTTACAACAAAATGAACTGGTTACAGAAATTACCAGTACGGTTGGCCAAGGTGCGCCGCGCTTTATGCTGACTTATGCACCAGAAAAATCCTATCCTGCTTATGGGCAGTTAATTATTCGTGTAACCAATCGTGAAGCGGTCGCTAAAGTAATGCAAAAGGTGCGCGATTACGCACAGCAGCATCCACTTTCAGCAAAGTTGAAAGTCAAACCGATGGAAATTGGCCCATCAACCGATGCTAAAATAGAAGCGCGCTTTTCTGGCCCCGATCCAATCATATTAAGACAGCTATCATCTCAAGCTAAAGAGATAATCTCCAAAGATGACGGTGCGTTTAATATTCGCGATGACTGGCGGGCAAGAACCAAAATGATTCGCCCCCAATTTAACGAACAAAAAGCCCGCCGGTTGGGGATCACCAAGTTTGACCTCGACCAAGTACTGCTGACCAGCTTATCGGGTAAACAAGTGGGTGTTTATCGTGATGGTACGCAACTGTTACCGATTATTGCCCGCTCACCAGCTAGCGAGCGCTTAAACGTAGACAGTGTTCACGATTTACAAATTTATAGCCCTGTTTTAGGGGTGTTTGTACCGGTTACCCAAGTGGTTGATGAATTTATTGTTGAGTGGGAAGACAGCTTAATTATGCGTCGCGACCGCAAGCGTACTATTACTGTTATGGCGGATCATGATGTACTTGGTGATGAAACACCTGCTAAATTATTTGCTCGTGTTCGTGCTGAAGTCGAAGCAATTGACTTACCGCGTGGCTATGAAATGCAATGGGGTGGCGAGTTCGAATCATCAAGTAAAGCCAAAAAGGCTATTTTTGGTTCGTTACCACTGGGCTATTTAGCGATGTTTGCGGTTACCGTTTTACTGTTTAACTCAGTGAAAAAACCCTTGGTTATTTGGGCCACCGTGCCACTGGCTATTATTGGTGTTAGTGCAGGTTTATTGGTGATGAATGCCCCCTTTAGCTTTATGGCACTACTTGGTTTATTAAGTTTGAGTGGTATGTTGATTAAAAACGGCATTGTTTTAGTCGATCAAATAAACTTAGAGCTCAGCGAGGGTAAATCTCCCTATCAAGCGGTGTTTGACTCAGGCGTAAGCCGTGTGCGCCCTGTTGCCATGGCCGCTATAACCACAATACTTGGTATGATCCCATTATTATTTGACGTATTCTTCCAATCAATGGCGGTCACCATTATGTTTGGTTTAGGCTTTGCCACCATACTGACTCTGATTGTGGTACCGGTTTTATACACTGTGGTATTTAGGATTGATTACCCTAAACAGTAGGCTAACAAAAAACGCAGCCAAGGCTGCGTTTTTATTAATACAAAACAATTAAGCTTACTTTTTTAAGCTTAATGTTCCACTGCTGCGGGTTTTATTTCCTGTGGTAGGATTTGCTTTGTGAGTATTTGATTTTCCTACATACGTGGTTGAACGCTTTTGATAAGGGGTATTTCGGCTACTTTTTTTAGCGTGCTTTTGTTGCTCGTCATTATTTTCACGACGTGGATTCACGCCCTGAAAATCATGTTTGTGAGCAGGTTTAGCATGACTCTTTTTAGCTTGTTCAGTGTAATTGCTCTGTTCAGCATCATCATAAAGTGAGTGTTCTTGCGTTTTGCCAGAATCAGCAATCGAGTCGTTAATTACCGCCATTTCTGCGTCACTTAAATGCCGCCATTGCCCTACTTTTAACCCTTTGAGAGTGACATTCATAATGCGAACACGTTTAAGTGTGACTACCTCGTAACCTAAATATTCACACATACGACGAATTTGACGATTTAAACCTTGAGTCAAAATAATAGTGAATTGCTGGGCACCTGTTTGCGTCACTTTACATTTTTTGGTCACAGTATCTAAAATAGGAATACCGTTGGCCATTTTATTCACAAACTGACGATTAAGTGGTTTATCAACGGTAACCACGTATTCTTTTTCATGGTTATTGCCTGCACGTAAAATCTTATTAACGATGTCGCCTTCGTTGGTTAAAAAAATCAGCCCTTCAGAGGGGCGATCAAGACGACCGATAGGAAAGATACGGTCAGGATAATTAACCGCTTTTACAATATTACTTTGAATTTTTCGTTCTGTGGTACAGGTAATACCTACTGGTTTGTTATAAGCAATGTAAACCCGTTTTGGAGGCTCTTTTAATGGCTTACCATCAACCAATACCACATCGTCCTGTGCAACTTTAACACCCATTTCAGGTAATTCGCCATTAACAGTAACACGACCTTGCTCAATATATTTATCGGCTTCGCGGCGTGAGCAAAACCCTGTTTCACTAATAAATTTATTTAAACGCTTTAAGTCTGTCATAGGGCAAATCTTCTTAAATATAAAGGCGCATAGTTTAAACTACTCAAGCTATTTTTTCGCGCTTAATTTGCGCTAATTTACGCCATAGGTATTCAAGAGGGCCTTGCTTAAAATAACGACAGTAGAGAGCAGTAAACATAAGCTGTACAACCACTAAGCAAATAGCAACAAGCCAATAATCAATGCGGTTAAAACTAAGCGCCCACTGAGGGAAAAACACTTTAAACAATAACAACTGCACAATGGTTTGGCTTATGTATAAAGTAAACGCTAATCGCCCTACTTGTTGGATTAGCCCCCCTATTTGCGCGCTGTTGTTGCATAGTTTAACGATTAAATGAATATAAAGCAGCGCCACACATAAAGCAGCCAGTTCATTAACAGGCTCTTGTAAGGCATAACCAATACCTTGATCATATGGCGTTAACACTAATCGTAAGCTAGTCAGTAACACACTTAACACAACTAACTTAATTAGCCCCGACCTGCTAAATCCATTGCTAAACACATTACATTTGTAAGCAACGATACCAATTAGCATAAAGCCAGCACTTGCCCACAGTAATAAAATAGGCACTGTTAGCAACATATAAATGCTCATTGTTATATTTTGGCTAAAATGAGCACCAATACTTTGATAATAACTATTATATATCTGGTAAAATTCGGAAGAATCTCTATAGAGTGGTTCCTCATCAAGCCCTAACATGAACAGAGCTGTGGCGAGTAAAGCAATAAAAGTAAAAAAGGCCGCTTTGTTTTTAAGCTCTTCATCCGTGTAATTTAAATAGCGTAATACCAGTAATGCTGACACTCCATATAAAAACAAAATGTCACCCGCCCACAGTAAAAAACCATGTATTAAGCCAAACACAATAAGCCAATATAGGCGTTTTTTTAATGGCTCGATGCATTGCTGTCGCTGAAATTGAATATAAAGACCAGCACCAAATAATAACGTAAATAATGTGCGAAACCGCCCTTCAACAAATATAAGGCTTAAGGTCTGTAAAATCTTATCACTAAGGGGTGGTGTGGTGAGTGGCGTGTAATTGAGTTCAAAAATTGCGAAGGAATAGCAGTTAATAAATACTAGGCCGAGTACTGCTAGGCCCCTTATAAAGTCCATATTATAATTGCGCAAACCCTATCCCTTTAAATATTATCTTTGTAGCTATCGGCCCATTGTACTGCTTGTTTATAGAGTTTTGGCAAAAAAGCACTGTCTAAATTAATCAATAAGACTGCTTTCTCAAGTGCCCACCAACTTCCTGTTTCATACGCTTTTACTGTTTCCAGAATATAATATAAGTTATTTTTTTCGCCAGTTAATGCCGCTTTAATTTCATCCGGGAATGGCAGTTTATCAACCAACAACGCCATTGGCTGATCTAAGATAGCATCAAGCAAAGAAAACAGCCCAGTTAAAAATGCCTCACCCTGCACTTTTTTTGCGACTTTGCTGGCTATTAGCTCACAAAAACGAGCGCGAATAACACACATTTGCATAAGCTCTATCGGTTTATCACGCGCGGTGTGTGCCGTAACAATTAAGCTAACAAACTTTTTCAAACGGGCTTGGCCTAAGTATACCAGCGCTTGTTTTAATGATGATATTTGGCTTTGCAGCGGAAATACACCGCTGTTTAATAATCGTAATAGTTTGTAGGCCAATGCTGCATCAAGCTCAAATAAACCGGTGATCACTTTAACATCAGGATCTGGCTTCATTACTTCTGAGTAAATAGCGATGACAAGGCCATAATTATAATGGATATCCTTTTGCTCTATCATTGCGGGACGCGCAAAGTAGTACCCTTGGAAATAATCAAACCCCATTTTTCGCGCTAATTTATATTCTTCATCGGTTTCTATTTTTTCAGCTAACAGTTTAATATTTTTGTATTTTTTAAGCTTATTGACCACCAGCGGAATTTCAGCCAGTGGCGTAAGCCGAATATCAAATTTAATTAAATTAACCAGCTTTAAGAAGCGTTCCCACTGTGGAGAGTAAACAAAGTCGTCGAGGGCTAATTTATAGTTACTGTGAAAAAGTTTACGGCATAATTCATAAGTGTCGTCGTTGGGCTCTATGGTTTCGAGTAATTCAATAACTACATCTTTGCAGGGTAAAAATTCGCATAAATCGAGTTTTAACGATTCAGGACCAATATTGATCAACGCTTTTTTTCCCGAAGTAATGTGTCGAGTACCTAAGTTAAGCTGGTTTTCCATGATAAGCCGAGCTGTTGCTTGACCATCAGATACACCAGGAAAGCAATTTTCTGGGCTATCGCGAAAAAGTAGTTCATATGCAACTACATTTTGATTACGATTAAGGATTGCTTGCCTTGCCACAAATACAGACACATTACCTACTTTTAATTATTTCCACCAGACTAAGTAATTAAAGCGCAAATAGGAACGGATGTCACTGAACTTTAATAAATTTTTTAATATAAGTAGGTAATATAATCAGTTACAACGCTATCCCAACCAAAGCGGGTATTTTTAGCGCTACTTTTTATTGCTTGCCATTGCTTAGGATTAGTTTGTTTTACATGCAAAGCCTCAGATAAACTAACCAAAAGAGCTTCTGCCTGAGTCAGTAAGGTATCACCAGTAAAACAAAATCCAGTCACATTATGCTCAACCGTATCTTTTAAACCGCCCACACTATGGACCAAACACGGCTGACCTGCTCGCATTGCTAACATTTGGCTAATACCGCATGGCTCAAAAGAACTGGGCATTAAAAATAAATCCCCTAATTGATACATTAAATCGCCTATGCTTTGACCATAGCCTTTTAAAAACAATAAGTTGTTATTACGTGCCATTGCACTAGTAAATAATTGCTCCAGTTTCCTATCACCCGAGCCTAATACAATCAAACGACCACTAAATTGATTTATAACCCTGCATACCGCATCGATAGTCAAACCATCACTGTGTGGCTGGCACAGCAATAATACTTTTTGCTCGGTGAGCCGCCCTACACTGGTCAGTAAAGGTCCTTGTTGCTCAGATGCCATAAATTGTAAAACGCGTTGGTGAGCAATATAGTGGCTGCTGTCTAAGTGTACATTTTTTGCCATCCAGCTAAAGAGCGTAGCTTCTATCTGCTCTAAAAGCTGGCTAAACGTTGTCTGATGCGGATGCAGAGCTGTGTAATCACAGCCGTTAAGTATCCCAATCAGTTTGCCCTGTTCAGCCGCTTGTTGTAAATCACGCTCAAGACCTTCGCCACCAAAAAAACCGCCTGCGTCATTACTCGCTATTTGCACTTCTTGGCTATAACTTGGTGAAACCACATGTACTTTATCAGCTAGGTTAATGGCACTGCGCATCGGGTTAAAACAATGGGGATAACGAGGATCACAAAGCAATTGCCCGTCATAACTTAATGAGGGAAACCATGCTTCTAAGCTAGAAACATCGCCTTTAAAAGGGCGAATACCTTGTAAGGCTAAATTATGAACCGTGTATACTAAACGCAGCTTAGCAAGTTTGCGATAGCGAGGGTCAAACTTAAGTAACACAGCCACACACGCACTGTGCCAGTCGTGTAAATGTAATGTGTTTGGTTGTTTTAATATCCCTTGCAAAAGGGCTTCACAAATAGCGGCATTAAACAGTGCGAACTTACTCGCATCAGTAGCGAATGGACGATTGTCATCATCGTTGCAATACACACTATGTGATTGGCTAAACAAAGGGTGGCTTATTACTATTTGGCTCACCCCTTTTTGCGCCTGTGGAATTTCAAACAGAGATAAAACGTGCGAGGCTGAGTTAAACGCAACGTTTACTTCACCAATAAAACAGCGCTCCCCCAACTCAAATCCATAGTCTGGGATCACCACATCGACCGTTAAACTCTGCGCAGCTAAAGCTTTTGGTACATCACGAATGACATCGGCAACACCACCGACTTTGGCATTAGGTAACGCATCATTTTCTGCGGCAACCATTAATACATGCATTTATTTACTCTTATGGTTAGCAGCAAGGCTTTCACCTTGCTATTTAATTATTGATTTAACTTATTCTCTAACTTTGTCAGCATCTCGCGGGTCACCAAAACAATTCCCTTTTTAGAGACTCTAAAGCCATTGGCTTCGTCGGTTTTACGATCATAACCAATTTCTAATCCCGCTGGGATCTCACAGCTTCTATCAATAATAGCGCGCTTTATTTTACACCCCCGATTAACAATAACACCGGGTAAAACCACCGACTCTTCAATAGTACAATATGAGCGGATATGTACATTAGAAAACAGTAATGACTTTCTGACTAATGAACCTGAAATAATGCACCCGCCCGATACGGTTGAATCAACAGCCATACCCCGACGATCGTCGTCATCAAAAATAAACTTAGCCGGAGGAAGCTGCTCTTGGTATGTCCAAATTGGCCAAGTAGGGTCGTATAAATCTAGTTGAGGCTCAGGCATAACCAGTTCCATATTCGCTTCCCAAAACGAATCTAAGGTTCCTACATCGCGCCAATACGGCTGTCCAGCTTGTGCAGGATCTCTAAAAGGGTAGGCAAATACATTATGCTCTTCGATAATGGCAGGAATAATGTCATGACCAAAATCACGTCCTGAGCCTTCGGTTTGTGAATCTTTTTGTAATTGCTCAAATAAAAACTCAGTATTGAATACGTAATTACCCATTGACGCTAAGCATGTACCAGGTTTACCAGGCACAGAGGTAGGTTCGGCTGGTTTTTCGTCGAATCTTCTCACTCGGTTCTCTTGATCTACGGTCATTACACCAAAGGTGCCTGCGGCTTCTTCAACCGCAACTTCTAAACAACATACGGTCATATCGGCACCATTTTCTACATGCTTTGCTAATAAACCGCCGTAATCCATACGATACACATGATCGCCTGACAAAATCATTACATATTTAGGTAGTTCATGACGAATAATATCCATATTTTGAAATACCGCATCGGCAGTACCGCAATACCATTCATCACCATGACGCTGTGATGCAGGTAAAATCTCAACTGACTCGCCTAACTCCTTTTTAAAGTGTCCCCATGCACGATTCACATGGCGTATCAGCGAGTGAGATTTATATTGCGTTGCAATCCCTACTCGTCTGACACCAGAGTTAATACAATTTGATAGTGGAAAATCAATAATACGGTGCTTACCGCCAAAATAAACGGCTGGTTTTGCACGCCAGTCTGTTAGCTCATGCAGGCGAGAACCTCGCCCTCCAGCTAGAATGAGTGCATAGGTGTCTCTGGTTAAATTACTTATATAGCGATTTGCATAACTGGGCATATTACTCTCTCCGTTTAGTGTCAGCTGTTAGTGTCAGTGTTCGTTTTAACTGTTTGGTGTGTGGTATTTAGTGGGGTTAAATGCCATATGTCATCACAATATTGACCAATCGTTCTGTCACTAGAAAATAAGCCACTGGCCGCGGTATTTAAAATACTCATTTGAGTCCAGTAGGTTTGATCAGCATAGGCTTTATCCACTTCACGTTGCGCAGCAATGTAACTGGCAAAGTCATGTGCGGTTAACCACGCATCGTCTTTGCTCTTAATACTGCTAATCACATCGTCAAATAAGCCTGGTTCAAATAGATTAAAATGGCCACTTTCAAGTAGATGCATCACGCTGTTTAGATCTGGGTTATTGGCAATGATTTCGCAGGGGTTATAATGCGCTTTAATTTCGTCAACATGCTCGGCTTGGGCGCCAAATAAAAAGAAGTTTTCAGCCCCCACTGCATCGCGTATTTCAATATTTGCGCCATCTAGGGTGCCTATTGTGAGCGCACCATTCATCATAAACTTCATGTTGCCGGTACCCGATGCTTCTTTGCCTGCTGTAGAAACTTGCTCTGACAAATCTGTTGCTGGGCAAATAGTTTCCATGGCGGTTACATTATAATTTGGTAAAAAAGCGACCCTTAAATACTGTGACACTTCAGGGTCTTTGTTGATCACTTCTGCAACATTATTAATGAGTTTAATAATTTTCTTGGCCATCATATAACCAGGTGCGGCTTTACCACCAAGTAATACACAACGGGGAACCATGCCTTGTGTATCGCCACGACGAATACGGTCGTATAAGTGAATAACATGGAGCACATTGAGTAACTGGCGCTTATATTCGTGAATGCGTTTTACTTGCACATCAAATAGCATGTTGATATCAAACTCTACGCCGCATCTTTGTTTTACTAAATCAACTAAACGTTGTTTGTTTTCTCGTTTTGCTTGCTGCCACGTTACATGAAACTGCGGATCATCATAGAAACGGCGTAATTGAGCTATTTGTGCAAAATCGCCTACCCAGTCTTTTCCTATCTTCTCGCTAATGATATGACTAAGACTCGGATTACAATAAGCCAGCCAACGCCTCGGTGTCACCCCATTGGTTTTGTTATTAAACTTTTCAGGCCATAATGCGTAAAAGTCTTTAAACAAACCCGCGGTTAATAACTTAGTGTGGAGCGCGGCCACGCCATTGACTGAATAACTGCCCACAATGGCTAAAAAAGCCATGCGTATTTGCGGCTCCCCGCCCTCTTCAATTAATGATAAATCTCGTTGTTTTTGCACATCACCCGGCCAATGTCTTGCAACCTCTGCTAAAAAGCGGGCATTGATCTCATAAATAATCTCTAAAATACGTGGTAATAATTTAGCAAATAACGACACTGACCACTTCTCTAACGCCTCCGGCAATAAGGTGTGGTTTGTATAAGCCATGGTTTTGGTTGTGATGCTCCATGCTTGATCCCAATCGAGCTCGTGGTCGTCAACTAAAATTCGCATCAGCTCTGCCACAGCAATACTTGGGTGGGTGTCATTAAGCTGAAAAACATGATGCTGAGCAAACTCAGTAAAATTATCCCCATAGTGGTCAATCCACTGACTAAGCACATCTTGTATGCTTGCCGATGATAAAAAGTATTGCTGGCGTAAACGCAGCTCTTTACCATTTTCACTGCTGTCGTTAGGGTACAACACCATGGTTATTTGCTCTGCGAGATTTTTTTGTGCCACCGCTTCTGAATAACTACCGGCATTAAACTCGGCTAAATTAAATTCATCGGTTGCTTCAGACTTCCAAAGCCTAAGCGTATTAACAATATTATTTTTATAGCCAGGAATGGGCACATCGTAAGGAACCGCTAGCACATCTTGAGAGCTTACCCACTGGCGGTGTTCACGACCAAATTTATCGGTATAACTCTGTACATAACCCGAGAACTTAACTCGTTTAGCTTGCTCTGGTGCGCTCAATTCCCAAGGGTGACCTTCGCGTAGCCAGTTATCTGGCTGCTCAATTTGGTTGCCTTCTTTGATTGATTGATTAAACATGCCGTATTCATAACGAATTCCATACCCGACTACTGGCAGCGCTAAACTCGCGCAACTATCTAAAAAACAAGCAGCTAAACGCCCTAAGCCACCATTACCTAAGCCGGCATCATGCTCTGCTTGCTCCACATTTTCCAGCTCAGTACAGTAAGCTTGCAGTGCCGTGGTTACCTGCGACTCTAAGTCAAGGTTGAGTACCGCATTGCCCAGCGCTCTGCCCATTAAAAACTCTAGCGATAAGTACGCTGTTTTACGGCGTTTTTGTTGTTTAATTTGCTGATTAGTTTCTCTACAGCGTGCGACTAGCCTATCTCTTATTGTCAGCGCCAATGCATGATACAAATACAACTGCGACTCACCCACCACATCACGCCCTAAGGTGTAATAAAAGTGACGAGTTAAATCATCACTTAAGGTACTTTCGTCAATCACCGGGCCTTCTTGCCAGCCTTTTACCACACACACTTGCTCGTCTTGCTTAGTCATAATCATCGCCTTCTAAATTGGCACTAAAAACCCAACTACTTTGTGCTGAAATATTCACGGTTGCATCATCTTCAACAACAGATGAGGCGTTATTTACGCTTGATAACACTAACGTCCATGGCGCGATAATGGGCGATTGTGGTAATTGGCAGACCACAGGCTGTTTACTGGCGTTTAAAATAATTAATAACGCATGCTTATTTTGCTTATCAAGCAGGCTGTACATTAAAAATTGTCGCGTATCTTCATGCCAATGTGTTTCATCCATTTTTTTACCTTGTTCGGTAAACCACTTAACGGTAAAACGTTCATCAATATCATCTAAAAACACACTGTGTTTAAACGCACTATGCGCGCGCCTAATTTTTAATGCATCATCTATAAACTGAATCAAACAATGATTCAGTTGTGAGTCTTTCCATGCAAGCCAACTAGTACGATTATTTTGACAATAGGCGTTATTATTACCGCCTTGAGAGTGCGCCATTTCACTGCCTGAGGCTATCATTGGCACCCCTTTAGAAAGCAGTAAGGTAAGTAAAAAGTTTTTTTGTTGTTGCAGGCGCAAGCTCATTATTTCAGGGTCGCTACTAAATCCCTCAACTCCGCAGTTGAATGAGTAGTTAGCGCTGTGGCCATCTTGATTATTTTCACCATTCGCTTGGTTATACTTTTGCTCATAACTGACTAAATCGGCAAGGGTAAAACCATCATGACTGGTAATAAAATTAATACTATTAAGCGGGCCGCGGTTACTGTGTTCAAAAATATCAAACGAGCCATGTAAACGCTTAGCCACATCACTAATAATGCCTTTTTCACTTTGCCAAAAGCGTTTAATCACATCACGGTATTGATCATTCCACTCACGCCAAGGAGCAGGAAAAGCACCTAACTGATACCCACCAGGGCCTATATCCCAAGGCTCACTAATCAGCTTCACTTTATTCAACACAGGGTCTTGTGCAACGGTTTGTAAAAACGTATGAGACGCACTAAAGCCCGTGCTTGAACGCCCTAAAATGGTGGCTAAATCAAATCGAAAGCCATCAACGCCCATAACTTCCACCCAATAACGCAAGCTATCTAGAACCAGTTGCAAGGTTTTTGGATGGTCAATATTTAAGGTGTTACCACAGCCAGTATCGTTTATGTATACATTGGGTTGCCCATTGATAGTGCGATAATAAGTGAGATTATCGAAGCCACGTAAAGACAATATCGGTCCATCACTGCCGCCCTCAGCAGTATGGTTGTATACAACATCTAAAATAACTTCAATATTGGCGCGATGTAATTCGCTAACCATCTGTTTAAATTCGTTTATATCGTCATTAACCAAATAGTCTTTGTGTGGAGTAAAAAAATTGATGCTATTGTAGCCCCAGTAATTTTGCAGGCCTTTAGTAATTAAAAACTGTTCACTTATAAACGCATGTACAGGCAAAAGTTCAATAGCGGTCACCCCTAAACTTTTTAAATGCTCAATAAAGCGTGGATGGCTTAAGCCTAAAAACGTACCTTGCTGTGTTTTTGGAATATCCGGGTGGCGACACGTAGCACCTTTTACATGGCACTCATAAATAACCGTATTGGCCCAGCTGTGCTGCGGCTTATTATTAGTATAGGCAACCGGTGTCGTTACTTTAGATTTAGGCATATCTATCGCATTATTGACCATGCTTTTAGTGCCTATTGGCATTTGCCCGTAATGGCGCTCGCTCCAAGTAAATTCGTTAAATAAGTCTTTTGCATATGGGTCAATCAGCAACTTATGTTCATTGAATAACATGCCCTTTTCATGGTTATATTCCCCATCAACCCTAAAGCCATATAGTGCGCCAGTGCTAAGTGGCGCAACATGAATACTCCACACCCCGCCTTCGTTAATATTCATCGCTATTTTTAATATTTCTGTATGGCCACTTTTATCGAATAAACAAACAAAAGCTTGGCTTGCATTTGGAGCGTATAAGGCAAAGTTGACACCGTTGTTTTGTACAGTCGAACCCAGTGGCAAAGGTGCACCATGGGTAACCTCAAAGCAATTACTCATCATTCACCTTTTGCAAATAAATCGTGGTTAAGCCACCCATGTGTAATGTAATACTGTGATCAAAGCCATGACTTGGTTGTTCAATTGAATGAATAAGTTGATTTGGTTCATCAGTGACATTGCATCCTGAGCCAAAAAAACATGACTCATCAGTATTAAATATCACCTTATAGCTGCCTTTAGCAGGCACGCCTAAAGTAAAGTGTTGATAAGCTGTAGGGGTAAAATTAGCGACAATAACCATAAAATCGTCAGCACTTTTGGCATAACGAATAAAGCTAAATATACTTTGCTGACTGTTATTATTATCTATCCATGAAAAACCAGTAGAGCAACTATCAAGCTCATAAAGTGCTGGATGGGCTTGATACAAATGATTAAGGCGTTTAACCGTATCTTGAACACCTTGATGGCTGTGGTGTTCAAGCAAGTGCCAGTCTATTGAATGGTCATGATCCCACTCTTTTCGCTGTGCTATTTCGGCGCCCATAAACAGTAGTTTTTTTCCTGGATGCGCCCACATAAACCCATAATAAGCCCGTAAATTAGCAAATTGTTGCCAGTCGTCACCAGGCATTTTGTTCAGTAGTGAGCCTTTGCCGTGAACGACTTCATCGTGACTCAGTGGTAAAATGTAATTTTCACTAAAGGCATACACCATAGAAAATGTCATTTTATGGTGGTGGTATTTTCTAAATAGTGGGTCTTGCTGCATGTAATGCAGGCTGTCGTTCATCCAGCCCATATTCCATTTATAACCAAAGCCCAAACCATTGTGCTCAACACTTTGCGTCACCCCTGGCCAAGCCGTTGACTCTTCTGCCACCATCATAATACCGGGGTTATTTTTATAACTGCGCATGTTCACTTGTTTAAGGCACTCTATCGCCCCTAAATTTTCTCTGCCGCCATAGCAATTAGCCACCCATTGCCCTTCTTTTCGGCTGTAATCAAGATACAACATAGACGCCACTGCATCTACTCGCAGTCCATCTATGCCAAATTGACTAAGCCAATACATCGCATTCGATATTAAAAAGCTTTTAACTTCAGGGCGATCATAATTATAAATATAGGTATTCCAATCAGGGTGAAACCCTTGACGCATATCAGCATGTTCATATAAATGGGTGCCATCAAAACAATGTAACCCATGAGGGTCGCTTGGAAAGTGCCCCGGCACCCAATCGAGTAAAATACCGATATTGGCTTTATGGCATTGCTCAACTAAGTATTTAAAGCTGTTGTAATCACCAAAGCGACTTGTTGGTGCAAACAAGCCTACCGGCTGATACCCCCATGAGCCATCAAACGGGTATTCACTAATAGGCATAAGTTGTAAGTGAGTAAACCCCATATCCGTCACGTAACTTACAAGCTTATCTGCCAGCTCAGTGTAGTTTAAGTAACGATTATGTTCAGCGCGTTGCCATGAGCCTAAGTGCACTTCATAAATACTAATAGCGGCATCAATATGATTGCGCTTTTGTCTATTTATAATCGCTTGTTCACTAAGCTTAATAGGGGCAGGCTTGTACTGTAATATACTTGCCGTGCCCGGCGCTTGCTGCATTTTAAATGCAAAAGGATCGGCTTTATCTAAAATTTCACCACTAAGTGTGGTGATGGCAAATTTGTAGCACATATCGGCGCATAACCCCGGGATAAATAATTCCCATACCCCACTGGCAGGATGAAACCGCATGAAGTGACGATTGGCCTGCCAAAAGTTAAATTCGCCAATCACTGAGACACTGGCGGCATTTGGTGCCCAGACACAAAAACGAACACCGTCTACGCCCTGTTGAGTAATAAATTGCGCACCTAAGTGCGCATATGCATGCTCAAGACTCCCTTCGTTAAACAGGTACATCGCCTGCTCATCAAGCGTACTACTAAAACTGTATTCATCGTAAAAGGTAATATTATTGTTTTCATAACTAACATGGCACTGGTAAACATTGCTAGGCATGCTTGATAGCTCAGCTATAAATAAATCACTTTGTTTATAGCGTAATGTGCTAACGGCTTGACCATCAATTAACAGTTCAACCTGCAATGCTGCTGGCAAATACACTCGTATTTCTATGCCAATTTGTGTGCTGTGCGCCCCTAAAAAACTAAACGGGTCTTTAAATCGCCCTGCGGCGAGCGCAGTGACTTGTGCGTCATAATCAGCCAAAGGCGCTGATTTCATATTTTTAATACTGCCCATTTACTCATTCCTTATTGAATGTATTGCACTCAAAAGTGACGCATTATCAGTAAAAATATCCTTGCAAGTATGTGTTAACACTCGTCTCCAATTAGGGTACTCTTTATCTGTGCCCGGAATATTAACTGGGTAGCGTTGCTTGTCTAAGTCATCAATTTGTAGAGCAAATAATCGCGACGGCGACTTTGCTAAACACAAAGCCAGCGCACTATAAACAGCAAAAGCATCGGTGCTTAATGACATATCAGAATGTGTGTCTTGTGTATTAATAAAACCGAGAAGTCGCTGCTGCTCTTGTTGACGTTGCTGCACTAGTTGCTGATATTCAACAGCATTAATCAGTTGGTACTGTTGTTTGAGGTTCAAATCGCTATGCTGCCACCAGCCAACAAATGGTGGTACATCATGATTGGCAATCATCAGCAGGCATTGTTCGCTAAGATCATCGCGATTAACAAATTCATCATTTTGTTGTTTTTCAAAATAAAATAAGCTGTTTGAAAAAATACCGCTGCTCACCAGCGCTTCTTTTACCTCCGGCGGCACAACCCCTAAATCTTCACCTATCACGACGGCCTGGTTAAGGTGAGATTCAATTTTCAAAATAGCTAACAAATGCTCGAATGGGTAGTAAACATAGCAACCATCTTGGTTATTATTATTGTTAAAACACCACCATAAACGCCTAATTGCCATAACATGATCTATGCGTAATCCACCCACAGACTCCATATTGGAGCGTATCAGTGAGCGGTAAAACTGATAGTTATTGTCAGCAAGTCGCTGAGGATTTATTGCTGGCAACCCCCAATTTTGACCACTCTCAGCCCAAGGGTCCGGAGGAGCTCCCACAGTCGCATCTTGGCTAAACAACGCCTGTTGGTGTTTAAATTCACTGCCCTCTTTGGCACAACCCACCGCTAAGTCGTTAATCAAACCAATCGCCATGCCTTGGTCAATACAATGCTGTTGGCATCGCTCGAGTTGGCTGAGAGCCTGCCATTGTAGGTAATATTCGAATGACGGCTGTGTTGCTTCCAACATAGCAAGTACATCACTGTGCTGTTTACAAAAGGCAGTAAACTCGTCTTGCCGAGCTTGACTACCCTGTTGTTGAAACTGCACAAAAAGTAATTTAAAGGCATTATATTTATGCTCAGTAACCGATTTATAATCAATAAATGTTGCATCTTGCTCGCTTTGCGACGTTAAGCAGCAAGAGGATAAATAATCGTTTAATGCGGGGTTGTTAATACTATCGGGCGATAAGTTGATTGCTATATATAATGGGTTAAGTAAGGCGCGGTTACTGGGGTTATAGGGACTAGCGCACTCTGGATTATCTGCAAATAATAAGTGCAGTGGATTAAGTAAAATATAATCCATTTTTTGTTTTGCACACAGCGTGGTTAATTCTAGTAAATCATTAAAGTCGCCAATCCCCATTCCAGCTTGGTTTTTTAATGTATATAACTGAATTGATAAGCCAAAGCGTTTTTTATCCGCAATTTGATACACCTTTTCTGGGATAGACCAAATTTGTGTACTTGCTGATTGTTCACCCATGATTAGCAACGCATCATAATAACCCGTAGGTAAATGGGTAAGTGGCAGTGCTATTTCTATATAACGGCAGCCATTTAAAAAATATTCACCTAATGGTGCATAGTGAGCTATTTGATCAAATTGCAGCTTTATATTTAATGCCGCTATCTTGAGCGTAATTTTATGATGCGCGTCGGTTTCTTTAATACGTACTTTTAGCACATTGCTCAGCTGATTTACTAAGCTAATAGCCGGTGCAAGCGTTAACCAAGTAGCCGCATCTAATTGATAATTTAACTGTTCTATGAGCCCAGTATCACTGGTGTCAACGCCACAGCACTGCAGCGCTAACTTGCGAGTTTGTTCACTAAAAACAACGTGCTCACCCGTATATTTAGTGTACTCATAGCCTATTCCATGCAAATAAAATAATTGCGATAGTGCGTCCATTCACCAACCTTAATTAATGCGCTGTGTATTTACTATACTATTTTCTGTACCAAAATTATTGGCGCTATAGCCATCAGCCTGATGATCGTTATCCCACTGCTTACCATTAATTAAATAACGAAAATGAAACTCTTTATCAACAGGCAAACGTTGTTTACATTTAAACACACCCAGCTTCTTATTAAGTTTCATAGGCACGGGCTGCCAATCATTAAATTCCCCAAGCAAACAGACGTTATCAGCATCAGGGTGAGAAAATTCAAACGTGACCTCTGCTTCATTTTTTGTTTTAAAAAAGCGTTTATTCAACATAACAGGCTCCAACTAAACCGTAAGGGTTATTCATCTTTGCCACAGGCCAAACAGCTTAAATAGGCGATGTGGAATCCATTCATTCACATAAAAACAAGCTTAAAGTTAAGCAAAACTTTATTTACGCATTATTACAGTGCGGTATTTATTTTACCGCACCAGATTGGTGCATTTTTTAACCATTTAAACAGGTTTTTAGGTAAGCTACTCTACTGAGCAATTATTAAACCAACTACACCCAATTACATTACTTTAACTACAATACACGCGTTATTATTTTTATTACTGCACTGAGGTTATAAAAACCTTTAGCTTAACAACATCATCAGCGATAATAATTATCTACCTAGCCAATGCGATGAATATTTAAAGACTATGATTAAAAAAAGCATTCTTATTACCTCTGTTATTGTTTTTATTACCATCATCGCTGTTGTTGGCAGTTCAATTTATACACTATATAGTAAAAAACTAGTTTCTGTAGACCCAAAGCTAAAAGAAATTTCAGGCATTGAGTTTGATAAATATAAACGTCTGTGGGCTATTAACGACAGCGGTGATGAGCCAAAGCTTTATCGTCTAAATAAAGACGGCTCTATTGCTAAAGAAATTTTAGTCAGCAACGCAAAAAACATTGATTGGGAGGACATGACGCAAAATAAATTTGGTCATTTTTTCTTAGGCGACTTTGGCAATAATAAAAATGAACGTAAGTGGCTAACCATTTATAAAATAGAAAACCCTATTGATATCAAAACAAATACCACCGAAGCTGAAATTATCAAGTTCACTTATCCAGAATTAGACGGCAGCCCAATACAGCCTGAACAACGTAATTACGACTTAGAAGCTTTTGTGGCTTATGGTCGGCATTTATATTTATTTACTAAAAATCGCACAGAGCCATTCGATGGTATTACTAACGTTTATAAAGTAGGCGATCACGCAGCAAATTTTGACGCCCAGCTGATAGACTCGTTTAAAACCTGCACCACTATGGAAAAGCTTTGCTGGATCACTTCTGCAGCGCTCAGCCCAGATAGAAAAAAACTAGCACTACTAGATTCAACCAGTATTTGGCTGTTTGAAAATTTTAAAGGGGATAAGTTTTTCTCTGGTGATGTGTCTAAAATTGATCTTGGTATTGTGACTCAAAAAGAAGCGATCACCTTTTATGATGATAATACAATCGCCTTTACTGATGAGGAATTTAAAGGCATTGGTGGTAATGTTTATTTTTTAAAACTCGACCAAGTATCTAAAGTAAAAGTGCAGCGAAATCATACTCAACCGCGTAACTTAAAATAGATCTATCTCTGAAGAATTAACTTTTACATTTATTAAGTTCTCGGCAAGCAAATCTTCATAGATACAATATTTATCTCGGCCATTATTTTTCGCATAATAAAGTGCTTTGTCGGCGCTTTCTATTACAGTGATTGGGAAATCATAAGGGCTAATACGTGCTAAACCAGCACTGATGGTCATATTTTCAACAAAAGGAAACGAAGTATTTCTGACCAGTTGTAAAAATTCGGCCATTTTATTACATATGGAATCTGCATCAGTGGGCTCAAAAACAATCACAAATTCTTCCCCACCAAAGCGAAAAATTAAATCTGTTGCACGAAAAAAATGACGCATTTTTTGCGCTAATATCAGCAGTACTTCATCGCCACAGATATGACCATACTTGTCGTTTATATTTTTAAAGTGATCGATATCTAAAATAGCCAGCCAAGATGTTGATGCCTGTTTTGGCCGTCTTTTTTCTTCCTCTCGAACTGACCCATGTACTTTTAATACTTGCTTTTCAATCAGCTGTTTTATTTTTTCTCAAATGTTTGTCTATTTAACAGCCCTGTTAATTTATCTCTTTCATTTTCATGAAGAATCACTAAATAGTTTTCAAAAATACGACAAAAAGCGTTCAACATTACCTGAGCTGAACTATCTAAACTATTTGAAACAACAGAAATTGCGGCAACTGTTTTTTCTTGGCGGGTAATGGGTAGCCAACGGCGTTCTATGCCATCCGTTGATTGCACCGTAATAATACAAGCAGAACGTAAGCAGGATAGAAGTTCATCCTCGGGGTGAGTCACAAGCTGTCGTTGAGTCCACTCGAATTGTTTTTCACCAGTGACTTTCAAAGAAAGGCTTTGCTCAATGCTAAGTTGGCCCTGAACTTCTATATCTTTATAAACCGAGATTTCTTTACAGCCAATAAACTCTTGGATGGTCGATATTAAACTGTATTCAAGTGAGTCTACGTCTCTGTTTTTTGTTATTTTAATAACTGAGTTTAGTAAATTTTCTTGCATCCGATTCCCTAAAGCAAACTGGGCGTTAACAACTAATAAAACCTAGCATAGACCACACAATGGAATATGCTAAATTTTATCAATGCTGACCAGCTCAGGAATCTCTTTTTAACTAAATTCAAATCTCAAAAACAAAATAATCTAACTATTAGACATACAATTTATAAACTTTTCAGATACCAGCGTGATGGCCACTTTATCAGTGTACATAGCCTCACTGTTTTTTCTTGTAAAGTCAGCACATTGTGCTTGTGATTGTTTAAATTTTTGCTTGCATGAGTTCACTGACTCACCAATGACTTCTTGATAAATGCTTTCATCGCATAAGCTATCGGCAAACTGACTCGCGCCAGTAATAATCTCATCAATATTGACGGGTGAGGATTCTAGTTTGAAAAATATGTCGCTGTAAGTTTCAACCGTTATGTTATCGCTTGAGTCAAATAAAGTGGCCTTTGCACTTAAATATGAGCCACCTATTATTAATAGGGCTACAGCAGCGATTGTTGTGTATTTCATAACATTTCCTTGTAATGTCTTTGAGCAGTAGTTCTTAAAAACGTCCTATTTTAAGCGTACTTTTTATCTACGAATGCTCTAAAGAGTGATAACACTGTGTATCAGATTTTTTAGTGAAGAAGGTTGCAATATACGGGTAGAAAAGCCGATGGGTTAGCTTATAACAATCCTTGTTCCTAATATCGAACAGATTACAATTAAGTGAGCTTAAATGCAAATAGTTAATACTCACTGAATGTAGAAAAACAATCGAATTAACGCTTAAATTTGGTTTCTAAAATAACCGATGAGCGAGTGCGCTCTACCCCATCTAAATTACCTATATCGTCCAGTAAATGGCTCAACTGCTCAAGATTTTGAGCCTCAACAATGGCAATTAAATCAAACTCACCACTAATTGCATACAACTGAGATATGGCATCTATTTGCTTTAACTCCACGTTGGTTTTAGTGGTTAGCTTTTGTTTAACCTTTATAGAAACATGTGCAGAAACTAAGCTATTTAAAAAGTCATCTCCAAAGTCAACGCTATATCCTTTAATTACCCCACTTTGCTCTAACTTAAGCATACGGCTTTGCACTGTTGAGCGGGATAAATTTAAATGCCTTGCCAAGTCAGAAATACTCGCACGAGCGTTCGTTTTTAGTACAGACAGTAGCTTTTCGTCTTGGGGAGTTATCATAATGCTAATAAATTTCGTTAATTTGGCTATTATTCTAATCATTTTTCACAAAATAGCACTGCAAATTTAATTCATAACCTTTGATAATGACTTTTTTAACAAGTAAAACGCATTGTATTGCTGAATAAGCCTGCGCTTATCGTTTTTTTCAGCAACGTATTTTTTAAGTGATTAATTTAGGTGTAAAAATGCAAGTAACCAGAGATTTATTTAACGACGTAATGGTCCCTAACTACAACCCATCAGCAGTTATTCCCGTTCGTGGTGAAGGCTCACGCGTGTGGGATCAAAATAATAACGAGTTTATCGATTTTGCCGGTGGTATTGCGGTTAATTGTTTAGGTCACTGCCACCCTGCATTAGTAGCCGCACTTAAAGAGCAAGGTGAGAAAATTTGGCACTTAGCAAATGTAATGACCAATGAGCCAGCTCTTCGCTTAGCTAAAAAAATGGTTGATGCGACCTTTGCTGAAAAAGTTTACTTTGCAAACTCAGGGGCTGAAGCAAACGAAGCAGCTTTAAAATTAGCGCGTCGCTTTGCACTGGACAAATTTGGCGCTGAAAAATCTAAAATTATCGCTTTTAATAAAGGCTTTCATGGCCGTACTTTTTTCACTGTAACAGTGGGTGGCCAAGCCGCTTACTCTGATGGTTTTGGTCCAAAACCTGCTGATATCGTTCATTGTGATTACAATGATATTGCCGCTTTTGAAGCCTTAATTGGTGATGATACTTGTGCGGTAATGATGGAGCCATTACAAGGTGAAGGTGGTATTGTGCCACCAACCAATGAATTTGCACAAAAAGTACGTGAGCTGTGTACTAAACACAACGCACTGCTTATTTTTGATGAAGTGCAAACTGGCGTTGGCCGTACAGGTCATTTATACGCATACGAAGGCCTAGATGTTATTCCTGACATTTTAACAACGGCTAAAGCATTAGGTGGCGGGTTCCCAATTGGCGCTATGATCACCACGACTGAAATTGCAGCACACCTAAAAATAGGGACTCATGGTTCTACCTACGGTGGTAACCCATTAGCATGTGCTGTTGCAGAAGCGGCATTTGATACAGTAAATACTCCTGTGGTTTTAAATGGTGTAAAAGAGCGTGAACAAATGTTCCGTGATGGTCTAAATGCCATTAACGAAAAATACCATGTATTTAGTGAAGTCCGCGGTAAAGGCTTACTGATTGGTGCGGTATTAAATGAGAAATTTGAAGGCCGTGCTCGCGACTTTTTAGTCGCAAGTGCTAATAACGGTTTAATGAATTTAGTAGCCGGAATGAACGTTATCCGCTTTACGCCTTCATTAGTGATCCCATTTGAGGACATTAAAGAAGGCTTAGCTCGCTTTGAAAAAGCAGTAAGCGAAGTTGTAAACGGTTAATCACTAAGTAAAACATATAAAGCCCTGAGATAAATGTTTACCTCAGGGCTTTATTGGAGCAAGTAGTTAATGCAAGTATTACGTCCTATTACTGTCAATGATTTTGCAGCACTTAAAGAGATTGCCATTGAATCAGGCCATGGTTTTACCTCTTTACCTGTCGATGACGGGCAACTACAAGAAAAAATAGACCGTGCACAAAACAGCTTTACTAAAAATGTAAATAAGCCTATCGATGAAAGCTATTTATTTGTTTTAGAAGACAGTGACACTGGCAAAGTAATTGGTACTACCGCCATAGAAGCGGCCGTCGGTTTGTCTGTGCCTTTGTATCACTACCATTTAGGTAAAACTGTCCATCATTCACCCACCTTAAACGTTTACAATACCGTTGATATTTTAAGTATGTGTAATGACTACACAGGCTGCTCAGAAATATGTACTTTATTTTTACGTGAAGACAGCAGAAAAGGCTTAACAGGGCGGTTTTTATCACGTTCACGCTTTTTATTTATGGCACAACATAGTGAACGCTTTGCCGACACTGTAATTGCTGAAATGCGTGGCGTGAGTGATGAACAGGGGCACTCTCCATTTTGGCAATGGTTACAAGAACACTTTTTTAGTATTGAATTTCCACAAGCTGATCACTTAGTTGGTTTAGGCGATAAAGTATTTATTAGCGAGCTTATGCCTAAATACCCTATCTATGTAAACTTGCTAAGTAAAAAGGCACAAGCGGTGATTGGTCATGTTCATGATAAAACCAAGCCTGCACTTAAGTTGCTTGAAAAAGAAGGGTTTGAACATCGTGGCTACGTAGATTTATTTGACGCAGGTCCCACGGTAGAGGCAAAGCTCGGTAATATTCGCAGTATTCGTGATTCACAAGTGTGCCCAATTACCATTGGTGAGCTTGAGCATATTAATGAGCAAAGCTCAGATACCCTTGCTATTTGTAATCAAGGGGTTAGCGACTTTAGAGCCACGTTCACTAAACACGCTCATTATAATCAAGCAAAGCACACCTTAGTTATCAGCCAAGAAGTAGCTGATGCACTTCATTTAAATCAAGGAGATGCAGCGCGATTTTTCCGCCTGTAACACTATTTATGAACACACAACTAATTAATAACCAATGGCACGCAGGCCAAGGCCCAGCGTTTAATTCTGTTAACCCAAGTAATGGCGAAATTGTTTGGCAAGGTAATGGTGCCAGCCCAGAACAAGTTAGCAGTGCAATTGAAGCGGCAAGAGCCGCACAAGTTCAATGGGCCGATATGCCAATTGAACAACGTATTACCATTTTAGAAAGCTTCGTTGGCCAATTAAAAGAACACAGCGAAGAGTTTGCCAGCATTATTGCCCGTGAAACAGGTAAGCCACTATGGGAAACGCGTACAGAAGTCGGCGCGATGACAGGCAAGGTGGCTATTGCTATTCGTGCTTACAATGAACGTACTGGCACAACCGAAAACCCAATGCCTGGCGCAAAAGCCTTTATTCGCCACAAACCACATGGTGTAGTGGCTATTTTTGGCCCGTATAATTTCCCTGGGCATTTACCAAACGGTCATATAGTCCCTGCTATATTAGCGGGTAATACCGTGGTGTTTAAACCATCAGAACTAACTCCTCACGTAGCCCAGTTTACTTTAGAGCTGTGGCTAAAAGCAGGCTTACCTGCTGGGGTTATAAACCTTGTTCAAGGTGAACTAGAAACAGGTAAAGCGCTTGCCTCACATCAAGATATCGATGGCTTATTTTTTACTGGTAGCTCAAACACAGGGCATTTATTACATAAACAATTTGCTGGTCATCCAGGTAAAATCTTAGCGCTTGAAATGGGCGGTAACAATCCGCTAGTGGTTAAAGATGTTGCTGATGTGAGCGCCGCCGTGCACGATATTATTCAATCGGGCTTTATTACTTCGGGTCAGCGTTGTACTTGTTCACGTCGATTATTTATTGAAAAATCAGCCAATGGCGATGCGATTTTAGAAAAGCTGATCAGTGCAACCAAAAATATCCTTGTCGATGATAGCTTTGCTGATGATCAACCATTTATGGGCGCCATGATCAGTGAAAAAGCCGCGTTAGGCATGGTTGCAGCGCAAGCTGACCTAGTTAAACAAGGTGCTGAAGTACTCGTTGAGCTTAAACAATTAAAACCAGGCACTGGCTTTGTCAGCCCAGGGATTATTGATGTCACTAATATCGATGAAATCGCCGATGAAGAACACTTTGGTCCGCTAATTAAAGTATACCGCTACACTGACTTTGATAGCGCCATAGCAGAAGCGAACAACACCAGCTTTGGTTTATCTGCAGGTTTACTTGCAGACAGCGAAGATGATTACAGCCACTTTTTAAAGCGTATTCGTGCCGGTATTGTTAACTGGAACCGCCCTATTACAGGCGCATCAAGCGCAGCGCCATTTGGTGGCATAGGTGCCAGTGGTAACCACAGAGCCAGTGCATACTATGCTGCAGATTACTGCGCATACCCAGTGGCCTCAGTAGAGTCAGAGAAAGTTAATTTACCGCAAACCCTCGCGCCGGGCTTAATAATTGAATAACAATTTTAGAAAAATTTAAGGATTTACCATGCATACCAATGTAAACACATTATTTGATAACTTATGGCAAAACTACCTAACCGTAACGCCATCAGCTGATAAAATTCATGACTTATTAGGCTCAACTCAAAAAGACGACATTATTAACGACCATATTGCTTTGCGTACTTTTAATATTGAAAAAGTAGGTCTTGAAAAGCTGGCTGCGCACTTTTTAGCGATTGGTTATAAAGAATGTGGTGAGTACCACTTTGAAGCAAAAAAACTCTACGCCAAACATTATGAGCATAGCGACCCGACACAGCCTAAAGTATTTATCTCTGAGTTATTAGTTGAAAAATGCTCGCCTGAACTACAAGCAATTGTTACTGATATGGTGGCACAAATTGACGAAAGCGCAGTGACTGCCGATAACTTTTTATATTCAGGCACGCATTGGCAAGTAAGCACCGATACATACAAAAAGTTATTAGCTGAGAGCGAATATGCAGCGTGGATGTCTGCGTGGGGTTACCGTGCTAATCATTTTACTGTGAACATTAACACCTTAGCTAAGTTTGATAACATCCATGATGTAAACCAAGCTCTTAAAGATGCAGGCTTTGCACTGAATACCTCAGGAGGCGAAGTAAAAGGCTCGCCAGAGGTGCTATTAGAGCAATCATCAACATTAGCTGATGAATGCGCCGTAACCTTTAGTGATGGCGATATGCGCATTCCTAGCTGTTTTTACGAGTTTGCTATTCGTTACCCAAAACCAGATGGTGAAATTTACACTGGATTTGTTGCAGCCTCTGCAGATAAAATTTTCGAGAGCACCAACGCACGTTAACTGTGTTGTGCTAAATTAAAAAAAGCCCGTTTTTGGGCTTTTTTTGTCTCTGAGAAAAAGCTCACTTATAAATTATAAAAACAACGGCTTGTAGTCGTTTTCTAATTGTTCGAATGACAAATTGCCAATAAAACGACCAAAGCTCAGCCACGTAGCAAGTCCTCTTAAATCTTTAAAATGGGGAGGCACAAATTGCGGGTTTTCAATCACACCTAAATCATGTAGTTGCGATATTAACCTAAAGTCATCAATTGATATTTTACCCACCAGCAATAGCGGTAATTGGTCAATTCTACCAAGCTGTATCGCCACCCGAATTAAGTTATAAACCAATACAAAGCCTTTTATATAAGCAATGTCTTTGGTAAACGGTAAGCCGGTTGCCGTGCTACCTCTAAATACACGCTGTGCAAGGGTGTAGCTGTCGTCTTTCGATAACCCTTGTGCCACATAATCTCGGTATATATCTACAAACTCTGCACCATCAATCACTTTGGTGACGGCTTGAATACGGTTTACTAATTTTGATAAGCGCCTAGGCGTTGACTTTAAAGTAATAATTTCAGTCAGTACTGCAAGCCCCTCCTGGGTCACCGTAGAGCTTGGTGTGCCTTTACTCAAGCAAGTTAAATAAGGTTGCGCTAAGCCATTTTGAGTGGTGCCTACATGGATCCAGCCCTCGTGTACCTCTAAAATATCTAATTCGCGCTGAGAAAACTTAACATCTTGATTAAGCTTTATATTGTTAGCACCTGCTGCCGCATCACTGACAATACCATCGCTAAGCATTACTTCCACATTAATCCCTTGCATACTGGCATTGACCTGCTCAGACAAAATACGCACCGCATCACTGGCATCAATGTTTTTTGGATCTTCAGGCAAAATATTCGCATCAAGCAAGCTTTTTAATGGCTGCTCAAGCATATTAGCAAGCTCAGATAACGAAGGCTCACCGGCATGAAAAAGGTCTTTTGGGTGACCAAAAAGCTCTACTGACAAGTCATGAAACTCAGCAGTACCTCGGTACTCCAGCATATTAAGCACTGTTTTATATTCACTACACATTTTACCCATATATTGAGTAATTGGATTTAATTGCCCCAATTGGTTAATTATATTTCGGTGCAGTGTGGAAAATGCTTGGCGCAACTCGCTAGGCACAAACCCTAAATCGCGCTGTTGATAATAAGCACGGTCAATTAAAGGGTTTTTTTGACATTTTTGTCTAAAAAACTCTTCTTTAGTCTGTTTATCCCAATTAATCGCATCAAGTATTCTAATGGGGGTTTGCAGCGCAATGAGTTGCTCAGATAATTCACGAGTTTTTAGAAGTAACGCCTTGTCTATCATGGTAAAAGCTCAACATAAAGTGAACTTTGAGCATAATTTATAAATTAAAAATAACAAAGCAATATCAAAGATTTTTGACTATTATTTTTATGATGATCGACCCGAATCTCTATAGCGTATGAGAGAGTAAATAAAAGGTGTAGATAATGAAAAATGAAATCGACAACAAACAAATTTTAGCGGTTTATGAACGTATTCAACAACGTGGTGAAACCACAGAAGAAGGTAAGTTTTATCAAGGCGTTACTGCATTTTCTGACATAGACGGCTATACCGTTTATTTACAAGGCAGTGGCGTATTATTGCGCTTTGGATTTCATAACACTTACCACTTAGATTACGAACATGACAAACACAAAGACGACTTTTTGCAAAAACTATACAACATAGCCAATGAAGAGTAATGCGACCAACAAACAGACGAAATAGGCCAACCAGCTCACGTAACTTGCAGTTTATTAACCAGGTTATTGCGCAATTAAAAGCAGAGCCTGAAAAGCTGCAATTGATAAAAAATAACCTTGCTTATTACCGTGCACAAACACACTTAAAGCGCGGCTTTTTGCTGGCAATAGAACGCTTTGATTGGGTGTTTGAAGCCACTGATAACATCGACGAAATCTGTGAACAGATTATGGCCGATGATTATATTGGCAATCGCTTAAGACGTTATCCTTTATTATTTAAAGGTGTTGTTGAAACCTAAACAGCGCCTTACTTACCCTATCTCGCATTAACCTTTATTTAAACTACCCCCCCCATACCTTTCTATATATTCAGTTTTTATCACAACAACCCGCGCACTCGCTTTGCCTTGATATATGCAAGCTGACTGCAAAAAATACAATTAGTACTCTAATAGTTAACGCACTAACAAATAAATCACTAAAAGTTTCACTCACCTCGTAAACAATTAATTACACTATATATATCAACACCAAATAAACATGCAACATATTGTTATTTAATGACTTTTTATGAATTACCAAGTTGTTAATTTTGCATCATTCAGGACTCATTTTGTTAATTTTTTATCCACATTTTACTTTCTTACCATTCGCACAAGCCTTGAATTGTTAGAGTTATTACCTTAAGCTTATGTTTATTGAACGATCAATTAATAAAAATTATGCCTAAAGTTGGAATGGAACCTGTAAGGCGTCAGCAGCTAATTGACGCGACCATAGAGTCAGTTGCTCAGAAAGGATTACAGGCAACCACTATTAATAGTATTAGCAAAAATGCAGGAATGTCATCGGGTATCATTAGTCATTACTTTGGTGGGAAACAGGGGCTAATTGAAGCAACTGTGCGTTACTTACTGTCTAACTTGAAAAACGACTTAATTAGTAAGGTTGATGAAAATACCACAGCAACTCAAAGGTTAATGTTTATTGTTGAATCAAACTTTGCGCTAGTACAACAACGAAAAGACACCACTCGGACGTGGTTAAGTTTTTGGGCGCAATCAATGCACGATAAGGAACTTCATCGTTTACAAAATGTAAACAGCAAACGCTTGCAAAGCAATTTAACCGTTTCATTTAAGCAATTAATGCCTTTAGCGCAAGCAACCCTCGCGGCTGAATTAACCGCAGCAATGATTGATGGCTTATGGCTTCGTGCCGTATTAAGCCAATCAGACGAAAATCAGTTTAAACACAGTGAATCACTGGCTAAAAACTATGTGCATTCACTTATCAAGCAATATGGAGCCTAACGTGACTACACCTATCTATCAAAACTTTATCAACGGCCAATTCCTAGCAAATAAAAGCGGCGAAACATTTGATGTAGTAAACCCTGCAACCGGCCAGGTAATTTATGCCGTTGAAATCGCTGACCAGTATGTTCAAAACGCAGCGATAGAAAGTGCAAAACAAGGCTTTAAAGTTTGGTCAGCGATGACCCCTATTGAGCGCAGCCGTATTTTATTAAACGCCGTTGCTATTTTACGCGAGCGCAATGATGAGCTTGCCCTGGTTGAAGTGCTCGATACCGGTAAACCAATGCAAGAAGCTAACTGTGTTGACATTGAAACTGGCGCAGATGTTATTGAATATTTTGCAGGCCTTGCCCCTGCACAAGTTGGTCAACAACAAATGGTTGGTGATGATTTTTACTACACTCGCAAAGAACCTTTAGGTATTTGTGCCGGTATTGGTGCATGGAACTACCCATTGCAAATTGCTTGTTGGAAGTCAGGCCCTGCCCTCGCAGCGGGTAATGCGTTTATTTTTAAGCCGTCTGAAGAAACGCCACTTGGTGCAATTAAATTAGCCGAGGTGTTTATTGAAGCAGGCGTTCCTGCTGGCGTATTTAATGTCGTTCAAGGCGCGGGCGAAGTGGGTCAATGGCTTACTGCACATCAAGATATTGATAAAGTATCGTTTACCGGTGAAGTTGGTACAGGTAAAAAAGTCGTGGCAAGTGCTGCAGGCACATTGAAAGATGTGACTATGGAGCTAGGTGGTAAATCGCCATTATTAGTATTTGACGATGCCAATATAGAACAAGCAGTAAGTGCTGCCATGCTAGGTAACTTTTATACCCAAGGTGAAATTTGCACGAACTGTACTCGTATATACGTGCACAAAAATGTGTACCAACAATTTATCGATGAACTTAAAGCTCGGACCGAAAAAAATATTATTGCCGGTGACCCGCAAGATCTAAACACTAACTTTGGCGCGCTTATTTCTAAAAAGCATCAAGATTTAGTAATGAGCTACATCAATAAAGGCCTTGAAGAAGGCGCAACACTATTAACGGGTGGCTCAACGCTTTCACCAGCATCAGCCCCAAATGGCTATTTTGTAGCGCCAACAGTATTTGTTGATTGCAACGATGAAATGACTATTGTTAAAGAAGAGATTTTTGGCCCAGTAATGAGCGTTTTAGTCTTTGATGATGAAGATGATGTAATTGCCCGCGCTAACGGCACTCACTTAGGTTTAGCTGCAGGCGTTTTCACCAGCGATATTAAACGCGCTCATCGCGTAATTCATCAGCTTCAAGCCGGTATTTGTTGGATCAATGCTTACGGTAACTCACCAGCAGAAATGCCAGTGGGTGGTTATAAACAATCGGGTATTGGTCGTGAAAATGGCATAGAAACACTTGACCATTACACGCAAACTAAGTCTGTTTATGTTGGCATGGCCGACATAGAAAGCCCGTTTTAAGGAATCATTATGAACCACTCTTTTGATTATATTATTGTAGGCGCGGGCTCAGCTGGATGTGTGTTAGCAAATCGCTTGTCTGAAGATTCAAGTAACAAGGTATTGTTACTTGAAACCGGCGGCAGCGATAAAAGCATCTTTATTAAAATGCCCACGGCACTGTCTATTCCAATGAATACCGATAAATTTGCGTGGCAATTTCATACGCAACCAGAGCCACACTTAGATAACCGTGAAATGCATTGCCCTCGCGGTAAAGTACTTGGCGGCTCATCATCGATTAATGGCATGGTGTATGTACGTGGCCACGCTAAAGATTTTGATGAATGGCAACAGCACGGCGCTAACGGCTGGGATTACCAAGCGTGTTTACCGTATTTTAAAAAGGCAGAAAGCTTTTACCTAGGTGAAAATACTCATCGTGGTGGTAAAGGACCGCTAGGTGTTAATAACGGCAATAACATGGAAAACCCGTTATACACTGCATTTATTGAAGCGGGTGCAGAGGCTGGTTACTCAACCACAAATGACTACAATAGTGCTCAACAAGAAGGCTTTGGCCCTATGCACATGACTGTTAAAAACGGTGTGCGTAGCTCTGCTTCTCGCGAGTACTTAGACCCAATTAAGCATCGTAGCAACTTAACAATCGTTACCGGTGCACTTGCTCAGCGCGTTATTTTAGACGATAAAAAAGCAACCGGTGTTGAATACAAACTCAATGGCGCAGTTAAAACAGCGCAAGCAAGTAAAGAGGTTATTTTAAGTGCGGGCTCTATCGGATCACCTCACCTGTTACAATTGTCAGGTATTGGTGATACGCAAGCACTTGAAAATGCAGGTGTTGAAGTAAAGCATCACTTACCAGGTGTAGGCCAAAACCTGCAAGATCATTTAGAGTTTTACTTTCAATATAAGTGTAAACAACCAATTACCCTAAACGGTAAGTTAGGCTTGTTTTCTAAAGGTTTAATTGGCGCAAAATGGCTGCTTACCCGTAAAGGTTTAGGCTCAACTAATCATTTTGAATCATGTGCCTTTATCCGCTCAAAACCCGGTGTTGAATGGCCAGATATTCAGTATCACTTTTTACCGGCAGCGATGCGTTACGATGGTCGTAGTGCTTTTGCAGGGCATGGTTTTCAAGTGCATGTAGGTCATAACAAGCCTAAAAGCCGTGGCAGTGTCACTATTGCATCAGCTGATCCAACACAGCCACCTAAAATTGTGTTTAATTATCTTGAGCATCAAGACGACATTGAAGGTTTTAGAGCGTGCGTACGTTTAACGCGTGAAATTATTGAACAGCCTGCCTTTGACAATTTCCGTGGTGAAGAAATTCAACCTGGGCAACAAGTTCAAACTGATGAGCAAATTGATGCTTTTGTTCGCCAAGCAGTAGAAAGTGCTTACCACCCTTCTTGCTCTTGTAAAATGGGTGAAGACGACATGGCGGTGGTTAACTCAAACACCCAAGTGCATGGCATACAAAGCTTACGTGTGGTTGATTCGTCAATTTTTCCAACCATACCTAACGGTAATTTGAATGCCCCTACAATTATGGTGGCCGAAAAAGCCGCTGATATTATTTTAGGTAATAACCCCTTAGCTCACACAGGAGTTGATGTTGTGAATGCCACTGATTGGCAAACTACACAACGAAATAAAACCCTTTAATTTAGCCTGCCATAAAGGCCACTCTTTTAAGCAAAATGCTTTAAGGAGTGCCTTTATGCGCCTTGCAATGGCTCACAAGCATAAATAGGTTATGCCTGTGTTAATGCAAGCACAATAAAAAACGGAGTATATATGTGTTACTTTTATTCATTCTGGGAGGGCGATAATGACTATTTGGCTTAATGCTGGCATTATTTTCACCTTACTTGCGATTGTTGCTATTTTAATTAAATGGGGCAATGTACGCGTAGTAGGCGTCACACCAGTGAGAACATTCACCTTTATAGCAATCCTGTTTACCTCGGGCCTAGACGTTGGCCTCATTATGTTTCCTTTAACCGAATTTGCCGGTTATGCAGACATAAAAGCAAGCCCAGAATATGCATTTGCCAATCCTCTCTCTATTGAGTTTGGTTATTGGGGATTTTTAATTTGGGGATTTTATTTTCTTACGTGCTTTTATTTCTGTGTAATAGAACCCAAAGTAAAATTTTTTGAAATTCTATGGGTTAAATTTTTAAACAACGTAGTCATCATTGGTACTTGTGCGTTTACCGCTTACTTACTATTGAGCAACCTACCGTGGTATTTACCTGAACTCGGAGACGGCTCAAATGTTATTCCTGCGTTTTACTTAATCGTGCTTGCCGCTATTTGCTTTGCGGTGTATTCAAGTACCGATATTAAATATGTACGCTTTTTAAGTATTGCAACTACTTGGTTGTTTATCGCCCTAATTGGCTTTATGTGGGCTGATGCCTTCTTATTTGGCGACAGTCAACTCTCTGCATTTACTAAAAACATCGGATTAATTGGTAATTACTTTGCCAACATCAATGAGTTTGTATTACCACTGAATGATTACCATGAGTTTTACTTATTTTGGTGGTTTGCGTGGAGCATTATGATTGGTCAATTTACATCGCGTTTTGTGGGCGGTTTAAAAACCTATCAAGTCCTTGGTGCTATGCTGATTTTCCCGTCAATACCAATCGCTATCTGGTTCAGTGTGTTATATCACTACCACGAAGCGGGCATTCCAACTGCAGGCATTAAAAACTTTGCCATGGTGTTTGTAGGTATTGTGTTTGTTATTAACTCGCTTGATTCACTGATCCGTCTATACACAGATAATTTAAACTTAACTGTAAAACGCTTTGGTAAATTTAAGTATATTGCCATGAATGTCGTCGCTTTATCATTATTAACACTGTTATTTAAACTTGAGTTTTTGCAAATTCAATGGGTTGGTGCTTTAGTTATAGGGTTATTCTTTATTTGCATTGGTTTTATTGCCTACAGCAAACTTAAAACAGTCAGCAATATCGAAGGATCGCCTAAAGCGAATAAAATTGATTACACAAAAATAGAAACTATCAGCTAGGAAATCACATGAACAATAAATTAAAACAACTTTTTATCGCTTTACCGTTCACCGTTTTATCAACAACGGCAGCGGCTAACTGGTCAACAACGATTACGGCTGCATCTGATTACACCTTTAATGGTGTATCACAAACAGATAACGATCCGGCACTGCAAGCAAGCCTTGACTACGCGTATGATAACGGTGTTTATGCCGGTGTATGGGCATCAAACGTAGATTTTGGTGATGACACCGACTTTGAACTAGATGCTTATGTAGGCCGATACATTCAGTTAAACCAACAAGTAAGCCTGGATTACGGTATTGCTTATTACACTTACCAAGGTAATAACAGCGATGGTAACTACGCAGAAGCGTATACTAAATTTGGTTACGCCAGTGACTACGGCCAAACAGAGCTTAACTTTTGGTACAGCTGGGATTACTTTGGCTACGATACTGGCCATGTAATCTCGATGATTGCGCACACTTTCGAGCTTGCACCAAATCATGCAATTCGTGCCAGCTTTGATATTTCAAACTCACTCGATGGCAATAAATTTCAGTGGGATGAAGCTAAAGGCGATAAATCGTATCATCATTATCGCTTAGCATACCAAACAAGCTATGAAGGGTTTGGTATTGAAGTAGCAGCTGAAAATACCAGCCTAGACTACGATTATGCCGATGAGCGAATTGTACTTGCTATCTCACGTACTTTTGACTTGTAATAAACATAGGTATTGAATAAAAAACACCACCCAATTTAGAGTGGTGTTTTTTATATAGAGTCCTGTTGGATTATTTCTAAACACTACCCAACAAACTCCTGAAAAATGGATAATTCTAATCCATAGCTGGAACCTAACTTAAAACTATTAGCCATAAACTTAGAATAAGGTTCATATGGCCCGCTAGATATTTAACTGCCAGAATCTACCAACCTCTGAACACATTCTAAAAAGTTAATACATACCATCTATGAGCTCTATAATTTTTTCTTCAGCATTGATAAACTTATCTAAACCACCTCCTGTACGATAAGAAGCTTGAGCTATTTTTACATTTGTTTCAACATCCTTTACCCATATATTGGCATATGCCATATAAAGAGCTAAGTCCCAACGCCAATTAGCTACATAATAAGCTACCGCATTACAACCCTTAGTATCACCATTTGATAACTCAGTTTGATAATCTTGATGCTTCATAACATAGTTAGCTGGAATTACTCGTGTTTTGACATCATGTTTTGAAAACCCTTTTATCATTGCGTCAATAACGCCTTCTTTTACTTCTTTATGTTCAGCTATACAAACTGTTTTCGGCTTATTTTGTTCAAACTTTGTTATATCTTGCTTTGCAGCACAACCAGCTAATGTAGTTACTATTGCAGCTGTAATCGTTACTTTTAGTCTTTTCATATCTATTCCTTTTAATTTTAATTTTAATTTTATAACTGCCACGCATAACTGACTTTAGTAAAGAAAGTACGTTGGTCTCGCTCAATGCTTTTTAACGAGTCATCCTGATAACCTTTATCTGAATACCCTAAGTAAAATAACGTTTGTGCGTTAATTTTGTATGAGTACACCAGCTGACTGCCATAATCTTTGTTGATTTCGCTAACCTGATAAAAGTAAGCATCTTCATTTCTGTCTATATCTTCAAACTGTAAAATCAGTTTAAGCATAGCGCGCATACTAAACTTATAATAAAGCCTAAAATCAACTAAGTTTGCGGTAAAAACTCGTCGCCCTTGGTAATCATCTAAATGACTATAGTTGTGTCTAACATCCACCTGCCAATGATTATTAATATCCCAAACAGCCTGCGATTGTGTAGTTAAAACATCACCTAGCTGCTCATTAGTGTAATCTATACGGCTTGCGTATTCAGCGTATAACGATAATCTTAGATCTTTAGTCGGCCTAAACCCAGTATAAATATAACCAATATTTTGGTTATAAAAATTGCCGTTATAGTTTTCATGACGATTCAATAAACCAACTTCAAAAATAGACTGCTTTTGACCTTGAAAGGTCATGTAGCCTTCATATTCTTCTTCAAGCAAGTCGCCATTTTGAGCCCAGGTTTTATCCCAATCAGCGGTGTATGACCACGTAGTTAGCATGTCGTGCTCATCACCGTACCAAGTTTGTCCACCACCAAAGCCTACTTTTTCATAGTCTACTTTTTCTTGATAACCTAAATCGGTGCGGTAATCCTCACCAATATTGTCATAAGTAGCGTAAAGCTTATAATCGCGCTTATCGCGAGTCAGCTTTAATGCATACGCCATATCAGACTGAGACTCTGCCAAATTGTAGTTATCTACTAAAAACTGCGAGTTGTTGGTATCAGCATGGGCTATTTGATAGTTAAGTGTATCTGACTGATTAAACCAATAGCTGCCATCAACCGATAACACTGTATTGTGGTAGTCGCTACTTTCGCGATGTGTTGAAGTAACACCAACAGTCCCTTGCTGGCCAATATCATATTGATAACGTGCCACTGCCGCCTTGGTTTTATCATTTAGGCTAGCAAAACCAGACCCTTGGTTACTAGGCAGTAAAACATTACTGTTGTCGTCATCAGCAAACATAACCGCATAGCTATGGCTGTCGGTTTTACCGGTGAGCTTGGCGCCAATATTAGGCTCAGCTATGGTGCGGGTATAAAGCAGTTCAAATAAATTACTTTTGAAATATGATGCGCCATCTAAGAAGAATGGACGTTTTTCAGCGTAATAAATAGAATATGTAGTATTTACATCCAGTTCTAACGAATCGGTTTCTACCTGAGAGAAATCAGGGTTTATGGTGGCATTAATAACTGCATCTTTAGTGACGCCCCAACGCAGATCAAGCCCTACTTCTGTATTTACATCGCCGTTATCCCACGCACCAGGTACCTGTGTTTTTTGATCGTTTCTTAATGCGGTTAAGGTTGGCGTTAATTGCAGATTTTTACTCGGTGCTAAATTATTAAATCCAGTTATTTTGTCAAACTGACACAAACTACATTTAATATCACGGTCAAAGCCTGTACTTGATAATTGATACAACACATCACGCTGATAGTTGCGCATCATCGAAAAGCCCCAAGTAGAGTCGGCTTGGTTTTGTGCAAAGCGCAGAGCTTTAAACGGAATACGCATTTCAACCACGTAACCTTGCTCGTTTATGGTACCGGCACTATCCCAAATAGCATCCCACGATAAATCAGATACCCACTCGTCGGTATCCGTCATGCGAATGTCGCCTTGGGCACCCAGTGGGTTTACATAAAACTCATAGCCAGTTCGCTCATCGTTAAAGGTATCAATCACCAAACCGACGTTGTCATCTTGCCAAAGCGTGTCTCTATCACGAAGCGCAGCGCGAATTTTACTCGGCTCGGGGTCATAAGCAACAAAAGCTACATACAAATTATGACCATCGTCATAAATATAAGCATCGGTTTTTACCGGTGGTGTGCCCTTTTCATTCGGCTCATCTTGATAATTTACCGCAACACGGGTTGCTTGTTGCCAATGCGGCTCGTTAAGCACGCCATCTACATCAATGTTTTTATTAATGTGTGCAAGTTGATAATTAAGCTTATCGGCAAGTGCATAAGGGCTGAGAGTTAAAACAAGGCTGAAGCTGAACAACAACAGCCATTTTATTATTTTTGTAGGTATAAAGTACTGCATAAACATCCATTTAAGTTGATTTACTTGTTAAAAGTAAACTTTGTTCAGGAGTGTAAATTATACAGGTACATTTGTTAATACTTGCGCGTTAATATTTGCAATAAAATTAACAAAAAACTAATAATAAGCGTTGGGAGGTGGTTATGTGTCGAGAAGTTTTAATTTATTAGCCACACCATTCCAGCTATCGGCATCTTCGGGAGCGGGTTTAACTTGCGTTATGCGTGGCCATATTTCTGCTAATTCGGCATTAAGTTGGGTGAATTCTTTTTGTGATTCAGGTAATTCATCTTCTTGATAAATAGCATCAGCAGCACACTCAGGCACACATAAACCGCAGTCAATACAGTCTATTGGGCTAATAGCCAAAAAATTAGGACCTTCAAAAAATGCATCTGCTGGGCACACCGATACGCAATCAGTGTACTTACATTTTATACAGTTTTCGGTGACTACAAACGCCATAATGGTTTAATACCTAATGTTTAACTTTACCAGCTGCGGATCATACCCAACCCTTACCAAAACACAATAAATAAGTGCCAAAAGCGAACAATTTAACGTAATATATGGCGCTTATAAATTAGCGCTTTGTGCACTCCCCTTATTGTGAGCGGTATTTACTTTCCGCTATGACACCAAAAGAGATATTAATGATACGTTTAACCGAAATAAAGCTGCCGCTTGACCATGACGAAAATGCTATTGGCCAAGCCATCATCAATAAATTAAATATAAGTCCAGAGCAGCTACACAGCTACAATGTGTTTAAACGCGGTTACGATGCACGTAAAAAAAGCGCCATTTTACTGATTTACACGCTTGATGTTGAGGTAGATAACGAAGCACACCTGTTAGCCTCGTTTGAAAAAGATCAACACGTTAAAGTCTCCCCTGACACCAACTACAAATTTGTAGCACACGCTAATAGCAGCATTAAAGAGCGTCCTGTGGTAATTGGCTTTGGCCCATGTGGTTTATTTGCCGGTTTAGTGCTGGCACAAATGGGCTTTAAACCAATAATTCTAGAGCGCGGTAAAGAGGTACGTGAACGCACCAAAGACACCTTTGGCTTTTGGCGTAAAAAGGCCCTCAATACCGAATCAAACGTTCAGTTTGGTGAAGGTGGTGCAGGCACGTTCTCAGACGGTAAGCTCTACAGCCAAGTAAAAGATCCTAAACATTATGGCCGTAAAGTGATCACTGAATTTGTAGAGGCTGGTGCTCCTGAAGAAATTTTATACGTTAGTAAGCCGCACATTGGTACTTTTAAACTAGTAACCATGATTGAAAAAATGCGCGCCCGAATTATAGAACTTGGTGGTGAGATTCGTTTTAGCACCCGCGTTGACGATATCCATTTAGACAACGGCCAAGTTACAGGGCTGACACTTTCTAATGGTGAAAAGCTTGAAACTCGCCATGTGGTTTTAGCGGTTGGTCACAGTGCCCGTGATACGTTTAAAATGATCCACGATAAAGGCATTTATGTTGAAGCAAAACCCTTTTCAGTAGGCTTTAGAATAGAACATAAACAATCAATGATTGATGAATGTCGCTTTGGCGATAACGCGGGTAACCCTATTTTGGGCTCTGCCGATTACAAATTGGTACACCATTGTAATAATGGCCGAACCGTATACAGTTTTTGTATGTGCCCTGGCGGCACTGTAGTTGCCGCAACCTCTGAAGAAGGACGTGTGGTTACTAACGGTATGAGTCAATATTCTCGTAGTGAGCGAAATGCGAACAGTGCTATTGTTGTGGGTATTTCCCCAGAAAAAGATTTCCCTGGCCACCCTTTAGCTGGTATCGATTTACAGCGTAAGCTAGAAGAGCAAGCCTATGAACTTGGTGGTGAAAATTACGATGCCCCAGCACAGCTAATTGGCGACTTTTTAAAAGGTAAATCATCAGCTAACTTAGGGGATGTGCAGCCTTCGTATACGCCGGGTATAAAACTGACTGATTTGAGCAACGTATTACCTCCTTTTGCGATTGAAGCCTTGCGTGAAGCAATTCCTGCCTTTAATAAACAAATTCGTGGCTTTTCAACTAACGATGGTTTGCTCACGGGAGTAGAAACACGTACGTCTTCACCTATCAGTATCAAGCGCGATAAAACTTTCCAAAGCATTAATACCAAAGGGCTTTACCCTGCAGGTGAAGGTGCAGGTTATGCAGGCGGTATTTTATCAGCGGGTATTGATGGTATTAAAGCCGCTGAGGCGGTTGCGTTATCGATGTTAGAAAACGCTTAACTCTATTTAATCACCCTTTATCGAAAAACCTCACAACGTGAGGTTTTTTTGTGCTAAAAATAACCTATGTTTGCACAAAATAGATAATAACAATGAGTATAAAACGACTACTTTTAACCTTATGTGTGTGTACGATACCGAATTTACACGCAGCGGATAACAATACAGAGCTTAAAACCATTAGTGACATTCACAATGCCTATAAAAATAACACCACCACGGCTGAACAGCTTACCCGCACTTATATCAACAGAATAAACGCGCTCAATCCTCAATATAATGCGGTAATTAGTATTGAGCCCACTGCAATTGAACAAGCCAAACAACTCGATACTCTGTTTAAAGCCGGAAAATGGGCAGGCCCTTTACATGGTATTGCGGTATTACTAAAAGATAACATTGAAACAACAGGTACATTACCCACCACAGCGGGTTCACTGGCACTTAAAAATAACGTTACTAATAACGATGCCTTTGTGGTTAAACAATTACGCCAAGCAGGGGCGATTATTTTAGGCAAAGCGAACTTAAGTGAATGGGCTAATTTTCGCTCATCGTATTCATCATCTGGCTGGAGTGCCATTGGCGGACAAACCCATAACGCCCATGATGTTACTCGTAATCCGTGTGGTTCAAGCTCGGGCTCTGCTGTGGCGGTTGCTTTAAATTTTGCGCCTATTGCGCTGGGCACTGAAACCGACGGCTCAATTACCTGCCCTGCTTCGGTTAATGGGGTGTACGCCATTAAACCCAGTATGGGGCAAGTTTCGCGCGCAGGCGTGATCCCTCTTTCTAGTAGCCAAGATTCGGTAGGCCCAATGGCGCATTCTTTGAAAGATGCACTCGCGGTATTATCAGTCATTCAAGGTGAAGACTCAGACGATGTATCGACACTCAACATAAATAGAACGCTTGATAGCATAGCGCCTAAGCCATCACTGAGGATAGGCGCGCTTCCAGCCAGTAAGTTTACTGTGGCAACACAAAAGCTTTACGCTAAGCAGTTACAAACATTAAAAGACGCAGGTCATACTGTTGTCAATGTTGAAGTAAAAGATGACTTAAGCACGCTTTACGTTGATGAATACGCCATCCTACTTTACGACTTTAAAGCCGAAATTAACCACTACTTAAGCAAAACACCAGCGCAGGTAACCGTAAAAAGTTTAGATGAGTTAATCGCATTTAATAGCGCAAATAAACAGCAGGAAATGCCCTACTTTGAGCAAGATATTTTACAACAAGCCAATGCGGTTGATTTGAGTGAAAAACAACAATATCAAAACACCAAAGCGCGATATCACGCACTTGCAAAGCGCGCTATTAGCAATTTATACCGCAATAATAAGCTAGATATTGTAATTGCGCCCACCGTTTCACCGGCGTGGAAAACCGATTTAATTAACGGCGATAACTTTAAAGGCAGTAGTAGTTCATTGCCTGCCATTGCAGGGACGACCCATATTACTTTACCGGTTGGCAAAGTAAGCCACTTACCAGTTGGTTTGTCGGTTATTGCTAATCAGAATGATGAAGCGGCTGCTTATGCGTACGCTGCTATTATCGATAATGTATTAGGCACAAAAAAACCTGAGTAAACTCAGGTTTTTAATAGCTTAGCTGTCTTACTTTTTAAGTGACAGCTTTTCGCCTTTTAAGCTTTTACGTACATTAGAAATTCGCGAGCGGTTTTTCGCTCTCGCTTCACCGGTAGCCTGGCCTGATGGCTTATTAGCACGGGTGCGGCGTAAATGCGCTGGCTTTTTACCAATTTTATCAATCAGTACTTCACGATTACTTACTTCGTAACCTTCTAAGTAAACACGTTTAATTTTTTGACCAATTAAGGTTTCAATTTCAAACAACATGTTTTCTTCTTCGCGGCTAACAAACGAAATTGCTTGTCCTTGGTTACCAGCACGACCAGTACGGCCAATACGGTGAACATAATCTTCAGCAAGCCAAGGTAAATCAATATTAATAACACGCGGTAAACCGTCAATATCAATACCACGGGCCGCTACTTCTGTTGCAACTAGCACGCGTACTTTGCCTTCTTTAAATTCACGCAACGCACGACGACGATTACCTTGGGATTTATCGCCATGACATACTGCCGCTGGGATACCGTCTAAGTTAAGTTCAGTTACTAACTCATCTGCGGTTTCTTTCATGTTTACAAACACTAGCACTTGCTGCCAGTTTTTCTTACCAATCAGCTCAGAAAGCAACTCTTGCTTACGGCGCTCTTCTACTGGGTAAACCACGTGCTGTACTGTGCTTGCGGTGCTGTTAGTTTGATCAACACGAACAATTTCAGGCTGCTTTAACACTTTAGAGGCGAACTGTTTAATTGCTGCTGGGAAGGTAGCTGAAAACAATAAAATTTGACGCTCATCTGCACAGCTTTTTATTACGCTTTGCATATCATTAATAAAGCCCATATCAAGCATACGGTCAGCTTCATCAAGTACTAAATGTTTTACTTGAGCAAGGCTTAAGTTACCTAAACGAATATGATCAAGTAGACGTCCTGGTGTTGCTACTACAACATCAACACCTTCTTTGAGTGCAATTTCTTGTCCTGCGGTATTAACACCACCAAATAAGCTCACTACTTTTAACTGAGTGTACTTAGCAAAGTCTTTAAAGTTATTCGCTATTTGCTCTGCAAGCTCACGCGTAGGTGCAAGGACTAAGGCGCTTGGCGCATTCGTAGTGCTGCAATCTGACTCAAATAACTTTTGAATAATAGGGAGTGCAAATGCAGCGGTTTTACCTGTACCGGTTTGTGCACTTGCTAAAACGTCTTTACCTTTACGAACAGCCGGAATAGCTGCGCGCTGAATGGGCGTAAGGGTGTGGTAATTAAGTTCGTCTAACGCCTGAATAAGTTCAGGGGCAAAACTAAAAGATTTAAAATTCATTGCTGTATAACCTGCGGCCACATTATCAAGGGTCGCAAATTATACAGTAAAATTACTTAAACAGTTAGTTATAACTTAACTAAAGTGCCTTTTAATGCAACGCCTGCTATGATTGTACCTGCACCGCATTCATATTCAGTGCTACTCACAAACTTGCGCTTTTTATAATATGATTGAATATTTACAACTGCGTTCATGCCTTCTTTAATTGCGCGTTCTTGCAACGCCTTCAATGCACTAAGCATTACCCACTCACATGCCTCTCGGTCACTTTTATTAAATGCATTAGTTTTTTTATTGGTGATCACTTCGCCGTATTTACTGCTCTCGCTACCATAGCTTTGATCAGCAAAATAAAGGGGAACATCTAATAACGCACTTTTTGCTTTACTGGATTCTAACAGTGATTGGATAGGATATTTTCCGATATCATCTCGTGCCTCAACTGTACTAACCGTTAACAAAGATGTGGCTAATAATAAGCTTGCTATTAATTTCATTTTACATTCCTTCTTTAATATAGAACTTCCATGCAACTCCATAACCAAAAGAGGTATTACTATCCTGTTTCATTAAGGGACTACGTTGCTGTTTACTTTTAGCTACATGGCAGTATTTAACAGAGCCATCTAGCCAATATTTTTTACTATCGAAATTAAGCCCTAGCGAAATATCTGCGCCAGAACCACCCGACTGACTATTAAACTTTGAACGTGAATCATGAGTAACTAATATAGGTAACGGTCTTCGGCAAAATTGGCATTTGCTTGTCTACTAGTGGTAATTTTATAAATTGGAGCAATAAACACCGGACTCTAATAGTTCATACTCAGTCGATAACGCCAGCCTACATTAGTCAGTAAACTAAAGTCTGTTGCCTTAGCTTTACGGATAAATAAGCCAATATAAGATTGCTCTGCCGCTTGATGAACATCATTAAAGTAATAATTTAGCAAAGGCCCAAAAATTCAAATACCCAATCTAAAAAATCCATACCTGCTCGTGCTTGATTATCTGCGTGGTTTAAATCTAACTTATCACTTTGATAACGTACATGAGGCACAGGCATTATGTATTGCTCACTTTGCTCTGTTCCTAAGTAGTGAGGAATATCATCCACAGGCACAAAAACACCACCGCCTATTACCAATTTAGACGCAGCAAAATTCAACAGGCCAAAGGCAACAATAACGCCAACCAAGGCATACTACTCACCTTTAAAGCGTTTAAAGATTAATGAGGTATTAATTCCACCAAATGCAAAGTTATTACTCATGACATAATCGGTGTTAATTTCTCGCCCTTGCATCTTAATATAATCAAGCTCAGCGCAATCATTATCTATGTCGGTTAAATTTATTGTAGGTGCAAACCAATTATCGCTCATCATATTAATAGTAGCCCATGCTTCTATTGCACCACACGCTCCTAAAGTATGCCCTAAATAGCTTTTTAAAGAGCTAATAGGCTTAACACCTAGTGCATTAAAAGTGGCATGAGACTCAGCAATATCGCCTCTATCGGTTGAGGTACCATGCGCATTGACATAACCTACTTTATCAGGTGATAAATTGGCATCTTGCAATGCCATTTCAATGGCTATTTGCATGGTATCTGAAGATGGTTGAGTAACATGTTGTCCATCAGAATTACAGCCAAAACCGACAACCTCAGCCAATATATTAGCCCCTCGAGCTTTAGCATGCTCATACTCTTCAAGTATTAAAGTACCGGCACCTTCTCCTATAACTAAGCCATCACGGTTTTTATCGAATGGGCGAGGCGTATTTTTAGGGGTGTCATTTTTAATACTTGTTGCATACAGCGTATCAAATACAGCTGCTTCGGTAATACAAAGCTCTTCTGCCCCCCCTGCTACCATTACTTTTTGACGACCAAACTTAATTGCCTCATAGGCGTAACCAATACCTTGCGAGCCAGACGTGCATGCCGAGCTTGTAGTGATCACTCGTCCTTTTAAGCCAAAAAACACGCCTACATTTACTGGCGCTGTATGTGCCATCATTTGAATATAACTTGTAGCTGTGACCCCAGACATTGAGCCACTTTCCAACATATTCGCAAATGCGAGAAGCGGCGGTGTTGAACCGGTGGATGAGCCATATGCTACACCGGTAGAGCCATCTGTAAGACTTTTATGTTCAAGTAAATCAGCTTGCTCAAGCGCACGCTCAGTTGCACTAGTGGACATAAGTGCAACTCTACCCATTGAGCGTATTTGCTTACGTTTATAATGGTTAGGTTTTTCAAAATGAGTGACAGGTGCAGCTAAGCGCGTATTAAGCCCATCAGCTTTATCCCATTCACTCATTGTTACAACTGCATTTTCACCTTTGATCAATGCGCTTTTAAATTCATTCCAATCATCGCCTAATGCGGTTATAACCGACATCCCTGTAACAACAACACGTTTCATTAAACCATCCCACCGTTAACAGAAATAACTTGGCGAGTGATGTAGGCTGCATCATCAGACATTAAAAATGCGACCGTACCTGCCACTTCGTTCACTGTTCCCATTCGCTTAAGGGGAATCATTTTCATCATTTCAGTAACCGGAAGCTCATCCGTCATTGCTGTTTCAATCAAACCAGGCGCTACACAATTTACAGTAATTTTTCGCTTTGCTAGTTCCAGCGATAGGGCTTTGGTAGCACCAATAATACCCGCTTTCGCTGCGCTGTAATTTACCTGTCCTCTGTTCCCCGCAATACCCGACACTGAAGCCATAGTGATAATGCGCCCACCTTTACGAGTTTGTACCATAGGCATAACCGTTGGGTGCACAACATTATAAAAGCCATCTAACCCAGTTCTAATTACGCTATCCCAATCATCACCCTGCATTGCCGGAAAAGCCATATCGTTAGTAATGCCCGCATTACACACCACCCCATAGTAAGCACCATTGTTTGTAATATCTTGCTCAATTTGTTGCTTCGCCGCAGCTCTATCACATACGTCAAATTGTAGTAGTGTAGTGCTTTGTCCAAGTGCCTGTATTTCTGCACATGTTTGCTGAGCTTGCTCTAAACCATTTCTGCAATGAACAGTAATGTCATAGCCTTGAGCTGCAAGTTTAAGTGCAATAGCCTTACCTATCCCCCGGCTAGAGCCGGTTACTAAAATTCTTTTATTCATTGGTTTTCTCTTATAAACTCCAGCGGATCTTCTGGCTGAAATACATTTATTTTTGCATCACACAGTATTTTTTTATTTTCGCTTATTTGGCATTCAAATACACTCAAACCAGATTCGTCCTGGTAAAGCTTGTGAACATAAATAGTTAATTTACTGTTTTTACAAAATCTGGCCTCATGGGTTTTATATTTTCGCGTGCCGATCAAAAAACCTATTCTAACCGCTTCATTAATATCATTAGCTAATGCTCCAGCATAAGCAGCTATAGACTGGGCCATATATTCAATACCTATATAACTTGGCACTCCCTCAATTTGCTCATTATAAAAAGGGCTTTGAGGTGTAATAATCACTGAGCAGGTTGCACTTTCATCGCTGTATTCAACTAACTGTTCTATTAAAATCATAGGAGCATCATGGGGTACAACCTGCTCTATAGAATAATTATTCATTATTTGTACCTAAAATCAAACTCGCATTATTACCACCGAACGCAAATGAGTTAGATAAGCAGTAATTTAATTTAACCGTACTAGCTTGCTCAATAACGTTAACATCAGCCAGCTTATTTCTTTGTGAGCATTTATTAAAAGGCAAAGTAATATTCCCTCTGCCTCTGAGCAACAGCCAACAGATACCTGCTTCAATTGCACCAGCTGCACCTAAAGTATGACCAGTTAAGTACTTACTGGAACTCAGCGATGTATTGTTGCCAAACACGCTATTAATTGCAAGGGCTTCCATTTCGTCATTTTTAATTGTTGCTGTACCGTGTGCATTTATATAGTCAATATCACTAGGTAATAAATCGGCATCGGCCAGAGCAGCCTTCATTGCCGATTTTGCACCATTACCGCTAGGGTCTGGCGCCGAAATGTGATGAGCATCAGAGCTTTCACCACCACCTAAAAACATAACGCCATTTTCTAACGGTGCTTCTTTACTCATAACAAATAACGCAGCGCCCTCACCTATATTAATACCATCTCTCTCATCGCAAAAAGGCTTACACATTCCTGTGCTCATTGATGCCAAGGCATTAAATCCATTAATGGTAAGTTTGCAAAGGCTATCAACGCCACCACAAATTACAACGTCTGCTAAGTCAGCGGTTATTAGGGCTTTTGCGCTAATAAGAGCTTTAGCACTTGAGGTACATGCCGTTGAAATACTATAACAGGGACCTAACGCCCCTACTTTTTGGGCTATGTAATGCGAAGGAGTGGCAAGTTCTTGATCAGCATATAAAAAGTCACTTGGCCACGAACCTGAACTGCCGTGTTCAGCTCGAGCTTGTTCGCCATCATGCACCCCTGATGTACTTGTACCTACCACAACAGCAATTCGTGATTTATCAATATGTGAAAAGCTGTTAAGTGTTGGGAGTATTTGCTCAAGCGCTATATCAATTAGCGTATTAATACGGCGCTTTTGATTTAGAGGAACGCAGTCTACATGCCCAACATAAAATGGCAGATCCTCTGTGCTTAATTTTTTTGTCTTTAAAAGCCGTGGTGCTTCATTATGTTGTAAGTTATTTAGGCTAAAAATTGTATCTTCAATACCTTTGCCCATTGCACTTACAATGCCTAAATCATTTAACCAAAAAGTCACTAGTTTACCTTCTCAAATGTAATTTGATAATGTCGCTCACTATTATTTAGTACTATTTTATTATCGGTATAATTTATTGTAATAATCGAGCGGTTATCTTTTAATACACGCCTTTTTGTGGCTATCTGCTCCATAACCGCTCCAGATATTTTTTCATTAAGAAATAATACAGGCCAATGCACTAAAGCAATATCTGCCAATATATAAGCAGGGTCTAAATCGACACCGACTATCATTTTAGTAACATTAGGTGGTTGGTTATTTAGTTTTTCAAGCTTTAAAATAGGTAAGCCTTGTGTAGTCATTAACAATAAGTTGATAGTACCCTGCTTATTTATTTCTAATTGTGCTAATAATGTATGCTCTTTCTCATTGTTTTGAATATATAAAACATGCTGCCAATTTTGATCAAACATTTGTACAGGCACATGCGAAATATCAAGTGTAGTGGCTGCAGAAATATCAACACGCTCACTGCTTTTATATGTGCTACTACATGCTGTTATGCAAACACACACTAAAGCTATAAAAGTACCTCTTAAAAAGTGTCTGATATGAACCTCAATAACTGGGATTAATTTTGACATAGCTGCGCTAATACATTTAAACGACGCTCACTTTGAGCAACAAATGGGTTATTTTTATCCCATGCGTAACCCGCTAAAATAGCACTGATCATTTCACGTACCTGCGAGTTTTGCTCTGAATAAAAAATAACGTCTTGAAATCGGGTATCGTACCAACCTTTAACAAAGGTTTTAAAACAATCAACTCCTGCCTGTAATGGCTTGGCGTAACATTCCTCAAAATCAATCACTTCTCCATTTAAATAATCATCAATAAGGGGGGCAATTAAGTGTGCAGACTTTAAAGCAATAGTCACCCCAGATGAAAACACCGGATCTAAAAATTCTCCCGCATTGCCTAATAAAGCAAAATGCTTTCCATGTAGCGCACATACATTAGCAGAGTAACCACTAATGCTACGTGCCTGCGTTATAGGTACACGATTAGCTAAAAGGTTTTTTAAGTAAGGATCTTGTTCGATAAACTGTTTTAAGGTGTCAGCTTCACTACTCTCATTAAAGCGCGATTGCTTTGCCACAACCCCAATGCTAGACGTACCATCACTAAAGGGGATGAGCCAATACCAAACATCATTAAATTTAGGGTGAACGGTTATTAAAATTTTATTTCTATCAAACAGCTCGTCGGTAATGCCATCATTAAAGTGACTAAAATAAGCGCTACGCAAAGGAAAAGTAGAAGGTTTTTCTAAATTTAAAAGTTTTGGTAAAACACGGCCGAAACCACTCCCATCAAGTACAAACTTAGCCCTTACGTCATACGTTTGTTTTTTATTATTTTGCACTTGCAACGTGGCACTAGCAGCTTCATCAGTAAAACCAATAACACTATGCTGATAGCGAATTTCAACGCCTTGATGCTGTGCTCTATCAGCAATCAGCTTATCAAAATCCGCCCGTTTAACTTGAAAGGTAGTACCCGGGCCTGGGCTAAATTTGTCAGTGAAATTAATAGCTGTATTTTGGCCATTACAGTGAAACGCAGCACCATCTTTAAATTGAAAGCCTAGCTTATCTGCATGTTCATGTATTGTGTTCACTAGCCCAGCATCCGCTAAATATTCCATACATTGAGGTAATAAGCTTTCGCCAATTGAAAATCGAGGAAACACTTGTTGCTCTAGCACCAGCACTTTCCAGCCTTTTTGTACTAATAAGCTACTTACAAGTGCACCTGAAGGCCCTGCCCCTATAACCACAACATCATACTGCTCAAGGTTGTTCAAATTATTATTCCTTTTGAGACTTTAATACACTTAATGGAGATAAAATATATACGGCTAAAATTCCTACCATAACAGTAAGGCCAAAACTAAAAATGGCGGGGGTATCTGAAAAGGCGAGCATACCAAACACACACATCGAAGAGGTGGCCGACAAGCTAATGGCCAATACATTTACCGCCGTTAAGTTGTTAATTTGGTAAAACACTAAATAATCTATGGCTAGGCCAATAATGAGTAAGCCACCTAGCAGATTAAAAATTGAGATACTTCCTTGCGCTGCATTACATACCCAAAGCATAGTCAACAGGCTGACACTTAATGTTATCACCTGCACAGTGCCAATCCGAAGGCCAAATTTATAGCTAAATAAAACAAAGCAAATAACAATGGCCACGCCCAATGTAAGCAATAAATACTGGCTGTAGTTTTCAAGTAGGCTACTGATTTGCTTAGGCTTGTTATATATAAACGCATCTTCATAAGCATTAACGTTAGAAGTTAGCGCTTGCGTGGATACTCCCGATACAGAAAACCAAGTAACAGCTTTATTAGGCTCAACAAATATTTGTGCATTTAAAAGTACTGAAAAATGACTATTTGCTAAAGCGTCGTAACTCAAAAGTTCTGTGTTAGCTGACTCAACTTTTATCCCTGTATATTTTTCAGTAATAATTAACACATCGTTTTTAACAGCCCCATTAAAGAGCGCTAAATTATTTTCTTGCGTGCGCTTACTAGGTAACCAACGCTTAATAGCATTGTGTTTAAGGTGTGGGTTAATACGCTTTAAATCACCTATTAGTCGTTCTTGCTTTTGCAGTAGTTGTTCAGCATTTGATGCAAATAAAAACACAATGTGACTATCTAATTGCCCCATTAAAGTTAAATGCTTTTGCTCATTAAGTATTAGTTGCTGTGGGCTTGCATTTAGTAAACGTACATCATTGTTAAATGAAATGGGTTTAAGATAAAACAAAAACATTAACACCAGCCCCAATACGAGTAAAACCGATTGCTTATAACGGTTAAAGCGCACCATTAAACCTAATAACTGCTGACTTTTAATCAAACTTCGCTCAGAGAGCACAAGCTTAGATTGCCAGATAGGTAATATAATTAATGTGAATAACCAAGCGCTCGCAAGCCCAGCAATTACAAACACTGCTACTTGCGATAAAAGTGAAATTGGCGCACCTAATAGACAGCTATAGCCTAGGCTTGTTGTAATAAAAGATAAAAGCAAAGCTGTTTTTGTGCCTTTGCTTAACCCACTACTTTGGTAAAAACTGTTGCCATACGCTAAATCAGTCATCGCATGGAATGCATAATCAATAGCTATACCAATTAGGGTTACAGCAAAAACCAGTGTTAATAAATGAATCGAATTAAACACAAATACCATGGCCGTAGCACCACCAGCTAGTGCACTAAGTACGGTTAAGCTTGCAAGTAAAATGCTACTGACTTGCCTAAATACCCAAAACACCATTAAAAGTAATGCGATTACACTAAGGCCACCAAATAAGCTCATTTCATACTTAGCTTGCTGAGCGTTTTCAGCTGTATGAAAAAGAGCACCTGAATAGCGAATAGTAGTATGTGGGTAAGTAACATTTAAACTTTTAAGCTTATTTTTAATGCTGCTAGCAAGCTTAATAGACTCATTAATAGAAAGGCTATTGTTAGGAATGGTAGCCAATATAACAGCATAATCAGTATGATTTAAACGGCGGGTTAACCGCTCATTTTTTAAAGAAAATAACTGACTTTGTTTTAAATTATCGCCTATAAATGCAGCAAGACTTAAACTAATATCGGCTTTTAGTGTGGCACTTACAAAAGGGTTTCCTAATTGATTTAATTGAGTAAGGTAAAATGACTCAAACTGTGCTTTATCAACCATACTATTTTTATAATTGTCGCTGAGCAGCGCATGTTGATACGCAGAGAACACTGAAGATAACTGCTCAATGCTTGGCAGTTCAAAGCTATTTTTTATATCACGTTTTAACAGCCATGATTTAAGCTCGTCATGTGCTAAGTTTTTACTATCACCAGTAAATGAAAACATAATACGGTTTGCATTTTTTTTAAAAAAGACCTCTTCGCCGTACGCCAATTGAGAATGTGATTTTGGTAATAAACTAAACATGTCAGCATTTAATACAGGCTTAGTGATATACAAAGCAGCACAAAGTAAAACAGCTAAAAAACCAAACCATGTAATAAGTACACTAATACGTTTAATCACATCACTCTTCCGAAGGTTACTTACACTTATTAATTATTAGGTGTATTTGCATAAGAAAACTCTATTACTGTGTTGCTACCCGAGTGCTCATTTAAAGTTATACTTTGTACACGCTGGTTATTTTCACAAAGAATAAAATGGCTAAACAGCTGTTTTAATAGCGTATTTTTTGGCTTTAATAATAAACAGTCTGTTTGGTTTGTTACATCAAAACGCTCATATAAGGCTTTCATATCTAATGCGAGTAAGTCAGTTAATAAGCCTACAAACTGCTCGCTGCCAGGCTGAGGAGTAAGCTCACCCTCTTTATTTTTAACAAATACTTGGCCATTCTCGATTAGTAATGTGCTTTGCACTGGTGTTTTTACATACCAAAGCAGCTTTTCCCCCTCAAGTGTAAACTCCCCTTTAGAGATGAATGGTTTAGAGAAGCCGGCAAAATGCTTTAATTGCTTAAATTCACCCGAAACTGTCGTAGCAGCTAATAAACTGGCACTAAAAAAAGCAAAATAAAGAGCACTAACAAACACACAATTTTTTAAATAATTCATAGCATCATCCAATATTAGCTAAGTATTTTTGCAAGCTTATCAACTATCACCGCTGGTGAGGCAAACTGCATTTCTTTAGTCGATATCTCAACAGCAACTTGAGTGGTAGTCGCTTTAGTAATACGCTTATTCGTTATGGCATCTGTAATTACATAATCAATTTTTAATCGGTTTTCGAACTCTTTTAAATGCGCGGTCACTTTAATTTTTTGGGTAAATATGGCGGATGCCACGTACTTAATTTGCATATCCACTATTGGCCACGCATAACCCGACTCCATCATTTGAGGATAGTCGTAATCAAATAATCTCAGTAACTCACAGCGAGCCACCTCTAAGTAGCGAGGGTAATTACCATGCCATACAACATTCATCGGATCGCAGTCATGAAATGGAATTTCAATTTCCACTTCATGAGTTAGCAAAGCGCCTCTACTATTCATATAAAGCCCAACGTTTTTCCTGAATATAACTAATGGTTTGTCTAAGTACCGCTTCCATTGGCCTATCTTCAGTTAGGTTTTCGAAATAATGAGTTATGTCAGTATACATCGCTTGCATATCTGCAGTTAAACTTGAAAATTCAAGTTCGCCTTGTTTAATACGCAGCCTCACCCCTTGAATACTTGCTAGTAACGTACTTGCAATAACCTGCTCTGTAAGCTGTAAAATACGCAAACAATCACGTGAGGCAATAGTCCCCATGCTTACTTTATCTTGATTATGGCACTCAGTAGAGCGAGAAAATACACTTGCAGGCATCGTTAACTTAAGCGCTTCAGCAGTATAGGCACTGGCGCCTATTTGCACGGCTTTAAAGCCATGATTTATGTAACGACGTTCAGCCTCACTGTCTGATAAATTTGATGGTAATCCATTATTAAATTTAGTATCGACCAATGAAGCGATTTGCCTGTCGGCTAAATCTGCCAGATTTGCAATCGCCGTTTTCATACTATCCATTGCCATTGCAATGTGGCCGCCATAAAAATGGCCACCATGAAGTACATGTTCACCCTCGCCATCAATAATGGGGTTATCGTTTGCAGAATTAAGCTCGTTTTCTATCATCTGCCTGAAAAATGGCAAACTATCTTGCAATACACCAATAACATGCGGTGCACAGCGAATAGAGTACCTATCTTGTAGTCTATCAGCGTTACGAGGATGGTCATGATGGTTTAAATCATCTCGTATCCATTTAGCAACTTGTTGCTGCCCAGGATGAGGCTTAACAGAGAATAAAATTTCATCAAAATGATGACTATTACCTTTAAGAGCAAGGCTAGAAAACGCAGTAATCCTACTTGCAAGTTTTGCTAAATAATTGGCTCTATCAAACGCTAAACAAGCCAGTGCGGTCATCACAGCTGTACCATTCATAACTGCAAGCCCTTCTTTTGGGCGAAGCGTTAAAGGTTTTAAACCAGCCGCTTGCATTACCTGTGCGCTGTTAAGTATTTTATCTTTGTAAAAAACATCACGTTCACCAACCATAGCACCTGCTACATACGACAGTGGGGTTAAATCACCGCTAGCGCCTACCGAACCTTCTTGAGGAATAACAGGTACTATATCAAGGTTTAAATAGTCTTTGAGAAGATTAAGCATTTCCCAGCTTACGCCAGAATAGCCTTGTGAAAGTGATGCTAAGCGCGTAGCTAAAATTGCACGCCCTTGTACTTTATTAAACACATCGCCTAGTCCACAACCATGAAAGCGCGTTAAATGTAATGGCAGCTCATCAACTAAGTTAAGTGGCACAGGAACCGTGACTGAGTCACCATAGCCTGTAGTTACCCCATAAATCACACCATCTTCTTTGAGTAGAGAGTCTAAAAAGCTAAGCGCGCTATCAATTTTTGCGCTAAATTGCTCGCAGCCACTTAATTGCACCTGAGTATTTTGATGTGCAATATTAACAATATCTTCAATAGAAAGTTGTTGGTTTCCAAAAAGCTGTACTTCCTGAGCTGACACTCTACTTCTCCTTTGCATTGCTGCGTTCTACTTGCTGATCGTTTTGCCAAAAATCATAAAAATTAAACCACTGATAAGGATACCGCGCGGCATAAAAGCCTAAACGTGCAGAAAAATCTGTAATTACAGTGGTTAATAGACCTTGTCTTTGTGATCGGGGTATTTTTAATGTTTGGCTATAATGTTCAAAAATCACATGATACTTCTTTGTTTTTTTATCTTTTAAGCAAAATAAAAAGTAAACGGGGCAATCTAACAATGCAGCTAATATAAAAGGCCCTTGAGAAAAAGATGCAGGCTTACCTAAAAACTCAACACGTGTGGAACGCTCACCCGTTGTAGCGCTTGTTCTATCACCAACAATAACGACTATTTCACCCTGCTCTACTTTATCTTTTAATAAAATAGCTAAATCAGGCCCCATATCGCTCACTTGAATTAAGTTAACCGACACCGCGGGGTTAATTTTTTTAAGCATTTTATTAAATTCTACAGCATGATGAGTAAATACAAGCACATTAATTTTTTTACTGCTGCGATGCTGGCTCAATGCTCTACATACTTCAAGGTTACCCAAGTGAGAGCCAATAAAAATGGCCCCTTGCTGTTGCTCATTTAAATCAATGAACAGCTGTTCATTAGTATATTGGATATCCTTTTTTGAAATTCGACCGAGCCAACCATCAATTTTATCAAGGGCGCTATCGGCAAAACTACAAAAATGCATAAGCTGTTGTTTAAAAGTTACTTTACGCTCAACATTATTGTAATTATTAACTTGAGCTAAAAACTGCTTAGAAGCCGCGCGTGCAACTTTACCGGTAATAAACAAATAGCAAACAACCGGGAACAAAATAACCCACAGCCCTTTACGACCAAGTACTTTATGGGCAAATAGTAATATTTGTATACCTAAAAAGTTACCTCGCTCTTGCATTTTAGACCAATGTTTAACGGCCATAACGTCTCTTATATTTATGCCATAGTAAAACAGGTGAACGAAGCAGCATGCCAAAAAATAAACGCGTATGTAACCACGAAATGCGCACATTATCTTGAAGTGGCTGAAAGTGTGACAAGCCATTTTCTGGGTAAACAACCTGGCTTGGTAAAAAAACAAATGGCACGTTGCGCCAATATAACCTAACTAGTATTTCTGGATCAAAGTCCATACGCTTACCGAGCTTAACCTCACTTATAAGCTTATTAGTCACATTTAAGGGGTACACTCTAAAACCACACATTGAGTCAACAATTTTAAAGCTGAGCGTTTCTATCCATACCCACACATGGGTTAAATAACGTGCTAAGTAACGATGTTTAGGAACCGATTCATCATACACTGGGCAACAACTAACTAATGCCTGTGGGTGTGTATTTGAAAGTTCAATCAACTTTTTGATATCTGATAAATTATGCTGACCATCTGCATCTACTTGTATCGCATGGCTATAACCTTGCTCATACGCGCAGCGCAATCCTGTTTGTACCGCACCGCCTTTGCCTTCGTTTTGCTCATGCGATATAAGAGTGAGGTGGGCATATTTTTTCTCAAGAGTAGCAAAAAGAGATTTAGCCTGCACACTACTGGCATCATCAACCATTATTATCGGCAGCGTATACTCAGTTAACGCTGCAAGTACTTCATCAATAACACTTACATGATTAAAATTAGGTATAACAATACAAAAATTATTCATCTGTATCACTTTTAAACACTATGCGCCCAGAGGCGTGTTGGCCTTTATCTGATTGATACGAAAAGCCATACTTACCGCTCGGTTTTTCTTCTACAGTTAATTTAATTGTCAGACCAGGGGTAATAACAACCTGAAACTTAAGCACTTCAATATCTTTTACTTCACGTTTAACATTAAAGTATTTTCGCACGGCATCTACGGCCCAATCGAGCTGCACTACACCTGCTAAAATAGGGCCTTGACTAAAGTGACCTTTAAAATAATCTAAACTTGGCGGTATAAAAAGCGTTAGGCAATGACCCTGTGTTGACGATACACAGTTAACAAGTTCAGGCTTTGTGTTAATCAGCTTTGACAAAAAGAGACTCCAATACTTTTAAATTTATTTTAGCTTGCGTGTTGTAGGGTAATTGATTTAGAAAACGCCATTTTTTAGGCGTACAGATCCCTTCAAAACGATTCAATGTATGTGTTTTTAAAAGCGTATTAGTCGCTAACTTTCCATTGGCGTTTAAATATGCTTGCCCTTTCTGTGTAAGCACTATAATAGCGCCTAATACTAAACGTTTCCCATTTAGCGTTATTACTTTAGCTTCCTGCACCCACTCACTTTTGCATAAATGTAGCTCTAGTTCGTCAAGGCTTAAGCGTTTTTCTTCAAGCTTTATAATATGGTCAAAACGACCTAGTAATTCAAATTGGCCATTTTGAAATAATGTACCTCGGTCATCTAATAAATAGTTTGTTTGCTCAACTAAAGGCGAATTCAACACTAATCGTTGTTCAGAGGTACTGTGTAATGTGATCCCTAAAAATGGCTGCCAATGACTAACGTTCTCTAAAGACACAACCTGACGATATGCAATTCCGCCAGTTTCGGTGCTGCCAAATACTTGAGTAATGGGTTTATTTAGCTGTTTATTTAAAGTGACAGCGTCTTCATTTTGAAGCGGCCCACCGGATGAGAAAACCCACTGTAAATGTGACTTTTCTTCTATTAAAACGTTATCTTGATGCAGCCGCTTTAGCTGTGCCGGACTGGATATAAACACGGCCTGTGTATTTGTTTTAAGTTTAGTAGCAATATGCTCGGGGTAGTTAAGCAAGTCTGTATCAATTATGTAGTTATTGCTAAGCGGCCATAACACTCTAAATAACAAACCGTAAATATGCTGATGCGAAACACTGGCAATAAATACAGGGTTACGTTTTAAAGCAAACGTACTGTTGAGCGTTTTTATCTCTTTATTAAGCACTCGCCACGATTTAAAAATAGGCTTAGCTTGACCTGAAGAGCCAGAAGTATAAAAAACAAGGTTACCTTCACTCGGCCAAGCAATTTTATTGAACGGTGTGTAGTTAGGTGTAGTTGTTAAATTACCAATATTTTCAAATGGCGTAGTCGCATGCTCGACCAAATCACTATCGCCCAAATAGTAAGGGGTTTGCTCTAAAAGCGCATTGAGTGTTTCGCTTTGACCATTAGGCGGTAAAATTATAGTCCAGCCTTTATGCGCCAATGCAAAAAGGTTTACAGCAAAATCATAGCTACTACTGTTGAAAAGCACTGCCGATGCTTTAGTAGGCGATTGCGGAATTTTAGCCAAAACTTGATTAATATCATTAACAAATTGACGCTCAGATAACGCTGAGCCGCTATGATTAAATCGAATATTTATGCTTGCGTTATCTAAAGTATTAAACACCTGCATTCCTTTTTACTTTTTTCCTTACTAACCACTCTACTGCAAATAAAACACCCATAATAATGTATGCAATAAAACCGTTATAAAATGCCCACACATCAAGACTTGTAAACACACTCGTGTATAACGCTATACTGGCGTTAAAAACAAAAAAAACGCACCATATTTTAGTTACATTTTTAGTGTACGAAATGGCTCTCTTATCAAGCTTTGGCTCAGTGATACGCGCAAACGTTTCTATGATGCTTGGACCCTTATAAAGCGAGTAAGCAAAAACAAAAAACATAACAGTATTTACAATAACCGGATAAAGCCGAATACCAAAATCACTGCCGATAGTTTTTGATAAGCCAATAGCTAAAATTCCAAGTAATGAGGCTGGCTTTATCCATGGCATTTTAGCTAATAAAGGCTTGCTTAACCAAAGCCTTATTATTAACAGTGTTAATAAAATCACAGTGAGTAAATAACTGTTGAAACGTGTCAGCCCTATATAAACAATGAAAGGGTAACACGTTAAAAAAATCATTATTAACGCTGTTAAAAATGCCTTAAACATGCTTATTTAACGAGCTTTTCTATTTCAGATACAACATCTTGCACAGTGCGAACTTGTTTAAATGCGTCAGGCTCAATTTTCTTACCTGTAATTTCACGTAACTTAACAACTAAATCTACAGCGTCGATACTGTCTAAGTCTAAATCTTCGTACAGGTTAGCTTCTAAAGAGATATCTTCAGCATCTATTTCAAATTCATTTTCTAAAATGCCGTGTAATACATCATAAATTTCAGCAGCGGTTTTCATTATTATTCCTAGTGTGTGTTAATTAAGTACGTGATTGTTCTATAAATTGCGCTAAAGAGTTAACACTCGCAAAATGCGCTTTAGTTTGTTCTGAATTTGCATCAATTTTTACGTCAAATTCTTTTTTGATAGCAAGCCCGAGTTCTAGCGCATCTATGCTATCTAGCCCTAAACCGTCTACAAATAATGGCTCGTCGTCTTTTATATCGGCAATGGTCATATCTTCAAGATCTAGGCTCGAAATAATCAATTGTTTAATTTGTTGTTTTAATTCACTCATATATAGCTAAGCTCTTTTGTAAAGTATTGTTGTAAGCCTTTCGTAAGCAAGCGAGACTGTATTGCAGGTACGTCGCTTGTATAAATAATATCGCTTTTGAAAGAATGTGGTGCTAGTTGCATAGAAAAATGCGCTTGGTATGGGGCTACTCTGTACCAAGGTGTCCCTTTAGTTAACGTGTTAGGTTTCATTTTAATCAATACGGTTGTTATAGGAGCATGACATCTAAGGGCTATATTTGCAGCCCCCCTTTTAAATTTAAGCGTATTATGAGGTACTGAACGTGTTCCCTCAGGAAAAACAATTAAGTTATTCCCTCTTTTTAGTGTTTGTTCGCATTCCTTTAATAGTTCTTGCGGGTCTTCATTGCTTATATAACCTGTACTTTTTATCACACCACGCATAAATGGGTTTGTAAAAAGGTGTGCTTTTACAACGCAATCAACATTTTTAATGACCGATATAAGTACCACAACATCAATAAGTGATGGGTGATTAGCCAAAACAAGCTCGCCTTTCAAATTAGCTAAATGGGCTTTATCTTTTATATGAAAACGGATAGCGCCACTGTGATGCATTAAACCGACAAAAAATTTAAAACTATAATGCACTACCGTACGCGCATTTTCTTTTTGTTTTACAGGACAGCGTTGAAAAAAACGTTGAACAGGGAATATAAGTAACGCTAAAAATAGACCACCTAAACCAAATAAACTAAAACAAAGGCCAGTGGCTATAATACGCCAAATAAGGCCTATTACTCTTATTGTTGTGTTAAACATAGTGGCTTAGCAACCAACCATTAGCACTGGCGCTTTGTTTGTTAAACATTGCTTTTGCGCACTCTAAACTTAAAGGTGTAGTTGAATGCCCACAATTATTAGCCGCCTGTTTGGTTAGACTAAAATGAGCTTCATTTTCTGTAGCTAATCGCATAACTAACGCAATAGAATGAGTTATTTGTTTCTCATCAGCAAATGTCGTGTAGGGATCAGGAAGTGATTCATCAGTATGAACAACTAATATATGTGTTTGCTTAAACTCTATTAACTTTATGTATGCTTCTATTAAAGCACAAGCAAAGCTATCCTTACCCGCTGCTATAGCAATCATAGGTTGGGTGTTACCACTAATAATACTGTACATCCCAATAGCAGCATTATGCACACTTAAGCCAAAGCCTGTCGGTGATAAGGGCAGTTGCTCTGCGAGGTCACCTAGTAAGTTAGCTGTTTTATGAAAGTCGCCATGTCGTGACGAAAAAACAACAGGCATATTTTCATACGGTTTTTCATTTGTAACCTGGTACGCACTATGTAAAACCATTTTCACAAATGGCGTCATCCTTCTGCGCTGCATTGCAGTTACCCAGCTTAATGTTATTGGTGATGAGTCATACCAATTTTCAAAGAGGGCTTGTCGCTGTTCAGGCTTAATCCATGTAGCGAGTTCTTCAACAACAAATTTCACAAATAAACGTTATTTAGTAAGTAATAGGCAGGGAATTTTACCGATATTAGTCATAAAAGTAAAATAATCATTAAATAAATGCCAGCACTTAACAGATATTCAGTGCTGGCTCATATAACTTATGAGATAGAAACAATATCTCCTTGTTTAATACATTTTGCTTCCGTGCCAACTATATCATCAACTTTAAGCTGATTAATTAGCGTTTCACCTTGTTGCTGTTGCTCATCGTTAAGCGGCACGTAAGGCATTCTAAACACAGGTTTTACCGCGCCGGTCATGATCATCGCAGTGTTAATCGCAATTGGGTTTGGCTCGCAAAACAGCCAGTTCATTAATGGTTGTAATGAGTTATTAAGCGCATCATTTTTACTATCCATTAATTGACGGAACAACCCTGGGATCAGGTTAGACGTAACAGAAATAACGCCATGTGCATTATGAGTATGGCGTGCATCGTGTGATTCGTCATCATTACCAGACCAACATGCAATACCTTGTTGTTCATAGTGCGCGATACGCTCATTACCACCACATTCTTTAACACCAATAAAGTGCTCATGCTGTGCCAGTGGTTCAATAATATCTGGAGTGAGGTCTTGGCCTGTGCGCCCTGCTACGTTGTAAATAAACGCCGGACCAATATCAAGCACGCGTTTAAAGTGCTCTTTAACACCGGCAATTGATGTGCGCCCGTAGTAAGGGTTAATTTGTAATGAAGCATGCATGCCGCTGGCAAAACCATATTTAGTTGCCTTAATTGCTTCGCGCGTATTATTACTGCCGGTGTTACCTACAATCAGTAATTTATCACCAAATTTATTGGCACTGTGCGCAATTAGCATTAAGTGCTCTTCCCAGTTCATTAACTGGCCTTCACCGGTGGTGCCACCAACAACTATACCGTCAACACCCGCTGCAATTTGTATTTCAACGAGTTCATCATACTTCGCAAGATCGATTTCACCATTGGCTAAGTAAGGTGTTTTAATTGCAGTAATAAGGCTTGCTTGTTTAATTTGTTCTAGGGTGCGCATAAAAAAATCATTGTTATTAATACTTGGCCTATTTGTACCATATTTACTGCGCTATTTGCAGTGATAGCCAGTATTTAATTATAAAATGGCTTGTGTTATTGAGTTTGATGATACAAAATAAATAACTGTATAAATAAACAGTATTTTATTTTTTACTATTAAGCGAGCCACTATGCGTTTATCTGACTATTTAAGCACTCACTTTTATCACACTGATGAGTTATGCCAAGCTCTCAACATAGACACTGAAACCCTTGAAAACTGGCAAGCACAGAGCATTTTCCCTAAACCCAGTTATTGTATTAAAAATCAAATGAGCTGCAGCTCTTATTCAGGGTTATATGAATGTGAAGAATACGACGATTATTACCCCCGTGGCTGTGTAAACTGGGGTCAAGGATTAGTTAAGCAAAAAATTGAGTCATCTAACCAGGCTTTTAATCTGTTTGCCCAGCACTATACCCAATGTTTGGCAAAGCTTGCACAGCAAGGCTTTATATTTAACGAAGAATTGTTTGGCTGTGAAATAGAAGAGCATTTACAGCAAGTGTGGCAACAATTTTTATGCAGTAAATATGGGGTGCTCACCCAAAACGGCTTAATTGATGAAATTGTGGCTGTGGATATTGGCAGATTATTAGTAGACGATATAACCGAGCTGCGCAGCAAAGCCAGTTTAGATAAAGATGAGCGCACCCGTATTCACCCTGCCATGAAGCTTTTAAATAAAGCCCTTAGCCATGGCGCCGATCACGAAAAGCAACTCACATTACGTAGCCGCTATATTGATGCCCTTATTTTAAAATACGACTTATCGATTAAATAAAGGGTAGTGTTTGGCTGGGGGATTTAGCTATGTATGGATTGTTGGTTTTATTAAGCAATGCCAACACTGTGCTTTGCGGCTTATTTTTTAGTGCAACGAGACAAACAGTCCGACAACTAAGCCTTGTTAATTGCAGATTTACGATTTAGATATGATTTCATTAACCGCATGAGATACATCATCTTTTATTACTGACTCTTCAATAATTGGTATTACCCATGAGGCACCAAGCATTTCTAAAGAAGAGCGCCAATCTTTCCATAGTTTCCCTTCAATGGTATCAAGACTATCAAGTCCAAATCTTGAAGATGCCCCCCACTGAGCAATTGAAGGAAGCTTTGGATCAACACTTTGCGCACCTAAAATAAACGGACGCTCCATATGGTCTGACATGATTGCAAAATAATACTCTACTCTTTCGGTCTTGTTTAGAAATCTAGAGATAATCTTCATTTTCCACCATTCTGCTTCTGTCTTAAAATTAAAGATGGGAGTCCTGTTAATGTGTTAATTTCCTATCTGCACTGAACAAAATCTAGTTTGAAACATAGAAGGTACAAAATTAAAAATGGGTGTCTTGTTAATTTTGTTATAACGCTCACATAAAAGGCGGAGCGTCAGCGAAGCCCAGCCCGTAGGGCGATTTTTGATGCGTTTTTTATGTTCGTTGCATCGACTGCATATACTCTTGAGTCATTAGGCTGCTAACGACCCAGTGAATTACTAAGTTGATCAACAGTTTAAGATCACCAATATCTTTGTCTTTCCACTTGCGTTGATAGTGTGTTTCATCGTTGCCCAACCAAACTGCACGAGTGGCACATTCTTTGACATTTATGTCAGTGATATATTGATTAATGCATTGCATCAACATCATTTTCCTGATCTTTTCAGCATCATCAGTTTGTGATGATACACAGTAATCTTTTATCAGGAACTCAAGTGCTTTTCGATAGCCCATACCACAAACTTCACTCAACCCAGCTTGCTCTGCATTTGTTGATTGGTTGAATATTTCAACAAAACTTGGGGATATAGTGGCTATTCTTTCATCAAACTCAACTGTTTTAAAGAGATTAGGTGTCGAATGCGTATAAGTAAAATAGCCATCTCTTGCACCTTTACTTTTAGACTTTCTCTCAAAGTGAGCAAGAAACAGATGCCCACATTTAAGTGATGGACATTCGTATAGTCCCTCTAAATATCGACTCCAATTCGAATTCTCTGTATTAATTTCTTTAAATATCTCAGTTCTGTTTGGAGATACTAAATGATTGCAAACAGGACAACTGTTTGGCTCTTGATCTATTTGGATGCCATTTCTACCAATATTAATCATTTTTCCTCCGTAGAACATAACAATTTAGTCTACGACATCTATCGGTTTATAAACCGTCAAATGTCCATACATTCCTTTTGTATTTATATTAACCATCAAAGAATATTTGTAAACAACTAGTTATCTCCTAACCTGTTTATGATTATGCAAAATTATACCAAAAAGGGTGTAATCAGTAATATCAGGCAACCCTGTACTACCGATGCAAACAGCAGTGTCTTATTAAAGATAACTATTATGAAATCGCCTTTATAAACGGCTTTGGGTTTAAAAGAACAGCGGAGAAAGGATGATATTTGAAGGGGGTATTTGGAGATGATATTTCAAAAAAAGAGCTGTAAGTTACAGCTCCTGCTTTGCTATTAACTGAGTGTCATTTAACCAATAGTTTTATACACATCAATATTAATAGAGGTAATAAATTCACCTACTGCATCACCAAACGCTTTAAAGTGTGGTGCGTTTTTATGGGCTTCAAAATGCTCATTAGACGCCCATTGCTCACTCACTAAATAGCTAGTTTGCTCAGCATCGTTTTTAACTGATAGCTCGTAACGCAGGCAGCCTACTTCTTGGCGAGAGGACTGTTGTAAGTTTTCGAGCTCGGTTAAAAGGCGCTCTGCATCGCTATTTTCACTCGATAGTGTGGCAATTACCGTTAACATGGGTGTTCCTTGTTTAAAAAATAAAGGTGCAGCTTTACTGCACCTGTTTTAGCTTTAGCTCTTTGGTTATTGATCCCACTGCGGTGCAAAGTCTGGCGATGCTTGGCGGTCGTTACAGTCAAGGCCATCTATACGCGCTATGTCTTCATCATCAAGTTTAACTTTGTCGTTAAAGTTATCTTCTAAGTTTTTACGCTTGGTCGATGATGGAATGGTGGTCATGCCATTGGCATTTTCCCATGCAATAACCACTTGCGCTGGCGTTGCATCGTGCTTGTTAGCAATATCAATAATGGTTTGATCTGTTAATACCTTACCTACAACAAACGGCATATAGGCGGTAACATGAATTTTATGTTGATCGCAAAAAGCGCGCAGTTTAGTGTTAGTTAAATAAGGATGAACCTCAATTTGGTTAGTGAATATTTCGCGAGGATCTAAGGTTTGCATTGCCTCATTTAAGTTGGCAATGGTGAAGTTAGATACACCAATATGTTTAGTTAAACCCAGCTTTTTAGTCAACAGCAGCTCGGTTAAGTATTCACTCATGGGTTCATTATTTGCGGGTGCTGGCCAGTGGATTAATAATAGGTCGACATAATCAAGCTGTAGCTTCTCTAAAGATGTTTTAACACTGTCAACAAAATCAGCTTTGTTGAGCTTGTTATTCCATACTTTGGTGGTTATAAATAATTCTTCACGAGGAATATTGCTGTCTTTAATTGCTTGGCCAACTTGCTCTTCATTGCCATATATTTGCGCGGTATCAATGTGGCGAAATCCAACTTCTAACGCCATTTTTACTGATTCATAGGCTGTTTTACCTTCTAAACGAAAAGTACCCATACCTAAATCTGGCATTTCAATTACACGTTGTGTCATAGCTTTATCCTTGTTTAATAATAGGTTTAAAATTCAAACGATGTGTTTACTAAATACACCTATTACTTTTTTGATTTAAAATTTTGACCTCATGTGAATACTGAGGTCATTAATTTTTATTTCAAGACTAACCTATATGAGTTCGGCTTTATTTATACTGAACTGCATAGTTTTTTATATGCAAGTAAAGCTAAATTTATAAATTAGGGTATTTATTACATCAATTTTAAAAGTAACTTAATGAAATAAAATATAACAATGACGGTTTTAAGATTAAGCTGAGTATAAACACTGCAGTTGCATTATTTGGATGAGGTAGTATGGATTCTTTAACACAAGTCGCATTAGGCAGTGCCGTAGGCTACGCGGTACTAGGCAATAAAGTAGGTAGAAAAGCCGTTGCGTGGGGCGCTATTTTAGGCACTTTACCCGATCTAGATGTATTTTTACCCTATGGCGGTAGTGTAGAGGCATTTACCTATCATCGCGGTTTTAGCCATTCTTTATTTGTGCATTTATTAATAAGCCCGCTGATTGTGTGGCTAATATTAAAAATACACACAGGCATGCAGGCTTATAAAGTTCGTTGGTTTTGGTTGGTTTTTTTGTGCTTATCAACACATGCTTTATTAGATTCACTCACCGTTTATGGTACTCAGCTAATGTGGCCCTTAAGTGAATACCCTTTTGCGGTATCCAGCATGTTTATTATTGACCCCCTTTACACCTTGCCGTTATTAATTGGCTTAGCTTTTACTTTATTACCTAAAATAAGCACAAGTAAAGCCTATAAAATCAATGCAATTACACTTAGCCTAAGCACAGCCTATTTATGCCTTGCCTTTGTGTTTAAACTCAATATTGACGACACAGTAAAAACAGCACTGAACAATCGCGATATTGACGCAACCGGCTATATTAGTACGCCTGCCCCGCTCACTACTTTGCTTTGGCGTGTAGTGGTTATGTCTGACGGGCACTACTACGAGGGTTATGCCTCCGTGTTTGACTCGCCCAGTGATGTGACCTTAAATGCCTACAATACAACACCGTCTTTAATTAAGCCTATTGACAACCAATGGGGCATTCAAAGGCTACAATGGTTTACAAAAGGGTTTTACTCTATCCGCCAGCAAACCGATAACGTGATTTTGTCAGATTTAAGAATGGGTATGGAATGCCAATATGTATTTAATTTTGTGGTGGGTGAGCAAGCTGAGTCAGGCATTAAGGTGGGTAGTTTTGAACGACTCTCTCAGCGCCCTAGTTTTAGCAATGCCAGTAATATTTGGCAGCGAATTTGGCAACCCGACGTCTCGCTGGCATCTCCACTGGCTAAAAATAACTGCTCGCTGCCATAATTAAGGGTTAAGCGAGCGCAGCCTGTAAATGAAAGCCAAACAACATTGTTGCTTAATCACTCGAATATTAAGAATGCATGTAAGTAGTGTTTTTTCCGTTTGCCTTAGCCTGATAAACTGCGTTATCAGCATGCTTAAACAGTTCAGTAAACGTGCTGTTACTATCACTCATACATGCACCAATACTGACTGTTAGCCCTTCACTACCCACTTTAATTTCAGCAATTAGTTGGTGTAGTCTTTGGCAAAATATTAAGGTATCTGCGCTATGGGTGTCGGGTAACATAATTAAAAACTCTTCCCCACCATAGCGTGCAACTAAATCAGTTTGTCTGCTTATTTTTTTAAGACATTGGCCTAGTTCTTTTAGCACCCTGTCGCCCTCTAAATGACCATAGGTATCGTTGATCTGTTTAAAATCATCAATATCAATCACTAATAGTGCAACTGAACGGTGTGTTCTTTTTGCTTGTTCGAGTAATAAAACACTGCGGTAATCCATTTCACGTCGGTTTAATAGCGATGTTAGCTCATCGGTAGACGCTAAAGATTGCAAGCGCTCGGTTTGTGCTTCTAACTTTTCCCGTGTTTTTATCAGCTCATCGTAGAGCTTATCTCGCTGCGTAGCATTAAAAAAGCTCCAGTATATATACCCTTTTTCATCAAGCTGTGCATTAACGGTAACTGCAATCCGCTCCCCTTGAGCACTGAGCATAATTAACTGCATTTCTTGGCATTTTTTTTCGTGTATTAAGGTAGGAAGCACATAACTTTGTAAAAATATTTTTGAAGATTTAGTTAGGATTTTGTCAATATACTTGCCAATAAGTTCATTGCAATGCCAGTGTAGTTCCTTTTTAAAATAAGCATTTACATAAACAATCACGCTATCCGCATTGGTCACCAATGCGCCATTTAAAAAGTAATCAGCAGAGAAATCCGCAACCTTATTATTATCTAATTGATACAGTGGCATTACGGCTAACTCACAAAATCAATAATCGAACGGCCGACTGTTTCTGGATGAGTCATATGAATACAATGACCATGTGCGCTTATAACTTGGAGCGTCGCGTTAGGTATTTCATTTGCGACAAATTCGCCTACAGATGGCGCGGCTAAAGCATCGTGTTCACTTTGTAAAACTAATGATGGCTGTTTTATATGTTTAAGCGTAGCGCGATAATCAGATAAAAAAGTGGCTTCTGCAAAGTTTTTTGCAATCAGAGGATCGGTTGAACAAAAGCTTCCCGATAGTTCCGCTATAAATTCATCAGGATGAGAACTCCCCATAACCAAAGGCGCTAAGTAATTGGCCCATCCAATGTAATTTTTATCCATTAGGTTAAGTAGCTCGTGCAAATCTTGTTTTTCAAACCCGCCAAAATAATCTGGGGGTAAATTTAAAAAACACGGTGAGGGGCAAACCATAACAAGCTGAGCAAATAACTCTGGCTGCTCAATGGCAGCAAGTGCACCAATTGTTGCGCTAACAGAGTGACCAATAAAAGTCACATCGCTAAGATCAAGTGCGCCACATATCTCAAGTATATCTTTGGCATACCCATCAAGGGTCGAATAACGCTTTTTGTTGTATTGAGAAATATCAGAATTACCAGAGCCTACATAATCAAACAACACTAGAGTAAAATGCTGCTCAAGTGCGGGAGTAACAAATCGCCACATATTTTGGTCACAGCCAAAGCCGTGAGCCAACACTAAGGTTTTATCACCCTTGCCGATTATTTTGACGTTGTTTCTTTTGCGTATTTCATTTAAGTGTGGCACTGGAAGGATCCTTTTCTTTGTTCACCTAATAAACGTAGTGTATTTATTAAACATAGTGAGAGCTACTGTTTATATAAATGAGTTTAACTTAATATAAAGCTATATACATCAATTAGTTAAATGAAAAATAATCAAGAGAAAAAGTACATACTATTGTATTAAAAAAGTGTGTTCTTATATTTTACTTAGGCATAAAAACACACACTTTTGTTAACATTAAATTACATCCTTGGTAGCCTGCCATCATCTTAAATAAAATGGCTATTGCAACCCAATGGATTAGTTTTGGTTCTCGTACTGCCCACGATAAACTTCAAATACTTTTAGTACGGTGTGTTGTTCTTTTGAAAGTGAGTCAAACCAATCGTCAAATAATTCATCATCTTCTTGTTCGCTTAATGCTAAATAATGAGCAAGTAATTCAATGATATCGTTATGAGAACATACGAGTGGGTCAACTTGTTTTGCTAATACACTATGATCGCGTTCTCTGAGAGTGTCCATGACTCCTTGGTCGATTTGGTCTTGTTGTGCCTGAGCGTCACTCATAAAACTACCTCTATTAACGTTATTAAATTTTTATTATTTTTGTCCGCTGAGTCTAGTTATAGCAGCCTAAATACTAATAGCCAGTACTTTTGATCTAAGTGCTTATTTTTTGACTAGTTTGTGCAAATACGCAGCAATTACGCTGCGTTTAAGGCTATTTAAAATGATTTGCAAAGGGAAAATAAATACGTTAAATTAAATGATATACTATCACATAACACCAAGGCGTTTTATGAAGCCCAATATTCACCCTGATTACCATGTGGTTGCTTTTCATGATACTGCAGCTGATTCTTACTTTATTATTGGTTCAACCATTAAAACCAATCGCACCATAGAAATTGAGGGTAAAACATACCCTTATGTTCCTATTGATGTCTCAAGTGACTCACATCCATTTTATACAGGCAAACAAAAAACGCTCGCTACTGATGGCCGCGTTGCGCAATTTAATCGTCGCTTTAAAAACCTCTCTACAGCTAATAAGGAAAGCAAATGAAAGTATTAAGTTCATTAAAAAGTGCAAAACAACGACCTGGTTGTCAAATTGTAAAGCGCAAAGGGCGAGTGTTCGTGATATGTAAAAACAACCCTAGATTTAAAGCCGTGCAGGGTATGAAGAAAAAATAGTGGGATAAATAATAATGCCGAGTTTATACCCGGCATTATTAAGGTCTGTTTAACTGTTTATTTAACTACAACAGAAAACTCAGGCACTGCTTGAATAACCTTTTTCACGGTACATGTATTCACCGCAGCAATCAGCGCTTTTTTATATTTAGCTGGGAAACCTTCTGGCAAGCCAATTTCGATTGAAAAAAGCTTCTTACCGTTTTCATCTACATTTTCGTTATTTTGTGTCAGTGTCATCCCCTCGGTCGAGATCTCTCTTTGCTGACAAAATTTACGCGCATAAAAACCAGCACACAACACCATGCTTACTAAAAAATAGTCAAACGGTTCTGGATGTTCTGCATCACCACCAGCGTTTATGCTTTGATCGCTTATAACTTCATGCTCACCAAACTTAGCACTTAACTTTTGACCATCTAACATTGAAACCGAAATTTCCATTACTAATCCTTATTTTCCAAACAATAATTCAAAAAAGCCTGGAGGCTCGTGTAATTCGTGATATTTTTTGCGCAAATTATCAATCGCCTTAAGTGGTTTTTTTGCCGCCTCAAGCCCCTGCTCGTTCGCTGCTTTTTTGGCTAACTCGGCTTGAGTAAGCACCTTATCTAGCCCCTGCACCGACTTTTCTGCTTCTTTATAAAATTTGGCTTGCTTACTTTGCTCTATCAATTCAATAAACTCATCGATAGCGCCATTAAATTCTGCTAACTGGGTTGCTTCAACACTTTGTTTATAAGCAAGCCCAATGTTTTTCATGGTCTTTTCTAAGTCGCTCATTTCATTTGCGGCAATTGTTTGACTAAATATTAATACCATTAACAACAAAACTGCTTTCATTAATACACCCTAAAAAATAATTGTTGCATACATACTAAACTTACTGAGGTATTATATAGCATAACGCCTAGATGTCATACGGAGCACTTCCACAAGGATAAAATTGGGCTTTAAAAAGTTTACAGAGAAATGTATGTCCTTGTTTAAATTATACCGCCTGCTAACGTTTACCTGCCTTCTGTTGGGTAGTTATAGTGCTTATGCCCTAGAAGTCATATTTATTAACCCTGGTTTTTCTAACACGGAAAATGCACAGAACAGCACCGGAAACTTTTGGTTTGATGTTTCTAAAATCATGCAAAATGCAGCCACTGATTTAGATTTTACATTAACGATAAAATACGCCAACCGAAATCATATTTTAATGAAAGAGCTTATTCAGCAGGCTATAAATGACAAACCCGATTACCTGATCCTCGTAAACGAAAAAAATGTTACCAGTAAGTACCTCTCTAAAATAGACAGTAAACATGTCCCTATTTACTTTTTATTAAATCGCCCTTCGCCTGCGTCACTTGATATGTTACGTAAAAATGGCACCAACATAGTCGGTAGTATTACCCCAAATAATCGCGTTGCAGGTAAATCATTGATGCAGCAGCTTTATAAAAAGTTTACCAATAAAACAACAACTAGCGCACATATATTGGCGTTATTAGGCGACTATGCAACGCCTGCTTCTATTATGCGCACTCAAGGGTTAATGGATTTTTTAGCGCAAACGCCGCACGTTACGTTAATCGCTAAAGAGGTTGCCAATTGGTCTGAGCAAGAAGGATTTAGAAAAACCTTAGCGTATATGCAGCAAGCCCCAGAAATTAACATTATTTGGTGTGCGAATGACGCCATTGCGTTTGGCGCAAAAAGGGCATTAAAGCAACTAAACAAGCAATCGCAAGTTATTGTGGGTGGTATTAACTGGGAGGCTCCACCTAATAATAGTTCAGAGCTTGATGTATCTATTGGAGGCCATGTGTTGTTAGGCGCTTATGCCCTAGTTAATTTGTTCGACAACCATACTCAACCAAAACTTAGTCCTTTGCTTCATCGTTCAGCTGATATTTTTGATCCGCTTAACGCTGCGAACATCCCGTTATATAAGGCGATAAATACAACAGGTCTAGCAGAAATAAACTTTATGCAATTTAGTAAAACACGCGCTGACTGGCATGAATTTACTATAGAGAATTTACTGTTAGCGCTTGAGAAGTAGCACTGTAAAGCCCCTTTACAGTACTGTTCCCTTATTTAAAACTCTGAACGCATTTTGCCTACCATAATAAATGTCCCTATGCCTTATTGGATAACCAAAGCGTTTGATAGGGTGCTAACAGCATGGTTTGTTGGGATTCATCGAGTGTTGTTTTAGAAATTAGCTCAACCCATTGCTGGGTATTTATTAAGTTTAAGTCGGCTAAGGTTAAGCTTTGTGGCTGACTGCTAATATTATAAACACAAAAAATACTTTGTTGGCGGTCTATACTTTGTCGCCAAAAACCAAATAACCCCTCTCCTAAATGCAAAGTAAATTGTGTGGCATTAGGATGGAATGCAGCTTGCCTTTTACGCACTGCTAATAATTGTTTTATTCCCTTGAACACCTGGTGATGATGGCTGTATTTTTCTTCAATTGCCGCTAATAATTTTGACTCTTGCCAACGATGACGATTAATTGCGCGATTGTGCTGCGAATTTTCAAAGCGCTCATAGTCATTAGTGGTGCCAAGTAAACTATGTATATATAGCCCCGGAATTCCTTCCATTGCAAACATAATGGCATGGGCACACAAAAAACGCTCAAGGCCATATTTATCTGCGCCATTATGCGTCCCTTGTAAGGCATCAAACAAGGCAATATTTAGCTCATAGGGGGTATGCGTACCATCGTGACTGGTACGCATTGAAACGCGCCCACCAAACTGCATGGTCGTACTTACTAACGAAGCAACTTCACTCGGTTGTAATAACCCTTCAATTGGCCTCAAACCAATGCCATCATGAGAGGCAATAAAATTAAAATATGCGGTACCGTTTTGCGCTGGCGGCATGCTCATCATCCAGTGCTTAAGCGCGGTACTATCGCCGCTAAGTAAGGTATGCAATAACAACGGCGGCAAGGCAAAGTTGTAAATTGCATGGGCTTCGTTGGCATTACCAAAGTACGATAGGTTTTCTTGATTAGGAATATTGGTCTCGGTAATAATCACCACACTTGGCTCGGCATGCTCAATCAGCGTTCGCAGTAAACGCACCACTTCATGGGTTTGCGGTAAGTTTATACAACTGGTATTGAGTTGTTTCCATAAAAATGCCACGGCATCAAGGCGAAACAAGCGAATACCGTTATCTAAATAATGGCGAATAATGCCAACAAACTCTTTTAATACCTCAGGGTTTTCAAAATTAAAATCCACCTGATCATGACTAAATGTACACCACACATGCTTATCACCGCTTGCTGTGGCTACCGTATGTAATAATGGCGAGGTTCGTGGGCGCACGACTTGGCTTAAATCGTCAGTTAAACTAGCTGTTTTAAAGTAGTCTTTACCTGGGTGTGTATCGGTTAAAAAGTTTTCAAACCAGAGACTTCGGCTAGAACAATGATTAATCACTAAATCAGCCATTAACTTTACATCGTTGGCAATGGCGTTAATATCTTGCCAATCGCCCAGCGCTTCATTAACTTGCGCATAGTTCATTACCGCAAACCCTTCATCTGAGCTATACGGATAAAAAGGTAAAATATGCAGTGCATTAAGCTGGTGATCGCACTGCTCTTTAATAAAGCGATGCAACGTTTTTAACGGTGCCTCTAAGGGGGTCCCAACTGCTAACTCACTGTCTTCATGATTTATTATAGAATCGCCATAGGCAATTAACACAATATCTTGTTCATCCCAGCGGTTAGTGTGCGGCGTGGGATCGCGAAGTGGGTTATCACCTAAAATTAAGGTGATTAATTCCTCAGCCAATTCGCTTACTGCTATCGGTAATTCAACCCCTTGATAAATAGCATGTAAATGTTGTTCAACTCGTTGAAAAAACTGTTCTTTAACTATATCCACAGGCGCCTCGTTTAGTGATGTTAACTGTATTGCTCGTTATCTAGCTCTACGGCTTCTTTTAAACGCTCTAGTACATCGGGCATTGCCGAGGCTACACGGTTCCAACTCGGCACAAATGGCGCTTCCATTGGGTTTTCTAAAAAGTGTTGGCCAGCATTCATAATATTTTGTGCAAACATTTCTACCGCTTTTTCTTCTTGGTGAATATCAAGTGTTAAGCCGTTCATTAACGCATCATTATGATAGGTTTCAATAAAGTCTAAACCAATGCGGTAATATGTCGCTTTTAATGAGCGAATGGTTTCGCTGGTAAAGGTAACCCCCTGAGTCGCTAGCTTTCTAAATAACGCTTTGGTTATATCAATAGACATTTTAGAAAGGCCAGCTGTTTGGTCATCCAGCGATAATTCTTGGTGTTTATGATCGTAGTTATCGGCAATATCAACTTGGCATAAGCGGTTATGGGAGTAATTACGGTACATCTCGCTTAATACGCCAATTTCTAATCCCCAGTCACTAGGAATACGAATATCGTTTAATACATCGCGTCTAAACGAAAATTCACCGGCTAATGGGTAACGAAACGAGTCCATATACTCAAGGTAGTCTCTGCTGCCTAATATGGTTTTAAACGAGCGTAATAACGGAGTAACCAGTAAACGCGATACTCGACCATTTATTTTTCCATTGGCAGTACGCGGGTAAAAGCCTTTACAAAATTCATAGTTAAATCGAGGATGTGCAACGGGATAAATTAATCGCGCTAATAAGCCTCGGTCATAAGTTAAGATATCGCAATCATGTAGTGCTATTGACTCAACCTCCGCGGTAGCGAGTTTATAGCCCATGCAATACCACACATTACGGCCTTTACCGAGCTCACGTGGCGCCACACCTAAAGCTTGAAGCTCTTTATCGAGCGCCTGCAAACGTGGGCCATCGTTCCACAACACTTTATGGTTTTGATCAAGCGATTTAAAAAAGTTCAATGCATAGCGATACTGGCTTTCGTCGGCTCTGTCTAAGCCTATAGTTATTTGCGATAAATACGGTACTTGTTGCAGCTCTTTAACAATATTTTGTAAAGCAGGGCCTTCTAACTCACTAAATAATGAAGGCAATATAAGCCCCATTGGTCGCTGTTTACTAAAGCCAAGTAACTCTTTTTCTAAATCGTCTACGGGTCTATTGGCAATGTTATGTAGTGTTGTAATAATGCCATTTTGATAAAAATCAGCCATGTAAACTATACTCCTCAGAACTGGGTAAAATACTGTTAATACAAGGTAGTGCTGTAATTTCTTCAACCCAGCCTAGCGGTGCCGGCAATTGAGAATAACGCGCTTTGTTATAAGTTAATTTAACTGGCTTTTTACTCTCTGGATTGGTAATGATGATGGCGATATCAGCCTCTTCCAGCATTTGCTTATCGTTTTCACTATCCCCCAGCGCAATAATGCTCAGCGCTTTAGTAAACTGCGCGTTAAACTGCTGCACTAACCATTGCTGAGCCATGCTTTTATCGGTATTTTTTCCAATGTGAATAAAGCGCCCGCCTACTTTAACCTCGTAGCCATATACTGATATCGCATTGATGAATTCATTAAGTTGCTGCTCATCGCCATGCCAGTAGAGCGGATCTGAGTATTGACGGGTTTGTGCTTGCGTTGCTTGTAGCTGGTTTAATCCTGTCATTTTCATTACCTGCTCACTCGTAAGCTCACTAAACAAACTATATTGGTCGCCGTAGTCTTTTTTTAAGTGTGTTAAATCAGTCCATAAATTGCTAATGGGTGCAGCAAACGAGTAACACCAGTAGCCTTTATACTCACTGCAGCCAATTGGCCTGAGATTAAAATAATTTTTAGGAATATAAACAGCCGAGCCATTTTCAACAATGAAAGGCTGTGTAATATTAAGCGCTTGTTGCAGTGCCACTACTTCACTAAATGTTTTGCTGGTATTAAATACCACAGGTACACCGCTGTATTGCAGCTCTTGTAATAAGGTATCTACCGCATCGGTGTTGTAATCTCTGTGATTGAGTAATGTGCCATCTAAATCGGTAAAAATGATAGGTTGTACAATACTATCGCTTGTAAGCACCATCGCAGTTACATCTCGATTACTATCGAGCTCTATAAGTGCATTTGCTTTAGCACTAAGGGTGTTGAGGTTTTCACGCGTGATGCGTTCAAAATGAGAAATAAACCACAATAACTGCTCATCAGTCATAGTGCCTGCGCCCTGCCCTTGTTTGGCAATTAACTTGTGTTCTTGCTCTTGGCGCCACGCAAACACATCATCAAAACTCGGGGCTTTGAGCATAATTGTGTAATCGATTTTATCAAAAACGGTTTTATATTCATTGGCTAAACAGCTGTTAATACAGCGACGCCATAACCCTTGTTGATCGTATGATTTTTCTAGCTCGTTAATAGGCTCAACTAAAGTAAAAGGCTGCTGTGGTTCACTGGCTACACACCACCCTTCTAAAATAACAACATCGATCGGCTGACTATTAGTTAACCATTTTTTTTTTGCTACAGGTTCATCTTGTTGCTTATCAAAACGCGGCAGCGGTACATTTACTTCAGTATTTAATAAACGGCTAATGGTGTTATCCATCAGCGCAACATCATGTGTACCCGGTACGCCTCGGGTGGCGAATAAACAATGCACATCTTGCGCTAACTGTTGGCGTTTTTGAGTTGATAAATAAAAGTCATCAATAGAAAGCGCAACACAGTTTAGGTGGGTATTTTGGCTAAACCAAGTTACTAAATAGTCGCCAAGCGTGGTTTTTCCTGAGCCTTGGCAGCCATTAATTGCGACAAATATAGGGGCTGTTTTTTTACTGGTTAGAATGTCCTGCGCAATAGCAGAAAAATACTGCTCGCTAATATACTGATATTTCAACGGCAGTTGGTGTTTTACTAAAAAAGCATTTATATCCACACTCTTGGTCTCCATATAACAATCCCTGAGTCAACTATAGGGTATGACTAAGGAAATGCAGTTACTAGACCAATATTATTTATTGTTACTTTTTAGTAGGTTAAAAAAAAAGCGCATTTAAAATGCGCTTTTTTGGTGCAATATTTTTAGCCACAGTGCAAACTCAACTCTGGTCGCTCTGTGCTTTGGGTAATACTAAGTTTAATACTATGCCTAAAATAGCACACAAGCTCACACCTTCTAGGCTGAACTCACTACTACCTATGTACATACCACCAATACCACAAATTAAAATAAGTGCCACAATACTTAAATTGCGCGGCTCACTTAAGTCATCGCCCGATTTAACTAAGGTGTTTAAACCAATAACCGCAATAGAGCCAAATAATAAAATCATTATGCCACCCATCACAGGCACCGGAATGGTTTGCAAACTAGCGCCCATTTTAGCAACAAATGCTAAGCAAATTGCGATAATGGCAGTCCACATCATTACTTTAGGGTTAAAGTTTTTAGTAAGCATTACCGCACCAGTTACCTCTGAGTAAGTGGTGTTAGGTGGGCCGCCAAATAATGACGCAGCAGACGTGGCTAACCCATCACCAAATAAAGTGCGATGTAGCCCGGGCTTTTTCAAATAGTCTTTTTTTGTAACTTGGCTAATTGCCATCATGTCACCAATGTGTTCAATAGCAGGCGCAATTGCCACCGGCACCATAAACAAAATGGCTTGCCATTTAAACTCTGGCAGTACAAAGTTAGGCACTGCCAACCACTGTGCATTACTGACTGTTTCAAACTGTACTACACCCATAAATAACGATAGCGTGTAACCGGCAACAACACCGGCTAAAATAGGGATCAGTTTAAATACCCCTTTGCCCCACACGGCAAACACTAAAGTTACTAGTAATGAGAACATAGAGATAATAATGGCACTGTCGTAGGCAATAATTTGTGTACCACCATCGCCACTTTTACCCATGGCCATATTAACCGCAGCTGGCGCGAGTGCGAGGCCAATCACCATAATGACTGGGCCGACCACAATTGGCGGCAAAATTTTATGTAAGGTTTTTGTGCCTTTAAACTTCACCAATAAACTCAACAGCATATAAGTAAAGCCCGCTGCCATTAAGCCGCCCATAGTGGCGGGTATTCCCCACATTTGCACTGAGGCAATAATGGGTGCAATAAACGCAAATGACGAGGCTAAAAAGATAGGCACTTGGCCTTTAGTCACAAATTGAAACAACAAAGTACCTAAACCTGCGGTAAACAACGCAACACTCGGATCGAGGCCGGTTAAAATAGGCACTAATACCAGCGCACCAAACGCTACAAATAGCATTTGGGCACCCGTTAAAATGGTTTTTATTGAAAACGTAGAATTATTTTGCACTGCTAAACCCTAGTAAACCGTACCGAAAATTTTATCACCTGCATCCCCTAATCCTGGGATAATGTAGCCTTTTTCATTGAGGTGGCTATCAACTGAGGCAGTAAAAATCTCTACATCTGGGTGAGCGGCTAATGTTTTTTCAACGCCCTCAGGCGCAGCAACCAGTACAATAACTTTAATTTCTTTACAGCCCGCTTTTTTAAGCATATCGATGGTGGCGATCATAGAGCCACCAGTAGCCAGCATAGGGTCAATCACTAAGCTCAAACGCTCATCAATATTACCTACTAGCTTTTCAAAATAAGGCACTGGCTCAAGTGTTTCTTCGTTACGCTCTAACCCCACTACACTCACTTTAGCCGCTGGGAGTAATTGCATTACGCCGTCCATCATCCCAAGGCCTGCACGTAAAATTGGCACCACGGTAATTTTTTTACCTTTAATATGCTCAACTTTAAGTTTATTACCGTCCCAACCTGTAATTTCGTTATCTTCTAATTCTAGGTTTTTAGTGGCTTCGTAAGTTAATAATGTGCCAACTTCTGAACACAACTCTCGAAAACTTTTCGTGCTAATTCCATGCGCGCGCATTAAACCTAACTTATGTTGAACAAGGGGGTGAGAAATAACGTGAATAGCCATAGTAATAAACCTAGTGATAAAAAATTTGACGTATTTTATATTAAAACAGGCCGTTTGACTGTTAATTTTAGCCCTGATTTCATAGTTCGTGCCTAAATATTTAATTTAGCCACAACTGTTCAACTTTTTGTGTTTATGAGTTGTTACTGGCTAACCAATTATTTACCTGAGCATGCATGTAGCCGTTAACTTTTTTATGCTCGGGGCTCCACCCAAGTAAAAACCGGTAAAAGTCTGCCCACGCCACCGGCCATAAATGAGCCCATTGTGCAATAACGTCATCCGCATTCACTGCTGGTTGGTAGTGACTGAGTGCGTTTTTAAACAGGCTAAAATAATAGTTGAGGTAAGTTTGTGCGTGTTTGTGAAGCTCAGAATCATCCATACAACTGGTCATAAAATACATAACATCTACCACCCCAACACCCGCACCCACATATTGAAAGTCATAACCGCGTATATGCCCTTGGCTATTTGCTGCAAAATTAGCAAGCTTGGCATCACCATGAATTAACGTTTGGTAGTCACATTGCTTTAACGCACTGTTTAACAATGATGCAGTCTGTTTAATATCGGACTTTTTAGGTAAGTTATTAAATTCATCAGGCCGGGTATCTAAATGCCAATAGCTTCCTTGCGGCCATAAGCCATCAAACTTTGTATTTAAATGAAAGGCATTTAAATGAAAGGCATGAAAATGTGCCAACCACTTTAATATGGCTTTTATATTCTCGGTGGTTGCTTGGGTGTATCTCAGCTTTGAAAAGTCTTTAAACACCAAGGCATACTCATCACCTTTGTTGATTGCTTTTATGCATTCAATAGCTGCCGCTTGCTTGGGCAGTTTATGGCTAAATTGCTGATAAAACGTATATTCAACGTGATAAGAGTCACGCTTCCTAGTCAGGGCAAAGTTGCTTTGTTTAATTTTAGAATGATTAATGTGATCGGGTACTTTAATCGCTTTAATTACACAGGCTTGCTCATCAAGCTGACACTTCACAATATGGCCGCAGCCGCTCCAAAGCGAGGTTAGGGTTTCGCCAATAGCTATACGTTGAAAATGCGGAGTAAGTAATGGAAGATAAAAAGACATAGCCATATTAGGTTGCTAAATTTTAGTTAGCTTAACATTAGACGGTGTTTTTAATAAAAGGTCTTAATAAAAAAAGCCCTGCACGCACAACATGAAATACAGTGTTAATATCGCGTATCAGCCAACTGACTTGACGCTTTCTTGCAATTGCCATGACACACACTGCTCATTACTTATACTTCTTAAGGCATAGTTTGAAGCCATTGAAAGTAAGAAATTTAAGGTGGGTTTATGCATAACTTGTACATGGTCTCCTTGGAAACTTAACGCTTGCCTAACCGGCGCAAAATAGCAGGCTAAATTTAGCGACGAAGGAGTACAAGCCTGCTGTTTTGCGTCCTTTGGTTTAGGCACTTGCTAAGTGCTTTGCTTGGCGTAGAGTTCTTTTGCTGTTGGTAACCGCTTTACAATGGCTTTAAATCTTGGGCCTTTTCTAACATCAGCAATACCTTTAGTGCCGTTTTTAGAATAAAAGGACTCGACCTTCTCAATATACTGTTCGCAGTAAAATATTTCTTGTGCGTAGTCTTTGCTTTTTCTAGAAAGAATAGCAACACGTTCAAAATAATAAGGCGCAGGAACCAAGCCAGCCTTATCCATTGTTTTAAGCTCAGCATCACAACAACGTTTCATGATCTCGAGATCATCTTTATTTTCTTCAGCCAACTCCCATGTTTGCTTACCGTCTACTAAGTTAGCTCCGTCTGTTACTTCAGAGATTAGCTCACCACTGGTTTTTGTAGTGCCATCCTCTTTATTCAAAGATGGCTGTTTTTTCTTAAATAAATAACTCAAGAGGCTCACGCATGCTCCTTTAGCACTTAACGCCTGCATAACACGTTTGCTACCATGCAGATTAAGCTCAAATTTACCACTTAACACGGTAAAGCAAAAGAAACCTAGAATGCCGAATGTAGCAAATCGTGTTGATGCATTTGTGTACGCCCGACATGGGCATTGACTTATGAGGTGAAAGTCCTCTGTAGGAAGATCACCGTTTAAATAACACACTGTTATTAAACGATAACTACTAGCGAATGGCAAGGGCTAAATCGCGAGAGATAGTCTAGAGGAAGCCGCTAGCAAATCTGTGAGCTGATGAACAAAAACATCATATGAGGCGTAGGCTGAAGACGAGCTAGCACAAGATAGCGAAGTCATGTGATCTAACGGCCACCGTAAATGATGCAGTTGTGCAGAGAAAGTCGATGCACCTGTTCTTTATAGGTAAAAAGGGGGGAGATCTGATAAACACGCATCCGCGCTAACGCTTGGAGATAACTATCATATGATGACACCCATCTTAACGACCTATTAAACCTGTGTCACAAAATTCACTATTAATCTCTGCATTAGTTTCTTGCAACTTTAAAAGACTGGTTTCAGCTTTAAATAAGTAAATATCGTTGTAAAACTTAAATGACAGACATGGAAATACCTGCTCTATACAGTAAGTTTACGTATTTGATTGATTAAGCTTTATGCGAGTAATTTTTCGCAGTTACTCATGTTTGCTCGCCGCTTTCTTCCTAAATTTTCACAATAGCTTTCATGTGAAGAAGGTCTACCGACTGCACCATGGAACACACGTGTAAATTGTGTCGTCAATTTCAGCCAGTTCTCAGGGCTAATATTGACTCGCTCTAGTAAAGGAAGGTATGTATTGTCAATGTGCCCCCGCTTGTCTTCTCTTATAACACGGCCTGTTAATTCAACGAGTTCAAGGTAGGATTTAAGTTCAAAAGGTAGGCCTTTTGGCATGATTTGGCGTGGTAAGTCTGCAAAACGTAATAAACTTTTAGGCTGCTTGCCTGTTGCTGCACTTTCTAATCGCTTTTTCACGCTGGTATGATTTGATTCTTCGGGGGTGCTGGCTATCTTTGCTCTAATTGGATTTAAATCTACATACGCCATGCAAGCAGCTAGTGCAGCTTCATCTAGCAAGGCCTGTGATTTAAAGCGCCCTTCCCAGAATCGACCAGTGCAGTTGTCTTCTTTATTTGCTTTGCGCGCAATATCTTCATTTAACAAGCGCATAAACCAACTGATGCTAGATAGCCGCTCTCGGTATTGTTTTACTATTTGATTGAAAAAGATAAGCTCTGCTTTAGTGAGTTTTTCACCTTGCAGGTATTTTTGCGTTAATAACGTGCCTTTACACACTTTATGCCAACGAATAATAATGGCTTGGTCATTTTAGCCTATTAGCCTTTTTATCATCTACATATAGTACTAAATGAGTGTGATTACTCATCACAGCATAAGCACACACATCTATGCAAAATACCTTCGCTAGTGCAAGTAACCTATCTTCAACCCAGCTTCTGCGGTGCTCATAAGACTGACCTGTAAAATGGTCTTCTCCGCATAAAAAGGCTCGGCGTACACAGCGTGAAATACAGTGATAATATCGCGTATCAGCCAAACTAACCTGACGCTTTCTTGCAATTGCCATGGAACACCCAGCCTATTTATTCATACTGCCTAAAGCATAGTTTGAAACCATTGCAAGTACAAAATTAAAGATGGGTGTCTGTCTTAGCTTCTATTTATTCCATAAGTAAATATCTAGCACTCGTTCCCGAAACCACGTGGATGACACTAAATTCTCCAGCGATTCTTGCTGCAAATTTGGTCTTACTGTATAGGAAATTACGTTTATCAGATTGCGGCATGCTTTTTCAATTTCTTCCTGACACTCCGAATATCGTGTCGTAAATGCAGTATTGAATGCGAGATAATCCCCTTCTGAGGTACCTAAGGCAATTCGTGCCTGCCGATCATATATACGAACAGGGCTTTTGACTTTCAGCCACAGAAATTTGGTAGTCAGCGATAGAACACTTCTCTGGCCATATTTGGAAGAAATACGCTGTCGCGTATAGTTGACGACATCTATTACATTATCGAAGGTTACAGGGGCAAAATCGTTCAATATCTCCAAGACAGGCTCATATCTCTGTAACCCCCTATCAGTGTCGTATTTTTTTGGCAGGTTGCGAGCGACTCGAAAATGCCCTCCTGCTGCAACGAGCGATTCCCTCTGTAAAGACGCATCACTGGAGGCCAGGGACTCGCAATAGTTTGCCTCTTTCTCCAGCCACTAGTTCAAAAACTGAAGTGCGCAGAAATCAAATGTACGAATGGGCACTCAACCTCCTGATATGCCTAACGCAGCCAGCAGCGGCCGAAAAGCCGCGCAGCGGGTTTGAGGTCCAGGCCACGCAGTGGCCGTTGCTGACTGGCCTTGTTAGGCATTTGCCCGCTTACTGCTGCGAACCAAAAAGTAAAAACACACAGCCAACAACAGATAACGTGGAAGCGTTGTAATGATGTTATTGAGCACTTGAGGCTGTGATTGCGCAACAAAATACAGTTGTAATAGCACCAAAGGCGCGAGCAACAACACGTAAAAAGTAAAGTCTGGCTGTCTAATTACCAACTTACTGGCAAAAGCTACCATTAAAAATGCTGCCGCCAACGGCAGCGCGATGGTGAACAAGTCGACAAGAGTGAAAGCGAGTAAGCCAGATATTTGAGCTACAGGTTTTAGAATATCAGCTGGTATTGCTACTGCTGCGCCAATGCCTGCAATAGCAATTGATGCATAAGCCAAAGCAACACCTAAAATGACCGCAACGACTTGATTTTTGATTTGATCCATCTACTTTCTCCTTGTTTTGCCTAACGCCGCAAACACTGGCGCGTAGGTTGGCGCTGTTTTTGCTGGCTTTTTGTTTTTAGCAAAAACAGCGACAACCGTTATGCGTCCAGTGCTTTGCTTTGTTAGTTTGAAGCGCTCATTTGGGTTTTAGCCGAAACAATACGCAATAAACGGTTAATAATTCTTTTAACTTGAAAACACTTCGTTGAATTTCTACGCAAGAAAAACACAACGAAGTAGCCCCATTGCAAACTGCACTTTTCAACGCCTAAATTTTACTCTAAGGGCAAATTAACCAAGCCGTTTAGCACAATGTAAACTGTAAAACAGCCCCTTTTCAAACTGCGATTCTGCTTGCCAACTTGCATACATTAAGCAAAGTAAGATCGAAGAATAAAGCACTAAACACAACGGCTACCACGCTCTAAAAAACAAAAAAAATTAAAGAGCGAAAACTAACGCCCTAATAATGGGCAAAAAATTGTTGGCTATAATGTTGAGGAACGAAAACAGCCAACTGTTTTTTGTCCTTATTAATTAGCTTGTTATAACTCACTTGCTACTTCAGGCTTCTTTTTTGACCAGTACCAACAATATAACCAACTAGCAGGAAAGAAAATAAAACTTAGAAGGAAGGTATAAAACCCTACAAGTGGTAAGTTATCAGACTTCCCTTTGGCAAATTTCAAAGTTAAATACAGCATAACTAAGAAATTGATAAATATGATTTGACCTGCAACTGTTGCGTTTATGTTCATTTGTGCATCCTTACACTCTACAGTGTGGTGAGTTATAACAATTTTATAGTGCGCTCGTCGCGTATATTTCTACCAACGTTACGCTAATATATTTATTAATTACTTTTTAACAAATAACTTAACTCATTACCAGCTATAATTTTTTCTTGGTACTAAATATAATAAGAAAGAAGAAAGTGCGCTCGGCGCGCATTTTCTTGAATATGTGAGCAAAACAACTAAGCTGTATATAAACACAGTATTCTTATTGGTGAAAATATGAAAACGCGTTCCCCATTTTTAAATTATATCGCTGAATATATGTTAGTGCGTCAGTATTCATTACGTACCGTAGATACTTACCTGAGGTGGATTGCATCTTATATTCATTTTCATAATAAGCGCCACCCCGCCTCAATGGGAGACAATGAAGTCGAACGCTATCTAGAACACTTAGTGTTAAAGCAAAATGTTGCACCACGAACGCAAGCCACAGCACTTAATTCATTGTCATTTTTATACAAGCACATAATAAAAAGTGAATTATCGTTAAACTTAAATTTTGCCCACAGTAAAAAACAAGCAAAACTGCCTGTCGTAATGACGCCAGAAGAAGTTAAGCTGCTTATGACTCATTTAAATAAGCGCTATTATCTTATTGCAGGCCTTATGTATGGTAGCGGTTTAAGAGTAATGGAAGCGGTGCAGTTAAGGGTGAAAGATATTGATTTTGATTATAAGTGTATTCAAGTATGGAATGGGAAAGGTAATAAACACCGTATTGTAACGCTGGCCACAGAGCTAATTCCTATGCTGAGAAATCAAATTTTGAACGTTGATGACTATTTAAAACTTGATTTAAATAATACGGAATATGCGGGTGTGTGGATGCCATATGCTTTAACAAAAAAATTCCCTAGCGCCTCAAAATCACTTGCGTGGCAGTATTTATTTCCTTCTCATATATTAAGTTCAGATCCTCAAAGTGGTGAAATAAGACGACATCATTTTCATCACTCTTGTATTAGAAAAGAGGTTAAAAAAGCCGTTCAAAAATCGGGATTAACAAAAATTATAACACCGCATACCTTGCGTCATTCATTTGCAACGCATCTATTGCAAAATGGCGCCGATATAAGAACTGTTCAAGCTCAGCTTGGCCATTCTGATGTTAAAACCACACAAATATATACCCATGTACTGCAACAAGGTGCCAACGGGGTTGTTAGCCCTTTTTCAAGATTATAAGCGTCTCTTTTTAATCCTCTATGCATACATATTCGCTTTAAGACCAATACCGCTATCTATTTCTACTTTGAAAACCCATAAAAAAGCCCCGCTTGATATTACTCAAGCAGGACTCCACACTAATTTTGTATCAATAAAAGCGCCTAAACTGCAGGCGCTTTGCATTATTGAATTTTATTGGTTAACCACGCTTTTAAGCGGATTAACTGGCTGTGCGTTGTCGTCTAGGATGTTCATATCGAAGTCGAACTCATCAACACGAATCGCTTTTTCACGCTTTTTGTTGTAATCACTTAACTGAACAAATTCAGCGTCGTTAATTACTTTTGCAGCAAGTGCATTTTCAAGCGTGATTGAAAAACGCGTACCCGGCTTAAAGGTTTTAGCACGTAGCGCTTTTTTCACTTTAGCTAATAGCTCAAGTGA